>Ga0208080_1000930_pt1 | contig 14663 bp, 11 predicted proteins | sample NGESurdeep092012_3_FD_184476 | JGI IMG/M metagenome (GOLD analysis project Ga0208080, IMG submission 184476) | Arctic peat soil microbial communities from Barrow, Alaska - NGEE Surface sample 210-3 deep-092012 (SPAdes) | ecosystem: Environmental > Terrestrial > Soil > Wetlands > Peat ...
GAGTTGGGTCGCGCCCAAGCCTGGGGTGAGCGGCTGGGAGCGCAGGCCGCGATCCGTGCCGTTGAGCGAGGTGTCTCGTGAGTATGAGGTTGGCAGCCCTCCGGCGTGAAGAAGCGCACTGATGGTACGAGTCCGTGACGTGCTGCACGGCTTCCGCCCTGCAGGGGCAACAGGGGCGGCGGGCGCCGCTGGGGTCCCGGCCGACCGAGGTGCGGATCTTGCGGCCGAGCTGGAACCTGTGTTCGCCCATTTGGCAAGCACCGAGCGCGAGTGCGCACGTATCGCGGCCCGGGCCGGCCAGGCCGCCGCCAAGGTTCGTGCTCGGGAAGCTGAACGGGCTCGAAGCACACTCGCTTCAGCCCGTGAGCGGATGGATGCCGAGCGCGCCGCTGCCGTGGCTCAGATGCGGCCGAACGTTCTGGAGAAGTCCACAGCCGCTGCCGTTGCAGCCCAACGTGATGCTGCCGAGATACGACGACGCGCGGGAGAACACATGGGCTCCTATGTCGACCTCGTCGTCGCCTTGGTGGGCAGGGTCATCGACGATATGCAGTTCTCGGACGAGCAGCTCGCGGATCAACAGCGGCCGGGCGCGACATGAGGGGCACGGCGCCGCTGGTTCGGCGAGCGAATTGACTGAGGTGAGCGATTTGGTTGAGGAGTAAACCAACATCGTCCGGCGTCGTAGAATGGGACGAAACCGGCGGGGGACCTCGTTCCCTTCGCTATAGACGCGGGCAGCTGTGGCGTGATCAGCACGTATCGGACAGCCGTCGGGTGATCAGAACGTATCGGGCAGCCGAAGCGCGCCCAGTAGGCATGACCAGAGAGTGAAGCCGTGCGGATCCCGCACGCGGACGTGGCACGCGAAGTACGGAAGGCTGAAATGGCAACCGAAGTGAAAAGCGACGTAGTAGTAGAGCAAGTGGCCTGCGAAGTCGGAAGCGAAGGCTGGGCGTGTGTCGACGGCAACGAGGCCGCCGGCCGAGTCGCTCACGCTTGCAGCGAGGTCATCGCGATCTATCCGATCACCCCCGCCTCGACGATGGGCGAGCATGCCGACGCGTGGAGCGCGCAGGGACGGCGAAACCTCTGGGGTTCGGTCCCTGAGGTCATCGAGATGCAGTCCGAGGCCGGTGCAGCCGGTGCGCTGCACGGCGCGGTCGTCAAAGGCGCCCTCGCCACCTCTTTCACGTCATCTCAGGGCCTGCTCCTGATGCTCCCCAACATGTACAAGATCGCCGGCGAGCTCAGCCCGTGCGTGCTCCACGTTGCCGCACGCACACTGGCCACGCATGCGCTGTCGATCTTCGGTGACCACTCCGACGTGATGAGCGCCCGGATGACCGGTTGGGCGATGCTCTGCTCGTCGTCCGTGCAGGAGGCGCAGGACTTCGCCCTGATCTCCCACGCCGCCACACTGAAGTCGCGGGTGCCCTTCATGCACTTCTTCGATGGGTTCCGCACCTCACACGAGATCAACAAGATCCGGGTCGTCAGCGACGCCGTGATGCGCGCCATGATGCCGGACGACCTGGTGCTGGAGTATCGGCTGCGTGGGCTCACCCCCGACGCCCCGACCATGCGCGGTACCGCGCAGAACCCCGATGTCTTCTTCCAGGGCCGAGAGGCCAGCAACTCGTTCCACGACGCAGTCCCCGAGATCGTTCAGCAGTCGATGAACGAGTTCGCTGGACACACGGGACGGCAGTACAACCTCGTGGACTACCACGGTGCTCCCGACGCGGAGCGGGTCATCGTGATCATGGGCTCAGGGGCCGGCGCGGTGGGCGAGACGGTTGATGCCCTCGTCGCCCGCGGCGAGAAGGTCGGTTACATCACCGTGCGGCTGTACCGGCCGTTCCCTGTCGAGGCGTTCTTGGCGGCGCTTCCGGCAAGCACCAGGCACATCGCTGTCCTCGACCGCTGCAAGGAGCCGGGCGCGCCTGCCGAGCCGTTGCACCTCGACGTGGCCACCGCACTCATGGACAGCGTCATGTTCAACGGTGGCGGAACCATACCGACCGTCATCGGTGGCCGCTATGGGTTGTCCAGCAAGGAGTTCACGCCGCCGATGGTGGCCGGCATCTTCACCGAGCTCAATCGAGATAAGCCGAAGCGACGCTTCACGGTCGGCATCGTCGACGACGTCACCCACCTCTCGATCGACTCCGAGCCCGACTTCGCAGTGCCGAGCACGTCCGTCGCTGCAGTGTTCCTCGGTCTCGGTTCGGACGGCACTGTGGGCGCGAGCAAGAACTCGATCAAGATCATCGGCGATGGCACGGACCAGTTCGTGCAGGGTTACTTCGTGCTCGACTCGAAGAAGTCTGGTGGCGTGACCGTCTCGCACCTGAGGTTCGGCCACGATGAGATCCGCTCGACATACCTCGTCGAGCAGGCCGACGTGATCGGCGTCCACCAGTTCTCGCTCCTGCGCACGATGAAGGTGCTTGAGCTGGCCAAACCCGGCGGCACCCTCCTGCTGAACTCGCCCTACCCGGACGACCAGGTGTGGGACCAGCTCCCGGTCGAGGTTCAGCAGCAGCTGATCGACAAGAACATGAAGTTCTTCGTGATCGACGCGCACGCAGTGGCCAAGGATGTCGGCCTCGGCGGGCGGATCAACACGATCATGCAACCGTGCTTCTTCCAGGTCTCGGGCGTGCTCCCGGTGGAGGAGGTCATCCCGAGGATCAAGGCCAACATCGAGAAGGCCTACGGCAAGCGTGGGCGCAGCGTGGTCGAGCGCAACTTCATCGCCGTCGACAAGGCGCTCAGCGAGATGAGCGAGGTCAAGATCCCCGCCGAGGCAACGAGCACGCTTCACCGGATGCCAGCACTGCCGAGCGATACCCCTGACTTCATCAAAGAGGTCACCGCGCATCTCATGCGAGGCGAGGGTGACCTGCTGCCCGTCAGCGCCATGCCGGCGGACGGAACGTGGCCGACCGATACAGCCAAGTGGGAGAAGCGGGCGATCGCCCAGGACCTGCCGATCTGGGACCCGGACCTCTGCACGGACTGCGGCAAGTGCGCCGTCACCTGTCCGCATACCGCTCTGCGGATCAAGATCTTCCCGAAGGGTCAGCTCGAGGGTGCGCCCGAGGGCTTCCAGGCCAAGCCGTTCAAGTCGCGGGACCTGCCCGACCACATGCTCAGCATCACGATTGCCGCCGACGACTGCACTGGTTGCGGGATCTGCGTGGATGTCTGCCCGGCGACCTCGAAGACCGACCCGAGCCACAAGTCCCTCGACCTCGTCGCCGCGCTGGATCACCGTGACGAGCTGCGGACGAACTTCGAGCACTTCTTGGCCATTCCAGAGATGGACCGGACCAAGGTGCGCCACGACACGGTCAAGGGTGTGTCCCAGCTGCAGCCGCTGTTCGAGTTCTCAGGTGCGTGCGCCGGCTGCGGTGAGACGCCATACATCAAGACGCTGACCCAGCTGTTCGGCGACCGGATGATCGTCGCCAACGCGACCGGTTGTTCGTCGATCTTCGGCGGCAACCTGCCGACGACCCCCTACACCGTCAACGCCGACGGCCGCGGCCCGGCCTGGGCAAACTCGTTGTTCGAGGACAACGCGGAGTTCGGCTTGGGGATGCGGCTTGGCTGGGAGCAACAGCACGGTGAAGCCCGCCGCTATGTCGGTGAGCTCAGTGCGCTGATCGGCGCCGACCTGGCCGACGCGCTGTTGACCGCTGACCAGAGCGACGAGACCGGCATCGAGGCACAACGGGTCCGCGTCGAGGCGCTCAAGGCAGCGCTGGACGTCGTGTCGAGCGATGTCCGTGCGGGTGATCAGTCCTCCGCCGTTCGACACCTGCGCAGCCTGGCCGACGAGCTGGTCGAGAAGACGGTGTGGATCGTGGGTGGTGACGGATGGGCCTACGACATCGGCTTTGGCGGCCTCGACCACGTGCTCAGCTCGGGAAAGAACGTCAACATTCTGATCCTGGACACCGAGGTCTACTCCAACACCGGCGGCCAGGCCTCCAAGTCGACCCCACGTGGGGCATCGGCGAAGTTCGCGTCGTCGGGCAAGTCCTCGGCAAAGAAGGACATCGGCGCCATGGCTCAGGTCTATGGCGATGTCTATGTGGCGCAGGTCGCGATGGGCGCAAACGAGCAGCAAGCGGTGCGCGCCCTGCTTGAGGCGCAGGCATACCCCGGCGTCTCGGTGGTCATCGCCTACAGCACCTGCATCGCGCACGGCATCGAGATGTCGACATCGATGACGCACCAGAAGGACGCGGTGGCCAGCGGCTACTGGCCGCTCTTCCGTTTCCGCCCCAGCGAGGGTGGCGACGGCAACCCGTTCAAGCTCGACTCGAAGAAACCGACGATGCCGATCCGGGAGTTCGCCCTCAGCGAGACCCGATTCTCGATGCTCGCCCGCACCGACAAGGAGCGCAGCGATCATCTTCTGACCCTCGCCCAGGCGGACGTGGACGAGCGGTGGTGGCACTACATGCAGATGGCGGGCATGGAGCGGACTGTGCCGCACGAGAAGCCACTCCCGGAGACAGTCCAGGCAGAGCCGGCTATTGCGCTGCCTGAGGTTCCGACGACGTAGTGCGATGTAGGTGTGATGCACCACGTGCTTGACATAGTTTGCACGTGGTGCATATGGTGTGCGTAGTGCCGGAGAGGCCGTGCACCCGCGTTACCTCAAGGAGTCCACCATGGCAACACCGACCACCAACACCAAGACCACCCCCACGACCGAGGTCCCCGCAGCCGCCCAGAAGCTTCGCGAGCAGCTGCTCTCGACCGTGCGTCAGGGTCAGCAGCTCTCCATCGATGCCGCCCAGACCCTGGCCAAGGCCGCGTCGGTCCTTCCCGTCATGGAGCTGCCGACGGTTCCTGGCCTGCCCACCCTGCCTGGTGTCGAAGCCGCGACCCGTTACACCTTCGATGTCGTGGCCGACCTGCTCACGGCGCAGCGCGACTTCGCCCTGCAGCTGGCCACCGTGTTCGCCCCCGCGAAGTCTGTCTGATCCGCACCCCTGCTTCGTGACGATGGATGACACGGAAGAGCCGATGGCAGCAGAAGACACGCCGACCCTGCTGGGGGCGTTCATCCGTGCGCAGCGACAGATGGCCAATCTGTCGCTGCGACAGCTGTCCGCGCTGACCGAGGTCTCCAATCCGTACCTGAGCCAGGTGGAGCGTGGCCTGCACGAGCCATCCGTCAGGGTGCTCAGGTCGATCGCGGACGCGTTGAACGTCTCCGCGGAGACGCTGTTCGAGCATGCGGGCCTGATCAGCAGCACCGAAACGCTGGACGACGAAGCGACCGAGAATGCTATTCGGGACGACCGTCGACTGACCGAACCTCAACGCCGGGCACTGCTCAGCGTCTACCGCAGTTATGTCGAGGCGAACACCGAAGAGCAGTAAGCCTTCTCCGGTGACGCACTCGTCTCCTCGCTCATAGGCCGCATAGGAGTCCAGCACCATGAAGCCAGAATCAAGCCCCGAGTCAGCCGGTCAGTCGATCCTCCAACGTCTGGGCATCGCCGAGGACCCGCTGGTCGGGGTCGATCCAGTCTCGTTCTTGAGGTCGCTCGCCGCAGCCGGTATCGCGCTGGTAAAGGACCCGGGCGCCGCGGCCGGTATCGCCGCGGCCAACGCACGGTTGGCGATCGGTTCTGCCGCAGCCGTCCGGGCATCAGCGGGGCGTGCGGTCGGCAGCGAGACAGCCGGACCGGTGACTCCGGCAGCCGGCGACAAACGGTTCGCTGACCCGGCATACGCCGACAATCCGTTGTACTTCCTGCTCGCGCAGGAATACCTGCTGAGCGGTCAGCTGGTCACCGAGCTGCTCGATACCGCGGGGCTAGACACGGTTCAGGACACCAAGGCTCGTTTCGCCGCCAAGTTCATCCATGACGCACTCGCGCCCACCAACACCCTGCTCGGCAATCCTGCGGCGCTCCGGGCAGCCTTCGACACCGGGGGCAAGAGCGTGGTCAGGGGAGCGAAGAACATGCTGGACGACCTGCTCCACAACGGCGGCTGGCCCTCCCAGGTGGACAGCTCAGGGTTCGAGGTCGGCGTCAACATGGCCGCAACGCCAGGTGCGGTCGTCTACCGCAGCGACCTGATCGAGCTGATCCAGTACACGCCGCAGAGCGAGCAGGTGCACTCGGTGCCGCTGCTGTTCTGCCCGCCGTGGATCAACAAGTACTACATCATGGATCTGGCTCCCGGTAAGAGCCTGATCGAGTGGGCGGTCCAACACGGTCACACCTGCTTCGCGATCAGCTACCGCAACCCCGATACCACGATGCGTGACCTGGGCTTTGAGGACTACCTGCGTCAGGGTCCGCTGGATGCGGTTCGGGTCGTTCGTGAGATCACCGGATCCGCTGAGGTCAACACCGTCTCCGTGTGCTTGGGGGGGACGCTGACCGCCATCGCGTTGGCTCACAACGCCGCCATCGGCGATCGGTCGATCAAGTCCGCCACGTTCCTGAACACCCACACGGACTTCACCGTTCCGGGCGCTCTCGGCATCTTCACCGATGAGGCGACGGTCGCCGGGCTCGAGAAGCAGATGGCCAAGGAAGGCTTTCTTGACTCAGACAAGATGTCGCACACCTTCGATGCGTTGCGTGCCAACGACCTGGTCTTCTCGTACGTCGTGAACAACTGGCTGCTGGGCAAGAAGCCGCCGGCCTTCGACCTGCTGGTCTGGAACAAGGACAGCACCCGGATGCCGGCCAAGATGCATTCGCAGTACCTTCGGTCGTGCTATCTCAACAACGAGTTCGCCCGCGGAGAGTTCGAGATCGACGGGCACAAGCTCGAGCCGGGCAAGGTCGACATCGACTCCTACGTGCTTGCCGCGGTGGACGACCACATCGTCCCGTGGGTCTCGGGCTACAAGACCACCCAGCTGTTCGGCGGCGACAACCGGTTCGTCCTCAGCACGTCCGGGCACATCGCGGGCATCGTCAACCCACCCAACCCCAAAGCGAAGCACTGGACCAACGACGACCACCCAGCCGATCCGCAGGAGTGGAAGGAAAACGCCGAGCTCCAGCCCGGCACCTGGTGGCAGGACTGGACGACGTGGATCGCCAAGCGTGGCGGGTCTCAGGTTGCCGCCCCGCGAAAGCTGGGGAGCAAGGATCACCCCCCGGTCGAAGCGGCACCCGGAAGCTACGTGCGCGCCCGCGCATGATCCGGTCTGGAGCGATTCGGGTCGAGTCACAGCAGATCAGTTTCCAGGGACTCCGGATCGCGATGCAGGTTGCGGGCGAGGGCCCACCGTTACTCCTGATCAACGGGATGACGCGCCCGCTGCAGAGCTGGGAGCACTTCACCCGGGAGCTGACCGGGCGAACCATCATCACCTTCGACGCGCCTGGCGTGGGGGACAGCCCCAATGCGCTGCTTCCCCTGTCCATGGCCGGGCACGCCGCACTCGCAGTGGCGGTGCTCGACGCCGCTGGTCTGGCTGAGGCAGACGTCCTCGGCTTCTCCCACGGCGGGGCCGTCGCGCAGCAGCTGGCTTGCGATGCCCCCGAGAGGGTGCGCCGGTTGGTCCTCGTCGCGACCTCCTGCGGCATTGGTGCAACCCCCAGTCGCGGGAGAGCCATCCTGAACAGTGTTGGGGCGCTCACTGACGAAGGCCCCTGGCAGTTCGCGGACGCTTTGGGCCTGTTCTGGCAATCGTTAGCGATTTCGAGCTGGTCGAGCATCTCGTTCCTGGGTGCCATCAGCGCTCCCACCCTCGTCGTATGCGGTACTCACGACAGCGTCGTTCCCCCGGCGAACAGCAGGGTGCTGGCCCGGCGCATCCCCAACGCATCGTTGGTCATGCTGCCTGCCGGCCACGACCTCCAACGCGCCGAACACGCCCCGGCGCTCGCGCGAATCGTTGAGGGCTTCTTCCAGACCACAGAGCAACCGATCAGCGAAGAGGGACAAGACCATGGCTTATCTGCGCTTTGACGCTCGTGTGGCCATCATCACCGGCGCCGGTGGGGGCCTTGGGCGCTCTCACGCGCTCGAGCTCGCTCGACGTGGAGCTCATGTTCTGGTGAACGACCTGGGTGGGGCCATCGACGGCAGCGGCTCATCAATGTCTGCAGCCGACAGCGTCGTCGACGAGATCACCGCCTTCGGTGGCGTCGCGGTGCCCAACCACGACAGCGTGGCCACGTCGGATGGTGGACAGGCGATCGTGCAGGCTGCGCTGGACGCCTTCGGCCAGGTCGACGTGCTGGTCAACAACGCCGGCATCTTGAGGGACAAAGCCTTCCACAAGATGGACCACACCATGATCGACCCGGTGATCGACGTGCACCTCAAAGGAGCTCTGTACGTCAGCCAGCCGGCCCTTCGACTGATGCGCGACCAGGGTTACGGCCGAATCATCAACACCAGCTCCGCCTCCGGCCTGTTCGGGAACTTCGGCCAGGCCAACTACGGCGCAGCCAAGGCCGGCCTGGCCGGGCTGACCCGCGTCCTCGCGATCGAGGGCGCGGACCACGGCATCAAGGTCAACGCCATCGCGCCGATAGCGTCCACCCGGATGACCCAGGACATTCTGGGAAACCTCGCGGCGAAGGTCTCGCCCGAGTCCGTGAGCCCGTTGGTCGCCTACCTTGCTCACGAGGAATGCTCGGTCACCGGACACATCTACTCCGTGGCGGGAGGCCGGGTTGCCAGGATCTTCGTCGCCGAGACGCAGGGTGTCGTGCTGTCCGAGAACACCGCCGAAGCCATTCGCGACAACATGACGCTCATCGATGAGCTGGATGCCGAGCGGTACCACCACCCGTCCTCGCTCGACGACGAGACGATGATCATCGCCCAGGCGCTGTTGAACGTCTCCTGAGACGGCGGTCCCGGGCCCGGCCGGTACGCACTGCTCCTGAGACTGTTCTGAGCGACAGACTTTTCGAGCGACCTCACCTGAGGCATTCATGACGCCGAAACGGCTACCTGGATAGGCCATCCTTGGTGTCCTGAATCACGTCGGGACCACCTGTGCCCAACGGACGCCATCTTCCCCGCGGCGATGAGCAGCCTTCCGGCGGACGGCAGCACTTTGGCGGCGTGTTTGTGCTGGTCACGGCTCATGCCAGGGTCCTGACCCGTGGGCGTCGCGGTGCCCTGATCAGAGCGCGCGGGCTCCTTGTGGAGGCCTCATGGATACCAAGACATTGTGATGATTTGACGTTGTTTTCGCCCACATATGCCCTATTTATACCGCCAGAGGGATGTGGAGTTCTGACAGACAGACAAGGCTCACGTTGTCAACAGGTGCGTGCTGGGGTCTCCCCGGCCACCTGCTCACGAACACGAAGCCGGATCCCTGGAGGACCCCGAATCAACAGTCTCAAACGAAAGAACATCCCGAAGGTCGCGGTTCTCGCGGCAGGCCTGACCGCAGCGGTCGTGGCAGTCACCATGACCACCGCACCCGCGCAGGCTTCCCCCGGCTACGCATCGGCCTGCACCGACTGTCACACCGCGGGCGGTTCGGTAGCGGCAACGCCCAGCAGCGCCACCCTGGCGCCCGGTGCCGCCTACACGGTTGCGCTCGCCTTCACCGGAGGCAGCAGCCCCGTTGGGTACTGGATCTCCGGTAACGGCGCGAGCGTCACTGCCAGCAATGCGGGTCCGGCATCCATGACGGCCCCGGCCGCAGCCGGTAGCTACACCTACACCGTGTGGATGCGCTCAGGCGTGGTCGCCTCCACCACCTACACCATCACCGTCGCTGCGGCCCCCGTGGTTGTGACGACCACGACCGCTCTTGCCGTGACTCCGGCATCTCCTGTTGTGGCACCGGCCAGTCCGACGCTGAAGGCGACGATTACTGGCACGGGCGCGGCAGGCACGGTGGAGTTCTTCAACGGCACCACCTCGCTGGGTACCCCCAGCGCGATCAGCGCTGGCGTTGCCAGCAAGACGCTGACTGGTGTTGTCGCGGGCAGCTACTCCTACACCGCGAAGTTCGTCCCGACCAGCGCGGCGGCCTTCACCCCGAGCACCTCGTCGGCTTCGACCTACACCGTCACGGCCTCGGTACCTACGGTGGTTACCACTACTACGGCTCTGGCCATGTCTCCGACAACCGGCACGGCTGTCGCGCCGGCAGCGAAGACGCTGACCGCCACCGTCACTGGTGCGGGCGCCGCAGGCAACGTCGAGTTCTTCAACGGCACCACGTCGCTGGGCACCAGCCCGGTCGCCTCTGGTACCGCCACCACGGCGCTGACTGCTATTGCCGCAGGCAGCTACTCCTACCACGCGGTGTTCACCCCGACGAGCGCGGCGGCCTTTACGCCGAGCACCTCGGGCAATCTGGCCTTCACTGTCACGGCCTCGGTGCCTGCCCCAACGGCAAGCTTCACCGCGTCGGCCATCTCCGGGATTGCCCCGTTGGCGGTCACGCTGACCGAAACCTCGATCGGCAGCCCGACGTCGTGGCTGTGGACCTTCGGTAACGGCTCGAGCTCGAACGCGCAGAACCCGCCCGTGGCGAACTACACGGCGGCCGGTACCTACGACGTCACGCTGATCGTCAGCAACGCCAACGGTGCCAGCGCTCCGGCAACCAAGACCATCACGGTCACGGACGTCCCCGGTGTGGTTGCTCCCGTCTCGAGCTTCACCTCGGCCGCCTCGGCGACCGACCCGTTGACCGTCGCTGAGACCGACACCTCGTCGGAGACCCCGACGTCGTGGGCGTGGGACCTCGGTAACAACACGACCTCGACCCTTCAGAGCCCGTCGGTGACCTACATCACGGCCGACACCTACACGGTGACGCTGACCGCTACCAACGCGAACGGCGCCGGCACTACGGCGACCAAGACCGTCACGGTGACGTCTGCTGGAACTCACGACGGTGATAACGGTCACCACGGTGATAACGGTCACCACGGTCACCACGGATGGTTCGACAGATTCATCAGCTGGTTCAGCTAGTCGGTTGGCCGACAACTGAACCAGGCACGGGCCGTTTGATCATCGGAGGACTTGCGAAAGCTCAACGATGACTTGCGGCCCGTGCTGCGTTGGCACCATGTCGGATCGGGCCTCAGGGGTCGGTTCATGGGCTTCCCTCACATCGAAGTCGGTAGGCATCTGCGCCCTGGAGTCGCTACAGTCGTGCCGCCACCGCTTGCGCCATAGACTGCGAAGCGGTGCGCCGGGAAGTCTGGTCGGCAATGAGATGACTGATGCCCCCGACCAAGGATGTTCATGACCGACACCGGCCCGTTCGCCCAGCTCTTGCTCGTGATCTCGCTCGCCGCCGTCGCTGCGGTGCTCTCCAACCGGCTCACGGCTCGGTTGCGGGTTCCCGCGCCGGCGATGTTCCTGGCTGTATCCGCAGTCGCCGTTGCCCTTCCAGGTCTGGGTCTGGGCGCGCCGCCGGAGCGCATGGTCGAACGCATCGTCACCGTGGCGTTGTTGTGCATCTTGTTCGACGGGGGCATGCACATCGGCTGGCGGCGGTTCCGGGGTGCTGCCGCGCCGATCGTCGTGGTGGGTGTGGTTGGCACGTTCCTGACGACAGCCGCTGTGGCCGCCGTGGCGCACTTCTGCTTCGGCTTCAGCTGGTACGTGGCTCTATTGCTCGGGACGGCCATCGCGCCGACCGACCCTGCGGTCGTGTTCTCGGTCTTGGGACAGCGCGAGATACCCGGGCGCTCTTCGACAATTCTGGAGGGTGAGTCCGGGGCGAACGACCCGGTCGGCATCGCTCTGCTCGTGAGTCTGCTCGCCGCCGGATCTCTCAGCGGCGGTGCCCTCGTACACGTTGCAGGTGAGTTCATGCTCCAGATGGGTGTGGGCACGGCACTTGGCCTCCTGGGCGGACGTGCCCTGTTGTGGTTCATGCGCCGCGTCTCGTTGCCGAGTGAAGGTCTCTACCCGCTCCGAACCCTCGCCTGCGTGCTGGTTCTGTATGGCGCGACGACCATGGTCCATGGCTCAGGATTTCTTGCCGTATTCGTCGCCGGCATTGTTGTGGGCGACGAGCGCACCCCCTTCAAACGGGAGATCGCGCGCTTCCACTCAGCGCTGGCAAGCCTCGGCGAAATCGTCGCGTTCGTCGTACTGGGCTTGACAGTGAACCTGAGTGACCTCACGCGTCCCAACGTATGGGTGCCGGGTCTGGTGCTCGGCGTCTCGTTGGCTTTGGTGATCCGGCCGCTGTTGGTGGGGATGTGTCTGATGCCGGCCAAGCTCCATCCCAACGAGCAGGCCTTCGTGCTTTTCGCTGGGCTCAAGGGCGCCGTGCCCATCTTGTTGGGAAGTCTGCTGCTGGCCGCGAACGTCCCGGGCGCACACAGGCTGTACGGCATTGTCATCGTCGTCGTGGCCTTCTCGGTCCTGGTCCAGGGCAGTCTCGTGCCGACGGTTGCCCGAGCCCTGCACCTTCCCATGCGCATCGTGGAACCCCAGCCCTGGTCGCTGGGGGTTCGGCTGGCTGAGGAGCCGGAGGGAGTGCTGCGGCTCACAGTCGGGGTGGGATCGCTCGCCGACGGTCGAACCATCGATGAGATCGCAGACGCAGCCAGCGACTCCGGGGACACCGTCGACGTCTGGGTAAACATGCTCGTCCGGCGCCACGCCTTGGTCTCTGTGCGTGGCGATACTCGGCTCCAGGCCGGCGACGAGGTGCTGGTCTCAGCAGATGAACGCTGGCACCCGCACCTCGAGGACCTCTTCCGGGCCTAGCCGCCCGACTGCCCAGGGGTTGGCGAGTGTGAACGGCGGAGGTGGCTAGACGCCCGCCGCTGTGACGATGCCATCGGTGAGGAACCCGGCGACCAGGCCCAGAAGCAGCCCATAGGCCAGCAGGTCTGGGCGTCTGTTCCTGGCGGCGAGGCCGACAAGCTGGGTGACGACATACAGGATCGATCCGGCGGCCAAGGTCAGGAAGATGACGCTGACGGGTTCGCTGGTGAACTGGTGACCGACCAGTGTTCCCACGAAGGTGGGCCCGCCCCCGATGGCGCCCATCGCCAGCAGGAACCCCCAGCTCGGACGAAGGGCCTTGCCCTCGCTGTCGAGGTCGCCGGCCAGCGGGGCGACGATGCCGAAGCCTTCGGTTGCGTTGTGCAGGCCGAAGCCGATCACGAGCAGAAGGGCGAGGGAGATCTCGCCGCTTGCGGCCGACTGACCGATGGCCAGACCCTCGGCGAAGTTGTGCAGGCCGATACCCACGGCAATCAGCAGGGAGAGCCGGCGCGCGACGGACCATGTGGCCATCCGGCTCGGGCGTCTGCTGTTGACCTCAGTGATGCCCATAGCCCCGGGGCCGTGGCGGCGGCCCTGACCTGTCGGGTATGGATGTGTCCGTGCGGACTGCGCCAGTGCGGACTGCCGCGCCATCCAGCGTTCGTAGTTGACCAGGGCCAACAGGCCGACCGCCAAGCCGAAGACGAAGAGCACACCGTAGCCGGCAGCCACTCCCAGCCCACCTTTGCCTTCGTGCACCGAGGTCAGGGCTTTGTCGATGGGAGTCCAGGCGGCTGAGAGCACATCCCAGAAGAGAAAGAGCAGCACCCCGATGGCGGTTGCGTTCAGCAGCGCACGAAGGGCCGGTGCGGGTGTGCGTAACCGGCCGATCGGCAACCCCAACACGATGGTGATGCCGGCAATGGAGCCAAGCAGCAGGGTTGCCTTCAAGCTCACTGGGTACCTCAACTTCAGTCGTCGGGCGGGGCTGGTCCGCCCACCTGACAAAGATAAGGCTTACCTAACTTCGCAATCAAGTTGGATGTGCGCCAACGAACATCCGCTCCTCTCACAAATCGCCCAGAAATCCGTGTCAGGCTGCACCATCATGGACAGCCTGATCACCGCCGCCGCGCAGTATCTGCTATTTCCCATCCTGATCGCGGCCGCCATCATCTGGCTCTACCTTCCCCGTCACGACAAGGTTGGGCTGGCCGTACAGACGATCGTGTCGCTGGTGATCGCGGTGGCGCTGATCCAGCTGGCCGCGGCCATCCACGCAGACCCCCGACCCTTTGTTGTCGACCCCTCGATCAAACCGCTGTTTGCCCACCCGGCAGACAACGGGTTCCCCTCCGACCACACGGCGTTGGGGGCAACCGTGGCCCTCTTGGTGATGACCTACCGCCGGTCGCTAGGGGTGGTGCTCCTGGCCGCGAGCATCCTGCTGGGGGTTGCCCGCGTGGCTGCTCACGTGCACCATGCCCAGGACATCGTCGCAGCGGTACTGATCGCTGCACTCGCCGTCGGGGCTGGCGCCGCCATCTGGCGTTGGGTTCGGCCACGGTTGCCGCGACGACTGAGCGAGCCGGCGTCTATGTGAAGGCACGGGACGCTCTCGTCGACACTGCCCAAGGTCACCGACGCCACTACGCTTCGGCTGTGACAGCCCTCGAACAGGCTGATGCGGGTTGGCGGAGACGGCTGATCACGCGTCGGGTCTTCCCGGCGGACTTCCCGGATGCGTTCACGCATCGCGGGGACGACGTCAAGGTTGTCCTCGAGATGGAGGGACGGTAGCCAGTGGCCAGGATCGAGGACTACGCCATCGTCGGGGATCTGCATACCGCTGCTCTGATCGGCGCGGACGGCTCCATGGACTGGCTGTGCCTGCCGCACTTCAACTCTGCGGCCTGCTTCGCCGCCCTGCTCGACTCACC
>Ga0208080_1000943_pt1 | contig 14541 bp, 15 predicted proteins | sample NGESurdeep092012_3_FD_184476 | JGI IMG/M metagenome (GOLD analysis project Ga0208080, IMG submission 184476) | Arctic peat soil microbial communities from Barrow, Alaska - NGEE Surface sample 210-3 deep-092012 (SPAdes) | ecosystem: Environmental > Terrestrial > Soil > Wetlands > Peat ...
AGGATCAAGGGAACCACCACGGGACTCACCCAGAAGCTGTCCCGTGCCCGGAAGATCGTGCACATGCTCGACGCCTTCGTGAAGGAGGCCGCCGGCAACGACCAGGCGCTTCTCGATAGCTGGCACACCGCGAAACGCGTGGTGCGAACGAGCGGCGTCAGCCGCGCCAGCACAACGGTCGGCAGCACCCCCGCTGCCACCACCCCCGCCACGACGCCAATGAGCGGGGCGAAGACGGCAAACAGCGGTTCCAGTTCCGTGGTCAGCGTGGGCGACAGCTCGAGTGCGGCGATCACCGGCGTTGATGCGCCCCCCACGTCCCACGCGCCGGTCCTCGCCACTGCTCATCGGTGCAGGCCGCGTGATGGATTTCCGTGGGGTCGCGTCCTGGGGCCTGTTCGTCGGGATCGGGGTGAGCCTCTGGGTCTTATGATTCGGGAGCCTGGCAACGTCCGTTATTGCCAGGCTCCTGTCGCGCTGGATATCAGCTCGTCAATCAGCGGCGACGACGTCGCGCTGCGCACGCGGCCCCGCGTCCTCCTCGCGGAAGGCGCGCGCGATCCACGCAAACGCAAGTGCGGACACGATGAGCATCACCACTCCGGTCATCGTCTCGCCGAAAATCAGCTTGCCAATGCCGAACAGACTCGAGTACACGGCGATGAGTCCCGCGAGCCAATTCGTCCACGCCAGCGCGCCACCCGGAATCGTCTCGCCGGCATAGCCCAGCTTCTCCGCGGTGCGACGCCATCCCGGACCGCCCGGACGCACGCGCTGATAGAACGATTCGAGCGTGGCGTCCGGCTCCGGCTTGGTGAGGAAGGTGACGGAGACCCACACCGCCGTGCTGACCGCGACCGTGATGAGCATGACGTACGTCTGGATGAGCGGGCTGTCCGCAGGCATTCGCGCCGTGACCATCCTGAGCGCAATGAGCGAGACGACGAACGATGCGATCATCGCGCTGATTTCGCTCCATGCATTGATGCGCCACCAATACCAGCGCAGAATGAGCACCAGTCCCGTGCCCGAGCCCAGCGCGAGCAGCAGCTTCCATGCACTCGCGACGGTGTCGAGCTGCCACGTCACGAAGATGGAGGCGAGAAAGAGGAACACCGTCGCCCATCGCGAGATGCTCACGTAGTGCTTCTCCGTCGCGCTCCTGTTGAGGAAGCGCTTGTAGAAATCGTTGACGAGATAGGACGCGCCCCAGTTGAGTTGCGTGCCGACGGTTGACATGTACGCCGCGGCGAAGCCGGCCATCATGAAGCCGCGCCATGGCGTTGGCAGCAGATCGACGTACGCCTGGACGTACGCCGCCTCGTGGTCGTGTGCGGGACCGATGCCCGCCGGGTAGAGGATGACCGTCGCGAGTGCCGTGATGATCCACGGCCACGGGCGAATGGCGTAATGCGCGACATTGAAGAACAGCGTCGCCAACACGCCGTCGCGCTCGGTCTTCGATGAGAAGATGCGCTGCGCGACGTAGCCGCCTCCGCCCGGTTCGGCGCCCGGATACCAGGCGGCCCACCACTGTACGGAGAGGAAGACCGCCAGGGTGAGCAGGGGCATCCACACATAGCCGGTGATTCCCTCTGCGCCGAAGCGCACGGGCATCACGGAGATAGCCGCGTCCGCGTTGCCGTAGTGCGCGGCGAGACCGGATTTGAGCTTGTCCATCCCGCCCACCGCGCGCACCGCGTACACGGCGAGAATGATGACCGCGCTCATCTTGATGACGAACTGGACGAGATCGGTCCAGAGCACCGCCCACATCCCGGCACCCGTGGAATACGCAACGGTGATGATGAAGCAGATGCCGACCGCGATCACTTCGCCCGACACCGTCATCCCGAGGATGCTCACCGGGTGCAGGCCGAGCGAGATCGTCAGGATCTTGATCATCGCTTTGGTCACCCAGCCGAGGATGATCAGATTGATCGGGATCGCGAGATAGAGCGCGCGGAATCCACGCAGCGCCGCCGCCGGCTTGCCACTGTACCGCAGCTCGGCGAATTCAACGTCGGTCATCACGCCGGCGCGACGCCAGAGACGCGCGAAGAAGAACACCGTGAGCATGCCGCTCATCAGCATGTTCCACCAGAGCCAGTTGCCGGCCACGCCGTTGGCGAAGACGAGCCCCGTGACCACGAGTGGCGTATCGGCGGCGAAGGTCGTCGCGACCATGCTTGCACCCGCAAGCCACCAGCTCACATTGCGGCCCGAGAGAAAATATTCCTCCATGCTCTCGCCGCCCTTCTTCGTGAAGACGAGGCCGATCCCCATCGACAGCGCGAAGTATCCGATGACGATCGCCCAATCGATTGCCGAGAGATTCATGGACGCCCTGTGGGAGAGGGGGTGGCGGAGGCGGGACGCGCTTCGATGTCCGCGACAACCGACGGCTTCAGCGCGCGCATCGCCGCATCCGCGACGGCAACGCGCACCGGACCGATCTTCGTGTTCGCGCGAGTGGGATTCACGCGATTCGTGAGGAGCATGACGTACAGGTCGTGCTGCGGAGCGATCCAGAGGGACGTGCCAGTGAATCCGGTGTGTCCGAACGCTGGACGCCGTATGAAATGACCGGCCGAGCTGTGCGGGCTCGGCGTGTCCCACCCGAGCGCGCGGCTGGAGAAAGTCGAATCCGCGACGGTCGTGAACTGCGTGATGGTGGCGGCTTTCGCCAGGCGGCCACCGCCGAGGGCGCCGCCGTTGAGATAGGCGCGAGCCAGACGATCGAGATCGTGCGCCGTGCTGAACAGCCCCGCGTGGCCGGACACCTGGCCAAGTGCGTAGGCGTTCTCGTCGTGCACCTCGCCCACGAGATGCCGGCCTCGCCAGGGATCGTTCTCGGTGGGTGCGATGCGGGGGCGCAGCGAGACCGGCGGCTTGTACCGTGTGTCCTTCATGCCGAGTGGCTTGAAGACGTGACGCGCGAGATACCCGTCGAGAGTCTCGCCGCTCACGCGCTCGACGATCTTGCCGAGCAGGATTGCGCCGATGTCGCTGTAGATCATGCGCACGCCGGGCAGGGTGTCGAGCGGCGTCGCGATGAAGAGCTTGAGAATCGAGTCGGGCGGCGCGTTCACTTTGTAGTACTGCTTGAACGCCGGCAGGCCACTCTGGTGCGTGATGAGATGCCGCACCGTCACCTTGTCCTTGTTGGTTCCCGTCCATTCGGGCAGGTACTTCTGCACCGGCGCATCGAGATCGACCTTGCCACGCTCGACGAGCTGCATCATCGCCGACGTCATGCCGATCACTTTGGTGAGCGACGCCATGTCCCAGAGCGTGGAGGCGGTGGGTCGCGGGGATTTCGCCCAGTCGAGATGGCCCGCCGTCACGGTGACCAGCGGACCCGAGTGAGTTCCGATCACCGCGATGGCGCCGGGAAAGGCGCTGTCGGCGACCGCGCGATCGAGGATCGACTGAAGGGTGTCACGCAACGCTTTCGTCGAGGCGGCGCGCGTAGCCGCTGTGGGGTGTGCGGCGGATTGCGCGGTGCAAAGTGCCGGTGCCAAGGAGACGGCACACGAGACGAGCCCGACGAACGGAGAGAGACGATACATTGTGCTGGTCAATCTCGAGAAAAGTGTGGGAGCGCTCGACGTACTCGGCGCGCGCAGCGGCTAGGCCGTGCACATTATATCCCGCGCCGCTGCGTCACGGAATGACGATGGGCGAGATGGCGGCGGAAAGTGGCGCCCGTTCGTCTCTCCGAGTAACCTGCACCAGTTGTCGCGGACTCGCATATGTCTTGCAAGGAGCGCTCTCGACAAGAACGACCGACCGATCACCATGAGGAGCTATTCATATGAGAGCTTCGCCGAGAGCCGCATTGCTTGCGCTTGCGCTTGCTGCCGCCACCGCTTGCGGAGGACGTGCGGTCGAGGTGCGCACGGCGCCCGTCACCGTCTCCGACCTGTCGGTGCAGATCACCAACAATTTGAGTCAGGCCGTGAACATCTACGCCACGGCGACGGGGAGCAGCGAGCTCTTCCTGCGCCAGGTTCCGGCGAACACCGTGGAGAAAGTCCCGGTGCAGGGAATCGCGAGCGGGACGAAGGTCACGTTCAAGGCCGTGACGGTCGATGGTTCGCGGACCTACCAGAGTCGCGACGTGTCCCTCATCGGACTTTACGTTTGGAGCGTTCCCTGATCTTTCGCGACTGCACGCGCCGCTGCGTCGCTGGTTGCTGGACGTGGTGACCCTGAATATCTTTCCGGACCGGAGTCCACACTCCGGTCCGTTCGCTTTTTCGCCACTCGTCACCGCTGCGCGCTTGGCTGGCCGCGGGAGCTCTGTGCGCTTCGGAGCCGCATGACACTTCTGCCCGACTGGGTCAAAAACGGCTATTTGTTGCTCATCGATCCAGTGGCGGACTGGCTGGTGGAGCGGCGTGTACATCCAAACACCATTACGGTGTTTGGGACGGTCTGCACCGTGGTCGGCGGCATCATCTATGCTACCGGCCACATCAAGACGGGCGGCTGGTTCCTCTCGCTCACGGCGCTGTTCGACGTGCTCGACGGAATCGTGGCTCGGCGCTCGAATCGCAGTTCGATTTTTGGCGCGTTTCTGGATTCAACGCTCGACCGTCTCGCCGACGGGTTCGTGCTCGGCGGACTGGCGGTGTTCTACGCCACCAGTGCATTGCATCACAGCATCCCGTTGATGATCACGGCGCTGCTCGGCCTCATGGGCGCCCTCCTCACGTCGTACACGCGGGCACGCGCCGAGGCACTCGGCCTCGACGCCAAGGTGGGATTGCTCCAGCGGCCGGAGCGCGTGGTGCTCATGGCCGCACCGCAGGCGCTGTTCGGACTCTTCTTCAACGGATGGCCTCTGGCCATCATCATCATCATTCTGACCGTCACGGCCTGGATCACTGTGGTTCAGCGCGTGACGTATGTCTATAACGCCACCACGCGAGCCGATGCCGCTCACGCGCACACGGACACCGAGGCCAGCCCCGATGCCGTGCCCGCCGACGCACACCGCGCCCTCGTCTAAAAGTACAAGGAGAATACGTGCAAGGTTCCGCTTCTGACGCGCGCTCCGCGCCGCGCCCCGCCACCGGCAAGCTCGGTATCCTCACGCCGGGTCTCGGCGCCGTCGCGACGACATTCATGGCCGGCGTCGAGAACATTCGCCGCGGCACGGGCAGACCAATCGGCTCGCTCACGCAGATGGCGACCATCCGGCTCGGCAAGCGCACGGAAAACCGCGCGCCCCTGATCAAGGATTTCGTTCCGCTCGCGGATCTGAACGACATCGTGTTCGGCGCCTGGGATCCCATTCCGGATAACGCCTACACCGCGGCGAAGAAGGCGGGAGTGCTCGAGGACAAGCATCTGGAGCCGATCGCCGATTTCCTCAAGGCGATCAAGCCGATGCCGGCTGTTTTCGACAACCACTACGTCACGCGCCTCAATGGTCCGAACGTCAAGAAGGGCAAGACGAAGCGCGATCTCGCTGAGCAGCTCCGCCAGGACATGCGCGACTTCAAGGCGAAGAACAACTGCGATCGCCTCGTCATCGTATGGTGCGCGTCAACGGAGATCTTCATCAAGCCCGGCCCGCAGCACGCCACGCTCGAACAGTTCGAGAAGGCGATGGAGAACAACGACGAGGCGATCGCCCCGTCGATGCTCTATGCCTACGCGGCGGTCATGGAGGGCGTGCCCTTCTGCAACGGCGCACCGAATCTCTCCGTCGACATTCCCGCGCTCGTCCAGCTCGCCAATGACAAGGGCGTGCCCATCTCGGGCAAGGACTTCAAGACCGGCCAGACCTGGTTGAAGACGGTCATCGCGCCAGGCATCAAGGCGCGCATGCTCGGCCTCGCCGGCTGGTATTCCACGAACATTCTCGGCAACCGCGACGGCGCAGTGCTCGACGATCCGGCGTCGTTCAAGACCAAGGAAGAGTCGAAGCTGTCGGTGCTGCACACCATCCTGCAGCCCGAGAAGTATCCGGAACTGTACAAGGACTTCACGCACGTCGTGCGCATCAACTACTACCCGCCGCGCGGCGATAACAAGGAAGGCTGGGACAACATCGACATCTTCGGGTGGCTGGGCTACCCGATGCAGATCAAGGTCAACTTCCTCTGCCGCGACTCGATTCTCGCCGCGCCGCTCGTGCTCGATCTCGCGCTGTTCAGCGATTTCGCGCAGCGCGCCGGCCTCAAGGGCATTCAGGAGTGGCTCTCGTTCTTCTACAAGAGCCCGATGACCGCGCCAGGCCTTCAGGCCGAGCACGATCTCTTCATTCAGCAGACGAAGCTCAAGAACACGCTGCGTCATCTGATGGGCGAAGAGCAGATCACGCATCTCGGACTGGAGTACTATCAGTCGTGATGAACGCCGCCACCTCTCGACGCCTGGCCGCGGCGGCGCTTGCATTCGCGCTCACCGGCGCGGCGTCGTGTGGCGGCCCCGATCACCAACTGGAGCTGCGGCAGGGCACGGAGAGCTACAAGTTCGTCATCACCTCCAATCCCATTCCGCCGCACGCGCGCGAAGACGTGATCTACACGGTCACGGTCACGGATAGAAAAACCGGGCAGCCCGTCGAGACCGGTGAAGGGCGCATTTTCGCCAACACGCGCGACGGCGCACGCACCTACGATGGTTTCGTAAAGGCACCACAGGTCGGCGCCTACTCGGCCAAGCTCAGTTATGTGACTGCCGAGCAGTGGGCCGTCGGCATTCAGTTCCACAGCGATGCATCCAGGCCGCTCGAGAAGACGGAGTGGATGCAGGACGTGCTCCCGGAGCGGAGCGGGAAACCGTAAAACCATGCGCCACTTCTATCGCAGCCACATGCCGCCGGCCGACGTGCTCGTCGTGGCGGATCGCTTCTTCACGAATCTCGGACTCTCTCCCGTCGCGACCACGGGGCGCACGCGGCAGCTCTCCGGCCCGCTCGGCGCAATGAAGTTGAGCGTCAGGGCCGAAGGCGGCCACTACACCTTCGTCGAGGTCGTCACCGACCAGATGGGGGAGAGCCGGATGGATCGCAACGTGAAGAAGTTTTTCGTCGAGGTGCACCGCGCCGACGATCCGTCGCACACACTCGAAGCGGCGTACTAGTGGCTTCCCCGCGGTCGGCAACGACGCGGGGCCGGGGACGCGCAGCAGCACCGCAGTCCTCCGCCATCGCCAAGGGAGGAGAAGGCAGCACGTCGCTCACCCGCGCGCAGCGGATCGACCTCTACTACTGGATGCGTCTCACGCGCTCGCTCGAGGAGCGGCTCGTGAATCTCTACCGCCAGACAAAAGTCGTGGGCGGGCTGTTTCGCTCGCTCGGCCAGGAAGCGGACGCGGTGGGAAGCGCGTATGCGTTGCGGAAGGGAGACATTCTTTCGCCGCTCATTCGCAACCTCGGCTCGATGCTCGTGCGGGGCGCGACGCCGGTCGAGATCCTCAAGCAGTACATGGCCAGGGGTGACTCGCCGACGCGTGGACGCGAGTTGAACATCCACTTCGGCGATACCGAACGCGGTTTCATTGGACAGATCTCGCCCCTCGGCGACATGGTGCCGGTGATGGCTGGCGTGACGTTGACCTTCAAGATGCGCGGTGAAGATCGCGTGGGACTCGTGTACGTCGGGGACGGTGCGACGTCCACGGGCGCCTTCCACGAGGGGATCAACTTCGCCGCCGTCCAGCGGTGTCCGCTCGTGGTGATCATCGAAAACAACGGCTACGCGTATTCGACGCCGACGACGAAGCAGACAGCGGCGGCTCGGCTCGTCGACAAGGCGGTCGGCTACGGCATTCCCGGCGAACGTGCCGACGGAAACGACGTCATCGCGACGTATGAGGCGACGAAGCGGGCGGTCGATCGCGCGCGTCGTGGCGAGGGCGCGTCGATCGTCGAGCTGATGACGTACCGCCGGAAGGGACATGCGGAGCACGACAATCAGTCCTATGTGCCGGAAGGCGAAGGCGAGCGCTGGGCCCGCGAGAACGACCCGATCGACCGCTATGTGGCGCGGCTGATCGGCGAAGGCGTGTCGGCCGAGGAGCTCGCGGAGATCGACGTGCGCGTGCAGAGGGAGATCGACGAGGCGACGGACATCGCCGAGGCCTCTGGAGTGCCTGAGCCGCTCGACGCGCTCGTGGGCATCTACGCCGATCCGCCCGAGGAGAAGCCGCTCTGGTTCCGCGCAGGCAAGCGCGCCGCCGTGGACGTGAATGAGCGTCCCGCGGGCTGGGGCACGTTCGACGCGCCGGCAAAAGGGGGGGGATCGGACTGATGGCCGAGATCACGTATCTCGAGGCGATCCGCGAGGCGCTGTTCGAGGAGATGGAGCGCGACCCGAATGTCTTCATGATTGGCGAGGACATCGGTGCATACGGCGGCGCATTCAAGGTCACCGACGGCCTGTTGGCCAAGTACGGAGAATCTCGCGTCATCGATAGCCCGATCTCCGAGATTGGCATCGTTGGGGCAGCGGCGGGTGCGGCGCACATGGGCATGCGGCCTGTCGTGGAGATACAGTTCATCGACTTCATCGCCAACGCGTACGACATGCTCACGAACTATGTCGCCACGGCGCGCTACCGCGCCTTTCTGCCGACGCCGATGGTGGTGCGCGGCCCGAGCGGCGGCTACGTGCGTGGCGGCCCATTCCATTCGCAGAATCCCGAGGCCGGTTTCATTCACACGCCGGGCCTCAAGGTCGTCTATCCAAGCACGGCGGCCGACGCGAAAGGTCTGATGAAGGCCGCGATTCGCGACGACGACTGCGTGCTTTTCTTCGAGCACAAGTATCTGTATCGTCGCATCAAGGGCGAGATGCCAGCCGGCGACCATGTCGTGCCCATCGGCAAGGCGCGAGTGGCGCGCGAAGGCACGGACCTCTCGATCATCACCTACGCGGCCACCGTCCACAAGGCGCTCGACGCGGCCGAACAGCTCGAGCGTGAAGACGGACTCAACGTGGAGGTCATCGACCTGCGTTCGCTCGCGCCTCTCGACGACGACGCGATCGTGGCGACGGTGCAGAAGACGAATCGCGTCCTCATCGTGCATGAGGACACGCGCACGGGCGGCATTGCCGGCGAGATCACCGCTCGGATCAATGAATTGTGCTTCGAATGGCTGGACGCGCCGGTTCTGCGCGTGACGGCGCACGATGTGCCGTTGCCGTATGCGCCGTCGCTGGAGGATTTTGTCCTTCCCCAGGTTCCGGACATCGTATTTGCAGCGCGGCGGCTCGCCGCGTACTGACCATGCGGGACACGGATAACCTGGGCCCGGACGCCTCGAGGGAGACGAGCGAGGGGGTTTGGCCTTATGTTGGAGTTGGCTGCCTGAGCGCCGTCGCTGGGCTTGCGGGCGGCGGAATGATCGCGGTGCTGGTCGCGAAGATCGTCGGCGGGATTGGCGGTTGCCGAGTGGATGCGGAGACCGGCGCGCCGTGTGACTGGAGCATGTACTGGACGTGGGGAGCGCGAATTGGGCTGGTGCTGGTTCCCACGATTGTCATTTGGCGTATGCGGAAGGTGCGCAGCGCGTCTCGTAACTCCGAGTGAGAGGACATCGCATTGGCTCGCGTTGACGTCATCATGCCCCAGATGGGCGAATCGATCGCCGAGGGAACGCTGTCGAAGTGGTTGAAGAAGGTCGGCGATGCCGTCAAGCGGGACGAGCCGATGTTCGAGATCAGCACCGACAAGGTGGACGCCGAAATTCCGGCGCCTACGTCAGGCGTGCTCGCCGAGATCATCGTCGTGGAAGGTCAGACGGTGGAGGTGCTGACGGTCGTTGCCCGGATCGAGACGGAGCAGGGTGCGTCGATCGCGCCCTCGACGGGTGCTCCGGCGTCCTCGGCGAGCGCTGCCGTGGGGTCCCCCCCCACTGCGAAAGCTACCGCCGCGCCTGCCGCACCCTCGCACCAGTCAACCGCACCCAGCACCGTTCCCGCCCCGGCAGCCCCGGGTGGCAATGGCCTCGAGGATCGCCTGCGTACCAAATCCTCGCCGCTGGTGCGAAAGATTGCGGCCGAGCGTGGGCTGGAGATCGCTGCGATGCAGGGCAGTGGGATCCAGGGCCGCGTTACCAAGCGCGACATTGAGCAGTACATCGCCTCCGGAGGTGCTGCCGCGCCGGCTCAAGCGCAGCGCACGTCCATGCACGCACCGGCGGGTGCCGTGCAGCATGGCCCCGCTCCCGAAGCGTGGCCCGGCGACACGGTCGAGGCGATGTCGAAGATGCGCTCGCTCACCAGCGACCACATGATCGCGTCGCGGCAAACGCACGCGCACGTCACGTCGTTCTTCGAAATTGATCTGACGCGGATTGCTCGCATCAGACACGAGAAGCGCGCGGCGTTCGAGGCGCGGACCGGGCAGAAGCTCACCTTCCTGCCGTTCATCATCAAGACGGTGGTCGAGACGCTCAAGCAGCACCCGGTCCTGAACGCCGCCGTGTCCGGCACGAACATCATTTACCGGAAGCAGTACAACGTCGGAATCGCCGTCGCGGTCGATTGGGGGCTCATCGTTCCCGTTATCAAGAACGCGGACGACCTGTCGCTTTCCGGCCTTGCCAAGTCGCTCAACGACCTCGGCGACCGGGCGCGGACCAAGCGGCTGAAGCCGGAAGAAGTGCAGCAGGCGACCTTCACCATCACGAACCCTGGCGTGTTCGGCTCGCTCATGGGCACGCCGATCATCCCCCTGGGAACGTCGGCCATCCTCGGACTCGGCGCCATCGAGAAGCGTCCGAAGGTGATGACGGGAGCGGATGGCGAGGATACGATCGCGATTCGCACCTGCGCGTATTTCTCGCTCTCGTTCGACCACCGCATCGTGGATGGATCGGATGCGGACAAGTTCCTCGCCGCCGTGAAGAAGGGTCTCGAGTCATTTCCCGATAGCGCGATCTGATCATGCCGCGTTGCCTCACGATTCAGCGCACGCTCGTCACGCCGCCCGACCGCGTGAAGTTTTCCGAGCGACTCGAGCGGAAACGTGACTACTACGCGTCGGCCGGTTGTCGCTATTGGGTCTTCGAGGAGACGGGGCTGCGAGGCGCATTCCTCGAATTCTGCGAGGCACCCGACGCCGACACACTCGCGCGCGCGCACGCGTCGGCGCCCGAGCGTGTGCTCGACCCCGCCCGCATCTACCACGAAGTGGAGTTGCCGTAACATGCCCACCCGCACCATCACCCTCGACGGCCGCGCCTGGCGCGTCATGCCGTCCGGCAAAATCACGCAGAACAATCGCGACGAATTCGCACTGCTGTTCGTCGCCGGCTCCGGCGACAACCGCGAAGTGCGGGTCACGCGGTACTCGCCTCAGGGTACCCGCTCCCGAGAGCTTGCGCTGGCCGAGATGAGCGACGCCGATCTCGCGCGCCTCTTCGCTCAGTCGCAACCGAGCGAGATGTCACCCGAGGCCGGTTACGCCCCGTGACCGATCAGGCAGGGCCGGCGGCATTCGTCGATTTGCACATGCACTCGACGGCGTCCGATGGCTCGCGTGCGCCCGCCGACGTCGTGCGTGCCGCGAAGGCCGCTGGCTTGGCCGCGATCGCACTCACTGACCACGACTCCGTCGCCGGCCTCGCCGAGGCGCAGATCGCCGGCGCAGCGCTCGGCGTTCGCATCGTCAATGGCGTGGAGCTGAGCGCTGTCGAAGGCGAGGCCGAAACACATCTGCTCGGCCTGCATCTTCGCGATGTGCTCGTCATCGAGCGCGAGCTCGGCGCACTGCGCGACATGCGTGAGCGCCGCGGCCAGCAAATCGTCGAGAAGCTGGTTGCCATCGGCGTGCTCGTGACGTTCGATGACGTCCTCGCGCAGGCGGGTGGCGGCGCAGTGGGGCGACCACACGTTGCGCGCGCCCTCGTCGCCGACGGCTGGGCGACGGATGTGCGCGATGCGTTCGATCGCTATCTCGGCGCGGGGAAGCCCGCGTACGTTGCGAAGGATCAACTTGGCATGGCCGACGCGATCGCGATCATTCACTCCGCGGGTGGCCTCGCCGTGCTCGCCCATCCTGGGGGCGCCGGCACGCGCGAGCGCCTGACCGCCCTCATCGCGCTCGGTCTCGACGGCGTTGAAGTGAAGCATCCCGGCCACTCGCCGAGCGACACGGCGCGGCTGAATACGCTTGCCGCGCAGCTCGGACTCGTGTTGAGTGGCGGATCAGATTGGCATGGGGCCGCTGACGGACCGCGCACCATCGGGATGATGCAGGTGCCGTGGCAATGGCTTGCGCTCCAGGATGCGCACTTCGCCGCCCTTGGGCGCGCACCGGCGGCGTGACGTGACGAAATTGGCCGGTCGCGTGGCGCTGGTGACGGGTGCCGGCAAGCGTGTCGGACGCGCCATCGCGGTCGCGCTCGGCGCACAGGGCATGCGCGTCGCGGTGCACTACAACGTGTCGGCCGATGGCGCGCGCGACACGGCGAATCTCATCGAGGACGCGGGAGGCTCGGCGGCGCTCGTGCGCGCTGATCTCACCGACGTCACGGCCTGCGAACAGCTCATCGATGCACTCGTTCTCGAGCATGGAGAGCTGCACACGCTCGTCAACTCGGCGGCGATGATGCTCCGCACCCCGCTCGGTTCGGTAACGGAGAGCGAGTGGGACGCCATGTACGCGCTCAACGTGCGTGCTCCGTTCTTTCTCACGCAGCATGCCGCATCCGCGCTGCGGTCCGCGCGAGGAAGCGTGGTGAACATCGCCGACCTTGCCGCGTTCGAAACGTGGACCGGCTACGTGCCGCACGGGATGACGAAGGCCGCTGTCGTGCAAATGACGCGCGCGCTCGCACATGCCCTCGCGCCGGAGATTCGCGTCAACGCCGTGGCGCCCGGCGTGGTGCTGTTACCCGAAGGGTTCGACGAAACGACGACGGAGCATCTGCGCCGCACGACACCGCTACGCCGCATCGGTACTCCTGAGGACGTCGCAGAAGCGGTGGTCTACCTCCTCAAGGCGAAATTCGTGACGGGCGAGGTGATTTGTGTCGATGGCGGGCGGCACGTCCGGCGCTGAGGGAACGCTCCGGTTCCGTTGAGGGCGTCCTGTAGTGAGATTGCATAGAGGCGCTCCAGCCGCGCCCCACTGTACGAGGATCGATCTTGTCCACCACGAAGAACTACGAAGTCGTCATCGTCGGCGCCGGCCCTGCCGGAATGTGCGCCGCGCTGTATACCGGCCGCTCCATGCTCAAGACGGTTGTCCTCGAGCGCGGCATTCCGGGCGGGGAGCTGCTGAACACCGAAAAGCTCGACGACTGGATTGGCGAACGGTCGATTCTGGGCTGGGAGCTCGCCAAGAAGTTCGAGGATCACTCGCGGGCGTTCGGCGCGGAGTATGTCACGGCCAACGTCTCCTGCGTCACGCGCCTCCCCGACGGAACCTTCGAAACGGTCACCGACGCCGGCGACCGCTACACGTCGCCGGCCGTCATCGTCACGGCAGGTGGGACGCCGGTGAAGCTCGGGATTCCTGGCGAGGTGGAGTTTGCCGGCAGGGGTGTGTCGTACTGCGCCATCTGCGACGGCGCCTTCTTCAAGACGCATACGATCGTCGTCGTCGGCGGCGGCGATGCCGCAGTCGAGGAGGCGGATTTTCTCACGCGCTACGCCGACAAGGTCTATGTCGTCCATCGCCGCGACAGCTTTCGCGCGTCGAAGATTCTCCAGGAGCGGCTGTTCGCGAATCCGAAGATCGAGATCGTCTGGAACGCGGTGGCGGAAGAAGTCATCGGGGATGAGCAGGGGCTCATGAAGGGACTGCGCATCCGCGACGTCCTCACCAGCGAAGTGCGCACCCTCGACGCGACGGGCTGCTTCGTCTTCGTCGGATTTCGGCCGAATACCGGAATCATCGATGGCCACTTCGATCACGACGAGATGGGCTACATCCGCACCGACACGATCATGCAGACGTCGATTCCCGGGCTCTTCGCGGCCGGTGATCTTCGGTCGCAGCTTACGCGCCAGGTGACGACCGCCGTGGGCGACGGGACGACGGCGGCGATTGCCGTCGAGAAGTATTTGAAAGCTCGCGCAGAGAAGAGCACTGTCGCCCCCGAGGGGACGGGCGGCTACGCGATATGAAGATCGACGTCCGGACTGTCGGCGCCTTCGAGGAGAACTGCTACCTCGTCGTGGACGAGGCGAGCGGCCGAGCGGTGCTCGTGGATCCGGGCGACGAGGGCTCGCGACTCGTCGAGATGGTGAAGGCGTCGGGTGCGACACTGGATGCGATCTGGCTGACGCATGCGCATCTCGATCACATCGGAGCGATCAACACCGTGCGAGCGGCGTACGCCGTGCCGGTGCATCTGCATCCGCTCGACCTGCCGCTCTACGAAACCCTGTCCGCCTACTCGGCACGGATGTATGGTGTTCCATGGGACCAGCCGGACGCGGTGCCGGTGCCATTCGCTGGCGGCGACGTGCTGTCGTGCGGCGCGCTGCAGTTCACGGTGATGCACGTGCCTGGTCACGCGCCGGGTCACGTGAGCTTCAACGGACCCGGCGTCTCGTTCTCCGGTGA
>Ga0208080_1000946_pt1 | contig 14515 bp, 14 predicted proteins | sample NGESurdeep092012_3_FD_184476 | JGI IMG/M metagenome (GOLD analysis project Ga0208080, IMG submission 184476) | Arctic peat soil microbial communities from Barrow, Alaska - NGEE Surface sample 210-3 deep-092012 (SPAdes) | ecosystem: Environmental > Terrestrial > Soil > Wetlands > Peat ...
ACCACCAGCACCACCAGCACCACCAGCACCACCAGCACCACCAGCACCACCAGCACCACCAGCACCACCAGCAGCACCACCACCACCAGCAGCAGCAGCAGCAGCACCAGCAGCACCAGCAGCAATACAAGGAGCATCACCAGCCCAAGCAGAAGTATCCGTAGCACCAGCAGCGGAAATAGCAGCACGACTACCAAGCGAGCGCAAGCGGATGCGCGCGAAGATGAGGACGGTGGAGGGGCAGGCGCTCTACAAGATGCGCAAGACGATTGTCGAGCCGATGTGCGGGCAGACGAAGGAGCGGCGCGGCTTCCGCCGCTTCGCGCTACGCGGGCTCAGCAAAGTGCAGGCGGAGTGGGACCTGATTTGCCTGACGCACAACGTGCTCAAGCTCTTTCGTGCAGGAGGGTGCCTGAAACCCGCGTAATCACGGACCGGGGTGACGCGTGCGTGGACGACGACGGTCCGTCCCGCACACGCAGGGCATCCACGCGGTGCAAATGCAGCATCACTCCAGCGGCGTCCACCTATTCATCCGACAGACTCCTAGCGAGCTGAATTGCGCGCGGGGCCGCTTATGAATAAAATCACAATACACTGCGGGGCCCCGCGGTGCGTCATTCAGACCCAAGTTTTCGGAGGCTTTAAGAAATGCGGTTCTACGGTATTGCGCTCCTGGCGAGCACGGCGGTTCTCGGCGCCTGCGGTGGCGAGAAAGCCGCTACGGACACCGCCGCAGCCAACGCGGCTGCCGCGGCGAGTGCGACCACCCCGGCGGCGACCACGCCTGCTGCGACCACGCCTGCGGCCGGTGCGGTGGCGGCGGCTCCAGCCACCGGCACGACCCACGAAGTCAAGATGATCGGCGATGCGACCGGCTACAGGTTCGAGCCCGCGAACTTCATCGTGAAGCAGGGCGATGCCGTCAAGTTCATCATGACGTCCGGCGGCCCACACAACGTGGCCTTCCTGGGCATCACCGATCCGGCCACCAAGGCGCAGCTCGATGCGAACATGTCCGGCGCGAAGTTGGGCGAGCTCTCCAGCCCCTTGCTCATGCAGCCGAACGAAGCCTATACCATCTCGTTCGCCAAGGTGCCTGCTGGCACCTACAACTACAACTGCACGCCGCACGTGGCGATGGGCATGAAGGGCGTGATCACGGTTCAGTAGTCCGTTTTCGCCGGGTATCGGGGCGCACACGACCTGCGGCACTGCCGCAGGTCGCTTTGCGCTGGTGTACGACGTGCATCATCACTGGCGCAACCCTGACACACTCGAAGTCTCCGATGAGAGGAGCCAGCGTCCACACATGAGTTCGCGCCGCCGGACCCCTCGCCGACGTCTGAGCCCATCCACGCAGAACTCCGCTGCGTGGATCGTGGCGCGCGCACGAAATGCCCTGCGGCGCCCGCTTTTCATCAGCACGGTGAGCGTGCTGACCTTTGCGGCCTCGCTGATGGCGCTCGTCGTTGTTCCGCAGCAGGCGCGAAAGGCGGCCGCCGTCATGCGTCCCGCCGCGGCCTCACGTCCGGACACCGAGCCAACGGTGGCTGCGTTGACGGAGGCGGAACGACAGGTCGCCGCCGCGGACTCGGGCATAGTGCTCTCGCGAAACGAGCTCTCGCAGCTCGTCGCGGCAACTGCGGCGGCCACCGCGACCGATACGGCTGTGGGCGGAGCGATGCTGAGCGCGGAAGTTCACGGCCGGCGCGATTCGCTCACCGAACAGGTGGCCCTGATCGGACGGCTGATCTCGCGCTCCGAGAATGCTCCGCTGCTGGGTTCCTATCGCGCACTCGCGCAGGCCGCGCCCATGCAGGGCGACTCGCGCGTGAAGGCGCTTCTCGATTCACTCGTGGAGATCGAGCGCGAACGCGATAGCTACAGTGCCGTCGGGGGAGTTGATCCGGTGTTCGTGGCGCTCACCGCGCGCGCGAACGAGCTGGGACGCAACATCGAAGCGCTCGCGGATGCTCGGCGTACCGCCATCAGGAAGGAGCTCAGCGCGCTTGCGCCGCCAGCACCCGTCGTCTCGGCTGCGATCGCGTCGCGACCGCTACCGGACACGCTGGTGAAAGTGAAAGAGCGCGACGCGGCGCGTGCCGCGGCCGCAGGCGTGGCGAGCCGTCTTGGTCGCGAGCGCACGGAGCTGCTTGCGCTCGACGCGCGAGAGGAGAGGGCGCGCGAGCTCGCGAATGTCGGCGCCTCCCCGTCAGCGATGCTTGCCGCTGCGCTGGTCTTCGGTGCGGTGCTCGGCTTCGGTGTTGTTCTGTTCGACGAGGTTCGTCGTCCACGTGTCGCGGATGGTTACGAGGCGGAGCGTGCGACGGGTGTACGAGTGCTTGGCGAAATCCGCCGGCTTCCCCTGTCGCCGGAGCGTGGCCGGCGCTCGGTCGATCGTTCGGAACCGTCTTTCCTCGATCCTGGAGCCGACGGACATCAGCTCATCTACCTGACGATCGCCACCGCGGGCGCGAATACGGTGATGCTCACTGTGACTGGTGACAGCCCCGCGATTTCGGCCGTTGTCGCGATCAACTTTGCGGCAATCGCCGCCGATGAGGCGCGCGAAACCCTGCTCGTCGATACTGACGGCGCGTCGTCGACCGTTACCGCGGCGTTGCGAATCCGTCCGAGCGCAGGCATCAACGGCGTCGCGAAAGGCTTGGCGGACTGGCCGCAGGTCATTCGTAGCGCGCATCTCGGCCGTGACCGCATGATAGACGTCGTGCCAAGCGGCGAAGGCGTGGTGCCGGTGGAGGAGATCACCGCAGTTCTGCGCCGCGCCGCGGCGACGCTCTCCAAGCGCTACGACGCGATCGTCATCGTCAGCACGCTGGACCAGGTGCTTTCCGGAGTGCCGGCAGCGATGCCAGTGCCGGACGTGCTCTACTGCGTCCGCGCCGGACAGACGCTAATTGCGGAGCTCAAGCGCGCGATTGAAGAGATCGAGCAGTCGGGAGCGCATACACGAGGCATCGTGATGTGGAACGCGCCGAATCCGGTGCTCGCCGATGCGCGTCGCGCCGAGGAGGTCGAGATGGAGACGGAGACCGTCGCGTAGGGATCCGGCTGAGAAGTTGTCGGTGGACGGACGTCGGCGGCCACGTTGCGATGGGTGCGCCTGTTCGAGGGGGAGCGCTAAAGGGACGTCGGTGGCGGATGTCCGACAACTGACATCCGACCCGGCGTGACGAAAGGTGTCGTACGACAGCGCACCGGAGATGTCATCCGTGCAGCATGTCGACTACTCTTCGCCCATGTCATACATGTGGGCCGACACGCTCGAGGCCGCCGAACGAGCCCACCTGCTACGCCTGCTGGTGTGGGGGGCAGCCAGCGTGCTTGCCGGCACGGCGCTGCTAGCCTGGCTGCGGTTTGGTGCACGGCGCTCACTGCTGCTCAAGCATTTCGCCATCCAGGCGGTGGGGTGGGGTGTCGTCGACGCGATCATTGCGGTCGTGATGATGTCACAGATCGCGCCGCGCGACATCGCATCAGCCACTCGGCTCGACCGAATTCTGTGGTTGAACATCGGGCTCGACGCCGGCTACGTGCTCGTTGGCCTTACCTTGCTTGTGGCGGGTTGGCGATTGGGTCGGCGGCTCGGTCTGGTCGGCGCAGGCATTGGCGTGGTCGTTCAGGGTAGTGCTCTCGGCGTGCTCGATCTCGTGCTCGTTGCCCAAATCTCACGATGAACAATGGCTGAAGAGACGCTCGATCTTCGGGCCCTGCCCAAGGCGGAAGCATACCGGCAGCTCGAGGGGCATGTGCGTGCCGTGCTGCACGGGGTGCACGACCCCATCGCCGCGATGGCGACGATGAGCGCCCTCATCCACCACGCGTTCGGCCATTTGTGGACAGGGTTCTACCGCGTTGTCGAGCCGGGCGCCCTCCTCCGCGTCGGGCCGTACCAGGGCACGGTCGGCTGTCTCGAGATCGCGTTCGGGCGAGGTGTATGTGGAACCGCGGCGGCGGAGCAGCGCAGCGTGATTGTCGCTGACGTCAGCGACTTCCCTGGACACATCACCTGCGACGCGCGCTCGCGTTCCGAGATCGTCGTGCCGATCATGAATGGCAGTGGCGCCCTGATCGCCGTGCTCGATATCGACGCGGCTGAGCCGGGCGCCTTCGACGAAGAGGATCGGCGCGGGCTCGAGCGGATGGTTGCGTGGTTCGCCGAAGATTCCGCATGACTGTGCAAGGATTTTCCGTATCGTGCAGTGCTGGGGTGCCTGCTGTATGTTTCGGTCCCCGCTCCCGCGCGCCAGCGCTTTCTGCCGTCTCGTGTGAGGTAATGACGATCCGCGGCTACTCTGATCGTATCAACCACGCTTTTGCCTTTGCCGCGAAGCACCACGACCGGCAGGTTCGGAAGGGGACGCGTCTTCCCTACCTGACACACCCAGCAAACGTGGCCGTGATCCTGAGCAGATACGACCAGGACGAGCAGACGGTCGTATCCGGGATCCTGCACGACGTGATCGAGGATTGTGTGCTCGATGGCTATACGCGCGACATGCTCGAGCAGCGTATTGGCGACAAGTTCGGGCCAGATGTGCTGGAGACGGTGCTGGCCGTCACGCACCGGCAGGTAGACGAAGAAGGAATCGACTTGTCCAGCGAAGAGCGCAAGGACGACTACCTCGCGCGTCTCGCCGGGGCATCAGAGCGGGCGCGCTGGGTCTGCGCCGCGGACAAGATTCACAACGGCAATTCGATTCTCGCGGACCTCAATCGCACGCTCGATCCGGACACCGTGTGGTCGCGGTTCAACGTCGGACGGCTCGGCACGGTGCGATGGTATCGGCGAGTATATGAGCGATTGCGCGAGGTCGGATTCTCGGCGCCGATCATGTTGGAACTGCTCGAAGTAGCGGAGCAGCTCGAACAGAAGGGCACGTAAGCGAGAACTCCTGCTCTTCAGACGCCAGTCAGTTCCCCCGCCGGATACGTCCGCGCCACGTATTCCTCGAGAATCACGAGGAATTCCTGCACGATGCGATCGCCCTTGAGCGTCGTGAGGAGCTTTCCGTCCATGTAGACCGGCGCCCTGGGCTCCTCGAAGGTTCCGGGGAGCGAGATGCCGAGGTTCGCGTGCTTCGACTCTCCTGGCCCGTTCACGACGCAGCCCATCACTGCCACGTTCATCGTCTCGACACCGGTGCGGGTCGTCTTCCACATCGGCATCTGCTCGCGCAGATAAGTCTGGATGTCTTCCGCCATGTGCTGGAAAAAGGTGGACGTCGTGCGTCCGCAGCCCGGGCACGCGGTGACCTGCGGGGCGAAGCTGCGCAGACCGAGCGACTGCAGGATTTGCTGGGCGACGAGTACTTCCTCCGATCGATCGCCATTCGGCTTGGGCGTGAGCGAGACGCGAATCGTGTCGCCGATTCCCTGCGCAAGCAGAATCGAGAGCGCGGCGGCGCTGGCCACCTGCCCTTTCATTCCCATACCTGCTTCCGTGAGACCGAGATGCAGCGGATAGTCGCAGCGCGTGGCGAGACGCCCGTATATCTCGACGAGGTCAGGCACGTGCGAGACCTTCGCGGAGATCAGGATGCGGTCGTGGCCGAGTCCGACGTCTTCCGCCATCTCCGCGGAGCGCAACGCGGAGGCGAGCATCGCCTCCATGTACACGTCCTTGGCCGTGCGCGGCGAACCAGCCGCTGCGTTCTCGTCCATCATCTCCGTGAGAAGATCCTGATCGAGTGATCCCCAGTTCACGCCGATGCGCACGGCCTTGTGATGATCGACGGCGATCTGGACGATGGTGCGAAAGTGCTCGTCGCGCCGCTTGCCGCCGACGTTGCCGGGGTTGATGCGATACTTGGCGAGCGCGCGGGCGCAGTCGGGATACTTCGCGAGGAGCAGATGCCCATTGTAGTGAAAGTCACCAACGATCGGGACATTGACGCCCATGTCGGCGAGGCGAGCGCTGATTTCCGGGACGGCAGCGGCCGCCTCGTCATTGTTCACCGTGATCCGCACGAGCTGCGAGCCGGATGCGGCAAGCGCGGCGACCTGGACCGCAGTGCTGGCGGCGTCCGCGGTGTCGGTGTTCGTCATGGACTGCACGACGATCGGATGCGCCGACCCGACGGGGACGGCGCCGACGTAAGCGGTGACAGTCGAGCGGCGAGGGGCGAAGGACACGGCGTAGACGGGTGTGAGGACTTTGAAAGCTACTGCGATTTCCCTCGTGCGTGGAGCGTGGGAGCGACGTAACTTCTGTGCACCGCCACCACAGAACGGCCCGAGAAACGCGACGACGAACGAGGAGCCCGATGCAAGACGACCGAGAGCGCGACCAAACGGTGCAGGGGGAAGTCCGCGACGAAGGTGCTCCCCCGGGCAAGACGGCCAAGCCTCGCCGCCGTCGGTGGCCGCTGATCGTGTTTTGCGTCGTCGTCGTGGTGCCGATGCTCATGCTGGCCGCGTGGACCGCGATCGCTCTCCACTGGCACTACTCAGCCGGTAGCCGCGCCGGGTTCATTCAGAAGTTCTCGCAGAAGGGCTGGCTGTGCAAGACGTGGGAGGGCGAGATCGCGATGGTCAACATGCCGGGCGCCTCGCAGGACCGATTCGCCTTCACTGTGCGCGACGACAGTGTTGCCAAGGAAATCACGCGTCTCATGGGCAGCCGCGTGTCTCTCGAGTATCAGGAGCATCGCGGCGTGCCCGGCACGTGTTTCGGCGAGACGGAGTACTACGTCACGGGCGTGAAACCCATTCCATAAATCCGGTCGTTCGGTCGAAAGGAGGGGCTTGTTCAGCCACACCGGCGGGGAAGGGGTACGAACCGAACTATTGACCGCTCTTTTGGGCCTTGCTACGTTTGCCTCGGCTGCGACCGTCACAAGCGGACGCTGCTTGTTCGTTGCGGCGGGACAACGGTGAGCCCGCGGGATCAGGGTATTGTCGGGGTACGGTGAGTTCCGCTCCCTAGACAATCAGTTTCCTCAGGAGTGGGACATGCGTACGACCGGCAAAGTGAAGTGGTTCAACGACGCGAAGGGCTTTGGCTTTATCACCCCGGACAATGGAGAGAAAGATTGCTTCGTGCATTACAGCGCGATCCAGGGTAACGGCTTCAAGTCGCTGGCCGAGGGTGATGCGGTGGAGTTCGACATCGTGCAGGGCGCCAAGGGCCCCGCGGCCGAGAACGTTTCGAAGCCCTAAAGTCGCGGTCTGGCTCAACCGGCGGGGCGGAGTGTCCAATCGGACGCTCCGCTCCGTTTCACGTTCCTTGTTTTTTCGGCGGACGTCCGCGCCTCGGCGCGGGTGCGGACTCGAGCACTTCGGCGAGCCGTGCATCGAGCGCGCGCTCCAGCCCGAGCCGATCGAAGGTCAGCCGGAGCTGTCCGCTCTCGTGGACATGGGTGTCTCCCGAATCGAGCAATGCGCTCGCGATTCGAATGGCGTCGCCAACGCCGAGTCCGAGCCGCGTGTGCAATTGGCGGATGAGGGCGAGTCGCACGAGCGCCGGATACGATATGCGCCGAGCAACGCCGCGCCGTGCTGAGACGACATCTGGCAGCCCGTGTTGGGACAGCAGGTTGTCCGTCCATTTGGCTGGCGCATCGATGGTAAGTGATGCAATAGCAATGTCATACGAGCGCACAAATATATTCCTATAAAATATGTTATTTGCAGTATGCGATCAGTTATAATTGTTCCTATTCAACAAGGAATATTGTTTGTGCGTCGCGGATGCGCAAGGTTCCTTCCACTGCGCGAGATCGTGAGCTTGTCTGGCACGGATATCGAATTGAGACGGGTCGAAACACCTCATTAACAGGAGTACGATTCATGACCAGACGACTTCTCGCAATCGCCGCTGCCGCCGCTCTCATGGCCGTTTCATCGGTGGCACACGCGCAAATCTCGTTCAGTGTAGCCGGCGGTCTCAACGCACCCATGGGTCACCTCGGCGACGTCGCTGACATTGGATACAACGTTGCTGCCGGACTGAATCTTGGCGGGACCTCTGTTCCTATCGGAGCTCGCCTCGAAGCTGGCTACAACGGACTTGGCTACAAGGGTGGTGGCGGCGACGTGCGCATCATCACCGGCACGGCGAACGCCATCTTCAACCTCGGCACGACCAAGGACGCGCCGTATCTCATCGCCGGTGTCGGCGCGTACAATCGCAGCTCCGGCTCGAACACCTTCGGATACGGCAACGGAACAACGGCCATCGGCATCAATGGAGGAGGCGGACTGCGTTTCCCCCTGAGCGGACTGAACACATTCTTTGAAGCGCGCTATCACGTGATGCTTGGCAACAGCGCCGAAGGCACGAACTACCAGTTCATTCCAATCACGTTTGGTATCGCGTTCTGATGAGATATCTCTGCGACTTCAGCGCCACGGTGGAAGGCGTTGAAGGGGCGTTGTTCGTTGGGAACACAGATCAGCGTTCCCTCCGGTCAACGCTGTTGCCTCGCCCTTTGGCTCTCCTCGTCGGCGTCGCACTCATTGGATCTTCTGGCCATTCGTGTTTCGGATAGCGACCACGTAGATCCTTTCGCACGTCGAAGTACGACGAGCGCCAGAAGCCGGCGAGATCCCGAGTCACCTGGACGGGACGATGGGCCGGAGAGAGCAGGTGCAGAGTGACCGGCACGAGTCCGCCAGCCACTCGCGGTGTGTCGGCGAGACCGAACATCTCCTGCAAGCGCACGGCGAGTGAAGGCGCGGAGGGGTCGCCGTAGTCGACCGCAATACGACTGCCAGTGGGTACCACAACGTGCGTCGGCGCGAGCTCGTCCAAACGCTGCCGCTGCTCCCACGTCAGCGTGCCGAGGAGAATGTCATTGAGATCGAGTCGCTCGACGTCGAAGCGCCGCCGACGTCCAGCAAGATGAGGACGAAGCCAATTGTCCATCGTCGCGAGGAGGGCAGGCTCGCTGAAGTCCGGCCACGCAGCATCGAGCGACCGGAGAAACGCGACGCGCTCCTGCAATCGTTTCGCCGAGTGCGACCAGGGCAAGGCGAGACCGTCTCCTCGAGCAATTGCGGCGATCAAGACGCTCGCGAGAGCATCCTCGTCCACCTCGCGCAACGGACCCTCGCGTAGCACGATTGCGCCGAGTCGCTCTCGGCGCACTGCGATCACGGTGCCAGCCGCGGAGTCCCACGCGACGACGACGTCGCGCTCGACATCGGGCGCGAATGACTCATCCAGATCGGCGCGATCGAGCGGTGCGGCGAGGTAGATGCGCGACTGTGGCGATCGGCCATCGAGATCGGCGATGACGAGATACGGAGCGCCAGCGAGAATGCCAGGATCGTCGAGCACCGCACCCGTGCCGTTGCGCATCAGATAGCGATCGCCCTCACCGGCACGGCGTTGCGCAACGCGCTCCGGATACGCGAACGCGAGAAGCAGTCCGGTGACGCTGTCGTCGATGCGCTCCGCGACAGGAATGCGAAGCTGCTCGCGCCACGCTTGGGCTTGCTCCCGCACGCGACGCACCGCGTCGTGATCGACGTCCGGACCGGCTTCGCGCGCGCCATCGGCAAGGATCGCAACGCGAGACCGCAGGTCCACATCACGCAGCGGGGCATCGCGACGCAGCACGTCGCGCTCCTCGAGCAGCGCCGCGATCGCACATGCGGTGGCGCCAAGTCCAAGCTCTCGCGCGGCGAGCAACATGTGCGAGAGTCGCGGATGAAGGCCGAGTGACGACATCACCTGCCCGTGCGTTGTGATGCGATGATCGGAGTCCAGCGCGCCGAGCTGACGAAGTAGCTCGCGCGCCTGTGCGAGCGCCGGGCCGGGTGGAGCATCGAGCCATCGAAGCTCCGCTGGATCGACAACGCCGACCGCGGCGAGGTCGAGTGCGAGCGACGCGAGATCGGCTTCGAGGATCTCGGGTCGCGCGCGATCCAGCAGATGGGAATTTTCCTCCAATGCCCAGAGCCGATAGCTCACGCCGGGCGCAGTTCGTCCCGCCCGCCCGCTTCGCTGATCCGCGGAGGACCGGGAAACGCGTATGGTTTTGAGACGCGACATACCGGTGCGCGGCGAGAAGCGTGAGACGCGCGAGACGCCGCTGTCGACGACGATGCGAATGCCATCGATCGTCAGGCTTGTTTCCGCGATCGACGTCGCGATCACCACCTTGCGCACGCCGTGCTGCGGCGGTGCAATCGCGGCGTTCTGTGCCGCGGGAGACAGATCGCCGTACAGCGGCAACAGGCGCACGTCGCCCGGAAGCGACGAACGCTCCAGCGCCGCGATGCAGCGGCGGATCTCTCCCGTGCCAGGAAGAAAGGCAAGGATGCTTCCCTCGTCGCGCGTGAGAGCGCCGCGCACCGCGCTCGCCACGCTGTCTTCGACGCGTGATGCATGGCGGACCGGGAGATACCGGAGTTCGACCGGATGGATGCGTCCAACGCTCGTGATGACCGGCGCACCGCCCAGCAGCGTTGCGACGGAGGCGCCATCGAGCGTGGCGGACATCACGAGGATGCGCAGCTCTGGCCGAAGGAGTGCCTGCGTCTGAAGGGTGAGAGCCAACCCGAAGTCGGCGTTCAGGCTTCGCTCGTGGAATTCGTCGAACAGCACGGCGCCAACGCGTTCGAGCGTGGGATCGTCGAGCAGCATTCTCGTGAGCACGCCTTCCGTGACGACCTCAATTCGCGTCGATGCACCGACACGCGTCTCGCCACGCACGCGAAAGCCGACCGTCGCACCGACGGGCTCGCCGAGCATTGCCGCCATGCGTCGTGCCGCCGCCCGCGCCGCGAGACGACGCGGCTCGAGCATCAGAATTCGACGGTTCCTCAGCCAGGGCTCGTTGAGCAGTGCGAGAGGAACGCCCGTCGTCTTGCCGGCTCCTGGTGGGGCCTGAAGCACTGCCGACGCCGACGCCGAGAGCGCGGCGCGAAGCTCGGGCAGTATCTGCTCGATGGGCAGCGTGGAGTGAAGCGTCTGGTCAGTGGCCATCAGATCGCAATGTAACGTTGCCTTGGCGATCTTCATGGCGATGCGCATCTTGTACGAGCCATGCCAAAGTACGAGATCTTTCGCAGCTCTCAGGTGTCCACCGATTGCGACCAATGTCGCGGGCGGGTAGACCTGCTCAAGGGCGGAGTGTGCACGCGCTGCCGCCGGATCCTGTGCTATCGGCATTTGCACGGCTCCTGGCTGCGACGTCTGCTCGCCGACTTGGGAGCGGGAACGATCTGCGTGCAGTGCCGCGCCCGTGGTAGCTGATATGAGCGGTCGGTCGTTCATTCTGGCCATCGCCGTCGTCGGAGTGGTGGCCGCAACACCATACAGCGTCCCGGCGCAATCGTAGCCACCCCGCTCCTCGGGTCCGGTGCGCTTGATCGCCGATGAAGAGCATTTTCCGTGAGACGGACATCGTCGCGTGCTGGAGCGGTGACGAGCTCGTGGCGCTGATGGTCGAGGGGAGCGAGGAGGCCGCGCAGCTGATCAGCTCGCGGCTCGATGCGGCGATCGCCGTGCAGTCCCCGTCGAAGCTGCCATACGTGGTAACGGCGAGCGTTGGCGCGAGCCCGCTCGATCCGGCACTGCCGCTGCGCGACGCGATGGAGCGTGCGGATGCCGAGCTGTACGCGCAGAAGAAGCGGGGGTGCCGGAGCAAAATTCGCCCGACCCCCATCGGTGTCGACACGATCAAGCAACAGCGCTAACTTCGCAGGGTACACACTGGTATGATCCGACCGCTACGACGTGCTCGCGTTCAGCGCCGATGGAAAGGTGCACGTCTTCGCGACACACGGATGACGGCGAGCGCGTCGCCAGAATCGATGGGGCTACGCATTGCCGCTTGCATCGCGGCGTCATGTAGAAGAGATTCGCCAAGGGCGATACAAGCGCAACACGCGCTACGAGATCGTTCCCGAAGAAAAAAGTATCGGGAGAACGACGACACGCTGAAGGCGAGCATGGAAGCACCGCTGGACGAGTGGGCGTTCATCTATTTCATCAGAACACTTCGCGTTGCTGTCGGGTAGACGCGAGAGTTTCAACGGTATTTCAAGCCCGATCGGAACCCGGTAGTTATCCGGGCATTCCGGCGCGACACGGTCGAGGTGCCGTCCGGGCGGTACTCGACCGTTGTCGTGCGTCCGGCTATTACCGGCTACCCTGCGGCGTTGCTCGACCGCGGCGTGGGTGGCGGCAACAGCGCGGCGCGAGCGGCCTCGAGCTGAGCGCGCACAGCGGCCGGACCAGTGCCGCCCTCGACGTCCCGCTGCACGACGGATTGTGCGGGGCTCAGCGCATCGACGACATCCTCGGCGAAGAGTGAATGCGCCGCCGTGAACGATCCAAACGGAAGCGCGTGCATTTCAACGCCCGTCGACTCGCTCTCGCGCACAAGCCTGCCGACGGCGCCATGCGCGTCGCGGAATGTCGCGCCCTTTCGCACGAGATAGTCCGCGAGGTCGGTCGCCATCATCGAGCTCGATAACGCCGCGCGCATGTTCTCCTTACGGAAGGAGCATTCGGCGAGCGCGCCAGCCACCGCTGGCAACACGAGAAGCAACGTGTCGGTCGCGTCGAAGAGGGTACGTTTGTCGTCCTGGAGATCCTTGTTGTAGCTCGTCGGCAGCCCCTTGAGCGTGGCGAGCAGTGCGGTGAGATTGCCGAGCATTCGTGCGGCGGATCCGCGCGCGAGCTCGAGCGCGTCAGGGTTCCGCTTCTGCGGCATCATGCTCGATCCGCTCGTGTATCCCTCGCCGAACTGCACGAAGCCGAACTCGCTCGAGCCGTAGATGATGAGATCCTCGGCGAGGCGCGAGAGGTGAATCCCAATCATCGTCGACGTGAACAACATCTCGGCGACGAAATCGCGATCGCTCACCGCGTCGATCGAGTTGGGCGAGAGAGCGTCGAAGCCGAGCGTGCCCTGGAGCAGCACGCGCGAAATGGGATACGCACAGCCGGCAACAGCGCCGGAGCCGAGTGGCAGCACCGCGGCAGAGCGCTGCGCGGACTTGATGCGCGCGCGATCGCGCTCGAGCGGCCAGAAGTGCGAGAGCATCCAATGCGCGGCGGACACGGGAATGGCGCGTTGTAAATGCGTGTACGACGGCATCAGCGCCGACTCGACCGTCCAGGCCTGATCGAGCATCGCCTGCTGTAGCATGCGAACGGCGCTGTCCAGACGCTGACAGGCCTCCATCGTCCAGAGGCGTGTCGCGGTTGCGACCTGATCGTTGCGGCTCCGTCCCGTGTGCAGCCTGGATGCGACGTCGCCGACTTCATCGTGCAGCAGACGATCGATGAGCGTGTGGACGTCTTCATCGGACGGCTGCGGCAGCTCGCCCGACTCGAGCCGAGCGGCGACAGCGTCGAGCCCGCGCTCGAGCGCCTTGCTCTCGTCGAGGGTGAGGACGTTCGCGCCCCAGAGCGCGACGGCCCACGCCCTGGAGAGGCGAATGTCGTACGGCCAGAGTCGGAAGTCGATACCGATGGAATTGTTCAATGCGTCGAACGCGGCTGCGGGGCTGGCGCCGAAGCGCCCGCCCCACAGCTTGTGCGTTTTCTTTTCTTCCGCCGTGGGCGTGGTCATGTCAGACACCAGCGAGTTCGGCCACCGGCACCGGCTCTTCAACCAGTGCGACGTTGGCAGCCCTGGCCGCAGCGAGCTCCCGATCCTTGATCGCGCGCACGCGCGCCGGCAGTGCGAACAGGCGAATGAAGCCGGCCGCGTCGCTCTGCTGGTAGACGTCGTCCTCACCGAAGGTGACGAAGCGCTCGTCGTACAGCGCGTGCTCGCTGCTGCGCCCGATCACCGAGAGGGCGCCCTTATAGCAACGCAGCGTCACGGTTCCCGTGATGCGCTCCTGTGTGACGTTCACGAATGCATCGTACGCCTCGCGCTCCGTCGTCCACCAACGGCCCTCGTATACGAGGTCCGCGTAGCGCGGCGCAATGAGGTCCTTGGCGGCGAGCGTCTTGCGATCGAGTACGAGCTGTTCGAGCTCGGAGTGCGCGGCGTAGAGGAGCGTGCCGCCTGGCGTCTCGTACACGCCGCGCGACTTCATACCGACCATGCGATCTTCGACGAGGTCGATGCGACCGACACCGTGCCGGCCGCCGATCGTGTTGAGCGCGGAGACGAGCTCGACTGGGCCGAGCGCCTTCCCGTTTACGGAGACGGGCGTGCCTTTCTCGAAGCCGATCACGACATCCTCGGCGGCATCAGGTGCCTGCGAGGGTTCGGTGGTCAGCATGAACATGTCGGGCTTGGGCGCCGAGTTCGGGTCCTCGAGGTTGCCGCCCTCATGGCTGAGATGCCAAATATTGGCATCTCTTGAATAGATCTTCTCCTTCGTCGCGGCGATGGGGATGCCCTTCGCCTTCGCGTAATCGATTGCATCCTCACGGCTCCGAATGTCCCATTCGCGCCATGGTGCGATGACGGGTAGCTCGGGCGCGAGCGTCGCGAAGGTCATCTCGAAGCGAACCTGATCGTTGCCCTTGCCGGTGCAGCCATGCGCGAGTGCGTCGGCGCCGATGCGATGC
>Ga0208080_1000951_pt1 | contig 14494 bp, 11 predicted proteins | sample NGESurdeep092012_3_FD_184476 | JGI IMG/M metagenome (GOLD analysis project Ga0208080, IMG submission 184476) | Arctic peat soil microbial communities from Barrow, Alaska - NGEE Surface sample 210-3 deep-092012 (SPAdes) | ecosystem: Environmental > Terrestrial > Soil > Wetlands > Peat ...
CCACGGCGGCAACAACGCCGTGCAGCAGTTCGCGCAGGAGTGGGCCGCCGATCACGCCGACTGCCGGGTGCTCTTCCACAACTGGTGGAACGCGCCGCTCACCTGGGCGAAGGTCCAGGCGATCGATCCGGTCGCGTCGCACGGATCGTGGATGGAAAACTTTCCGTGGACGCGGCTCCCCGGCGTCCAGATGCCCTCCACGCAACGTCCGATGGTCGATCTCGCGACCGTTCGCTCACTCGATCCGGTCGCGTTGCGGGCATACCTGGGCGACGGCAACTACGGCGGCCTGTACCAACGCTCCGACGAGGATATGCTCGCGCTCTGGCAGGTCGCGGTCGAAGAGACGCGCGCCCTGCTCACGGGCTCCTGGGGCCAACCGTCCTGACAACGGAATCAAAGATGCGGTTTCTCGTCTGGGGAGCGGGCGCGATCGGGGGCACCATGGGCGCGTACCTCGCGCGCGCCGGCCACGACGTGACCATGGTCGACAACGTCGACGAGCACGTGGCGGCCATCGATCGCGACGGTATCCGCATCACCGGTCCGATCGCCGAGTTCACCCAGCGAGTGCCCGCGTTCACGCCCGCGACGATCGTTGGCGAGTGGGACACGATCATGCTCGCGACCAAGGCGCACCACACCGAGGCCGCCACGCGCGCCCTGCTTCCGCACCTGGCAACCGCGGGTTGCGTGATCTCCGTGCAGAATGGACTCAACGAGCTCACGATCGCCGAGATCGTCGGCGCCGAGCGGACGGTCGGCGCCTTCGTGAATTTCGGCGCGGACTACATGGAGCCGGGAGTGATCCTCCACGGCAGTCGCGCCGCGGTGGTCGTCGGTGAAATCGACGGCCGCATCACGCCGAGAGTCATCGCCATCAGGGACGCCTGGCGCGACTTCGACGACCGCGCGATCGTCACGCCGAACATCTGGGGCTTCCTGTGGGGCAAGGAAGCGTACGGCGCGATGCTCTTCGCCACGGCGCTCACCAACGAGTCGATCGCCGACGCGCTCGCGATGCCGGCGTATCGCCAGCTATATGTTTCGCTGGCGCGGGAGATTCTCGCGGTCGCGAAGGCGCGCGGCGTCACGCCCGAGGCGTTCGACGGGTTCGATCCCGCGGCCTATCTCCCGGCCTCCGGCCCCGGCGCCGCCGAGAAATCGCTCGACGATCTCGTCGCGCACAACCGACGCTCGGCCAAGACGCACAGCGGCATCTGGCGCGATCTCGCCGTGCGGAAGCGGGCCACCGAAGTCGACGCGCAACTCGGAATCGTCGCGACCCTCGGGAAACAGGCCGGCGTCGCGACGCCGCTCACCGACCTTCTCGTCGAGTTGATCCACGAGATCGAGAACGGCGCCCGTCCGCAATCGATCGCCACGCTCGATGCGCTCGCCGCGATCGCCCCCGACAAGTCCGGCACATGAATCTCGATTTCAGCGGCAAGACCGCGATCGTCACCGGCGCCGCCCACGGCTTCGGCCGCGCGATCAGCCTGGCGTTCGCGAAGCGCGGTGCGAGCGTATGGGCCTGCGACGTGGTCGAAGACGAGCTGCTCGCGACGCGAAAGCTCTGTGCCGAAATCGGAGGCACGTGCACCGCGCGCGCGGTGGACGTGCGCGACAAGGACGCCGTCGAACGGTTCGTCGCCGATGCCGCCGCCGCGACGGGACACGTCGCCATCCTCGTGAACAACGCCGGCGGCGTGCTGGGCCAAGTGGGGCGTCCGCTCGAGGAGGTGACGCCGGCGCAATGGCAGGATATCTTCGCCGTCAACGTCACCGGCGCGTTCTACTTCTCGCAGGCCGTCTCGCCGGGAATGAAGACGGCGCGCGGCGGCCGCATCGTCAACATCTCGAGCGGCGCAGGACTCGGCATCAGCCTCACCGGCATTCAGGCTTACGCGTCGGCGAAGGCGGCGCAGATCGGCCTGACGCGGCAGCTGGCGCACGAGCTGGGACCGTGGGGCATCACGGTCAACAACATCGCGCCCGGATTCGTGCGCTCCAATGCGGCGACCGAGCGCCAGTGGGAGTCGTACGGCGCCGAGGGACAGCGGGCGCTCATCGAGCACATCGCGCTCAAGCGCCTCGGCACGCCCGACGACATTGCCAACGGCGTGCTTTTCTTCGCCTCGGATCAGGCCAACTGGATCACCGGGCAGGTGATTTCCATCGACGGCGGCAAGTGACGGCGAACGAGAAGGTGTTCGCCGTTCTCAAGGAGAGTCACGACAAGATCCTCGCCCGGCTGGTCGAGTTTGCGTCGATTCCGAGCGTGAGCACCGATCCCGCGCACGCCGCGGACATGCAGACCGCGGCGCGTTGGGTCGCCGCCGAGCTTGCTGCGTCCGGACCGATCGCGGTGCGGACTATCGAAACGCACGGAAATCCCGTGGTGTACGGCGAGTGGCTCGGTGCGCCCGGCAAGCTCACCGTGCTCGTGTACGGCCACTACGACGTGCAGCCGCCCGACCCTCTCGAGAAATGGCACTCGCCTCCGTTCACGCCCACCGTGCGCGACGGCCGACTCTACGCCCGCGGCGTGTCGGACGACAAGGGGCCGATGTTGATACCGATCAAAGTCGCCGAGTCGTTCTTGAAGGTGACGGGCGCACTGCCGATCAACGTCAAATTCATGTTCGAGGGCGAGGAGGAGATCGGCAGCCCAAGCCTGGACGCGTTCATCCGCGAGCACAAGGACTTGCTCGCCGCCGACGTCGTGATCTCGGCGGACGGCGCGATGTGGCGGAGCAATGAGCCGTCGCTCACCGTGGCGACCCGCGGGATCGCGGAGCTCGAGTTCACGCTCACGGGCGCCGCCAAGGACCTGCACTCGGGGCGCCATGGCGGCGGCGTCGCCAACCCGCTGCATGCGATGGCGCAGCTCGTCGCGTCGCTGCACCGCCCCGATGGCCGCATCGCCATCGATGGATTCTACGATTCCGTGCGCGAGCTCAGCGCGGAAGAGCGCTTGGGCCTAGCGGCGCTTCCGTTCGACGAAGCGGCGTACCTCGCGCAGATCGGCGCGCCCGCGGGCTTCGGCGAGGCCGGCTACACGATGCTCGAGCGCCAGTGGACCCGGCCGACGCTCGAGATCAACGGCATGTGGGGCGGGTATGAGGGTCCCGGACAGAAGACCGTGATCCCATCCGAGGCCCACGCCAAGATCACCTGCCGGCTCGTGCCGGACCAGGATCCGCGCGAAGTCGTCGCGCTCATCACGCGACATCTGGAATCCCATGTGCCGCAAGGCACGCGCCTTTCCGTTTCGCCCGGGGATCACGGCACGCGCGCCGGCCACATCGCAATCGATCACCCAGCACTCAAAACCGCGGAGGCTGCGCTCCACGCGGTCTACGGCGTGCGGCCGCTGATGGTGCGCATGGGCGCCACGGTGCCGATCATGGAATTATTCAAGCGCCACATGGGACTCGACACCGTCTTCTTCTCCTTCTCGACGGCCGACGAGGATTACCACGCGCCAAATGAATTCTTCCGGGTGCACCGGCTGCACGAGGGCCTCGAGGCGTGGGCGCGGTACTGGGAGCTGCTCGGCGAGGCGCGCGCATGACGCAATCCGCCGAGCTCAGGAAGGCCGAAGCCAACGTCGAAGCGCACAGTGCGTCGCTCAAGAAAGAGCTCGGCGTCCGCGACCTCGCGCTCACGCAGATCCTGTTCATCGTAGGCCTCAGCTGGATCGGCGTCGCGGGCAAGCTCGGCCCGTCACACGTCGTCTTCTGGCTGCTCGCGCTCGTGCTGTTTTATCTGCCGTCGTGCGTCGTGGTCATGTACCTCAACCGCCTGATGCCGCTCGAGGGCGGACTGTATCAGTGGGCGAAGCTCGGCTTCAACCAGTCCGTCGGGTTCCTGCTCGCGTGGAATCTCTGGCTGTATGTGATCGTGTTCGCGTCCGAGATCGGCCTGACCGCGGCGACGTACCTCACGTACGCCATCGGGCCGAGCGCGGCGTGGATGACGTCGAGCACCTGGTTCGTGATGCTGTGCACCGGGGTGATCCTCTCGCTTATGGTCGTCGCGTCGACGATCGGTCTGTCGGTCGGCAAGTGGGTGCACAACACCGGCGGCGTCATGATGCTCGTGATCTTCGGCGCGCTGATCCTGCTGCCCCTGCTCGGCCTCGCGACAGGACACCTCAAGGAGTATCACCCGTTCCGCACGGAGATCCCGAAGCTCTCGCTCTTCAACCTGAACATCCTCGGCAAGATCGGCTTCGGCGCGCTCGGCGGGTTCGAATACATGGCGATCCTCGCGGGTGAAACGAGATCGCCCGCCCGTTCGGTTTCACGATCGGTGCTCATCGCGGCGCCCATCATCGCGATCATGTTCGTGATGGGCACCGCCACCATGGTCGCGTACGTGCCCACGGAGAAGATGGACCTGATCGGCCCGCTCCCGCAGGTGCTGCGCATCGGCTTCGGCCCATTCGGCATTGCGGGCCCGCTCGTGACGATCGCGATCCTCATGACGCTGGCGTCGCGCATGGCGCAGGCGAGCGTGAGCTTCACCGCGGTGACGCGCCTGCCGATGGTCGCCGGGTGGGACCGCATGCTGCCGGCGTGGTTCAGCAAGCTGCATTCCAGGTACAAGACGCCGGTGAATTCGATTCTTCTAGTTGGCGCCGCGTCGTTCACGATGGCGCTAATTGGCAACATCGGAGTCGGACAGGCGGAGGCGTTCCAGCTGCTGTTCAACGCGAGTCAAACGCTCTACGCGCTGACGTACGTCGTGATGTTCGCGATCCCGATCTGGGGACTGCGCGGCGTCAGCCCGAGGCCGCCGCTGTGGCTCAAGGTGGCGTCGATGTCGGGGCTGTTGATGACGGTGCTCAACATCGTGGTGTCCGTCGTGCCGATCATCGAGGTGAAGAGCGCGGCGGGGTTCGCGTTCAAGATCACGGCGATGATCGTGGTGATGAACCTCGTGGGTGTCGGTGTTCTCGTCGCGGCGCGTCGCCGCGGAGTTGACAGGAAAGCAGAAAGAGGATAAGTCGGCTCTGACGGCCCGCGAGACACGAGGCTCACTCCGAGGCCGATACGAAGGACAGGAGGAATCGATGAGGATCAGACTTGCGCTCGTGCTGCTCGTCGCCGTGGCAGCGCTGGCCGTCCCGCCGTCGGCATTCGCGGGTGCCCAGCCACACATGGACCAACTGTATGCGGACCTCTTGCGGTTGGGCGACGTCCGGGTCGGCAACTCCCTGAAGTCGCAGCTTGACGCTGCCCAGGCCTCGATCGACCGCAACCAGCTCAACGCGGCGATCCACCAGCTACAAGCGTTCGGCCACGAGCTGAACGGCCGCTTCATCGGCAACCCAAACTTGATCGGCAACCCGGACTTCGCCCCGATCATCCGCGATCTCGCGGCGGCGATCGCGGATCTCCAGGCGCTGAGGTGAGCGAAGCGGGGCGGGCGCGGTAGCAAGGCGGCGCGGCTGGTTCCCGGCGAGAAAGCCGGGAACCGTCGGCCGCGTCACCCTAGCGCGGGATCACCGGCAGTCTCAGATGTGACGCGTGCTGCGCGTCGTGCAGCACCCGCTGGTGCGCGGCCACGAACTTCGTCTCGCGCTCGTTGTCGCCGCCGGTATTGAGATTACGGTCGTACTTCGGGAATGCCGCCGACGCGACCGTCACGCGAAGCTTGTGTCCCGCCGGAATGACGATCCCCGTGTACCACATGTCGATCTGGTATTCGTAGACCGTGCCCGGGGTGAGCAGTTTCGGCTTGTCGAACCCTTCGCGGAATCTCGCGCGCGCGACGCCGTCCTGAATGCGCATCACTCGGCCGTCGGGATAGACATCGAGCAGCATCACGTTCCAGTCGGTGTCGAGCGCGTCGGTGGCGGCGAAGAGCGTGGCGCTCATGGGACCGGTGATTTCCATCTCGCGCGCGAACGGCGCCGATGTGAACGCGAGCAGGTCGGTGCGCGTCGCATGGATCTTCTGATAATCCTCGTTCAGACTGAGCTCGAGCTCACGCGCATCTATGAGGTAGGGCGTCGGCTTTCCCGGATCGTACGTGAACGTGTCCGCGGGTTCCGCCTTGGGCGGGATCGTGTCGAGCGTGCCGTCATTCATACCACCCTTCGCGCCGCCGTTCGCCTTGCCGCCCGAGTGGATGAAGAAGTCGGTCCATTTCGTGCGCGCGAGCGGGAACTCCTTCTCCTTGCGCCACGTGTTGTCGCCCATGATGAAGATGTCCACGGGCGGCTCCCGATCCACGCCGTTGTCGATGCCCTTGAGATAGTGGTCGAACCAGCGGAGCTGCAGCATCCGCGAGTCGATGCGCGCCTGCGCGCCGAAGCTGCCGTTCACGTAGTCAATCCCCTTGTGCGCGCCGGCGTCCATGAAGAGCCGCTGGAATTGCTTCGCGTGCAACCCGTCGATCGCCATGTAATTGCGGATCGTGCCCCGCGCATCATCGTACCAGCCGCCGATGCCGAGCACCGGCACCTCGACCTTGCCCAGCCGCGCCTCGATGCTCAGGCGGCGCCAGTAGTCGTCGAGCTTCTGGTGATCGAACCAGTCGTTCCAGTACTTCGGTCGCCCGCACCCGGACTTCTCCGCGCTCGCGATGACCGGCAGGCTGTTGAACGCCGTCTCGACGTCGAGGTTGCTCATGTCCGACATCGTCTCGCGCACCTGCGTGAGGCACAGCCACGGCACGATGGTGGGTGAGAACACCATGTCGATGTACGGCACGATGCGCAGCGGATCCGCGGTCGCGACGGCGGGTGCGATCGCCGCGAGGTGCGGCGGCGCCGCAATCGCGGCGTACCATGCGTAGAGCCCGGGGTTCGAACGCCCGATCATGCCCACTTTGCCATTCGCGCCGGGAAGCTTCGCCGCCCACTCGACCGCGTCGTAGCCGTCGCTCTCCTGCATCGCGTTCATGTCGAGCACGCCGAGCGAGCCGCCGCGTCCGCGCACGTCCTGCTTCACATAGATGAATCCCCGCGACGCCCAGAACATGGCCGCCGTCGAGTCGATGCGAAGGTAGGGAGTCCGCTCCATCACGACACCGAACGGCCCCTTCCCCGACGGTGTTGCTACGAAGTTCATCAGCACGGTTCCATCGCGTGCCTTCATCGGAACGGCCGGGTCGATCGTGACTGCGCTGCTCGAGTCCGAGACCGGGCCGGGCCAGAGCGCATAGAACGGCTCGTACATGGGCGGCGAGGTGCGGCGCACAAACCACACGCGTTGTGTCGGATCCTTGCCACGATAGTACTGCCCGGCAATTGTGTCGTTCGCGATTCGCGCGCGAATCGACGTGCCCGCGTCGAGATCTATGACCACAGAGTCGCCGGTGACGGCGACGTTGCGAATCCGTTCCATCCGCGCGCCATTGCGCCGATTGATCCACGCACCGGTCGTGTCGGCTTTCTCGAAATGCGCAAAGCCGAATCGCCGAAGCGCGTCGAACCCGCCACTGGGCTTCGCGCCGAGCATGCGGTAGTAGTCCCAGTCGCCGCGCAGCGCCGACGCACCACCGCGGCCGCACGAGATGAGACTGACAATGACGGCCGCGCTGAGACTCGCAGCGACGAGCCGGGGGCGAAGGGTACTCAATCGTTGCATGGGCATTGTACGTTCTCGGCAGAGGTTCTCTTCGTTCAGGTTGCGGAATCGTCCCTGGCGGCGCAAGTAGGGTCCGACCGCACCGTGCGCGTGAAAGCGGACGGCGGGTTCCCTCAGCGCGTCATCACCACGCCCTTTTGGGGGTCAGCCCTGGCGAAGCGGTTCCCGGCGGGATCGAGGAAGCTGATCGCGCGCTTGCGCCCCTGGACGATTTCGTCGGCGCGCGCGTACTGCTGCGCAAACGCGAGTTGACCGTCCCGCCGCTCCGGGAACGTCGCGGCCGCGACTCGGACGGTCAGTGCACCGTCACGCAGTTCGACCGGAGCGGCGTCATTGACCGTCTTCAGGATCCCGGTCGCGGCGAGCGGCGTCATGGGACCGGCAATCAGGTTCGGGATGGCGACGCCGACGGGAATTGCCCGGTCACGCGTCATGAAATAGTACCCCGTCGTGAACGCCGCGAGCAATCCAATAACGCCCCAGCGCTTCGCGCGCGACCGGCGCGCCATCGCGATGCGCGGAGCAGCCGCCAGTCCGCTGGACGAGGTCGCCTCGGTCGGGTACGGCGTCTGGCAGAACGCGCAAACCCAGAGGTTATTGCTCTCCTTGCCGCACTTTGGGCATCGCATCGCCATAAGTAAGAATCACTCACGCGCCCGACGGAGGCAATGTGCGACAATCGTCAAGCCCCGGATTCCCTCGTAGTGGCTCACGGCACGATCAACGCCTTGATCACCGTCCTCCCCTCCACCGCCGCCAACGCCTCGTTGGCTTGATCGATCCCGAATCGCGTGGTGATCGATTCCGCCCACGGCAGGCCGCTTCCCTGCTGGGCGAGCAGCTGCACCGCACGGTGCACGTGCGAGTAGTCGCACCCCCAGCACCCGCGAATCTCCGCGTGCTTCCTGTTGATTTGCAAATGCGGATTGATGGAAACATCGCCGCCGTCCGTGTACTGCCCCGCGATCACGACCCGTCCGCCATCGCGCACGAGATCGAGCGCCTGGGGCACCGCGCGTGGATCGCCTGCCGCCTCGATCACCACATCCGCGCCGTGCCCGTTCGTGATCTCGCGCACGCGCGCCGCGCGATCCTCCGCCGGAACATCGAGGTCGATCGTGTGCGACGCACCCATCCGCTTCGCGAACTCGAGCCGCGATACCGGCGCCCCGATCGCGATCACCGGATACGCCCCAGCGAGATGCGCCAGCGCCACCGCCGCCTGACCGACCGGTCCGGCGCCGAGCACCGCGACGGATGCGCCGAGCCGCACGTCGCCGCGCTCCACCGCGTGCACCGCCGTCACCAGCCCGCATCCTCCGGCGATGAACGAAACAGGATCGACGCCCTTCGGAATCCTTAGCAGCTTCACGCCCGGCTTCATCCAGATGTGTTCGGCCCACCCGCCGAGCGGCCCATCGGCCACGCCGTACGTGATTCCATACACCTTTCGCGACGGACAGCGCGTGGTCTGTTTCGTCACGAGGCATTCATAGCAGCGACCGCACGTCTCGTGCACATCGAGGAACGTCACGAGATCGCCCTCGTGAAACGGCTTCCCCTCGATATCGCTAACGGTGCCGCGAATTTCCGCGAGATGCCCGATCGACACGTGGCCGGGCACGATCGGATACGGCACGCCCGAGAGCCGGCCGTGATGCAGGTGCACGTCGGTGCCGCAGACCTCGGAGTAGAGCGTCTTGAGCATCGCGGCGCCCGGCTCGAGCGTGGGCCAGGGAAGTTCGCGCACTTCGATCGGCTTGCGCGGGGCGGTCATCACCGCCGCGCGAATTGTCTTCGCCATTTGCCGGGTATCGTCGATTACGAGAAAGTCGCGCTACTCGTTCTTCAGCGCGAACGCCACGAGTCGCGACGTCGGGCCCGAACCGGTCGCGATGACGATGAACTGTTTGCCCTCGCGTGTGCGATACGTCATCGGATTCGCGTACGCCGGCCGGCCGAGGTCATACTCCCAGAGCGTCTTGCCTGTTTGCGAGTCGATCGCGTAGAGCACGCGCCCGCCTCCGCTGACGAAGACGAGTCCGCCCTTCGTCACGAGCGCGCCGGGCGATCCGGCCACTCCTAGCTTCTCCGGAAGCGAGGCGCCCTTGAGCGCGGGATTCGCGCGGAGCTCCGGCCAATCGCCGAGCGTGACCGACCACTTCGTATCGCCCGTGTTGAGGTCGACGGCCGTGAGCGTTCCGTACGGCGGCTTGTTGATCGGCAGCCGGCCGGCACCGGCGCCCAGAGAGACGCCGAGCGAAGAGTGCGCCAGATCCACCATGTACGACGCGTCGACGGTATCGCTCGGCGAATCATTCTTGTGAATCGAGAAGAGTGCCGGCGAATTCGTGGCCTTCGCAAACAACCACCCGGTCTCCGGGTCGACGGCCGCGCCGCCCCATCCTGATCCACCGATCGCTCCCGGCATCACGACGGTTCCCTGGAGCGACGGCGGAGTGAAGACCGGCCCGACGCGATACCTGGAGATCTCGGCGAGCGCGGCTTCCTTCACCGCGGGCGTGAAGTCGATGAGATCGTCGAGCGAGAATCCCTGCTTGGAAATGGGCGCGGGCTTCGTGGGGAACGGTTGCGTGGGCCAGCTCGCCTCGCCGGGCACGTCGCTCTGCGGCACCGCGCGCTCCTCGATCGGCCAGAGCGGCTTGCCCGTAACGCGGTCGAAGACGAACAGGAATCCCTGCTTGGTTGGCGCGACGACGATATCGACTTTCTTTCCGTCGTGATTCACCGTCACGAGATTCGGCGGGGCGGGAAGGTCGTAATCCCACAATCCATGATGCGCGGTCTGGAAGTGCCAGACGCGCTTTCCCGTTCGCGCATCGAGGCAGAGCAGCGTCTCGCCGAAGAGTCCCGCTCCCTTCCGCTCGCCGCCGTACCAATCGTCGCTCGGCGTTCCGATGGGCAGGTACACGAGCCCGCGCGCGCTGTCCACGGTGAACGGCGCCCAGGCGTTCGTGTGACCTTCGTACTTCCAGGAACCGTTTTCCCACGTGTCGTTGCCGTACTCTCCGGCCTCAGGCACCGTCTTGAAGCGCCAGACGCGCTTACCGGTGTGCACATCGAACGCCTGGATGTCACCCGGCGGATCACCATGATACACGAGCCGGTCGCCGACGCCGTTGCCGAGGATGACGACGTTTCCCCAGACGACGGGCGGCGAGGTGTTGGTGTAGTGCTCCTTCCGCACCGCGCGCGAGAGATTTTCCGTCACGTCGACTTCGCCGTTCTTGCCGAAACTCGGAATGGGCTTGCCGGTGCCGGCGTCGAGGGCGATCAGCCGCCAGTGCGAATTGATGAAGACGCGGCGCGACTTTCCGTCGGTCCACGTGGCCACGCCGCGGTGCACGAATCCGGTGCCGTTGCTGGGCTGGCCGTACGTCTTCCACACCTGCGGATCGAACGCCCAGAGCTCGCGGCCGTTCGTCGCGTCGAGGGCGATCACACGATTGAACGGCGTCGGGAAGAACAACGTGTCGTGGATCGCGAGCGGTGTCGCCTCGAACTGCCCCCCGCGCGCCGCCTTCTGATCCTCGCTCGCACGGATCGGCTGCTCGTTGGCATCCCAGGTGAACGCGATCGCGAGCTTCGCGACGTTCGTGCGATTGACGTCAACGAGAGGCGAGTACTTCAGGCCGCCGGCGTCGTTGCCGTACGCGGGCCAGTCGACGGACTTTTGCGCGTGCGCAATCGTGGATGCGAGCGCGATTGTCGCGATGTTGACGGAAAGCTTTTCAAGGATTCGCATGCGGGCACCGCGAGGTGGAAGGATCTACAGCCTTAACGCTGTTGCCGTTGCAGTTGTCGCGTTCCTACTTCGCCAGCTTCTCCAGAAAGAGCTTCCTCGCCTTGGAAACTTTCGGCGCGATCACGACGGCGCAATACGGATTCTGCGGATTCTGCGCGAAGTAATCGTTGTGGTATTCCTCGGCCGGCCAGAATTTCTCGAGCGGCGCGACCTCGGTGACGATCGGATCGTCCCACACCTTGGCGACCGCGAACTCCGCGATGGTTTCCTTCGTGATTCGCTCCTGCTCGGACGACTCGAAGAACACCGCCGAGCGGTACTGCGTGCCCTTGTCGCCGCCCTGGCGATTCAGCGTGGTGGGATCGTGAATCGTGAAGAACACGTCGAGCAGTTCCTTGTAGCTGACGATCGCGGGATCGTACGAGACCTGCACGACCTCCGCGTGTCCGGTCGCGCCGCTGCACACTTGCTCGTACGTCGGATTCGGTCGCTTGCCTCCGGCGTAGCCGCTCTGCACGCCCAGTACGCCCTTGAGCTCGAGGTACACGGCTTCGAGGCACCAGAAGCATCCGCCGGCGAGCGTCGCGCGCTCGCTCACGGCGCTCACTTCGCGCCTCGCTCGAAGAGCTGGAGGAAATCCTTGTATCCCTCGCTCTCGAGTTTCGCTCTCGGAATGAAGCGCAGCGACGCCGAGTTGATGCAGTAACGAAGGCCGCCCGGTCCCGGTCCGTCGGGGAATACGTGCCCAAGATGCGAATCACCTTGCGCCGAGCGCACCTCGACGCGCCGCACGCCGAACGTGTGATCGGCGTGCTCGACGACGTGCTCCTTCTCGATCGGTTGTACGAAGCTCGGCCAGCCCGTTCCGGAGTCGAACTTGTCGGTCGAGGAAAAGAGCGGCTCGCCGGAGACGATGTCGACGTAGATCCCGTCTTCGTGGTGATTCCAGAACTCGTTCTGGAACGGCGGCTCGGTGGCGCTGCACTGCGTGACTTCGTATTGCTGCGGCGTGAGCTTCGCCTTCAGCTCTGGGTTTTCCGGTTTCTTGACGGACACCTTTTTCTCCTGGAGCGAACTGTATTCAATAGCGCGTCTTCGACTGCGCTATCGAGAATCATCAGCGCGGCTTTGGCCGCGCTATCGAACGATAATACTCTTCGACGTACGCCCGAAATTCGACCGGGACGTCACCGTTGCGGCCCGAGAGTACCTGGGTGTTATCCTTGCCGTCGACCGAACGCCGCAAAGCGAACTCGTAGGCCTTCAATCCGTCGATGACCTGCGTGCGCAGTTCGCCGCCGGCTTTCTCGTCCTGCAGCTTGTCCTGATTTGCCGCCGCGCGCATGGCTTCCATGGCGCGATCCAGCGCCGAGACGTCGGCACCTTGTTTTGCGAGATCTGCGCGCAGCGCTTCGGCATCGCGGAGACGCTGTTGGATCTCGTTCGAGAATTGGCTAGCGTCGTTGGCTGAGAGACGATTGGCGCCGGGACCGCCCTGCGCGACGGTGCCGTTGCCCAGGCCGCCGCGACCGCCGCGTCCTCCTCGCCCACCGTTGCCCTGCGCCGACTGCTGACCTTGGCCTTGCTGCTGTTGCCGCACGCGGTCATCGAGCGTTTCCATGCCGCGCACCAGATCGCGCATACGATCGAGCGCCTGCTGCTGCCGCTGTCCACTCGACGCCTGCGACGACGCCTCGCCCGCCTTCTGTAGCCGCTGGCCGAGATCGTTCAGGCCCTCGCCGATCGAGCGCTCGAGATTGTCGAGGTATTGCTGCGACGCCGTGCCCAGCTGCTGCTGTGAAGCGCGAATGCGATCTTCGGTGCGCTTCGAACGCAGCGAGTCGGCCGCTTCGCCAAGCGCTCGAGCGGCGCCCGGCTGAGTGCGGGCCTGCTCACCCGCGAGCTGGTCGATGCGCTTCGTCAGATCCTTCAGCGTGTCCGCCATCGCGCTCTTCTCGGCCGCGAGCGAGCGCTGCAGCGCCTGCTTCCGCTGCTGGCCCTGGGGTGTCTGTGCGTCGGCGCCCTGCTCGCCGAGCTTCGCCACATCGCCTGCGACCTGCTGCTCCTGATCGGCGAGAGCGCGCGCGGTCCTCTGCGCATCGCTCAACCCGCGCTGCGCTCCGCTCGCCTTTTCCTGCTCGAGCAGCCGCCTGGCCTCCGCGAGCCGGTCGTTCGCGTTCCGCGCGTCGGCGGCCCCGTTCTTTCCGTTCGCCGCCGCCTGCTTCATCGAGTTCGCCGCATCCTGCAGCTTGCGCGCCGCGTCGGCGAGCGCCTGCGACTGCCTCTCTCTCGCGAGCCGCTCGAGCTGTCGCGCCGCCTGCTCCGTCTGCGCGGCAAGATCGCGCTGGCCTTCTCCGCCCGACGACCCACTCGCGCCCGGCTGCCGAAGGCTGTCGGCCTTGCGGCGCATGCGCTCGTCTTCCTGCTGCTGGCGCTGGGCGAGCTGTTTCAGTTTGTCGAGCGTCTCGTCGACCTGCGATGCCGCGTTCTTTTCCTGCGCCTGCTGCTCCTGTCCACGCTGCACCGCCTCGTACTGGTTGCGCATCTTGTCTTTCTGCAGCTCGAAGATGTCGGCGAGATCCTGCGCTTTCGCACCGCCGCCGCCACCACCACCACCCCCGCCGCCACCGCCGCCCATCGAGACCTGAATGTCGCGAAACACTGCCTCGGCTCGCTGCAGCTGCACGAGCGCGCGCTGTTCCGCCGGGAGCGCGCCGTGCGGTGTGCCCTTCGCAAGCAGTTTCTCGGCGCTGTCCATCTCGGCCGCGGCCTTCGGCAATAATGCGGCGATCTTCTTCCAGCCCGAATCGGTCGCCGCGATGCCGCGATCCACCAGCCGCTTGCCGAGCTGCTGCACTTCCTCCCGCAGCTTCTGCTGGGAAAGCCGGAGCGTGGCGAGATTCTCGTCGAGCGCCTTCTTGTCGAGCGTCGCGCTGTCGCGCGCGGTGTTGAACGACGCCGCGATCACCTGCCGTTGCCGCTCCGAGAGGGGGCCCGGATCGCTCGGCTGGCCGCGGCCACCGCCGCCGCCCCCACCGCCCTGCTGCTGCCGGTAGTCCTGGCCGTACGGACGAACCTGCAGAAAGTAGATGTCGGTGGTCGCGGTTTGCGGACCACTCACGGC
>Ga0208080_1000952_pt1 | contig 14491 bp, 14 predicted proteins | sample NGESurdeep092012_3_FD_184476 | JGI IMG/M metagenome (GOLD analysis project Ga0208080, IMG submission 184476) | Arctic peat soil microbial communities from Barrow, Alaska - NGEE Surface sample 210-3 deep-092012 (SPAdes) | ecosystem: Environmental > Terrestrial > Soil > Wetlands > Peat ...
CCCCAAGTTTTTTGGAGTTGTCGTATCCGGCCGTCAATCCGTGAAATCCGTGGCAAAGCAGTGGCTGCTGCTGTTGCCGTATCCGATCCAATCCGCGCAATCAGCGCAGTTGGTGACGCGAGCCTCCCTGATTAGCTTTCTTCGTGTGAACGCTCATCCACACACTCGAACGAACTCTCATGCTGAATAAGATCACCGTAGTCGGCGCCGGGAACGTCGGTGCCACGGCAGCGCAGCGCATCGCGGAGAAGGAACTCGCCCGCACGGTCGTGATGGTCGACGTCGCTGAGGGAATTCCGCAGGGGAAGGCGCTCGACCAATGGGAGTCGGCACCGATCGAGCTGTTCGACTCGCGCGTGATCGGCTCCAACGGCTACGACGAATCAGCGGGCTCCGATATCGTCGTGATCACGGCCGGCATCGCGCGCAAGCCGGGCATGAGCCGCGACGACCTGCTCAACACGAACGCCGGCATCGTGAAGTCCGTCGCGGAGAACGTCGCGAAGACTTCACCCAACGCGATCATCATCGTGGTCTCGAACCCGCTCGACGTGATGTGTTACGTCGCGATGAAGGCGAGCGGCTTTCCGCGCGAGCGCGTGATCGGCATGGCCGGCGTGCTCGACACGGCGCGTTACCGCTCGTTCCTCGCCGAGGCGCTCGACGTCTCCGTGCGCGACATCCAGGCGATGGTGCTCGGCGGACACGGCGACACGATGGTTCCGCTGATCAGCTACACGACCGTCAGCGGCATCCCGATCACGCAGTTCCTCGACAAGGCGAAGCTCGACGCGATCGTCGATCGCGCCCGCAACGGCGGCGCCGAGATCGTGAAGTACCTCAAGACCGGCTCCGCGTACTACGCGCCGTCGTCGGGCGCCGTGCAGATCGTCGAGGCGATCGTGCTCGACCAGAAGCGCATCCTGCCGTGCTCCGCGTGGCTCGACGGCGAATACGGCATGAAGGGGCTCTTCCTCGGCGTGCCGGTGAAGCTCGGCCGCAGGGGAATGGAGAAAATCATTGAAGTGACTCTTACTGCCGATGAAAAAGCCGCACTCGCCAAGAGCGCAGAGGCGGTGCGGGAACCCATGGCCGTCATCAAGTTCTGATGGAACGGAGTGGATTGCGGCGATTCTGGGACTCCAGCGTCGGCAAGAAGATCGTGATGGGCGTGACGGGGCTGATCCTCGTCGCGTTCGTCGTGGGCCATATGGCCGGCAACCTGCAGTTCTTCTCCGGTTCCGCGCGTTTCAACGCGTACTCGCACCTCCTGCAGGTGGACCTGATCGAGCTCACCTGGCTGCTGCGCGTGACGCTGCTCGCCTCGGTGGTCCTTCACGTGATCGCGGCGTACCAGCTCACCATGCAGAATCGCGCGGCGCGTCCGGCCGGCTACGTGCGGCGCGAGCCGCAGGTCTCCACATACGCGGCGCGCACGATGCGGTGGGGCGGCGTCTACCTGTTGCTGTTCATTCCGTATCATCTGCTGCATTTCACGACCGGAACGCTGCACCCCGCGTTCGTGCGGGGCGAGGCGTACGGCAACGTGGTGATCGGGTTCCAGACGATGTGGGTTGCGCTCTTCTATTTGGGTGCGATGGCATTTCTCGCCCTGCACCTGTATCACGGCGCATGGGCGGCGTTCCGCACGCTGGGCATCGCGCGTCCGTCGAACGATCCGCTGCACCGTCGTCTCGCGCTCGCGCTCGCGGTGATCGTCCCCGCGGGATTCAGTCTTCTTCCGCTGAGCGTCATGCTCGGCTTCATTCGCTGAGCCGCCGGCCATGACCATCAAACTCGACGCCCGCATCCCGGCCGGCCCGCTCGCCGAGAAATGGGACAAGCACCGCTTCGAGATGAAGCTGGTGAACCCCGCGAACAAGCGGAAATACCACGTGATCGTGGTCGGCTCCGGTCTCGCGGGCGCCAGCGCGTCGGCGTCGCTCTCGGAGCTCGGCTACCGCGTCAGCTGTTTCTGCTTCCAGGATTCGCCGCGCCGCGCGCATTCGATCGCCGCGCAAGGCGGCATCAACGCCGCGAAGAACTACCAGAACGACGGCGACAGCGTCCGGCGCCTGTTCTACGACACGGTGAAGGGCGGCGATTTCCGCGCGCGCGAGGGGAACGTGTACCGGCTCGCGCAGGTCAGCGTGAACATCATCGACCAGTGCGTCGCGCAGGGCGTGCCGTTCGCCCGTGAATACGGAGGGCTGCTCGCCACTCGCTCGTTCGGAGGCGCGCAGGTCTCGCGCACGTTTTACGCCCGCGGGCAGACGGGGCAGCAGCTGCTCCTCGGCGCCTACCAGGCGCTCGAGAAGGAGATCAGCCGCGGCGGCGTGACGATGCACAACAGGCACGAGATGCTCGACCTCGTGGTCGTCGACGGCAGGGCCCGCGGCATCATCACGCGCGACCTCGTCACGGGAGAGGTGGCCGCGCACGTGGCCGACGCGGTCGTGCTCGGCACGGGCGGCTACGCCAACGTGTTCTACCTCTCGACGAACGCGAAGGGATGCAACGTCACCGCGACGTACCGCGCGTATAAGAAGGGCGCGGCTTTCGCCAATCCCTGCTTCACGCAGATCCACCCGACGTGCATTCCGGTCGCCGGCGAACATCAGTCGAAGCTCACGCTGATGTCGGAGTCGCTGCGCAACGACGGCCGCGTGTGGGTCCCGAAGAGGAAGGAAGACTGCGGCAGGAAGCCGGGCGAGATCGCCGAGGAGGACCGCGACTATTACCTCGAGCGGAAGTATCCGAGCTTCGGGAACCTCTCGCCCCGCGACATCGCGAGCCGCGCCGCGAAGGAAGTGTGCGACGAGGGACGCGGCGTCGGACCCGGCGGGCGGGGCGTGTATCTGGATTTCGCGGACGCAATCGGTCGGCTGGGTGAACAGACGATTCGCGAGCGATACAGCAACCTCTTCGAGATGTACGAGCGCATCACCGACGAAAATCCGTACAAGCAGCCCATGCGCATCTATCCCGCCGCGCACTACGCGATGGGCGGGCTGTGGGTGGACTACAACCTGATGAGCACGATTCCCGGACTGCACGTGATCGGCGAGGCGAACTTCTCGGATCACGGTGCAAATCGTCTGGGTGCGAGCGCGCTCATGCAGGGGCTCGCCGACGGCTACTTCGTTCTCCCGTCGACGATCGGCGACTATCTCGCCGGCGCGAAGCCCGACAAGCTGACGGCGGATCACCCCGCGTTTCGCGAGGCGATAGACGGCGTGAAGGCCCTCACCGCACGGCTGCTCGCCATCGGCGGCAAGCGATCCGCGGATTCGATCCACAAGGAGCTGGGGCTCATGTTGTGGGAGAAGTGCGGCATGGCGCGCAACGCCGCGGGACTCAGGCAGGCGCTTGAGGCAATCCCGAAGCTGCGCGAGGAATTCTGGAGCAACGTCGCGATACCGGGCACCGGCGCCGAGCTGAACCAGTCGCTCGAGAAGGCGGGGCGAGTGGCGGACTTCATCGAGTTCGCAGAGTTGATGTGCACCGACGCGCTGCATCGCGAGGAAAGCTGCGGCGGGCATTTCCGCGAGGAGCACCAGACCGCCGACGGCGAGGCTATGCGCGACGACGAGAATTTCGCGTACGCCGCCGCGTGGGAATACGCGGGGGAGGGCAAGCCGCCGGTGCTCAACAAGGAACCGCTCGCGTTCGAGAACATCCACCTCTCGACGCGGAGCTACAAGTGAAGGTCCTCCTCCACGTGTGGCGCCAGAAGGGCCCGACTACGGCCGGGAAGCTCGTCGACTACGAAGCCGGTGAGATTTCGCCGGACATGTCGTTCCTCGAGATGCTCGACGTCGTCAACGAGCGGCTGATCGTGAGTGGTGAGGAGCCGATCGCGTTCGATCATGACTGCAGAGAGGGGATCTGCGGATCGTGTGGCATGATGATCAACGGCGCGGCGCACGGACCGATGAAGGCCACCACCGCGTGCCAGTTGCACATGCGCAGCTTCTCCGATGGCGACGAGATCTGGATCGAGCCGTGGCGCGCGAAGGCGTTCCCGGTCATCAAGGACCTGGTCGTGGATCGCGGCGCATTCGACCGGATCATCCAGGCGGGCGGATTCGTCTCGGCGCCCACGGGCAGCGCGCAGGACGGCAACGCGATCCCGATTCCGAAGCTGGCGGCCGACGACGCGATGGACGCGGCGGCGTGCATCGGCTGCGGCGCGTGCGTGGCCGCGTGCCCGAACGCGTCGGCGAGCCTGTTCACCGCGGCGAAGATCACGCATCTCGGGGAGCTGCCGCAGGGACAGCCCGAGCGGATGCGGCGCGCCCTGGCGATGGTGCATCAAATGGACATCGAGACGTTCGGCTCGTGCACGCTGTTCGGCGAGTGCCAGGAGGCGTGCCCGAAGGGAATCTCGATCGATACGATCGCTCGAATGAATCGCGATTACCTGTTCGCGGTTGCCACCGAGCGTCAGGCAGCCGCAGTGCAGGGAGCGGGCTGAGGAGTGGAGGGGCTCACCTCAACGATGTCTTCACGACATCGATGAGCTCCTGCGCGGCTCGCGCCTCTGCGGCCGAGCGCTTGCGGCCGGTATCCACCATGTGCTCGCGGATGTGGTCCTCGACCACTTCGGCCATGAGGCTGTTGATCGCGCCGCGGGCCGCGGAGATGAGCTGCATGACGTCGGCGCAGTCCTCGCCCTCCTCGAGCGAGCGCTTGACCGCCTCGACCTGTCCGATGAGCCGTTCAGTGCGACGGAGGAGCTTTTCCCTGTCGGTGATGACGTGCGCCATGCAGCCTCGCGGTGTGGAGAGAAATGGTGGGTCCGGCGCGGTGAGCGCTTGGAGAGGTCCGCCCGATTCGTTTCGGCTATATACCATACCACCCACCGTATGATAAGCATACCCGGTATGGTATGCGAGTTCAAGAACCCCCTTGACAGCTTCCGGGTGGCGGTGCTATCCTGACGCACGGTCCACCGTACCGGGCGGACCGTGCAACAACGAAGGGCTCGGTAGGCGAGGTTCCCGCGCAACACACAGGCCACTGCCCGGCGACATCGAGAGAGGTCGATCCGTGGTAGAGCAGGCACTCCCGACGCAAGGGTTTGCCTAATGTGGCTGAGGCGATCGATGTCCGATCGCCTCTTACGGAGCGCGGTGCCAAAGCTCACACGAGAGAGCACGCGGTCATTTCGGACGACGGACGCCTTGCGGCGCCCCGTCCGCGGGCCCACGCCTCACTCGTGAGCGTCGGGCCTTTTCCGTTCTTGCGCTGTACGCAACCGGGCCGTCCTGCCCGGGCTGCGATCAAGCCACCGGAGACGACTGTGCGGCTCACCACACAACCTTGCTGCATCGCAAGCCGCCGGCGTTCAATTTTCTTGAGCGCGTTCGCGGCGCTCGCGCTCTGCGCCGATGCGCGCGCGGCGATCGCCCAGGACTCCACGCTCACCATGGCGGGAACCGCATCCGCCGCGGACACCGCCCGCAGCTCCGCGAGGAAATGCGACCGCGGCTCGACCTGCTGGATTCCGTGGGTGCTCGGCGCCCAAATCAACGTGATCTACCAGAACCTGCGACCGTTCGACGCGGCGTACTCGGGCGCCAACAGCCTCCTGTCGACCGGAGACGCGAAAACGAGCGAGGCGTACGGTGTCTATTTCGGCGGCCGCGTCGTGGCCGGCCTTCAGGCGTACCTGGATGTCGAGGCGATCCTCGGCGATGGCGTCAGCAACGTCAACGGGCTCGGGGGCCTCACGAATGGCGATGTGCTGCGTCAGGGCGCGGCACTCGTCCCGAGAACGGCCTACGTCGCCCGCGCGTTCCTCCGCTACACGATTCCGCTCGCGAGCGCCGACTCCGACAGGCTCGACCCTGCGATGGACCAGGCCGCAATGACGGTGCCAAAGCGGCGCATCGAGATCATGGCCGGCAAGTTCGCGCTCAACGACATGTTCGACCTGAACAGCTACGCCGGCAGCACGCGGCTGCAATTCGAGAACTGGGCGCTGTGGGAGAACACCGCATGGGACTTCGCCGCGGACACGCGCGGCTATACGAACGGTGTCGTGCTCTCCTGGTTCGAGCCGCGCTGGATCCTCCGGGTCGCGAGCGCGCAGATGCCGACGTTCGCCAACGGCGACATCTTCGATGGGCGCGTGCGCGACGCTCGCGGCGACGAGGCCGAGCTGACGCTCATGCTGGGCGACCACGGCATCATCGTCCGGCTGCTCGCATACGACAACCACGGACGCATGGGCAACTACGCGGAGGCGCTCACCGTCGCGCAGAAGACCGGAACGACGCCGGACATCGTCGCGGATGACCAGCCCGGCCGCGTGAAATACGGGTTCGGCGTCAACGTCGAGCAGGCGCTCGCGGATTCCGGCGCCACCGGCCTGTTCGCGCGACTCGGGTGGGATGACGGGAAGACCGAGAGCTTCGTCTTCACCGAAGTCGACCAGCACCTGAGTCTCGGCGTGCAAGTCGCCGGAACGCGGTGGGCCCGGCACGACGATCGCTTCGGCTTCGCGTTCTTCGCGCACGGCCTTTCCGACGTGCATCGCGAGTACCTCGCGGCCGGCGGCCTCGGCTTCCTGCTGGGTGATGGCAAGATCAACTATGGCTCTGAATGTGGCATGGAGACATACTACCGGGTGCAACTCGGCCGGTGGGTCCAGCTCAGTCCCGATGTCCAGTACATCTGGAATCCCGGCTACAACCGCGACCGCGGCCCGGCGACGATCGTCGGGTTCCGTTTCAACGCCCGCTACTGAGCCACGCCGACATGTACTGGATCAGCAAGCTCATCCACAAGCTCTCGCGCCTGAAGCGGCGCTGGCTGATCCTGCTCGCGGTGATCGGGCCCGGCGTGATCACGATGGTGGCCGACAACGACGCGGGAGGGATCTCCACCTACGCGCAGACCGGCGCGAAGACCGGATTCAATCTCCTGTGGGCGTTCATCATCCTCGTGCCGATGGCGTACTTCATCCAGGAGATGACGGTCCGGCTGGGCGCCGTTACGAAGCGCGGTCACGCCGAAGCGATCTTCGACGGCTTCGGACCCGTGTGGGGCTGGTTCTCCATCTTCGATCTGGTGCTGATCAACTGGCTGACGCTCGTGACCGAATACATCGGCATGACGCAGGCGGCGAGACTGTTCGGCGTTCCCGAGTGGATGACGTTCGTAGGCGTCACGGCGCTCCTCATGCTGATCGTGATCACGGGCAAGTACTGGACGTTCGAACGGATCACGCTGTTCTTCTGCATCTTCAACTTCGTCTACATCCCCGCCGCGTTCTGGGCGATGAAGACCGGGAACGTGCACGGCGGCTGGCCGATCGTCGGGCGCGGATTCTATGCGCCGAACTTCAAATTCGGCGCGGCGCTCGGACCCGCGGCGGTGCTTACGCTGATCATGGCCAACATCGGCACGACCATCACGCCCTGGCAGATCTTCTTCCAGCAGTCGGCCGTGGTGGACAAGGGGATGGACATCAAGGACATCAAGTACGGCAAGATCGATACGTTCGTGGGTGCGTTGGTGACCTGCATCGTGGCCGCGTTCATCATCGTCGCGACGGCGGCGATGTTCTACTACCATCCGGGTGGACAGGTCGTCGTCGAATCCGCGGCGGAGACCGCGGCGAAGATGCCGGACATGGTGCCCGGAGAGCGATGGGGGGTGTGGGCCAAGGGGCTCTTCGCGATCGGGCTGTTCGACGCGGGGCTACTGGGCGCCCTCTGCATCTCGCTCGCGACGAGCTGGGCGCTCGGCGAAGTCTTCGGCTGGGCGCACTCGCTCAACAAGAGCGTCAGGGAGGCGCCGTGGTTCTACGTTGCCTACCTGCTGATCCTGCTGTCATCGGGTGTCGTCTCGCTCGTCGCGACCACGCGCGTGCAGGACGCGATCACCATCTTCGTGCAGGTCGTGGCCGTGACGCTCTTGCCGGCGGCGCTCGTGTTCCTGATCCTGCTGCTGAACGACAAGCCGCTCATGGGCGAACACGTGAACACCCGCGGCCAGAACATCGCGAACTGGTCGATCACCGTGTTCGTGATCATCGTGTCGACGGCGTTCGGGCTCTCGGTGCTGTTTCCACATCTCTTCGGGTCGGGAGGGCCTTGAGCCGATGACCGCCTCGTCCACTCCGCTCGCGCCGGTTCCCGCCGGCACCGAGCATCAGTTCGTCTTCGTCTCCGAATTGCTCGACCGGCGCGTCTGCGTGACCCGCGCGGAACTGAAGATCGGAAAGTTGACCGATCTCGTCTTCAGTCTTGCCGAGCCGTTCCCCGAGGCCGTGGGCATCTTCATCGGCCACGGTTGGGGAAATCCGAGCGAGTTCGTGCCATGGAGCCGGGTCGTGCGCACGGAAGCGAACGCCATCATCGTGATGCCGCCGGAGAGCGGTGATCGCTACGCGCCGTTCGTCGACCAGCCCGGGTGGATTCTCCTGAACGAGCATCTGATCGGCCGGACGATTCTCGACATGGACGGCCGGCGCGTCGAAGTGGTGAACGACGTCCAGCTCGTGCAAAGCCACGGGCGGCTGATCATCGCGCACGTCGACGTGTCGCTCAACGGCTTCCTCCGGAAGTGGGGGCTCGGCTTCGTGCGATTGGGCGGGGACCGGCTCATCTCGTGGAAGTATGTCCAGCCGCTCTCCATCGAAGACGTGACGACGTCGGACAAAGTGTCGCTCTCGCTCACTCGAACGCAGATGCACGAGTTGCCGAGCGAGGATCTCGCGGACGCGCTCGAGGAGCTGCCGGGACTCGAGCAGGAAGCGATGTTCTCGGTGCTCGACGCCGAGAAGGCCGCCGAGACGCTGCTGGAGACTGAGCCCCGCGCGCAGCGGCAGATCGTGGCGGACTTGCAGCCGGACCGCGCGAAGTCGATCCTGTCGGAGATGACGGTCGCGCAGATCGCCGACCTGCTCGCGGCGCTGCCTTGGGACGACCGCATCGACTTGCTGTCGCTGCTGGAGAAGGAGCCGGCGGAACGCGTGCGCCAGATCCTCGGGACGAGCGAAGCGACGGCTGGTTCGCTCGTCTCGCAGGAGTTCGTGGCGATGCCCGCGCGAACGACGGCAGCGGAGGCGCTCTCGAGGCTCCGCGCGAGCGCGCCGGACCATCAGGCCGTCACGTACATCTATATCGTGACCGAGCCGGATGGGGTGCTGCTGGGAGTCGTGGATCTGCGACACTTGGTGTTGGCGGCCGAAACGACGACGCTGGAGGAGTTGATGGTTTCACCTCCCGTGGCCGCGGATTCCGAAGTGGTCAAGGAAGACCTCGTGGACCTGTTTGCGAAATACCAGTTCAAGTTGCTGCCGGTGGTCGACGCCCACGACCACATCATCGGCGTAATCGGGTACAAGGACATCATGCGATGAGCAAGGTCGGACGGTGGGCCGGGGAAGCGCGCGGGAGGTACCATGCCGCGGATTGAGATGACGCGTGGCGTGCGGATCGCGCTGCTTGTGCTGCGCGTCTACCTCGTGGGAATGCTGCTGTTGATCCTGGTGAAGTTCCTGCGGATCTTCGACTAGCGCGGGCCTCGCGGAGGCGACGTCCGCCCCTGCGTTTCATCGGGCGCGAGTTCGCGCGCTACCTTTCTCCGCATGCCCGCCGCACGAAAAACGATTCTCGTGGTGGACGACGAACCTCAGATTCGCCGCGTCGTGAAACACGCACTCGGCGACGACGGCACGCGCGTGCTCGAAGCCGCCACCGCGCGCGAGGGCCTCGACCTCGCCGCCGCCGAACGGCCCGATCTCATCGTGCTCGACCTCGGGCTTCCCGACGGCTCCGGTGAAGAGATCTGCCGGCAGCTGCGCAGCTGGACCGACGTGCCGATCCTCGTGCTCTCCGCACGTCACTCGGACTCGGAGAAGGTCGCGCTCTTCGACGCCGGCGGTGACGACTACGTTACAAAACCGTTCTCGTCCGCGGAGCTGAAGGCGCGTGTGCGGGCGCTCCTGCGGCGCGCCGCGGCGATCACTGCGGAAGGCGCAACGAAGATCGTGCGCGAAGACCTGGAGATCGACCTCGACAAGCGCGCCGTGAAACTCGGCGGATCCCCCGTGCACGTCACGCCGATCGAGTGGGAACTGCTGGTCGCGCTCGCGACACATCCGGGGCGCGTCATGACGCACCGGCAGCTGTTCACGGCGGTCTGGCGCGGACGCGATCACGGCGACGCGCAGCAGTACCTCCGCGTGTACGTCGCGCATCTCAGGCGAAAGCTCGAGGCGGATCCCGTGCACCCACGATTCATCTTCACGATTCCCGCGGTCGGATATCGGTTCGGGCCGTGAGCCGTCGGCGGCGGCTCCGAGACGCAACGCTCTGGCTCGTGGTCCTCGCGGTGACCACGGCAATCCTCATTCCGTTCCGTGCAGAGCTCGACAAGGCCCACATCACGCTGGTGCTGCTTCTCGTTGTGCTCGGCGCCGGGGCGCAGGGCGGGCGCGCGCTGGGCATCGGCATCGGGGCGGCTTCGTTCCTGGTGTTCGACTGGTTCTTCCTGGCGCCGCTGCACACCCTCGTCATCGCAAACCCGCTCGACTGGCTCGTGCTGTTCGCGTTTCTCGCGACGAGCATCGTCGCCGCGCAGCTGCTGCATCGCGAGCAGGAGTCTGCGCGGATCGCCGGCGCGCGGGCGGACGAGGTCGACCGGCTCGCGACGCTCGGCGCCGAGGCGCTCGCCGCCGCCCGCGCAGAAGACGCGCTCGCCGCGGTCGCATCGATGATACGGGAATCCACGGGCGCCGAGTCCTGCAGTGTCTACATCGCGGGAGAGCAGGGCGTGAGGCTCGGCGCCGCCAGCCCCGCCCGCGTCGCCGCGTCGGGCGCGATGCCGGTGCCGCCACTCGTGGAGTGGGTCGCGAAGGAGGGCGCGCCGGCGGCGCAGACGTCCGGGGGCACGACGCGGCTGGGACGCCCGGGGCTCCGGGTGCGGGAGATCGCGCGCAAATCGGACTCCGACGTTCACGCCGTCCTGATGCCCCTGACTGTGCGCCAGCAAACCGTGGGCGTGCTGCAACTCGAGGGCGGCGGCATCGCCCACCTCGACGATTCGCAGTGGCGATTCCTCGACGCGCTGGCGTACTACGCCGCGCTCGGCACGGAGCGGGTTCGCCTCGCGGCGGAACTCGCGAATGTCGAGGCGCTGCGCGAGGCCGACCGCCTCAAGGACGCGCTGCTCGCTTCGGTCTCGCACGACCTTCGCACACCGCTCACCACCATCAAGGCGCTGGCACACGAGCTCGGCGCGCTCGGGGACGAACGTTCGCAGGTGATCGAGGAGCAGGCGGACCGCCTGAATCGCCTCGTCGCCCGCTTGCTCGATCTCTCGCGCCTGAACGCGGGCGCGATGCCGCTGCACGTCGAGCTGAACGCGGTGGACGATCTCCTGAGCGCCGCGCTGCAGGACACCGAGTCGCGTTTGGCCGGACGCGCGCTCGTTACGGACCTGCCGAAGGACGGAGTGATGCTCGTGGGACGATTCGACCTGGCGCTTTCGATCCGCGTCCTTGTGAACCTGATCGAGAACGCGATCAAGTACTCGTCGCCCGGCACGACGATCAGGCTTGCCGTCTGGCGCGAGGAATCCAATCTCCTCGTCAGCGTCTCGGACCAGGGCCCGGGTGTGCCCGCGGGCGAGGAGGAGCGGATCTTCACTCCCTTCTATCGTCCCTCGAGTGAGCGACCCGACGCGGGAAGCGCGGGGCTCGGATTGGCCATCGCCCGCCGTATGGCCGAATGGCAGGGAGGCGCCGTGACTTACACGCGGACAAGCCAAGGCAGCACCTTCACGCTCTCGCTGCCTGCGGCCGACTTGAAGGAGTTGTAGGTCGAACGGCGACAGCGCGAGGGACAATACCACGACAGCGGTTTCCATCTTTGTGAATTATTAGTGGTTTCGTCGGAGCGCCTTTGTGCGCTCTTCACGCGCCGAACCACATCATGTTCCCCGACAGAGTTCATCTCTCCATCGGAGTGGAACATGCTCGACCTTCTCTACATCGCCGGCACCGTCGCGTTCTTCGCGCTGATGCTGCTGTACGTGCGCTTCTGCCTGAGCCTCGCGGGCAAGAACGACGCGGAGGAAACGCGCCATGACGCTTGACTCGATCGTCGGCGGCCTCGTCGCCCTCGTGCTTCTCGCCTACCTGCTCTACACGCTGGTGAGGCCGGAGAAATTCTGACATGACCACCAACGGCTGGCTCCAAATCGCGTTCTTCTCGATCGCCCTGCTGCTCGTCACGAAGCCGCTCGGGATCTACGTGTTCAAGGTCTACGACGGCTCGATGGGCTGGTTGCGCCCGCTGGAGCGCGTGCTCTATCGCGCGGGCGGCGTCGATCCCGATGAGGACCAGCACTGGACGCGGTATGCCGCCTCCATGCTGATCTTCAGCGCGGCGTCGATGCTCCTCACCTACGCGGTGCTCCGCCTGCAGCATCTCCTGCCGCTCAACCCGCAGCAGATGGGCGCGGTGCCCGACCGGCAGGCGTTCGAGACGGCGGCTTCTTTCACCACGAACACCAACTGGCAGTCATACAGCGGCGAGACGACGATGTCGTACTTCTCGCAGATGACGCAGCTCACGTTCCACAACTTCGCCTCGGCCGCCACGGGCGTGGCGCTCGCGATCGCTCTCGCGCGTGGGATCACCCGGCACTCGGCGGGGCGGCTCGGCAACTTCTGGGTCGACCTCGTCCGCGGAACCCTCTATCTCTTCTTGCCGATTGCGACGCTGATCGCGCTGCTCTTCGTCCAGCAGGGTGTGATCCAGAACTTCGCGCACTATGTCACGGTCACCACGGTCGAGGGCGTGAAGCAGGTCCTCGCGATGGGTCCGGTTGCGAGCCAGGAGGCGATCAAGCAGCTCGGCACGAACGGCGGCGGATTCTTCAACGCCAACTCGGCGCATCCGTTCGAGAACCCCACGCCGTGGACCAACTTCTGGCAGATGTTCGCGATCTTCATGATCCCGGCGGCGCTCACATACGCCTACGGCCGCATGGCCAAGAACCAGAAGCACGGCTGGGCGCTCTGGGCCGCGATGTTCGTGCTGTTCATCGCCGGCACCGGCTCGGCCTACTGGGCGGAGGCCCGCGGGAACCCGATTCACGCGGCGCGCGGCATCGACGTGGTTGCCACCCAGGATAATCCCGGCGGCAACATGGAAGGGAAGGAGGTGCGCTTCGGCATCGCCAGCTCGGCGCTCTTCGCCGCCGTCACCACCGACGCGTCGTGCGGCGCGGTGAACGCAATGCACGACTCGTTCACGCCGCTCGGCGGACTTGTTCCGCTGGTGAACATGCAGCTCGGAGAGGTCGTCTTCGGCGGAGTCGGCTCCGGACTCTACGGCATGCTCGTCATGGTCGTGCTCGCGGTATTCATAGCGGGCCTCATGGTCGGGCGCACGCCCGAGTACCTCGGCAAGAAGATCCAGGCGCGCGAAGTGCAAATGGCGATGCTATTCGTCCTGATCTTCGCCGGCACCATCCTGGTGATGTCGGGGATCACCGCCGTGTCGCCCGCCGGACTCAAGGGGCTCAACAACGCCGGCCCGCACGGCCTGTCCGAGATCATCTACGCGTTCACCTCCACGGCGGCGAACAACGGCAGCGCCTTCGCCGGCCTGACCGGAGGCACCTACTACTACAACACCCTGCTCGGACTCAACATGCTCATCGGCAGGTTCGGGATGATGGTGCCGATGCTCGCGCTCGCCGGTTTCATGGCGGAGAAGAAGACCGTGCCCGAGTCGGCCGGAACGTTTCCCGTCACCACGCCGCTCTTCGTCGCCCTGCTGGTGTCTGTGATCCTGATCGTGGGCGCGCTCACCTTCTTCCCGGCGCTCTCACTTGGTCCGATCGTGGAGCACTTCCTGATGCAGACCGGGAGGCTCTTCTAACATGTCAGTCACCAAACGTCCGCTCTTCGACGCACCCATCGTCCGGCGCGCCGCGCGCGAGTCGTTCACCAAGCTCGCGCCGCGCACGATGGTGCGGAACCCGGTCATGTTCGTGGTGCTGGTCGGCAGCATCCTGACCACCCTCGTTCTGGCGCGCGACATCGCGACCGGGCAGGGCGAGATCAGCTTCACGCTGCAGCTCGCAATCTGGCTCTGGTTCACCGTGCTCTTCGCGAACTTCGCCGAGGCAATGGCGGAGGGGCGCGGCAAGGCGCAGGCCGACAGCCTGCGCGCCACGCGCACGCAGACGATGGCCAAGCAGCTGAAGAACCCGTCCAACAAGACCGCGATCGTCGCCGCGTCCTCGGCGAACCTTCGCGTCGGGGATTACGTGATCTGCATGCCCGGCGACGTGATTCCGGGCGACGGGGAAGTGACCGAGGGCGTCGCGTCCGTCGACGAGTCGGCCATCACGGGCGAGTCCGCGCCGGTCATTCGCGAGTCGGGCGGCGACCGCTCGGCGGTCACGGGCGGCACCAGGGTGCTCTCCGACTTCCTGGTCATTCGCATCACGGCGAACC
>Ga0208080_1000957_pt1 | contig 14441 bp, 12 predicted proteins | sample NGESurdeep092012_3_FD_184476 | JGI IMG/M metagenome (GOLD analysis project Ga0208080, IMG submission 184476) | Arctic peat soil microbial communities from Barrow, Alaska - NGEE Surface sample 210-3 deep-092012 (SPAdes) | ecosystem: Environmental > Terrestrial > Soil > Wetlands > Peat ...
TCGCTCTTCGCTGTAGTTCTCGTCACCCGTCGCCGTTCTTATGCGACCGCGTATTGCTGGGTCACGTCCCGCCCCGCCCCCTTCACCACCAGCTTGAATTCGTCCGGCCGAAGCAGCGGATCGTCCCTCATCTCGAGCGAGAATCCCAGCCCCTTTTCGAGCTTCTTGAGCAGATCCCGCTCGTTCTCCAGCAGGTAGATCGCCGTGTCGGGATGGAGCTTCACCACGAGGTTGTCCTTGCGTCCTTCGACCGCGATACGCCGCACCGACCGCTCCATCCGCCGCACTATGGTCTCCGGCGTGAACACTCGCCCGGTGCCGTTGCACGTCGGGCACGATTCGGTCATCGATTGCAGGTGGCTCTGCCGCACGCGCTGGCGCGTCATCTCGATCAGGCCGAGGTCGCTCACGGCGAACGCCTTGGTTCGCGCGCGGTCGCGGCCGAGGTGTGTGCGCAACTCGTTGAGCACGCGCTCACGATTCTGTCGCGTCTCCATGTCGATGAAGTCGCACACGATGATGCCGCCGATGTCGCGCAGCCGCACCTGTCGCGCCACTTCGCGCGCCGCTTCGGAGTTCGTTTTGAAGATCGTCTTTTCCGGGTCCTTCTTTCCGACGAAGCGGCCCGAGTTCACGTCGACCGAGACCAGCGCCTCGGTCGGCTCGATGATGATGTACCCGCCGCTCGGCAGGTCGCAGCGGCGCTTGAACAGGTCGCGAATTTCCGTCTCGATGTCCGCCTTGTCGAAGAGCGGGACCTTCTCCTCGTAGAGCTTCACGCGATCGACCAGCTCCGGCGCGATCCCCTGCAGGTACTCGACGATCTCGTTGAAGATCTGCTTCGAGTCCACGGTGAGCGAGTCGATCTTTTCAGAGAACAGATCGCGAATGATGCTGCGCGTGAGCGAGGTCTCGCGGTGCAGCAGCTTCGGCGGATTGCCGACGAACTTCGTCTTCTTGTTGATCTTCGCCCATTGATTGATGAGCGTCGTGATCTCGTTCTGGAACGTTTCCTGGGTGATGTCCTCGCCCACGGTGCGCACGATCACGCCGCCGGAGTTCTTCGGCAGCACCTTCTGCACCTGCTCGCGGAGACGCTGGCGCTCGGCGCGCTCGCCGATCTTTCGGCTCACGCCGACGCGCGACGCGAACGGCATGAAGACCACGAATCGGCCCGCGATGGAGACCTGCGCGGTGACGCGCGGCCCCTTCGTCGAGATCGGTTCCTTGGAGACCTGGACGATGATCGACTGGCCGCGCTTCAGGACGTCCTGAATCTGCGGGGGCTCCGCGCGCTGACGACGTCCGCCGCCGCGGCGGCCACCACCGCCACCACCACCGGAGGCAGGCACCGCGGGCGCACTGTCGCCCGCCGCTTCGCCGCTGCCGCCGCCGCCACCGCTCCGTCCACCGCGACGTCCGCGGCCACGACGACCTCCGCCTCCGTTCTCGCGCCCACCCTTCGCGGGCGTCTCGGAGGATGCCACCACGACGGTCGCGCCGCCCTCGGGGGCGTACGGCGAGTCGGTTTCGTCGGGCTGGTCCGCGTCGGCCGACGGCTCCGCGACGTCCGCCTCTTCGGCGTCGTCGTCATCGTCGTCGTCGGGATCCTCGTCGCCCTCGTCGTACACGAGGTCGGACGCATGGAGAAACGCAGCCTTGTCGGTGCCGATGTCGACGAATGCCGCCTGAAGTCCAGGAAGCACCGCGTCCACCTTGCCCCAGTAAATGTCGCCGACCATCCGTCTGGCTTCGGGACGGTCGACCTGCATCTCAACGAGCTGGTCGTCCTCCAGAATCGCTACGCGAACCTCGCGTTGCGTCGCGCTGATCAGAATCTCTCGTTTCATCGTATACCGCATGAAGGCGCGCGAACGGCGACCCGGCTCCGTTCAATTCGTTCGCGGCGATGCGGCTGATAAATGGTGTGCGGAAGAGCGACTGGCCCGCGATGGCAACTCGTGCCATTTCAAGGCGGGTCCGTCGCGCGTCACGACTGGAGGTGTCTCCGGGATTTCGCGTGATCGTCCACGCGCCTGCCGCCCGTTCCGTGCGCCCGAAGCAACCAGCTTTGGTGTTGAGCGCGGGGAACGAAGAAGTGCGGCTTGGCGTGCGATCCAGTGCGTTCGGCATCCTTTCCGGTGGAGAGGCGACGAAGAACGAGGAGACTGTCTGGTCCGACCTCCGCTGGGTCGCAGAAGAGGACGGACCGGGGCAGAGCGCTACACAACGCGCTCGCCTAGATGTAAATGGGATGACTTGCCGTTCGCAATGGCCTGATGTTGCCGGACTGCTTCAGGCAGGCCGTTCAGATCGCGACGAGGTCCTTGAGCAAGTGCCGGGCGATGACGATCCGCTGGATCTCGGACGTCCCCTCGCCGATCTCGCCGATCTTGGCGTCACGCATCATCCTCTCCACCGGATAGTCCTTCGTGTAGCCGTAGCCGCCGTGGATCTGGATGGCCTTCGTGGTGGCGCGCATCGCCATTTCGGAGCAGAAGAGCTTGGCCATTGCCGCTTCCTTCGAGAATGGAAAGCCGTTCTGGGCCAGCCAGGCGGCATGGTATACGAGATGCCGGCCGGCCTCGAGTTCGGTGGCGATGTCGGAAAGCTGGAACTGCACGCCCTGGAACTCGGCGATCGGCTTGCCGAACTGTTTTCGCGTGGACGCGTACTGCAGCGCGAGGTCGAACGCGCCCTGCGCGAGGCCGAGCGAGAGCGACCCGATGCCGATGCGACCGGCGTCGAGTGTACGCATGAAGTTGACGAATCCCTGCCCTTCCTTTCCGAGCAGGTTCTCCGCCGGGACTTCGACGTCGGTGAACAGCAGCTCGCGCGTGTCGGATGCACGCCAGCCGAGCTTGTCCTCCTTCTTTCCGCTCGTGAAGCCCTTCATGGGCTTCAGGTCCGGTGAATGTCCGACGCCCACTTCCGTCGCGCGCGCGAGGTCGCAGGTCTCTTTCGTGAGGATGAACGAGCTGATGCCGCGGGTGCCGGCCGCCGGATCGGTGACCGCCGTGACGACGAACACTTCGCCGACGCCCGCGTGCGTGATGAAACGCTTCGAGCCGTTGAGCACGTAGTGGTCACCCTTCCGGACCGCGGTCGTTCGCGTGCCGCCGGCGTCGCTGCCGGCCGTGTCCTCGGTGAGGCCGAAGCCGCCCATGACGCGGCCCGACGCGAGCAGCGGAACGTAGCGCTCCTTCTGTTCCGTCGAGCCGAAATTCACGATCGGCGACGTCCCCAGCGTCGTATGCGCGGAAATCGTGATCGAGTGCGACGCGTCGACTCGCGCCAGCTCTTCGATCGCGATGATGAAGCTGATGATGTCGAGACCGGCGCCGCCGAGTTCTTCCGGCCAGGGAATGCCGAGCAGGCCGAGTTCGCCCATCTTCCGCACATTTTCCCAGGGGAATTCCTGGGAGTCGTCTAGGCGTTTTGCGACCGGCGCAACCTCGTCGCGCGCGAACGCTCGGACCATCTCGCGGACGGCGAGGTGCTGCTCCGTGAAGTACAGGGAATCTTTCATAGCCATGAATATAAGTTGGGCGGCTCGTCGCGGCACGGTAACGGCGTCGTAACGGCCCGACGGCGGCAGCGATCAGTCTCCCCGGATCGCCGTCAGGAAGTCCTCTCCGTATTTCTCCATCTTCGCGGGACCTACTCCATATACATCGGCGAGGGCACCGGCGGTCACCGGCCGCGATCGCGCCATCTCGCGCAGGGTGCGGTCGGCGAAGACAACGTATGCGGGCACGGATTCGCGCCGGGCGATCGACGTGCGCAGCACGCGGAGGGCGTCGAGCAGCGAGCGCTGATCGTCGGTCAGATCGTCGAGTTCGGGCGAGGCTCCCTTCCCCTTCTTTTCTCCGCGTACGCGCGACGGTTTCTTGGCGAGCCGCTGCGACGGCGCGCTCGACGACGTGGCCTCGTGCTTCAGCGCGAGGCAGTTGTCACACTGTTCGCATCGGTTGGTCGCCGCGGGGTCGCCGAAATAGCGCAGCACGAATCCGCGCCGGCAGCGGTCGGTGTACGAGTACTTCTGCATGACGTCGAGCTGCGACGTCTCCGCGCGACGGCGCCGGTCAAGCGTCTCCCAGTCGATCGGCCAGCGCTCGATCGGCGCCGCCCGGTCGGTGACCACGAGCCCTTCGCCCACACGGGACCAGATCACGAACTGCCGATCCTGAAGCGCGTCGAGCACGTCCGCGGCGCCGCCCGGACCGGCCAGTCCCGGCGGCAGCGCATCGAGATCCACAATCGCGCCCTCGGCGATCGCGCCCCGCGTCGACCGCCAGAGCGCGCGCAGCACGCCGATCTCGATCGTCTCCTCGCCGCCGAGCTCGGCCCGGATGCGTTCCGGAGTCGCGAGCAGGCGAACGCGAGCGCGGCTTCTCGATCCCTCCGACACGCTGACCGCGCCCGCCGCCGTGAGCAGCCGGAGCGCGGACTCGGCCTCGCGATCGGAGACCTTGCCCTTCGCGGCGGACGCGAGCCCGGCGGCGTCGAGCGCGAGCGAGCCGTCCGGCTCGGAACGATTGCACGCGGCGTAGTACACGGCCGTCACGACCTCGCGCTCGGGGCACGCGGCCTTGATGAAGAACTCGTGCGTGAAGCGGTCCTGGAACGCGTGGAGCAGATAGCAGTCCGCCGGCTCGCCGTCGCGGCCGGCGCGGCCGGCCTCCTGATAGTACGCCTCGAGCGAGCCGGGCATCGCGTGGTGCACGACCAGCCGCACGTTGCGCTTGTCGATGCCCATGCCGAACGCGTTCGTCGCGACGATCGCGCGCACGTGCTCCGACATGAAGGCGTCCTGCACTTCGCGGCGGCGAGCGTCGTCGAGCCCCGCGTGGTAGGCCTCCGCGCGAATGCCCGAGCGCGTGAGCATGTGGGCCACGCGATCCACCGTCTTGCGCGTGGCGGCGTACACGATCGCCACGCCCTCATGGCGGGCGAGCACTTCCACCAGCGTGCCATCCTTCTCGGCGTCGTTCTTCGTGCGCACCACGTGCCACCGAAGATTCGGGCGGTCGAATCCCGTGAGCACGACTTCGGGCTCGCGCAGCGCGAGCACCCGCGCGATGTCGCGACGAACCTCGGGCGTGGCTGTCGCGGTGAGCGCGATCGTTGGGGGCGATCCCAGCTTCTCGCGAATGTCGCGCACGCGGCGGTAGCTGGGACGGAAATCATGCCCCCACTCGCTGATGCAGTGCGCCTCGTCGATGGCCAGCAACGAGACTCCCATGGCCGCGATGCGCTCCGCCGCGCTGCCGAAGTCGAATCGCTCGGGCGCGAGATAGAGCAGCTTGATCTCGCCCCGCTGCGCCCTCGCGAGCCGGTCCGAGATCTGGCCCGCCGAGAGCGAACTGTTGATGAACGCGGCGGGGATGCCCTTCGCCTCGAGCGCGTCCACCTGATCCTTCATCAGGGAGATCAGCGGCGACAGGACCACGGTGAGTCCGTCGAGCACCAGAGCGGGCACCTGATAGCACAGCGACTTGCCGCCGCCCGTGGGCAGGATGACCAGCGTGTCGCGTCCGGCGAGCACCGACTCCACCGCGCGCTCCTGCCCCGGACGAAAGGCCGCATGGCCGAATCGCTCGTGGAGTATCGTGCGGGCCTGCTCGATGGTCGACTTGGTCACGCCTTTGAAGAGAAGGAGAACTGCTTGACACGGATTTGCAAAACAATCAACGGCCGGATATTCGCGGATCAATCTTTGGGGGAACTACAACCGCAAATATCCGCGGTTCTGATGTAAACCTCAGCATCATTTCGAGGCGGAACGGCGCGCCGTTTTTCTCAAACCGCGCGGCTGAAATGTCCGCGGGTGAACTGATCACCGACGAGCGCGCGAACGGCGGCGGTGTCGGCGCGCTCGTTGCGACTGAGCGAATCGAGAAGCGCGCGATAGCCGGCAACGATTTCGGCAACCGGAGCGCCGGCGGTGTTGAACACGGCGCGATAACCGCGAATGCCGCTGCGCCAGAGTTTCGGAATGAATTCGGATCCCTCGATCACACGCGAGTGCAGAAGACGATTGCGGCACGCGCTATCGGTGGCGACGGGAAACTTGTATCCGGCGGGATCGGTGAGTTCGACGTTCGGATGCTTCTGGACGCACAGGTCGCGGCACGTGGTCACGACGCGGTCGAAGGCGGCCGAGAGCACGCAATGCTCGAGGGTCATTCCCTCGGGGCGGCCGTATATGAGGACGTCGAACGCATCGCCGTCGCAGGGCGCCACGAGCGATACGATCTCGTCGGCGGTCAGCTCCACGGATGCCGTGATCCGCTGCGCGCCCATGCGAAACAGCTCGGCGGCGGTGTGCGGATTGAAGCAGTTCACGGCGTAGTCGGCGACGACGTCGCGGCCTGCGCGCGAAAGCTCCGCGATCAGCCCGACATGTCCCGAGAGCAGCGGCAGGTCGAGTGTGAGCCACTTCTCCAGCTGCGGCCGGTCCTCGGGGCGGACGATCGTCGGCGTGCGCAGGCGAAGCTGCGCTCCCTTCTCCTTCACTTCCGCCGCGAGCGCCATGATGCGCGAGCGCGGCGGCGCCGGATGCCGGAGGAACGGATCAAACACGATTTCGTTCGCGCCGGCGTCGGCGGCCGCGCGAGCGTCGTCGGCCGTGAATACCTCGGCGCTGAGCGTATAGCCTGCGGCCGGGCGAACGGCTGGGCGCTTCACCATCGCCGGTGCACGAACGGCCTCGCCCACGCGTTCGGCGCGCTCCGCCTGGCGCGCGCTCTCCGCCCAGTCGCGGTGCAGCATCAGCTCGTCGACTGCGCGCTGACGCAGGTGGTTCAGCTCGCTGATCGGGATGAAGAGGTTCGGCGACAACGCTTGTGCATCGACGGCACCCAGCGCGAACGGCGTGTCGCCGAGGCGTCCGAGCTGTTCACGCAACTGGGCGGCGTCGAGCGATCGCTTCGTCGCGGGCGCGAGCGGGATCCCGCTCACGACCGACACCTCGTCGTCCGCCGCGCTGAAGATCGCCTTGAGCGGTGCGCCCGCTCCGCCGAACACGCGCACATCGAGCGCCACCCTCCTGCGTGCCGGCGCGCCCTTGAGCGACGCAAAGCTCGCACGGGCACGCTCGAGCAGCGCGGCGTGCGCGGTGCGCAGCACCCTCCAGCCGACGGTGAGGCGAGTGCGGCTCGCGATCGCCTGGCGCGTGATGCCATCGCGCGTGCTGATCGTGCGAACGGCGCTCACGGCGAAGCCGCTGCTTTGCGCGTGCGTCGCTCCCTCCGGCGGTTCGAATCCAAGGCCGTCTCCGGCCTCGACCGGCGTGCTGACGTCGACGATCACCTCGCCGCCCTCGTTCGCGACGACGACGCCGAGATCGAACCCGTGGTTGTCCGGCTGTGTGCGCGTGATGTAGCCGCGTCCGGCCCGCCCGCCGTACATCCCGCCCGTGAAGCCGCGGCTGAAGATCTGCACCAGCGGCTCCACTTCCTCGAACGTCGGCGTCGTGAACGTCCCCTTCTCCACGCGGTCGAGGAACTCGCGATATCCTTTCGTGACGGTGGCGACGTACTCCGGTTTCTTCTTGCGTCCCTCGATCTTGAGGCAGCCGATTCCGGCGTCCGCGATCTCCTGCAGGTGATCGAAGGCGCCGAGATCCTTTGCCGAGATGAGATATCCGCGGTCGAGTTCTTCTCCGCTCTGCGCGTCCGTCAGGACGTAATCCTTGCGGCACGACTGGGCGCAGGAGCCGCGGTTCGCGCTGCGATCGGAGATCATGCCGGACATGAAGCACTGGCCGGAGTACGCGATGCACAGCGCGCCGTGCACGAACGACTCCAGCGCGAGGCCGGGAACGGCCGCGTGAATCGCGCGGATGTCGTCGAGCGTGTTCTCGCGCGCGAGCACGACGCGATCGACGCCGAGCTCCAGCATCACCGCGGCGCCGCTCGCGTCGTGGACGGTCATCTGCGTCGATCCATGAATCTCGAAACCCGGATAGACGAGCTGGATCAGTCGCACCAGGCCGACATCCTGCACGATCGCGGCGTCGATACCGCAGTCGATGCACGCGCCGAGATGGGTGAGCGCGTCCTCCATCTCATGCGGCTTCACGAGGATGTTGAGCGTGAGGTAGACGCGCGCCCCGGCGCCGTGCGCGATGGCACAGGCCTGTTCGAGTTCGGCGAGCGTGAGCTGCGCACCTTCGTCCCGCGCGTTGAACTTCTCCACGCCCAGGTAGACGGCGTCGGCCCCGTTCGCGACGGCGGCGCGGACGGCGTCGAGGGAGCCGGCGGGGGACAGGAGTTCCGGGCGGGGCATACAGTAAAGATACTCGGGCGAGGGCTTCCTACAGGGACGGGCGACGGGTGAGGGGCGATCTGGCGAAGAGCGACATGTGAGAAGTGAGGAGAACGTCTCCGCGCTCCTCGCGCGTCGCACTTCGCCAAGTCGCCTCTCACCTGTCGCTCCCTCGCCGTTGTTGACTTCGCTTACACCTGCCGGTACTATCCCGCCATGATCCGCGCCCAAGTCTCCATGATGATGTGCTGCTGCTGCATGTGCCAATCGGCACATGGAGGAACGGGAGCGCGAGCGTCATAACGACGACCTGACCCAGGCAGAGCAGCCTGGACCAACGCCTCCGATCCTCCACGGATCGGGGGCGTTTTTGCTTTTTACCCTTTTCTCAGCGAGCGCCACCGTGACGCAACCCAAGCAGTACAAGCCCATTGCCGTCTACCACGAACACCCGGACTGGTTCAAGCCGCTGTTCGAGGAGCTGGACCGCCGCGAGCTCCCGTACGTGCGGCTCGACGCCGCGGCCCACGTGTGGGACCCGTCCGACGAGGAATCGCAGTATTCGGTCGTCGTGAACCGCGCATCCCCTTCGGCATACCTCAGAGGCCACGCGCAGTCGACCTTCCACACGCTGCACTGGCTCAAGCACCTGGAGCGCATCGGCGTGCCGGTGGTGAACGGAAGCAGTGTGTACACGTCCGAGCTCTCGAAGGCGCTGCAGCTCGACATCCTCCAGGAACTGGGGCTGCCCTACCCTCGCGCCCGGGTCATCAACCACGCCTCGCAGGCGCCGGCGGCCGCGAAGGGATTGCGGTTCCCGGTCCTCGTGAAGGCGAACATCGGCGGGAGCGGCGCGGGGATCCAGCGGTTCGACACGCCGGAGGCGCTCGCGGACGCTTCGCGCGACGGGCTCGTCGATCTCGGGGTGGATCACACCGCGCTCGTGCAGGAGCTCGCGCCGCTGCGCGACGGGCACATCACACGCGTGGAAGTGCTCGGCGGGAAGTTCCTGTACGCGATCAAGGTCTATCCGGCGGAGGGGTCGTTCAACCTCTGCCCCGCGGACGTGTGCCAGACCACCGACGGACGCGAACTCGAGCGCACCTTCTGCGCGGCGGACGCCAAGAAGAACGGCATGCGCGTGGAGGGATACACGCCGCCGCAGGAAATAATTGAAAGTGTCGAGAGGATTGCTGAACGGGTCGGTCTCGACATCGGCGGAATCGAGTACCTGATCGACGATCGCGACGGCAAGCCGTACTACTACGACATCAACGCGCTGTCGAACTTCGTGGCCGACGCGCAGAACGTGATCGGATTCGATCCGTTCGTGCGGTTCGTGGATTACATCGAATCGCGCGCGGGCGTCGTGTCGGGCGAACTCGCCGGAGCGCGCTGACCATGCGATATGGATACTGGATGCCCGTCTTCGGCGGCTGGCTTCGAAACGTGCCGGACGAGGGGATGGAAGCATCGTGGGAGTACGTGAAGAAGCTCGCGCAGCGGAGCGAGCAGATTGGCTACGATCTCACGCTCATCGCCGAACTGTTCCTCAACGACATCAAGGGGATCGAGGCGCCGTCGCTCGAGGCGTGGTCCACCGCCGCCGCGCTCGCCGCGGTGACGGAGAGACTCGAGCTGATGGTCGCCGTGCGCCCCACCTTTCACAATCCGGCGATCCTCGCGAAACAGGCCGCGAATCTCGACCTCATCTCGAACGGCCGCTTGTCGCTGAACGTCGTCTCGAGCTGGTGGGCCGACGAAGCGCGCCGTTACGGCGTGCAGTTCGACGCGCACGACGACCGCTACGCGCGCACGGAGGAGTGGCTCACGGTCGTATCCGGCGCGTGGAGCGAGAAATCGTTCTCGCATCACGGGAAGTACTATCGGTCGGAGGAGACGGTGCTCTCGCCGAAGCCGGTGAGACGTCCGCGGCCGACCATCTATGCAGGTGGCGAATCCGAGGCCGCCAAGTCGCTGATCACGCGCACCTGCGACGCGTATGTGATGCACGGCGATCCGCCGGAACGCATCGCGCCGAAAGTGGCGGATATCCGTCGCCGGCGCCAGGAGACGGGACTCCCCGAGATGGAGTTCGGAATGGCGGCCTTCGCGATCGTGCGGCCCACGGAGCGCGAGGCGAAGGAGGAACTCGCCCGGATCACGAACGTGAATCCCGGGTCGGCCGGGTACAACAACTATCAGGACTGGATTTCGCACACCAAGCTAGACCAGCAGCTGTCGCTCGAGGACTACTCGGTGTCGAATCGCGGGCTGCGTGCCGGGCTGGTCGGGACGCCGGAGCAGGTCGCGGAGCGTGTGAACGAATTTCAGGAAGCCGGCGTCGGGCTCCTGCTGCTGCAGTGCAGTCCGCAGTTCGAAGAGATGGAGCGGTTCGCGGCCGAGGTCATGCCTCTGACAGGGTCTCTCGCAGTTGGATGAGATGACGCTCTTCGTGCTTGCCGACGCTGAGAATCCACTGATATCCGTTGAACGCGCCGAAGATGGGATGCGGCGCGCTCACGACGGTGAGGTCGCGGCCGTCCACATGCTCGACGGCACGGAGCAGTCTCAGGCGAACGGCCTGCAATGACGACCACGACGTTCCGAGCTCGGCTGTTGGTTCGGGGGCGAGCCGCTCCGGCGCCTCGATTCGCACGCTGCGATCGAGGAACCGGAATTGGTCGAGCGAGCACAGCCGCGATTCCGTGCCCGTCTCGGCGGGCATGCCGTCGGCCATCGCCTTTGCAAACAGGCCTTCGAGCAGCTTCGATATCGAGCCCTCGACCTTTCCCAGGTGCTGGATGATGCCGGTCCCGGTCCATCCGCCGTTTCGCGGCCGGTGGTCGAACTTCGCCGGCGGGGTCTGATCGACGAACTCGGCCAGATCAGCCCGGACGTGCGCGAGATAGCCTGTGATCTCCTGGAGATGGGGATGCATGTGGCGAATGTAACCTCAGTGTGCCCCCGCCCGGAAAGGGGGCTGAAACCGTGACGATGGCGGTTCCGTATTGAAGCCAAAGGGAGGGCCTATGTGGGGAATAATCGTACTTGCCGTCTCGCTCGGAATTTCCTGGCTCAGTTACGGCACGGCCCGGCGCTTTGTTCGTGAACGTTTGCGGTATGTGGAGGCGGCGCTGACCCCGGGCGCGGCGATCATCGCCGGTGTCGTCGCCGCGGTGGTGGCTGCGCCGGTGGTCGGGCTGCTGCACATCATTCCGATTCTGGGGTCGCTGATTGGCGGTGGAACCGCGCTGGTGTTCGGACTCAGCGTAGGACTTGGCGTGAGGTCGGGGGCGCAGGATGTGAAGCGGGGCTACGTCATCACGTCCGGGAGCTAGCTGGTGAGCGAGGACGGTTCGAGGGCAGAATACAACAGCTGTCGGCTGACAGCGGCGTGAGATCAAAGCTGTGAGCTGGTAGCCGCCAGCTATTGGCTGCGAGACAAAGGCGACGGGACCGATCAGCGCGCGAAGTGGTCAGCGCACCAATCGGTCCCGTCGTCCTTTTCTCGGAGCTAATGGCTCAGTACTAACCGCTCACCGCGATGTTTGACTGTGAATCCGCCGTCGCCATACACGAGGAAGTAACCGTACGACACCTTGTCTCCGCTGAGATCGGATCCGCCCCAGATGATCCCGACCGCGTCGTGGAGCGGAGTCGAACGCACGCCCAGCGTCACCGAAATTGTGTACGCGCCCGACGCGGTGTTCGCGGCATTCCAGTAGATCGCCGCCGGCCCGCTCTCCACCCCAGCACCCCGAACAGCTTCTTCATAACCTTCCGCAGTTCAGTTGTCCCGCCTGCCCTTTGCGAACCGCAACAGCAACGACAGCGCCAGCAGGCCGATGCCCGTCCAGCGCAGCAAGGAGATGTCGGCTCGCGCACCCAGCCCCCAAACTACGATCCCGGCGACCCCGAGCGCGAGCCGTGCAATCAACACGGGATTCATCGCGACGCCTCCGCGGAAACGGTCACGTCCTCTCGCTCCGAACCAGCGATCTCGAGAATGAAATCGGCGCCGAAGGCCAGCGAGGGCGTCTGGAATCCCGGCTTCGCGCCTCCCGCGAGCACCTTTTCGGCGGCCGCGACGGAGGTCAGCGCCGTGAGCGTGTACCCATCGGCGGTGCGCAGCCGGGACTGCACCCTGCGGCCGTCGTCGTCCCAGGCCTCACCCCAAAGCTGCGCCGCCGCGCCCGCGCGCGTTGCATCGGACGGGCCGGGAGCCCCCGCCTGGATCCGCCCCTTGAGAAATGACTGCGCCGGCGGAGTCGCCAGCAGCCACCCGAGATAGCGCGACAGGATCATCCCGCGGACCGCCGATGCGGGCGCCGCCGTATACACGTCGATGTTCGGAATGCCCGTGCTGTGAAACGCGGTGGACACGTCGCCCCACGGGAGCGTGACGACATGCCGCACCCGGTCGCCGAAGTCGATGTCACGCTGCTTCCAGGCCGCAGGCACGCGCGTGATCTTGCCGGCTCGCCGCACGGCGCCGCCGCGCTGGATGTTCTCGACCATCGTCGTCGCCGTGCCGCGCGAGAGCCCGGTGCCGCCGGCGAACGCGAGCGTCAGCCAGGTCGCGCTCGGGAGCCGCCGGTGCAGGTGCGCGGCGAGGCAATCGCTCGGCACCACGTCGAAGCCGGATCCGGGGAGCAGCATCACCCCCGCATCTCGCGCCTCGGCGGAACGCGCTTTCGAAGCGAGCGTCTCGAGCACGGCAATTTCGCCGGTAATGTCGAGGTAGTGCACCTGATTGCGAATGCAGGCATCGACCATCGGCGTGGACGTTCGCGAGAACGGCCCGGCCGCATGGATCACCACACCGCATCCTGCGAGGGCGGCGTCGAGCGCGCCCGCGTCGTCGAGCGACGCCGGCCGGGACTCGAGGCCGTGCTCGCGCGCGAGCGCCCCGACCTCGGCTGCATTGCGACCGGAGAGGATGGGGCGCAGTCCGCGCGCGACCGCCTGCCTGACGATGAGGCGGCCGGTGTAGCCGTTCGCCCCGTAAATGAGCAGCGCGGCTCCGGACACGCTCACTGCGACGGCTCGGACTCTCGCGTGTGGCTGAGGATCCCCGTGCGGAACGCCTCGGTCTGCCGCGCCTCGACGTTCGACGCGATGCCCTCGGCGATGCCGTCGCGAAAGGAGAGCAGGTCGAGGCGATAGAACAGCCGCTTGGTCAGCCCCATCGACGACATCGGATGGCTCGCGAGCCCGAGCACGTACCGCTCGACCTCCGATTCAAAGTGCGCCGCCGGCAGCACGCGGCTGACGAGTCCGATGCGTTCGGCTTCCGTCGCGTTGATGATCCGTCCCGACGCGACCAGATCGAACGCGTGCTTCTCGCCGACGGAGCGGCGGAGCATGTTCATCACCATCGCCGGAATGAAGCCGATGCGCACCTCGGGATAGCCGAACTTTGCATCGTCGCGAGCAAGCACGACATCGCACGCCGTGGCGAGACCACAGCCACCCGCGAGCGCATGTCCCTGCACCGCGGCGACCACGGGTTTCTGCATGCCGCGCATCGTCGTAAATATTTTCCCGAGCGCAGCCGCGTCGCGTTCATGCTCTTCGGGGGTCGCGTCGAGCATTTCGGCGAGACGGTCGAGATCCACGCCCGCGCAGAAATCGTCGCCGTCGGCCTTGAGCAAAACAGCACGGACGGCGTCGTCACCCTCGAATTCCATGAGCGCGTCGACGAGTTCCTGAATGGTCGGCGAGTCGAGCGCGTTCTTCTTTTCGGGCCGCGCGAGTGTCACGCGTCCGACCGCTCCGGCGATGTCAATGCGTGTTCGTGCGGTCATGAAATGTCGGTCGCGGGCGGAAGTCCGAGCGCGACGGCCTCGTCATCGGGGATGTTCACGACCATCCGCAGCAGCGCGGTCGAAAAGACTTTTCCCTGCGCGTCAGTCTTCAACGAAAGTGTGCCGCCGCCGTCCAGCGCGCCATGCAGCAGGAAATTGAGCGCCTTCAGGTTCGGCAGCTCGTACCGCTCCACGCCACCGGTGATGACGCCCGTGAAGTGCGCGGCCACACGATCGCGCGTCACGTATTTGGCGAGCGTCGCATACCACTCGGGCCTGAGTGCAATGAGGCCGACGTTGGCGGTGTCGCCCTTGTCGCCGGAGCGCGCGTGCGCGATGTCGAGGAGGCGGACTTTCATT
>Ga0208080_1000960_pt1 | contig 14415 bp, 11 predicted proteins | sample NGESurdeep092012_3_FD_184476 | JGI IMG/M metagenome (GOLD analysis project Ga0208080, IMG submission 184476) | Arctic peat soil microbial communities from Barrow, Alaska - NGEE Surface sample 210-3 deep-092012 (SPAdes) | ecosystem: Environmental > Terrestrial > Soil > Wetlands > Peat ...
CTTTCGCGGATATAGTGATTGTCATTCTGACTCCACTATTCCCCAAATCGATTACTTGTCCTTGTTTTGCCATATGATTATTCCGAGTTTTCCATATAAGATGTCACGCTGCATTTCTATCTGCGCGCACGCGGGTGCCGGCGGCACCGCGATACAAAAGATAGATCGATTTCCGGATTGAGAACGTGCCTACCGACGGCACCAGGCTGCCAATTGATAGAAGCGCCGACTTCGGTGCGTCGCCGTTTTTGGGACAGCTCTTAGGCAAGCAATGCGCCTGACCGTGTACGGACACTACACTGATTTTGCTTTGATGTCTCTGGAGTTGGATGTGTTCTGGGTCAAAAGCGGTCCTCCCGGCCTTGGAATGAGACTTCCGCTCTACCCCAAAAGCGGACTCAGCTCGGACATCACGGCATGTCCGAAAAGTGCCATGAACCGACATAGCGTAGCTTCGGGCCGTGCGGGCACGTTTACCGCACCGCGGCGGCCACCGGCCGGGTCAGCGCCCGGCGGTCCTTGACGTATGCGATGACGACGCCTAGCCGTTCGACGGTGCCGATGACCTTGCCGTCGAGATCGCCGTCGCAATTCATCTGGGTCGGCGCGATGAAAAACTCCGACTGGTTCCACTGCGGTTTGAAGTCCCAGCGCAGTTCCGGGAGCGTAACGGTCTTCTCGAACGGGAGGCGCTCGCCGCACACCGCGACGGAATAGGGGTGCGCCCGGCGAGTAGTATCGGCGGGCTCGGTGCGGCGCAGATAGGCTTCGAGTTGATGGATCGCCTCGGGCATGCTGCTGAACCAATAGTCGAGGTCGTAGCGCCGCGACGCTCCCTCGATACCTCCAACCAACGGGTTGTAGAACAGATATTCATAAGGGTGCAGCCTGACCAGCGTGACAGCGTCCAGCAGGAAGCATGCGGTCGCGACCGCGAGCACGCCGGAGCCGACTGCGCGACCGCGCGTCGCGAGGGCCGTCACTGCCATGTCGAGACCGACGCCTCCGAGGACCGCCAGCGCGGGGATCACGAACAGGAAATGGCGCATTCCGGTAAATGCGGGGCCGTGCCAGATCACCTGGCAGGCCACCGGAAAGATCACGGTCAGCGCAACCAGCGTGAGATCGTTGCGCCGCAGCTGCGCCGAGCCGGCGGCGAGACGCGGCAACAGTATGAACATGATCGCCAATGCCGCGCCGAGCAGCGTCAGCAGCGGCACGCGAATCAGAATGTAGATCGGCACATAGAGCCGCGGCGCGTTCGCCATCTCGTAAACCTGACCGGCGAGGAGCGTTCGGATATCGTACTCAAACTCGGAGAACGCGAGCAGGCCGCGGATCGGATTGAGCGGCGACAGCGCCGCCCACGGCCAAGCCAGGATCATCACGACGTAGGCAAGCAGCAGCGCCGGCAACAACCGCAGGGCCGATCCGGTTGCGAAACGCCACCGCGCTCGGCCGTGCCCGAACCACGGCCGCGGCATGTACAGGGCGATCGCGACGCCAGCGTAGATCGCCAGCAGCAACCCGAGGACGCGCATACCTAGTGCTGCTCCCGCGAGCAGGCCGAATGCAGCAACATCGCCGGTGCGAGGCGTGGGTAGGCAACGCGCGATGCGGATCAGGAACAGCGTCGCCCCGATCATCGCGGTGGCGAAGGGAATATCCTTGGTGTGGTTGAATATGGTGCCGTACCACGCGCCGCTGACGCTCAGCCCGATCGCGGCGATCAGGGCCGCGCGCGGACCCCCGATCAGCCGCGCGGTGGCCGCGGTGGCGCCGATCCCGCCGATGCCGATCAGCGCGCACAGGATATGGCGCAGATCGTAGGAATCGACCGGGAGCAGATGGCCGAGCGCGACCGCAACGACATCGAACAGGCCGCCGTAGAGATAAAGATTCTGGAAGCTGAATACACTCTGGTCCCTGAAGGCGCTTGCATAATAGGCGATGATCAATTCGCCGTAGTGGTGCTGAACGCCTTCGTCGTTGGAAATCGCATAATCCTTGAAGGTGCACAGCGCGATGACCACGAGCCCGGTGACAAGGACAATGGTGGCAAAATCATAAGCGTCGAAACGCGTGATCCATGTCGGCCTGCTCCGGGGCGAAGCTTCCTCGGCGCTGCCGGGAATGCGCTCCTCAGCCAACTTCGTCTCGACAACGGTATCGGTCATTTCACCCCAGGCGGTTTGCAAATCCCGCGGCCGCCAGCTCACCCACCTAGCGCTGAAATTGGTGCGTGGCACGTCCTCTTGTTACCGGCCTTTGTGCCTTGCAGGGCGGGCAGCGACACTCCATCGACTTTCTGCCGGCGGAGCGGGCCGAGCGTCAAGCCATCCTGCCCCGAGATCACGTCTTCGCGGTTTGCAGGGTCCCCGTATCCGGCTCGAGCTCAGCCGCGTCGACGAACAGGTCGGGGACTTTCGCAGCCCGATCCAGAACCCATGCAATCGCAACCATGATCAGCATGCCGCCGAAGCTGACGGCCAGTTGCACCAACACACCATGGCTGTACTGCGTCAGGATCCAATGCGCTCCAAAGGACAGAAATACGCCGAAGCAGAAAATCGGCAGCGAGTGCTGACCGCACAAGACCAGCGGCCGCAGCCATTTGGAGGCGAGCAGGGCATCCCTGCGCGGGAAATATCGCGTGACCACCGTTGCCACAGCGAGGAAGTGCGTGAGCCGCAGCAAATCGAGATCGGTCTTGTCGATCGGATAGATCGCCTTGATCATCCATTTCGGGATCATGGCTTCCAGCCACGGGGCGTGCCAGGTCATGACGATCACGAAAGCAAAGGCAAGCCAAGCAAAGGCCAGCGCCAGCGCCGCGGGAGACCGGATCAGGGACTCGATTTTGGCGAGGCCCCCGACACCGCACCAGGCCGCGAAGACGAACAGCAACTGCCAGGCAAACGGATTGAAGTACCAATGGGTCCCGGGCGGATACGAGGCCAGGTTCAAGTCGAACCAGCGCGCCGCGGCGTACAGGACGACCGAAGCCAGCAAGGTCAGGTTCGGGCGGCGCAATAGGCTCCACAGGATCAGCGGTGAGGCGGCCACCAGCACGATATAGAGCGGCAGCACGTCGAGATCGACCGGCTTGTACCGCAGCGTGAGCGCTTGCCCGATCAGAACGTCGGGGTGTGCAAGGAAATTGGCGACGTTGAATTCATCCTTGTACATCGGGTTGTCGAATTTCCTGGCCGCGCGGGCAATCTGCGCCGTGAAGACCAGGAACAGCATGATGTGGGCGACATACATCTCCGCGGCGCGCTTCAGCAGTCGCTTGGTGGCGGCGAGAAAATGGCCGGTGCTGATGATCGGGCCGTAGATGTAACCGGCCAGATAGCCGGAAATGAACACGAAAACCTCGGCGGCGTCGCTGAAACCGTAATTGCGCAGCGTCAGCCAGGAGACGACGTCGTCTGGAATGTGATCCAGGAAGATCATCCACAGCCCGATGCCGCGGAAAAGATCGAGCCGGAGGTCGCGCTCGACTCTCAGCGGCGGAGCAAACCCCTTCGGATTGGCCATGATGTCCCCTCTATTTTGTCTTCCAGCGCCAAGCCCCCGGCGCGCACTCCCTAACACTAAGCACGACTCAACGACGCCGGTTAGTCAAGGGTTGCGGGGGGAGCGGGGGGAGCGGGGGCGTCGGGATTGGGCCTCGACCTCGCTATCTTGATACCCGGGCGTGCCAGCGGACGCCGCCGATAACTTGCTTACAAACGCGAGAACTATATGATCTTTTGCAGTGCAAACGCGTAAGCCGATCTTTCTGAAGACGGGGCGGAATGGTGTTGATTGCCGATCGGGTTGCAGCCTCACCCCTTCCGGGTGCGGCGGACGCGATCGCCCGGGAATCGGCTCCGGCGGCCATTTCGAAGCCGGCCGTTTCGCTGCCTGCGGGCGGCCGGGAATTGCGGATCGATCTGTTCCGCGGGCTGGCGCTCTGGCTGATCTTCATCGACCACATGTCCCCGGATGTGTTGACCTGGTTCACGATCCGCAATTACGGCTTCAGCGACGCCACCGAGATATTCATTTTCATTTCCGGCTACACCGCCGCATTCGTCTACGGCCGAGCAATGCTGGAGTTGGGCTTCGTGATCGCGACCGCGCGAATCCTGCGCCGGGTCTGGCAGATCTATATCGCTCACGTGTTTCTGTTCACGATCTTATTCGCTGAGATTGCGTACGTCGTCGCCAGTGTCAATAACCCGTTATATTCGGATGAAATGGGCGTTACGGAGTTCTTCCGGCGACCCGACCTCGTCGTCGTCCAGACATTGCTGCTGAGATTCCGTCCCCTGAACATGGACGTGCTCCCGCTCTATATCGTGCTGCTGTTTTTTCTCCCCTTGATTCTGTGGCTGATGAAGTGGCGAGCCGATCTAACGCTGGCGCTGTCGGTCGCGCTTTATGTGGTGAGATGGAAGTACGACCTGTACCTGACGGCCTATCCGAGCGGCTTCTGGTCCTTCAATCCGTTTGCCTGGCAACTGCTGTTCGTGTTCGGCTCGTGGTGCGCGCTGGGTGGCGGGCGGCGGCTGTCGGGCATTTTGTCGTCGCCGGCCACGCTGTGGATATCGGTCGTTTATCTGCTCGCGGCGTTCGGCGTCACGCTGACCTGGTATTTCCCGCAGCTCAGTCATTTGATACCGCCCCGGCTGGAGCAATGGATTTACCCGATCGACAAGCCCGATCTCGACGTGCTGAGGTTCGTGCATTTCCTGGCGATGGCGACGGTCACCCTGCGCTTCGCGCCAAAGGACTGGCCGATACTGAGATCGCGCTGGCTGCGGCCGATGATCCTGTGCGGGCAGCATTCCCTGGCGATATTCTGCCTCGGCGTGTTCCTGGCTTTTGCGGGGTATTTCCTGTTGACCGAGATTTCCGCCGGCATCGGCCTACATTTCCTCGTCGGCATTTTCGGAATCCTGATCATGTCCGCGGTGGCGTGGCTGGCGTCATGGTACAAACAGTCTGACGCCAAGGTTGCGGCGCGGACCGGGGTTGCTGGCGGCAACGCCGATATCGTGGGAGGAGGCTGATGAAGGCTGCCTCAGTGTTCTCCCCGGGGTGACAGGCCACAAGTAAAACTGAGATTTGTTGAAAAGGTCAGAGGTCGCCGGCTTCCGAATCGGGGTCAAAAACTGACCTGACGCCCCGAAGTCCAACTTCTGCTTTAACCCCGAAACCGGACTCAGAGCGGACATCGCGCCAGGTCCGTTTCGTGCCAACAAGAGACTCATGCACTGCAGCAATTAGCGGCGTTATTCGATCACCTGGTCGGCGCGTCCGAGCAGCGCGGCCGGCATATCGAGGCCGAGTGCCTTGGCGGCTTTCAGGTTGATGGCTAATTCGAACTTCGTCGGAAGCTGGACCGGCAGATAGGCAACGCTGTGGAGCGGCGGTTTGCACTGCGTCGTTGCTCGGTCGAGGTAGTCGGCGAGATGCGCGCCGAGTTCGCGGACATCGTCCTCGGCGCCGTGCATGAAGCTCGACTTCCGGCGACGAAGATATGGCAGCCCCAGCACATACAGTCCCGGCGCGTCAACAACGCCGCGATCGTGCTTCAGTCCGCCCTTACGGTCGAAGACCGGCACATCCAGCCAGGAATGGTCCGGGCGGAAGCCGCTCGCCCATATCACCGTGCGAACGTCCTTGCCGAGCACAAGCCCCAGCCGTGGTGACGCGCCGACCTCGGTGGGCGCGTAGCGTTCGGCGGGACCGACCACACCGGCCAGCCCGTTGCGCTCTGCCCACTCGTCGATCGAGGCGAGCAGCCGGTTCATCTTGAGGTCAGAGAGCGAGCAGGCGTTGCGCAGCGACCCGGAGAATTGCGCCTTGCCGTCGCGGATGCCCGCCAGGCGGCCCACGACCTCGACGCCCTGTCCTCGCAGGACGTTAACGTCGAGCGTGGCACGCTCGGGCGTGCCGACAAGCTGCGGCGACGGCACCCGTCGTGCACGGTCGGGCTCGTCCACTTCCTCGATGCGCTGGTCGAGCACGCCCGACGCGAGCATCCACCACTGGATGTCGCGGCCCCGATAGACGCGCGGCAGCCGCACGTGCTCTCCGACCGCGAGCGTCACGGGCCGGCCGCTGCGCTGGATCTCCTGCGCGAGTTGCAAGCCCGTCGCGGACCCGCCGACGACCAGCACCCCGCCCTCGGCGAGTTGCTCCGGATTGCGGTAGGTCTGCGCCGACAGCTGTTCGACGCCGGCGGGCATGGCCTCGGCCAGGCGCGGCACGGTCGGCTTGTTGAAGGCACCGGTCGCGAGCACGACGGCGCGGCACAGCCAGTCGCCGCGATCGGTCGCAACCCGATAGCCGTCGCCATTCGGCACGACGCCGATCACCGCGGTGCGAGTCAGCACAGGAGCTGACGTGTATGTGGCATAAGCGGAGATGAAATCGACGACCTCGCCGACGCGCATGTATCCGTCCGGGTCGTCACCCCGATAGCTGTAGCCGGGAAGCCGCGTCATCCAGTTCGGCGTGAGCAAACGGAGCGAATCCCAGCGCTCCGTACGCCAGCTGTTCGCGACCTCGCCGCGTTCGAGCACCACGTGCTCGATCGCGCGCTGGCTGAGCACATGGCTCATCGCCAGGCCGGAGTGACCGGCACCGATGACGACAACGTCAACGGGGCCAGCCGGCCGGCGCATTGTGCGCCTCGTCATCACGACTTGCTCGTGGTGACCGTGACGTCGGTCGGATTGACGATGACGTCGAACACGGCCGAACGCTTCTGCGACTGCGCGACGAGTGCAGCGATCTCCTCTGCGCTGGCATCCGCATCGATATCGTAGTGCACCTTGATGCCGTCGAAGCCGTTGCGCACGTTCGGATCGATGCCGAGGATGCCCTGCAGGTCCATGCCGGCCTCGAGGGTCGCCTTGACCGACTTGAGCTGGATGTTGCGGTGCTGCGCGACCGAGGCGATGCCCGCGGTCAGGCAGCCGGCGAGGCCGACGAGCACGAGCTCGACGGGCGTCGCGCCGTTGTCCTCGGACGCGAAGACCTCCGGATGATCGGTGCAGAACTGATACGTCTGGAGATGGTTCTGCTCGCCGCCGAGGCCGAAGAAGCCATCCACGGTGGCGCGGCTGTGGGTGCCTTTGAGCCACTCGCTGGTCGCGCGCCACTTGAAGCGTGCGGCTTCGGGAGCCCCGCTCAGCGCTTCGCGGGCGCCCAGCAGTGCTGCGACGTTGACGCCGTTCTCGGCGGTCTTTGCCTGGTTGGTCATGTGTCGTGCTCCTGTCGATGGGTGATGAGGTCATCCGATCAGTCATCGGACAGGAGCGACTTTGTGCGCGGCGCGTTGAAGCCAGCGTGGAAGCGACCGTGGAATCATGCCGTCCGGTGTGGAATCCGCGCAGGGGTGGTGCCTTGCGCGGTTCTCAGCGGCTCAGGGACGGAACTGGCGGAACGCCCAGACCCGCTCGACGGGCATGCTGGCATCGTGCAGCGCGAGGCGCACGGACTCGGCGTCCGGCGCTTGATAAAGGCTGATCATGCGCCGGCGGTCGGTCGACAGGTACGTTCGCACGAAGTGCACACGGTGGGTCGACAGGCAACTCGCGCCGGCGTGCTCGACCGCCTGGACTTCCTCGAGCCCCACGGGAGCTTCGAACCTCCGACTGACGAGGACGTTGGCCCGCGCCAGCACATCGTTTGTGAAACCGGGCGCATCGTGCACCGAGCCGGCCCAGACATGGCCGCGCGGCGAGCCGGCCTGTTGCAAGGCGATGCGCGCGGACTCGGCATCGGCGGCCGAATAGTGGCAGAAGAGGTCCCGGCCGTCTGCCGACAGCAAGCTACCGCTCCAGTCCACGCGATGAATGTTGAGGCAACCGAGGGCATTGCTGAACATGATCTGCATGTCCGCATCCGTCAGCGGCTCCTCCCAATTTCGTTCGACAAGTACTTCCGTCACAGTGCCTCCTTGCGCGCCGCGCGCTTGTTGTTGCTCGCCAGTCGTGCCGCGATGTCGTGCGTCCACGCGGCGGCGCCGGCCGCGCTGAGGCGTTCGACCTCCTTGGCAAATTTGGCGGCGCCTTTCCGGTCGCCCATCACCAAACAGTCGCGCGAGAGCACGGCGTTTGCGAGCAGCAACTCCGTCGCGCGTTCGAGCAGCGTCGCATAACGGAGCGCCTCGGTCGCCCGCTTGGTCGCGGTATCCACCCGGCCCCGCTCGCAGTCGAGCAGGGCCGCGCGCGTCAGGATGTAGGCGAGGCGGTGCTTCGCATCGGCGATGCGCAGGTCGGTGAGCGCCGCTTCGAGACCTTCGACCGCATCGTCGATCGCATAGGTGCACAGACCCGCCATCGCGCGCGCGAACGGCTCCTCGCTGCCGCCGCGCAGCTTGTCGCCGAGCGTCATCAGTTCCTCGCAACGCGCCCGCGCTTGCGCGAGGTTGCCACGCTGGAAGTCCAGCATGACGAGATACTCGTTGGCCTGGTATTCATTGACCCGATCTCCGGCCGACTTGCACAGCGTGCGCGCCTCGCGGAAAAATTCCTCCGCCTCGTCGAGGCGGTTCTCGTAGAAACGCAGCATCCCCAGGCCCGCGGCGATCGCGTGATGGCTGAAGCCCTTACGCTGGGCAAGCGCGCTCGCTTCCATGAGCATGGCGTCTGCCCGTGAAATGTCGCGCTCGATAAGGACGAGACACTTCGCGGTTTCCGCCATGCCCACTATTTGCGCCTCGTCCTGCCCGCCGCGCACGGCCCGCGCAGCTTGCAGCGTCTGCTCGCGAGCTGCCGTCCATTGACCCTGCGTCCAGCGTACCCAGGAGGCCATGTGATAGCCGAGCCTGGCGTGCGCCAGCGCGCCGTGGTCGAGCGCCCGTTCGGCGAGCGCCGCGAAATGGCGGGCGGCGGCGTCCCAGTCGTCCGCCGGCCGGGCTGCGAGCAGGATCTCCTGCAGGTCGATTTCCGCGCAGACGCGCTCGGCGTCGGACAGTGTTTCGGCCAGCTGCAGGCCTTTGCGTGCCAGCGACAGCGCGTCGTCGTTGGCGAAGAATCGCAGGCACAACCTCCCGGCAGAGACCATGGCCCTTGCGGCCAGACCCGGGTCTCCGCTGAGGGTGGCGTGGTGTGCCAGGTCGGCGGCGCGGGCGAGGTCCTGCGCGGTGTCCTTCTCGAGCAGCTCCGCGATGCGGCGGTGCATGACCTGACGCCTGAGCGGAGAAATGTCGTTGTACACGGCGCGGGCAATCAGTTCGTGCGCGAAGTCCAAGCCGCGATCCGTGGCGTGCAGCATCGCATGCCGCTGTGCGATGTCGAGCGCCGCGCCCACCTCGGCAACGTCCAGGCCTGACACCTTAACTTGCCGACGTCGATGCGTGGACTCAGCAAGGCAGCCCATCGAAGGACGTCCGCTGATGGCGGCCTCCTTCAAAATGCGCAAACCGAGCTGGAATTGTTCCTCGGCCTCGCCGAACTGCCGCGCCGCGTTCAGCAGTCGGATCAGCGTTGCACGATGGCTTTCCTCATAGGGCGACAGCCCGACCAGCGCGCGAACATGCGGCAGCGCCAGCTCAGGCTCATCGGCCCGGCGCCTGACGAGTTCGGTCAAGAGCGCCGCACGGTCACGCAGCGACTGTTCGCGCTCGGCCACGCACCACGAATGGAAGTCGTGGAAGTTCGAGAACTCCAGGCCTTCGAGGACGTTGCCGCGGTAACGTGTGGCCGCAGCCTCGAGAGCCTCTATCGGGACCTTCGCCAGGTCGCCTTCGACGAGCAGCCTGAGCTCGAGCATGTCGATCGAAACGCCTTCTGTTTCGACCCCGACACTGACGCGGTCCGCAAGGACGCGTGAGCGCTCCTTGTCATCGAGGAGGCGCCTTAGCTTCGACAGGCTCCAGCGCAGCGAGCCGAGCGGATCGTCGGGGACTTCCCACAGGAGCTCGCAGAGTTGTTCGCGGCGAAAACGCCGTGGCTGAAGGCACAAGTAGGCCAGCAGCGCGCGGGTCTTCTTGGACGGCGGCAACGGCAGCGCCTGCCCGTCACGCCGGACCTCGAAGTCGCCTAGAAATCGAAGTTCAAGCCCTGCCATCCGGTTGTCGTCCATCCTCTTGCGGCTTCACTATGGGCGGACCGGAAGCGACCTCAGGCGAGACGCCATGGGCCGCCCAAAAACCACGGTGGCTTACACGATGGCTCCCTCGCCGTGGCTTCAGCATAGCACGGCTTACTCCAACAATGTCGGCTAGGAACAACGCCATGCATCTCGATAACCGCGGCCTCCCCCTTTCGACCGCCAGCGCCAAGGCTGCTGCTGCGTTCGACCATCTCATCACCGGCTATCTCACCCAGCGAGCCGATACGCCCGCCCGTCTCGCCGTGCTGCTGGAGGCCGATCCGGACTTCGCGCTTGCGCATTGCATGAAGGGCTATTTCGCCATGCTCGGCTTTAAGCAGGCCACCATTCCGGCCGCCGTCCAGTTGGCGCGCACCGCGCAGTCGCTTGCCGCCGACGCCACCCCGCGCGAGCGCAGCCATATCGCCGCCCTGACCGCCTGGTCCGAGGGCGAGCTTGATCGCGCCATCTGGCTTGGCCGTCCGCAGGACATGGTCGCTTCCGTCGAGCGCGTGATCCCGGCCTGGTCCGAGGATGTCCCAGGCTATGCCTCGATGCTCTCTGCCGCATTGGATGATGGCGCTGACCGCCACCGGCCGCACCGCCGCTGCGGAGCGTATGATCGTCGGGCCGCTTGCAGTGCGCTTCTTGATTACCGGAGAAAACTCGAATGGCAGCGTTGCGGCTTTTGAGGTCTGTGTCCCGCGTGCGCAACGCCTGGCGGCTCCGGCTCATAGCCACGACCATTACGAAGAGACGATTTACGGCATCGACGGTGTGTTGACCTGGACCGTCAACGGAAAACAAGTCGACGTCGGGCCCGGGCAGGCGCTATGCATTCCGCGCGGCGCCATTCACCGGTTTGATAACCACGGAAGCCTGGACGCGAGGGCGCTCTGCGTGATCACGCCAGCCGCGATAGGTCCGCAGTATTTCCGCGAGTCTGCCGAGGTGATCAACGCGGCAGCCGGTGGTCCGCCGGACCGAGCAAAGATGGCGGAAATCATGCGCCGCTATGGCCTCACTCCGGCTGCGCCTCAGGCGTAGAGCTTTGGCACGTCAGGACTCGACTCGTATCGCCATCGGTGGGCTGGTGGTCCACCCAATGTCTCAGATGGGTCAAAAGCGCCGGTTTGACCATCGGCCGGTCACTTCCGGTCTACCCCAACCAACGGACATCGCGAGACCGGCCCGACTAGTCCGGTTCGTGCCAAACTCGGAAGTAGCCACTCCTATTCAAGTATCTTGTCGGCGCGCAGCAGAAAAGATTCGGGAATCGAGAGGCCGAGCGCCTTGGCGCTTCGCAGATTGATTACCAGCTCGAAGCGCGTCGGCTGCTGCACTGGAAGATCGCCCGGCTTAGCGCCCTTGAAAATCTTATCCACGTAGGAGGCGGCGTTGCGGACAATTTCGCCAACGTTTGGACCGTAGGAGAGCAAACCGCCAGCCTGCGCCCAGGCGCCCCAGCCGCCCGCCAACGGCAACTCATTTTTTGTAGCAAAGTTCACGATGCGTGTAAGAGACGCGACCGTCTGGCGCGATGCAACCACATAGAGCGCGTCAACTGACGCCTGCGTGACGGCCTGCAGTGCACCATCGAGGTCACTTGGACCACGCATTTCAATAGGCTGCAGATGCACGTCGAGAGCCGTTGCAGCCCGCTGCGCTACCCGCAGTTCGTTGTCGGGATGATCTGGATTCGACAGGAACGCCACGCGCGAAATACGGGGTGCCACTTCCTTGAGCAGCTCTAGGCGCTTTGAAGCGAGTTCGTCTTGCAGGAAGGAGAATCCGGTGGCGTTTCCTCCGGGCCTTGCGACGCTAGCTACGAGCCCGAGCTGCAGCGGATCGGCGCTCATCACAAATACGATTGGAATCGTTTGTGTCGCTTTGCTGACGAACGGCGCGACGTCACCGCCTAACGGAAAGAGCACGTCAGGCTTCAGACGCACGAGGTCGGCGGCGAGATCTGGAAGCCGTTCAACTTTGCCTTCCGCAAAGCGATATTCGATAGAAATATTCTGACCGTCGATGTAGCCAAGATCGCGCAAACCTTCTTCGAGCGCTCTTGCCTGCGGATCGTCTTGCGGCGTGCTGTACAGCAGAACCCCCAACCGAGGCATCCTCGCTGTCTTCTGCGCGCGTGCCGAGACTGGCCACGCCGCCGCGGCACCGAGAATCGCGATGAACGTGCGTCGTCGCATTGCACCCTCCGGTGGGTCGCGCCAGCCAATGCGTGCAGCCTAGCATCTTTCTAGGGCTCCGGCATCGCCCGGTCTGATGTCCGGTTCAGCTCATCAACAGACCTGCCGCCCTCAAAATCCGACTTCCGCTCTACCTCCGGGACCGGACATTGCCGAACGGGCGGGCCATGTCGGTTTCGTGCCATGAACCGACATTGGCTTTTGCCTAAATCCGATGTGCCTCAACCGCATCCTCGTTCCATTCAATGCCAACGCCTGGCACGTCCGGAATATGCAGGTACCCGTCTTTGATCGCGTACGGCTGCTGCAAGATTGGATCGGCCCAATCCTGCCATTCGAGCCAGTGCGCCGTCTCGGTAACCCGCATAACGTGCGCGGCCACCTCTGGATAGAGATGCGTGGACATGGGGATGCCCGCCGAACCCGCAATGGCGGCAGCCCGCTTCCACCCGGTGACGCCGCCAATGCGCATGAAATCAGGCATGACAAGGTCGCACGCCCCGCGCTGAAGAGCCTTGTGCATCTCGCGCGGACCGTAGAAGTTCTCGCCGATCTGCAGCGGCGTCTTCAGTTCGGCCGCGAGCCGGGCATAGCCGTCGAGATTGTCGTAGACGATCGGCTCCTCGATCCAGGCCAGCCCGTGGTCGTCGATCATGTGGCAGCGCTTAAGCGCCTCGGCCAGGGTTAGCCCCTGATTGAAATCGACCATCAGATGAATGCCGTCGCCAACGGCTTTCCGTACAGCATCCAGCGTCGCAAGATCATCGGCAATACGTTCGCGCCCGAGCCTGAGCTTCAGACCTGTGAATCCGCCCTCGTCACGCAATTCGATTGCTTCGGCAGCAACGGCCTCCGGTGATTTCAACCACAGACCATTGCTGTTGTAGGATTTCACGGGACCAACCGTGCCACCGAGCAGCACGCAGAGTGGCTGGTTCGCCGCCTTGGCCAGCGCATCCCACGCTGCCATGTCGAGGCCAGATGCGGCGATCATCGACAAGCCTTCGTAGCCGACGAAATGCAGTGACTTGCGCGCTGCGTCGAACAGCTCGACCGGAGCGAGCCGGCGTCCTTTGAGCATGTCGCCGAAGTCGTGCAAGACGGGCACGAGGTAGCGCATGGACTTCACGACATAGGGCTCGAGGTAGCTGCGGCCCGTGATCCCTTGCTCGGTCTGCAGATCGATCAGGATGACCGGCCACTCGGACAGTGTGGCGATGCGGGCCACGACTGGCCGCCTGAGCTTGAGGACAATGGGGCGAGCAGTGATGCTTCGTATGGTCAAAGGAGCGTGCGGCATGCCGGCACCCGGGGTTTGATGTCTGGGATGAGTAGCTTTCATCTCAGGCCGCCGTCGTGTAAATTCACTATTGAGTATACTTCAGCGAAGGCGGTGCCGTGCCAAGGTCAGCGGAGCAGACACGAGGACGTGTCCTGGAAGCGGCTTACAAGCTCTTTCGTCGCCAAGGGTACAACCGCGTCACCATGGATGACATCGCTGGAGCGGCGAATCTCACCAAGCGCACGCTCTATCACCACTTTAACAGCAAGGATCAGCTGCTCGCCGATGTGCTCGAATCTCAGCATCATCTGGCGTTGCAGGCTTTCCGCACCTTCGGAGACAATCTCTCCGGATCAGCCGAGACCATCGTCGAGGCGATGTTCCAGGATCTTGCCGTTTGGGCCGATAGGCCGAGATGGGCCGGGTCCGGATTCACGCGTCTTGTCATCGAACTCGCGGACCTGCCGGGTCATCCGGCAAGACTGATCGCTCGCCAACACAAGGCCCAGTTGGAGAAATGCTTCGCGGAGCTATTGGCTCGATCAGGGGTCGACCGCCCGAACGAGCTTGCCCGTGCCGTCTGGCTCCTGTCAGAAGGCGCGGTCTCTCTGATTCTCGTCCATGGTGATCGTGGGTATTCGGCTGCAGCGTCTGAGGCCGCAATCACCCTCGTTCGACATCACTTGAAGGAGTGAGCAATAGCCCGACCGGCGCCGTCGATGGTCGAGACGAGAACGTCTCCTAAGGGTCAAACTCGGACCTCCAGCCGCGTCCGGGTCAGGTCCGTTAACGCCCCGATAGCAGACATGCAGCGACTGCGCCGCCATTTCC
>Ga0208080_1000961_pt1 | contig 14411 bp, 9 predicted proteins | sample NGESurdeep092012_3_FD_184476 | JGI IMG/M metagenome (GOLD analysis project Ga0208080, IMG submission 184476) | Arctic peat soil microbial communities from Barrow, Alaska - NGEE Surface sample 210-3 deep-092012 (SPAdes) | ecosystem: Environmental > Terrestrial > Soil > Wetlands > Peat ...
CTGCAGCACCTGCCGGTATGGCACGGAAGAGTCGCGCGGGTCGGTGTTCGCCCGCGATCGTGGTCAGGGCTGGGGGACGTGCCGCAAGCACTCCCCGACCGTCGTGGTGATCCAGTCCCCGGAGCGCACGGCCTTTTCGCAGACCGCATTCCCGCGTGTGTTGAACGACGACTGGTGCGGAGACTACTTGGCCATCACGAGCCGCTCGGGCGGGTACGCCGGCCTGGACCATCCCTGAGTGATCAAGGTCGGCCGGCCGGTTCGCCGGCGGCCACGGCTGCCTCCCGCAGCTCCCGCCACACCGCCTCCACGTGCTCGCGTTCGGTGGCCTGGGCGCCGATCGACACGCGGATCATCTGGCGCCCCTTCAGCACGGATGGCGTCAGGTACGAGTGGCCGGCGCGGTTGACGCGGTCGGCGATGGCTAGGTTGTGGGCGGCCAGCGCCGGCTCGTCGGCTTCCAGCGCCGCCGGCACGTGCCGCACGCACACGGTCTGCAGCGGCACGGGCGCCAGGCGCTGCCAGCCGGGCGCCGCGTCGACCTGATCGCTCAGCCAAGCGGCATTGCCGATGTCGCGGCGGATGCGCGCCTGCAGCCCCTCCACGCCGTACTCGCGGATGAGGAACCACAGCTTGAGCGCCCGGAAGCGCCGCCCCAGCGGGATGCCCCAGTCGCGCAGGTTGCGCACCAGGCCGTCCTGGGCGGTGCGCAGATAGCTCGGATCCGTGCTCATGACCCGCACCAGGTGCCCGGGGTCGCGCACGAAGTAGGCCGAGAGGTCGAAGCCCGTGCCCATCCACTTGTGAGGGTTGAGCACCATGGAGTCGGCGCGCTCCACGCCCTCCCACATCCAGCGGTGCTCCGCGCAGATCATGGCGGAGCCGGCGAGCGCGGCGTCGACGTGGAGCCACATGCCGTGGCGCGCGGCGAGCTCCGCCATGGCCGCCAGCGGGTCGAGGGCGGTCGTGGCCGTCGTCCCGACCGCCGCCACGAGTGCGCAGGGCCGGCGGCCGGCGGCGAGGTCCTCACGCACGGCCGCCTCCAGCACGTCGAGGCGCAGGGCGTGCTCGTCGTCGGTCTCGATTAGGCGCAGGTTGTCGGCGCCGAAGCCGGCGAGGTGCGCCGCTTTGGGCACCGAGCTGTGCGCCTGGTCGGAGGCGTATACCACGAGCGGCGCCTCCTCGGCCTGAAGGCCGCCGCGGTCCTGGCTGAAGTCGCTGGACCGCTCGCGCGCGCACAGCAGGGCGCACAGCGTGGCCGTGCTGGCGGTGTCGTGGATGACGCCGGTGAAGGTGTCGCTCAGACCCAGCATCTGCCGCAGCCACTCCATGACCACGTCCTCTACCTCGGTGGCCGCCGGGCTCGTCTGCCAGCTCATGCCCTGGACGCCGAGTCCGGAGGACACGAGATCAGCCAGCACCGACGAAAGGTCCGTGTTGGAGGGGAAGTAGGCGAACCAGCCCGGGTGGTTCCAGTGCGTGACGCCGGGCAGCACGATGCGCTCGAGGTCGGCCGAGATGGTCGCCAGGCCTTCGGCCTGGCGAGGCGGCTCGGCCGGCAGCTGCGCCGCGACCTCGCCCGGCTGCGCGCGGCTCATGACCGGATACTCGGCGATGCGTTCCCGGTAGTCGGCGACCCAGTCGATCAGCTCGTGGCCCAGGCGGCGGAAGTCGTGTGTGTCCATGAGTGGCGCTCCTCTCGTGCATACCGGCTGCTCGGACCCGTGACCAGGCCGGCGCCCGCGTGATCTGTCGTGCAGTCTACCGGCATCAAGACAACCCCGCGTATTGACACTCCCCGCGGATGCTGAAGAAGGCAAGCAGTCTGCGGCGCCAGCCGCAGGGTAGGGGGACTCCCTGACCCGGGGGAGCCGATGTCGAGGAAGCAGCACATGGTGAAGGCGACATTCTCCGACGGCTGCGACGATGTCGGCGTGTGCATCGGCCGCGCGACGCGCACATCGCGGCGATCTGGGATGCGGTTGCGGCTCATCGGGTGGCCGTGCAGGATGATGCCGGCGGCGGGGCGCGTGCAGCGCGCCCCAGCCGCCGTCTCTTTGGTAGGCTTGCCTGCGTATTCGAGAGGAGCGTCGTGCAGATCAAGCCCTTCGCCGTCGAGCAGTGGATGAACGCCCACGAGACGACGGCCACCTGGAACACCGCCGAGACCTGCGTGGACTCGCTGCGCGTGGAGGAGCTGCTGGCCCTGACGGGCGACGGCGACGCAGTGCTCCGTCGCCTTCTCGAGACCAAGCTCACCTACGGGCACATCACCGGCTCGCCGGAGCTGCGCGCCGCCATCGCGGCGCTGTACGGCGAGCGCATCACCCGCGAGGGCGTCATCACGACCAACGGCGCGAGCGGCGCCAACTTCCTCTCCCTGTTCGCGCTGGTCGAGCCGGGCGACTCGGTCGTGTGCGTGAGGCCCACCTACCAGCAGCTCTACAGCGTGCCCGAGGCTTTGGGCGCGCAGGTCCGTCTGCTGTCGCTGCGCGAGGAGGACGGCTATCTGCCCGACGTCGACGAGCTGCGCAGCCTGGTGGACGATTCCACCCGGCTCATCGTCCTCAACAACCCCAACAACCCGACGGGCGCCCTGATCGACGAGCCGCTGCTGCGTGAGATCGTCGCCGTGGCCCGCGAGCACGGCGCCTGGCTGCACTGCGACGAGGTCTACCGCATGCTCGAGCACAAGCCGGGCGCCACGGCGCCGTCCGTGGCCGACCTGTACGAGCGCGGCGTGAGCACCGGCAGCATGAGCAAGAGCTACTCGCTGGCCGGCCTGCGCACCGGCTGGGTGGCCGGCCCGCCGGACCTCATTGAGCGCTGTCTCGAGGTCCGCGACTACACGACCATCAGCTGTGGCGTGCTGGACGACGCGCTCGCCGTGCTGGCCCTCGAGCACCTCGACGAGGTGCTTGCCCGCAACCTGGAGATCGTGCGCGGCAACCTCGCCCTGGTCGACGAGTGGCTGGCCGGGGAGCCGCGGCTTCATCACGTGCGGCCGCGGGCCGGCACCACGACCCTGATCCGCTACGAGTACCCGGTGCCGTCGGTCGAGCTGTGCCAGGCGATGTTCGACTTCAACGGCGCCTTCGTGATGCCCGGCGCGGCCTTCGACGAGGAGCACTCCTTCCGCCTCGGCTACGCCTGCGCCCGCGACGTCCTCGAGGGCGGGCTGGCGGCGATCTCCGCGCACCTGCGTACCCTGAAGGGCTGACGCCGCCGGCGGGTAGGCTTTTCTCCCCGCGCCTCGAATACTCGGCCGTCAGACTCCTCGGCGCGGACGCACCTTGCGCGTCGCGACGGGCTGGGGCCGCACACGTCAACCGAGAGATCCGAGTCGCGATGCAGCCAATCATCCTCGTAGCCGAAGACAACCAAGACCTGCAGAGCCTGCTGCGCCACGCGCTGGAGAGCGACGGCTACGCCGTGCATGTCGCCGCCGACGGGCAGCAGGCCCTCGACCAGTACGACGCGCTCTCGCCCGACCTGCTCGTGCTGGACATCATGATGCCGCGGCTCAGCGGCTTCGAGGTGCTGCGTGAGCTGAGAGGCGACGCAGCCCACCGGCAGGACGTACCGGTGCTGGTACTCACGTCCCGAAGCGGCGAGGACGACGTGCTGACGGGCTTCGAGCTGGGCGTGGACGATTACCTGACCAAGCCGTTCGTCATCAGTGAGCTGCGGGCGCGGGTACGCGCGCTCCTGGCCCGCCGGGGCTAGCCTTCCGCCGACTCCGTCCGGACCTGCTCCGGAGGCTGGGCGCCGCTCTCGAACCCTATGCGGCGCATCTCGCCCCAGCCTTGCTTCTTGCGCAGGAAGTCGACCGTCGCCTGAGCTCGCCAGAGAGCCTGCAGCTGACGGTAGCCGAAGTTCTCGACCACCGTGAAGAGCAGCAGCCTGGCGAGGTCGTGCCGTGCGAAGCCGCGGCCGACCCTCGCCTGGTCGAGCAGCACGGCGGCCACCGAGAGGAACACGCCGTAGCCCACAGCCAGCAGGAAGAAGAGGACGACGAAGTGGATCCCCACGACGCCCAGGGCGATGGAGACGACGAAGACCGCGTAGCCGCTCACTTCGACCAGGGGCCCGACTGCTTCGAACACGAGGTTGTAAGGGAGGCCGAAGAGACCGACAGGTCCATACTTCGGCCGGCCGACCATCCGCCTGCTGGCCCACAGGCATTCGAGGAGGCCGCGGTGCCAGCGATTCCGCTGTCTGCGGAGTGTGCTCAGGTTCTCCGGAGCCTCCGTCCACACCACCGGGTCGGGGATGAACACGATCCGGTAGCGCTCGCGGCGATCGCGGTACAGCCGGTGCAGGCGCAGCACCAGGTCCATGTCTTCGCCGACCGTGTCGGTGCGGTACCCGCCCACCTCAATGACGGCCTCCTTCTTGAACACGCCGAACGCCCCCGAGATGACGAACAGCGAGCGGATACGGCTCCAGCCGGTACGGCTGGTGAGGAAGGCGCGCAGGTACTCCACCACCTGCAGCACCGCGAGGTGGTTGCGGGGCGCGCGGACTTCCGTCACCGTCCCGTCCCGCACTGTGCAGCCGTTGACCACTCGCACGATGCCGCTCGAGGCCACCGTCTCTCGCGGCCGATCCATGAAGGGCTTGACCACGCGCAGCAGCGCGTCGCGTTCCAGGATGGCGTCGGCGTCGATGGCGCAGAAGAGCGGGAACCGGGCGGCATTGACGCCCGCATTGAGGGCGTCGGCCTTGCCGCCGTTCTCCTTGGCCACCACGGTGAGGTTGGTGACCTGGCGCGAGATGTAGACGGCCTGCGGCCGGCGACAGTGGAGGGTGAGCCGCAGCGGGCGGTCCACCTTCTCGAGGGCGAACGCCTCGACGAGCCGGACCAGCGTGGAGTCCGTGGACCCATCGTCGATGACGATGATCTCGAACTCCCCGTACTTCTGCAGGCGGAGGGCCTGGACCGCCTGCACGATGGTGCTCTCCTCGTTGTAGGCGGGCATCAGCACCGAGACGGGCAGTGTCAACGGCGAGCGCAGGATCACGTCGTAGCCGCCGAAGCCCATGCGCCGGCCGTGCTGTCTTGACTCGCGCACCGAGATGAAGAGCAGCAGCGTGTACACGAGGTTGATGGCGAAAAAGTACGTCAGGACGACGTCGTTGATGCCGTGTATCACGGAGGCCATCAGCCGCCCCCCCTCACACCGTAGACTTCCAGCACCGCGTTCGCCTGGTCGCGCACGAAGCGATCGTCGTGACGGGTCAGAAGCTCCAGCTGACGACGCCCTTCGGCGCCGAGGCGGGCGAGCGACTCGGCGCAGTTGACGCGCACCCACCAGTTGTCGTCCGGCATCGCGTGCGCGAGGCTCGAGGCGGCGGCCGGGTGGGCGACGCGCCCAAGGGCCTTGGCGGCCTGGGCGCGGACCTGCCACTCCGAGTCCTCCAGCGCAGCCAGCAAGACGCGTTCGGCGTCCGGCCCACCGAGCTTTCCCAGGGCCGCCGCAGCCTGCGCTCGCAGGTTGAGGTCGCCCTCGTGCAACACCTCGATCAACGCCGGCGTGGCCGCCGGGTCGCGGATCTCGCCGAGGATCTGCACCGCGGCGGCGCGCACGTTGTGTTCGTCGCCGCGGAGCAGGTCGAGCAGCGGTGGGACTGCGGACGGCCCCATCGCCATGAGGTTCTCCGCCACCAGCGAAAGCGTCCATCGCGAGGGGTCGGCGAGGGCGCGCGCGAGGGCCGGCACCGCCGCCGGGTCACGGATGGCGGCGAGGCCGCGCGCGGCCACAGTGCGCACATCTTCGCTCGGGTCGTCCAGCGCGGCCACCAGAGACGGTACGGCGGCTCGCAGGCGGAGTCGCCCGAGCATCTCCGCGGCTTCCGCCCGCCGCCAGGCCGGACGCGCGCGGAGGCGCTGCAGCAAGTCTGCCATCACGCCCTGTTCCGCCAGGCAGTCGCTCAGCCGCTCGGCATCGCGGCCGCGGACCACGCTCGTGTAGCGAAGCACGAGTTCGAGCAGCGCGTCCAGTTCACCCGGCGGGACGCGTGGCAATGGCTCCCCTTCCAGGACGCATGCTTCCACGGGGTCGCGAAGACGCTCGATGACGCGTGCTCGCGCGCGCTCGCGCCGGGTGCGCACGCTGCCGCGCACCACGGTCACGACGATGAGCGCGATGCTGGTCAGATAGAGCACCGCCACCGCGATCGCCAGAGCGTCGAACTCCATCCAAGCCTCTCTCTAGCCTCGGGAACCGGCTGGTCTCCCGGCGTTCCAGTTATCGGCAGGAGCGCGCGATCCACAAGCAACTGCTCAGGCCCGGGCAGGCTCGTGCCGACATGGAGTCCCATGAAGGAATGTCGGCACGAGCCAATCCGGGCGGCGGTGGGAGCAGCGCAGGCGCTGTCGCTGTCGCTGCTCCTTCCCGCCCTCCTCGCCTTGGCGCTCGCCTGCGCCGTGGCGGGCTGCGGCTCCACCCCGGCGCCGAGCTCGTCGGCGCCGAGCTCGTGGGCGCCGCGGCCGGACGAGCGCGCGGGTCTGTCGCGGCTGGCCTTCACGGAGGGCGACAAGTTCTACCTGCAGACGGCCTCCGGCCGGCGCTCGTTCATCGCCGGCGTGAACCTCGGTTCCACCATTCCGGGCACGCTGCCCGGCGAACTTGCGACGCGGGCTTCCGACTACCGCCGCTGGTTCCCCCAGATGGCGGCCCTCGGGCTGCGTGCGATCCGGGTGTACACGATCCTGCGACCCTGCTTCTACGCGGAGTTGGCCGCGTACGACCGGGCGCACAGGGACGCTCCGCTCTACCTCGTCCAGGGCGTCTGGATCCCGGAGGAGCAGTTCTTGGCCGGGCAAGACCTGTATGCCCCTGCGGTGCGCTCCGGTTTCCTCCGCGAGATCGATGACGCCGTCAAGGCGGTGCACGGCGAGCTACGTAGGTCTCCGCGACGCGGCGTGGCCTCCGGGACCTGGACCGCAGACGTGAGCCCCTGGCTCCTCGCCTACTCGCTCGGTGTGGAGTGGGATCCTCGGGCGACCCGTGCATCCGACGAGAAGAACGCCGGCCGCCCCGCCTTCAAGGGCACCTTCTTCTCGTCCACGGCGGACGCGTCGCCCACCGAGTCTTGGTTGGCGATGGCTCTCGATCGCTGCGCCTCCGACGAGGCTGCGCGCGGCCTCACCATGCCGCTGACGTTCACGAACTGGCCGACCACCGACCCTCTGCGCCACCCCGACGAGCCGCTGGCGCGCGAGGATGTCGTGGGCGTGGACGCGAATCACATCAGGCCCAGCGTCGCCTGGCGGGGCGGGTTCTTCGCGAGCTATCACGCCTACCCGTACTACCCCGACTTCCAGCGTCACGAGCCGGCTCTGCAAAGGTACCGGTATCAGGGCCGGCTCGACCCGTACGCCGGGTACCTGGCGGCTCTCCGCAGCTACCACGCGGGCACGCCGGTGATGATCACCGAGTTCGGCGTGCCCTCGTCCATCGGGACCGCGCATATGGGTCCCTTGGGCCGTTCGCAGGGCGACCATTCCGAGCAACAAGCGATGGCCATCGACGCTGAGCTTCTGCGCATCATCCGTGGGCAGGGCTGCGCGGGTGGCTTCGTCTTTGAGTGGGCCGACGAGTGGTTCAAGTTCACGTGGAACACGATCGACTACGAGCTTCCAGGCGAGCGCCGCCAGCTGTGGGTGAACCCGCTGACCAACGAGGAGCTGTTCGGCCTGATCGCGACCGACCCTGGGGTGCAGCCAGTGGTCACGGTCGACGGCGAAGGCAGCGAGTGGCTCTCCAACGGCTCGCAGGTCATCGAGGAGAGCCGTGGGGCGCTGCGAGAGGTTCGAGCCGTCAAGGACGAGGGCTACCTCTACCTGCGCCTCGTCCTCGACGACCCATCGGTCTGGCAGCGCAAGGCCGTCACCATCGGCGTCGATGTGCTGCCCGGCGGCAACGGCGGGCTTCCGGGGTTGCCGCATGCCGACCCCGAGGCCGATTACGCTGTCGTCCTCGGCCCGGGGCGTCACGGGTCGTCGCTCGTGTCGTCGCGCGACGACCCCTTCTGGGTCACCTATGGCCTCGCGCGACACTACGTAGGTCACTTGAAGCCCGCGTATCCGCCGGGGCCCGGCGTCGGTGTATGGCACCTCCAGCGGCAGATCACGAACCGTCCGCTGGTCGTGCCCAGCACCGGCCAACGCCTGCCGGTCGAATGGTTCGACGTGGGCAGACTGCGCTTCGGGACCGCCGATCCCGCCGACTCGCGCTTTGACTGCCGGGTGACGTGGGCGGCCGGCGATTGTGTGGAGATCCGCCTGCCCTACGCGCTCGTCGGCTTCGCCGACCCGTCGTCGCGGCGGGCTCTCGTCGTGCGCAGCGACGGCACGGTGATGACCTCGCCGGTCGGCCGGGTGGGGTTGGAGGTGGCCGTCGGGCGCGAGGTCGCGACCACCTCCGGCTACGCGTGGGACCCCTGGCAGACCGTCGCCTGGCACGAGCGCCAGAAAGCCGGCATCGGCGTCTTCGCGGCCGCGGTGCGCGACACCATGCGCTGAGCTTCCGCGCGACGCTTCGGCGTGCGACTAGCTGGTCAGTTCGCGCAGTGCGTCCAGAGGCGGCGGCAGGGCCTTCGTCACGCTGAGCGCGTGTGCTGACACACGGGCAGCCCGGGCGGCGGTGGACTCGCCTCCGAGGGGGATGAAGAATGGTCGTGGCGGCGACGAAAGGACCAGACGATGAGGCAGTACACGTCCTCCCGCGAGCAGGTCGTCTCTACCTGCCGCGCCCTGCTCGAGCGCGGCTACCTGAAGGCCACCGAAGGCAACGTCTCGGTGCGCGTGCCCGGTGAGGAGGCGTTCGCCGTCACGCCGTCCAGCTACGACTACGCCAAGATGCGCGCCGGCGACATCGTCGTGCTCGACTTCGAGCAGAAGCGCCTCGAGGGGACGTTGAAGGCTTCCATCGAGGCGGGGATGCACGCGGCCGTCTACCGCGAGCGCCCCGATGTCAACGCCATCGTCCACACGCACCAGCCGTACGCGAGCGCGCTGGCGCTCGTGCGCCGGCCCATCCCGGCGCTGTTCGACGAGCAGGTGCGCTTTCTCGGGCGGTCTGTCGAGATCATCGACTATGCGCCCTCGGGGACCTCCTTCCTCAAAAAGAACGTCCGGCGGACGGTCACCAGCGGCGCCAACGCGTTCATTCTCGCCAACCACGGCGTGCTGGTGCTGGGCGGCGGCACGGAGCGCGCGGTATTCAACATGGCGCTGCTCGAGAAGGTCGCGCTCGACTACCTGCTGGCGCTGATGACGGGCGACAAGGTGCGCAAGGTTCCGGCGCCCATTCGCGAGATCGCCTTCGCCAAGCTGCGCGGCGACGAGAAGAAACTGAAGAAGCAGCTCGTCGCCGCACGGGAGGCGGCCGAGGCGGCGGAGGCGGCCGCGAGCGCGGCCGGGGAGGCGCCGGCGGAGACTGCGTCTCCGGCGCCTCCCACCGCCGAAGCCCTCGATCCGAGTGGCGCCCAGCTCGCCGGCTACGCCATCAGCGCCTACCCCGACGTCGAGGACGTCTCACGACGCCTGCAGGCGCTCGTGAGCCAGCGGCTGCGTCCCATCAAGCGGGACGCCATGGCCGGCTACCTCGACTACTTCGAGACGCAGTGCCGCCGCAGCAAGGAGCTCACCGAAGAAGCCAAGGAGTTTATCCCCGGCGGCGTGCAGCACAATCTCGCCTTCAACTACCCCTTCCCGCTCGCCATCGAGAGGGCCGAGGGCGCCCGCCTCTGGGACGTCGACGGCAACGAATACATCGACTTCCTCCAGGCCGGCGGCCCCACCGTCCTCGGCAGCAATTACGCGCCGCTGCGCGAGAAAGTCGCGGAGGTGGTCGCCACCTCCGGCCCGGTCACAGGGCTGTTTCACGAGTACGAGCTCAAGCTGGCGCAGCTGGTCAACCGCCTGATGCCGTCGTGCGAGATGTTCCGCATGCTCGGATCGGGCACCGAGAGCGTGATGGCCGCCATCCGCGCGGCGCGCACGCACTCCGGCAAGAAGTGGGTGATCAAGATCGGCGGCGCCTACCACGGCTGGAGCGACCAGATGGTCTACGGGCTGCACGTTCCGGGCACCTGGCGCTTCGAGGCCAAGGGCATCCCGTTCGGCGCCACGGCGCGCACGCGCGAGGTCTACCCCAACGACCTCAAGGCGCTCCGTCGCAAGCTGATCGAGAACAAGGCGCTGGGCGGCACCGCGGCTGTGATCGTGGAGCCGATCGGGCCCGAGAGCGGCACCAGGCCGGTGCCGTTCGAGTTCAACGCCTGCGTGCGCGAGCTGTGCGACGAGTTCGGCGCGCTGCTCATCTTCGACGAGGTCGTGACGGGGTTCCGCCTTGGGCTGGGAGGGGCGCAGGGATACTTCGGCGTGCGCCCCGACCTCACGGTCTTTGGCAAGTGCATCACCGGCGGTTACCCGATGGCCGGCGGCGTCGGCGGCCGCCGCGACGTGATGCTCAGGTTCGCCTCCGGCATCGGCGGCAAGAGCGGCGAGCGCGCTTACGTGGGCGGTACGCTGAGCGCCAATCCGCTGAGCTGCGCCGCCGGCTACTTCGCGATCACCGAGATGGAGCGGACCAACGCGCCCGTGATCGCCGGCCGGGCCGGCGACCGTCTCACCGCCGGCCTCTCCGACATCATCCGCCGCTACCGCCTGCCCTTCGTCGCCTACAACCAGGGCTCGATCGTCCACCTCGAGACCTCGGGCGTGATGCTCCTCGACCTCAAGCATCCGGTCCGTCTGGCGAAGGAGCTCAAGTCGCGCAAGCACATGCTGGAGGAGATGGGCGCGGCCTACACGGCGAGCGGCGTGATCACCCTCGCCGGCTCGCGCATGTACACCTCGATGGCCGACACCGACGAGGTGATCGACGACGCGCTCGAACGCTTCGAGCGCGTGCTCTCGAGCGTCGAGGGCGTGTGAACACGGCGGCGCGCCGCCGTGTTCACCAGCGCTCGTACTTGACGAGTTCGTCCAGCGGCCGCCGGCCCGTTGCGGCCCTGTCCCTGTTGGGATACCCGAGCGGCGTCAGCGCAATGGGCTCGACGTCGTCCGGGAGGGCGAGCACCTCGCGCACGGCGGCGGGGTCGAAGGAGGCGATCCAGCAGGTGCCGAGCCCCAGGGCGGTCGCGGCGAGCATCAGGTGGTCCATGGCGATCGTCGCGTCGACTTCGTCGTACGGCTTGTCGTCCATGCGCCGCCAAGCCTCGCCGGGCACGGCGATGACGGCGAGCACCAGCGGCGCCTGAAGAAACCACCTGCGCCCGTAGACCCGCGACAGCTCCTCCTCGCGGCTTTTGGTGTGGATCACGACGATGCGGAACGGCTGCTTGTTGGCGGCGGTCGGCGCTTGCCGCGCCGCCTCGAGCACCTGCTGCAGCGTCTCGTCGCTCACCGGGTCAGGCTTGTATCCCCGTACGCTGTAGCGGGATCTGATCGCCTCGAACACGTCCACGTCACCCTCCTTGCCGAGCTTCTATCGTTCCCATGGTACAGCCTACCCCATCCGCCTGCTGGAGAGCCGGTGCTATGCTGCCGCCATGGCTGGGTACCCAGCCATGGCGTGCGCCCTCGCGACAGACACAAGGAGTCTCTTGATGGCAGATCTGAGGCGGTCTTCAGAAGACGGCTCGAGCGCGGACCTCTCTTCTTCCACCCTCTCCGTGTGGGCGGGCGAGGGCGAATCCCTCGTGCAGGGCGCGACCCAGGTGCCGGTGGTGTACAGCGCCGCCTACGGCTACCCCGACGTGGACGCGTGGCTCGACGTGGCCCTCGGGCGCAAGCCCGGCCACATCTACAGCCGCAACACCAACCCGACCGTGCACGCCTTCGAGGAGAAGGTGCGGATCCTCGAAGGCGCCGATGCGGCGACCAGCTTCGCCACCGGCATGGCCGCCGTGAGCAACACGCTGTTCGCGCTGCTCGGGCCGGGCGACCGCGTCGTGTCGGTCAAGGACACCTACGGCGGCACCAACCGGCTGTTCCTGGACTTCCTGCCGCGCGTCGGCGTCGAGGTCGAGCTCTGCGACACCAGCGACCATGAGCAGATCGAGGCGGCCATCGCCCAGGGCTGCCGCCTTGTCTACCTCGAGACACCGACCAACCCGACGCTCAAGGTCATGGACATCGCCCGCCTGGCCACGGCCGCGCACGAGGCGGGCGCCATCGTGGTCGCCGACAACACCCTCGCGACGCCCATCAACCAGAACCCGCTGGCGCTGGGCGCCGACCTCGCGCTGCACAGCGCCACCAAGTTCCTCGGCGGCCACGCCGACGCGCTCGGCGGCGTCGTGTGCGGCGGTCCGGAGCTGGTCGCGCGCGTGTTCCACTACCGCGAGATCACCGGCGCCACGCTCGACCCGATGGCCGCCTACCTGCTTATCCGCGGCATGAAGACCCTCGCCCTGCGCATCGGCCGGCAGAACGAGAGCGCCCTGCGCATCGCGCAGTGGCTCCAAGAGCAGCCGGCCGTCGCCGCCGTCTACTATCCGGGCCTCGAGACGCACCTGCACCACGACGTCGCGGCTCGGCAGATGCGCGGCTACGGCGGCGTGCTCAGCTTCATGTTCGAAGGCGGCTTCGAGGCCGTGAAACGGGTGCTATCGCGCCTGCGGCTCGCCCACCGCGCCGCCAACCTCGGCGCCGTCGAGACCGTCGCCGGCCCGCCGGCCACCACGAGCCACGTGGAGTGCACGACCGAGGAGCGCGAGGCGATGGGCATCCCCGAAGGGCTGATCCGCTACTCGGTGGGCATCGAGGATGCCGGCGACCTAATCGCCGATCTCACGCAGGCGTTCGCGGTCGCCTGAGCGGGATGCCCGCCAAGTACATCCTCGCCGTCGACCTCGGCACGTCTGGCGCCAAGGTGGCGCTCATCGGCGTCGACGGCCGCGTCGCGGCCTGGGAGGCCGAGCCCGTGACGCTGCGCGTGTTGCCGGGCGGCGGCGCGGAGCAGGCGCCGGAGGATTGGTGGCGGGCGCTGGTCGCCGCGACGCGGCGACTCCTCGCCCGCCACGCCGGCTCCGTCGCCGACATCGCCGCCGTCTGCTGCAGCACCCAGGGCGAGGGCACCGTGCCGGTGGACCGTGAGGGGCGCGCCCTCATGGACTGCATCCTTTGGATGGACATGCGCGCCGCACCGCACCTGCGCCGGCAGTTCGGCGGACTCGCGAACATGCACGGCATGAGCCTGCCGCGCATCCGCCGCTGGATCCGCCTCACCGGTGGCATGCCGTCGCCCACCGGCAAGGACCCGGCGGCGCACATGCTCCTGGTGCGCGACGCCTTCCCCGAGGTCTACGAGCGCACCTACAAGTTCCTCAACGTGCTGGACTATCTGAACCTCCGGCTCACGGGGCGGTTCGTCGCCACATTCGACTCGATCCTCACGAGCTGGGTGACGGACAATCGCGACCCCGACGACGTCAAGTACGACCCCGGCCTGGTCAAGGACTGCGGCATCGACGCCGACAAGCTGCCCGAGATCGTGCCGTGCACGGAGGTGCTCGGCACGATCACGCCCCCGGCGGCGGAGGCGCTCGGGCTTGCGCCGCAGACGCAGGTCGTGGCCGGCGCCATCGACAACACCGCCGCCGCCGTGGGCGCCGGCGCGGTGGAGGACTACGCGACGCACCTGTACGTGGGCACGTCGTCGTGGGTGTGCGCGCACGTGCCGTTCAAGCGGACCGACGTCATCCGCAGCCTGGCGTCGGTGCCCTGCGCCGTCCCCGGCCGCTGGCTCCTCACCGCCCTCCAGGCCACGGCCGGCGGCAACCTCACCTTCCTGCGCGACAACATCCTGTATCACGAGGACGAGCTGCTGGCGAAAGCGCACACACCCGACGTCTTCAAGATCTTCGACCAGATCGCGGCGCGCGTGCCGCCCGGCAGCAACGGCGTGCTCTACACGCCGTGGATCTGGGGGGAGCGCGCGCCGGTCGAGGACCGCGCTTTGCGCGCCGGCCTCTACAACCTGTCGCTCGAGAACACGCGCGAGGACATCGTGCGCGCCTTCCTGGAGGGCGTTGCCTTCAACACGCGCTGGTTGATGGGGCCGGTGCAGAAGTTCCTCCGCCGGCCCGTCGAGGCCATCAATCTGGTGGGCGGCGGCGGCAACTCGGCCGTATGGTGCCAGATCTTCGCCGACGTGCTCGGGGTCGAGCTGCGCCAGGTCAAAGACCCTATCCAGGGCAACTCCCGCGGCGCCGCCTGGATCGCCGCCGCGGGGCTCGGCGAGATCGGCTTCGCCGATGTGCCCGAGCTGGTCGAGTTCGAGCACGTCTTCGAGCCTAGCGCGGTCAATCGCGCGGTGTACGATGAGCGCTACCAGACCTTTCTCGAGATCCACAAACGGATGCGCCCTCTCTACCGGCGCATCAACCGCGAG
>Ga0208080_1000962_pt1 | contig 14405 bp, 16 predicted proteins | sample NGESurdeep092012_3_FD_184476 | JGI IMG/M metagenome (GOLD analysis project Ga0208080, IMG submission 184476) | Arctic peat soil microbial communities from Barrow, Alaska - NGEE Surface sample 210-3 deep-092012 (SPAdes) | ecosystem: Environmental > Terrestrial > Soil > Wetlands > Peat ...
TGCCGCGGAGGAAGACATGAACGCCAAGCACTACGTCAAGCTGGTCCACGAGAGCGAGTACGTGGCCGAGGCGGACGTCGAACTCGCCGGGCTCGCTGACGTGCGAGGACTCAGGCGTCGAAGAAGTCGAGGTCGTCGGCGGCCAGCTCACCCGTGGCGGCGATGCGCAGGAGCCGGCTGACCGCCTCCGCGTCGAACGCTTCGGGGTCGAGCTCGCCGGCTCCGTAGACCTCCTCGAGCCAGAGTATCTGCTCCGCATGCTCCGCATGGCGCGGGTCGGCGATGGCGTCCAGGAAGACGGCGTAGCCGGGGGCGCCGCCGACATCCTCCGGAGGGCATGCACGGGCGCCGGCGACGCAACGCGGGTAGAAGACGCCCTCCACGGCAGCCTCGACCGCGTCGACGACGACGTCGTGACACCAGTCGTCGCCGAAGTCGTAGGTGTAGAGCAGCAGGCGGTGGCCGTCGGCGAGCGCGTCCGCCAGCGTGAGGTCCTGCTCGTCCTCGACCTTCGGGCCATACCCGTCGTTCAACTCCGGCCCGCCGACGACCCGGTCACCGAAGCTGAAAGAGTGCAAGTGGCAGTCCTCCCAGCCCATGGCCGTGTTGAGGAACGTGTGGAGTTGCGCGAAGGTCGAGCCGGCGGGTACTTCGATCTGCCGCCACACGGCCGGCTCAGTGTCCAGCAGGGTGACGGTGAGGCGCGCGATGCGGCCCTCCTGGGCCACCGCGCGCGCCTCCGGGACCAGTCGAAGCTGGCCGTCGGCCACACGCGGCGCTCGCGGTCTCGCTTGAGCCGGCACCTCCAGGCCTCCCGCCACGCCGGCCTCGCCGGGCGCGTCGTCATCTCGCCGCAGACTCCCCCTTACGGCGCGGCCGAGCCGCGCCGCCTCCTGGTCCGCTTCGTCGGCGCGGCGCATGGCCATGCTGTCCGGGATCAGTTCGTTCACGGCGCACCAGACGGCGAAGTCCGCCGCCATGGCGGCGGCGAGCATCGCCGGGCCCGGCTCGCCGGGACGCTCGAGCGCGCGCACGCTCTCGACGAACGCCGGCGCCGTGGCGAGCGCCTCCAACGCGCTGAGCGACTCCAGTGGCGCCGCAGCCGCCTTCTTGCGCTTCGACTTGCGCGGCGCGGCCGCTCCGCTGCAGAGGTACGCCGTCCAGGCTTCCACCAGCATGCGGATGTCCGGGCCGGCGTCGAGCACGAGCGGCGAGGCGCCGTCCGTCAGGTAACGCTCGAAGGCGGCGGCGGCTGAGACGCGCTCGGCCGGCACGAACGCGGCCCACTCGGCTTCCTGGGCGGCCGCCCCATCCGGCTCGGCGGGACCCAGCTCGAACTCGAGCGCGGTCGCGAAGAGGGGAGTCGCAGCCCATGTGGTCGCCAGGTCCCAGTCGCGCAGGAAGCTCGAGGGCCTGTCCTCCTCGGTCGGGACCTGGGCGAGCAGCCCGAGCGCCTGGAGTGGTTCCAGGATCACAGAGCCCACGACCTGAGGGAACCGCGGAGACAGCCAGGCGGGCTGCTGCGACTCCAGCACGCCCCACAGGAGCTCGTCGCGTGCGACGAGGCCGGAGATCTCCGTGGTAGTGGCCCCACTGGCGGCCATCTCGCGGATGACCCACAGCGAGAAGACGATGCGCGCCTGCATCTCGGGGTCCTCTCGCCACCGGTACCCGTAGAACATGTTGAACCGGCCGAAGTAGGTGCGCAGCAGCAGGGCGAAGAGCCGGCCGAACTGCTCCGCGGCCAGCATCTGCTCGCCCCTTCGTGTGAGCGAGAAGCGGCCGTGTCGCTTCTTCAGGAGACCTGCCAGACCGAGGACCACGCGCAGCTCCTTGAGGTCCGGCACGTCCTCCTCGTTGTACGTGGCTCTCTGGGACAGCTGCATGCCTTCGAGCTGCAGCGGCTTCCAGCTCATCTCGTCCAGCATGCGCCTGACGAACGACCGCGGGAGGTTGCCGAGCGACACGGTGGCGGTCACGGGACCATCGGCGAGCGCGCCCAGCAGCACACGGGCGTTGGTGACCATGTGCGCCCCGGCGAGCTGCTCGGGCGTCGTTGCCGCGTCGATGCGCAGCACGCCGTCGTCAGCCGTGATGTCGGCGTGCCGCAGGCGCATCTCCTGGGCACCGCTCAGCTGGATGGTGGGGTCCTGCCGGCTGCTTGGTGCGTCGTTGCTCATGAGGTGGCCTTTCCGTTCATCCCGTCATCCGGGAGGGTTCGTGACGCTGGCCACGGATGCTACTTGCTCACGCCGCCGGCGCCCAGTCGATCTTCGCCGCCGGCCTGCATCGCGGCGAACAGCCGCCGGTCACCAGTGGTCGTCCTCCGCGGCGAGGTCGTCCTCCGCGCCCTCGAGCGCGGTCTGAAACTTCCTGCGCCACTTGATGCTGAAGCTTCTGTCCGCGGAGAGCTCGGCCAGCCTGTCGCGAACGAGGTCGTCCGGGAACCCGGTGACCGCCTCAAACACGCCGTTCAGGTAGGTCCGAGTGTGGTTTGACGACGGGATGCGGCGAAGCTCCGCGGTCAGAGCGTCGACCGTCTCGGGAATGGGAAACGCCCGGAGGGCGCGCACGACCGGCGCGAGTCGCTCGAGGTCGTCCCGGTAGAACGACAACAGTCCGAGAAGAAAGACTCCGGCTTCGCGCCGGCCGGCGAGCGCCATCGTCCCCAGTGTCGTGCAGGCGCCGCGGAACTGAGCGGCATCCTCACCGAAAGCCTGCCGAAGCACGCTATCGATCGGAATCGTGTCCGGGTCGAAGAACCCATCAAAGACTATCCGGTCCGGCATCGTTCCCTTCCGTCCTCCCTCCAGTGCGTTCCGCCTGACACGATAGCACGGCGCCTTGTGGAAAGTGCCGTCTCCCGCCAATCGTCGCGGGGGACACCGTCCGTCGCTATAAGTTTACAAGACGTGATATGATCATAGCACCTGTCAACCACAGGTCGGCTTCCGGGGGCTCCACATGAACGCATCACGGCTCAAGGCCATCCGCGTGGCGCGTGGTCTCACGCTCGACCAACTGTCCGATGCAATGGGCGGAGTGGTCACCAAGCAAGCGCTGTCCAAGTACGAGCGCGGCGCGAGCGTGCCGTCGCCGCGCGTTCTGATCGCGCTGGCTCGAGCGTTGCGCGTCAAGGCGATCGATCTGGCGACGGAGCCAGCCGCGGTGGTGAGGGTTCTGGCGTTCCGGAAGAAGTCAGCGTTCTCCAAGGCCGCTCAGCAGACCATCGAGAGCCAGGTCGCTCTCGACCTGGAGCGTCGCGCCGAGCTGCAGGAGTTGGTCGGCCAGCGCTGTGCGGGCGACATGCCTCTCCGAGCCTTTCCGGTCGGCACTCTCGACGAGGTCGAATCCGCCGCTGAGGCCCTGCGAGACCACTGGAGTCTAGGTCGGGACCCCCTGAACCAGATGGTCGATGTCCTCGAGGACCACTGCTTCCACGTCATGGGAGTCGATGCCCCGGAGCAGTTCGATGGCATGTCGGCGGTCGCGGAGATCGATGGGGAGGCGGTGGCTGTTGCCGTGGTCTCGCGCAACGGAGTCTGTCGTGAGCGCCAGCGCCTCAGCCTGGGTCACGAGCTGGGGCATCTGGTCATGATCCCACAAGCCCAAGTCGACGAGGAGAAGGCCGCCTACCGCTTCGGCTCGGCCTTCCTGGCTCCCCGTGCGATTCTCCTGCGCGAGGTCGGCTCTCGCCGCACAGACGTTACGTCCGCGGAGCTCCTCATACTCAAGCGCAGGTTCGGCATGAGTCTGGCGGCGTTGGTCTACCGCCTGCACGACTTGGGCGTGCTCAGCGATCGCTACTACCAGGAGTGGTGGAGGTACATCAGCAGGATGGGCTGGCGGAAGACGGAGCCCGACGAGACACCCGCTGAAGAGCCGCGCTGGCTCATGCAGTCCACGCTCCGTGCGGTCTCCGAGGGGCTCATCTCCGAGGAGTACGCGGAGTCGCTCCTGGGACGGCCTTTGCCTCGTTCGGAGGGGCCGTCGCGAAGGCGTGCTTTCGCCGCTCTGCCCAAGGAGCAGAGAGCGGCCGCGCTGGCGAAGCACGCCGCGGCCGCCGCAGACTTCTATGCATCGGATCGGGTCGACTCCGACGACGAGTTGGTCGACTACTGATGGTCGACCGCCCTCACCCCAAGCGCGGCGAGGTCTGGTGAGTCAAGCCCGGCAAGACCGCAGGCGCCGAGCTGCAGAAGAAGCGCCCCTACGTGGTGATCAGCGCGGATGCGATGGGGAACGTGCCCGTCAAGATCGTCGTCCCGCTGAAGAGTTGGCAGGATCGCTTCGCGGGCTGGGCGTGGGTCGTCCGCATCGAGCCGACGCAGGCCAACGGACTCTCGCGCACCGAGGCCGCCGACGTGATGCACGTGAAGAGCTTCGACACGGGCAAGTTCGAGAAGAAGCAGGGCCGCTTGTCGGCCGATGAGCTCGACGAGATCACGGCGGCGCTGGCTGTTGTGGTGGAGTACGAGTAGTGGAACACGAGGGCGATACCATGGCCGATGGTCCGTGCGAAGTGCCTGCGACCCGTGGAGGGGTGAGCCACGCATGATCGTCCCACCGAGCGAAGTCCAGCTTGCCGAGGCGACCGCGGCCTTCGACCGGGACTGGGGCGCGGTCGACGATGTTCTCTACCGCATCTGTCGTCAGTACCCCGACCACTCGGACAGACGCGGGCTGACCGCCAAGCTGGCGCTTGTCGACCGCGCCTACTCGGCGGGCCTGGAGCGACGCGTCACGCCGCCAAAGGGGAGCCAGGCTATCACCGTCATCGCCGACTTCGCCCATGACCACGCCGCAGAGGTAGACGCTATCATCGCCGGCGTCGCGACCGTGCGGGAACCGCTCACGGCAGGCACCATGCGGCACATCGTGGCCCAGCACGGCCGTTTCACCCGGCTCCTGCTGGGCGTTACGACCGATGGCAAGGCGCCGCGCTCGTTCGCGGCCAAGTACCTCCACTTTCACAACCCGGCCGTGCCCATCTACGACAGCTACGCGGCATTCGGCCTCGGCAAGCTGGTGCGGTGGGATGCCAAGAGCGTGCCGTTCGACTGCCCCAGCGAGGGTGATGCGGAGTACTACGGCTTCTGTGTGCGTTTCTGGTGGCTCTACGACGCGTGCCGGCAGGAAGGCCTGGAGGTCACCGTGAAGGCGCTCGACAACTACCTTTGGGCCGTGCCTGAGTAAGTGCCTGAGCGGGGCGTCAGCGCCTCGCGCTACGCGCACAACAGGCAGAACGCGTTGTAGCCGTTGAAGAAGTACTCGGCACGAAAGCGCGTTGTCTCGCCATTCGCGGTCTCGATCTCAACGTCATCGACGATGCCGTCGGCGATGTCGCGGCCCGTGGTCCACACCGCTGCCACGCGTGCGTTGTCGTCATCGGTGAGTTGGCCGCCATACCGCTGCCCAAAGCTCGGCGACGCGATGCTGTACCGCACAAAGGTGGAGCGCATCTCGGCGTCGCTCTCGCCCGTCTGCTCGTAGACAGCAAGAATGCACGGCTTCAGGCTCGTCTCCACCAGGTGTCGCGCGCTCGATTCGAAGGAGGCGTCGAAGACAGCGGCGATGTCTCTCACAGTGGCGGCGGAGATGGGCAGGGCCGCCGTCTCGAGTTTGAAGAGGCGGCCCTTGAACTGCAGTTCGGCGGCGAAGGCGTTGGCCTCTCGCTCCTGCGCGTGCACCGCGCGGAAACCGAGGTCGCGATCGCTGCACATGACGATCTGACCAGTGTGCTCGGGCAACACATAGTGGCCGATCTCGTGGAGTGAGCTGAAACGGCTGCGCTTCGGGCTCAGGGCAGCGTCAGTCGCGATCAGCTGCTCCTGGTAGTCGAGGAGGGCGCGGACGGGCTCGCCAGAGGTGGTCCGCGCCTCGGGCAGCTCTCCGCCGAAGTCGATGGACACCGTGCTGAGCCTCAGCAGATCGAGCAGCGGCTCGACCCGAGCCGGGCCCGGCTCGCTCTGCGCCGTCTCGGCCAGCAGGTGCTCCACCAGCTCGCTGGGTGAGGGCGCGAGGACGGTCGTGCGGTGCAGCGTCATCGTTGACCGGGCCCCTACGCCTTGCCCGCCAGCTCGCGCAGGCGATCGCGCACACGCGCCGCCGTCTCCGCGTCGAGCTCGCCGCCGTGCGCCGCGAGAGCCGGTGCGGCGGCTGCCTTCGTGATATGCAGGTTGCCGACATAGGTCGCGACCTCATCCCGGCGCAGTGGGTTGCGCCTTGCCTCGATCTCGAGCAGCACCTCTGGGTGCTGGTCGGCGAGGCGGATCAGGTTGTCCATCGACTTCGTCTGCGCCGACAGGCCCAGCTCCCAACGCGTGTACGTCTTGTCGCCGACGCCAAGCAGGCGCGCCATTTCGAGTTGGGAGAGTCCGACCCTGGTGCGCGCCTCACGCACCTCGGTCGGGCTCAGCAGGCCCTCGAGCCGGTAGCGCTCGGCCTCGATGCGCGCGATCAGCTCGGGGGGCAGCACCTGCTCGTCGCAACGCGGGCACTCCGACCAGGTTGCGTCGGCGAACTGCGACGTCGCCGCCGCGAAGCCGGGCGGCCACGCGAACACGAAGGCGCCGTGCTTCTCGACCAGTTCGTCGTTGCCACAGATTGCGCAGCGCGCAGCGGTCATGGGCGTTGGCCTCCTTCTTGACGATGGGCAGAGATGACGAGGAGCAACTCCTGGTCGCTCCCCCGCTCGCAGATCGTCACTTTGATGAACATGTCGGTGTCGTCGATGACGGGGTAGAGCTCGTAGGCCGGCTCGCCGACGTGCTCCGCGTCGTAGCGGGTGATCGTCTCCGTGATCTGCTCGCCCGCGTTGATCCAATCGCAGACGGCCTGGCAGACGCCGGCGATAGTGATCCCAAGCGCCGCCAGGTCGCGCATGGAGCGCGTGGTGGCGTGCACCTTGTCTGGCTCGCCGGCGAGCCTACGCAGACTCTTGACGATCTTGCGGTCTTTGAGCGGCCAGCGCTTTGGTGGTGTTGGCATGGTATCATTTGATACCTACACTGCCCAACCGGTCAATAGGTTAGACGTGTTGTCACCCTGTCCCATGTGCTCGCCTGGCTCGCCTGGGGGTAGTGGCTTCGCCGAGATGACGGCGCGCATCGAGGCGATCCGCCGCCGCACCGGGAGGGCCCTCCGCGCCCGTCCCCAGGACTACGAGGTCGGCTGCATCATGATCTCGCAGCCGATGTTCTTCGGCCGCGACGACTGGGTCGCGGACCACGCCGACTGGCACCCGCGCATCCAGGGTGGCAAGACCATCGACGTCGCGCGCGGCGACGGGCAGCGCATCCTCGCCGAGTGCCCGGAGCGCACGGCGCGGCTCCGACGCCAGGCCGAGCCGCTCGTCGACGAGCTCCGCCGCTACGGCGCGCCGCACACTGTGCAGCCGCGCCTCGGCCAAGGCACATTCCGTATCGCCGTCGCCAGCGCCTACGGCGCCTGCGCCGCCCTCGGGCTAGCACTCGCTGTCCGCGCCCCGAGGCCGCACACGTGCGCCCCTGCGCGGAGGGCGGCGAGCACGCGCTGCCCAACGGGCTGCTACTGCGCGCCGACATCCATCGCCTCTACGACGCCGGCTACGTCACGGTCACGCCCGACCTCCGCTTCCGCGTGAGCCACGACCTCGCTGACGACTTCCGCGGGCGGCCGCGAGTACGAGCGCTTCGCCGGCCGCGCCATCACCGTGCCGCGTACTCCGCTCGACCAGCCCGATCCGGAGCTGCTCGACTCACATGCGGCCGAGGTGTTCCGCGGCTGAGTGTCACCCATCACGACCGATCGTCATCCTTGTCCTGCACAGCTGCCCTCGCTACGCTCCAGGACGACATGAACGAGACCCCTGAGCACAACGGTGGCGAGGTGGTCCTCTACAGCTCGCCCAATGGCGATGTCAGCCTCGACGTTCTCGTCGAGCACGAGTCAGTCTGGCTCACGCAGAAGCAGATGTCCGAGTTGTTCGATCGCGACCAGTCGGTGATCTCGCGTCACGTTCGCAAGGCGTTCGCCGACGACGAGTTGTCGCCGGAGAGTAATGTGCAGAAAGTGCACATTGCTTCTTCCGACAAGCCCTTGACTCTCTACAGCCTCGATGCTGCCATAGAGGAGGCAACTCCCGAGGATTCCTCGGCGGTTCAGACCGAGGGCAACCGCCAGATCCGCCGGTCGTTCATGCCGACCACCCCGGGCCCGAGGCGCGCATGTACTACAAAACCGCCCTTTTGACGAGAGCGGCGTGTTGCTCGGCGTCGGATAGAGACTGCGTAGCCGGCCAGATTCGCTCCACCAATGTGATGACAAAAGGCACACGACATCGTATCATGGTGCCATGAAGCCCTTCCGGTGGAATCCAGAGAAGAACGAGGCTCTGAAGGCTGATCGGGGCGTTTCTTTCGAGATCGTTGTAGTGGCAATCGGGGCAGGCGGCCTGCTCGACATCCTGACCCATCCGAACCAGGAGAAGTGCCCGCGCCAGCGCATCCTTGTCGTGACCGCGGACGACTACGTCTACTTGGTGCCGTTCGTCGAGGACGAAGATTGCTTCTTCCTCAAGACCATCATTCCCAGTCGCAAAGCGACACGGGACTACCTGCAAGAGGGTGAAGCCGATGCCGAAGATTGATGCCTACGAAGAGGAAGTCCTTGGTGCCTTCGAGGAGGGGAGGCTCAACTCCGTCGCCACCAAGGCCGAGCTGGCCAAGCTCAAAGCGGCTGCTCGTGCCACTGCCATCAAGGATCGGCGAGTGAACATTCGTCTGTCGTCTGGCGACCTGAGCGACATTCAGGTCAGGGCACTCGAGGAAGGCGTTCCGTATCAGACTCTGATCGCGAGCGTGCTCCACAAGTACGTCATCGGCCGTCTTGCGGAACGCCCCGCGCCGAGTAGCGAGCCAGGCCCCATGGGTGGCAGACACGGGAGCAGGAAGCATGGTTGAAGGCCAGCTACCCCGAGGGACCACCATGAGAAGCTTCAAGTTCCGCTCCCGGGTCGGCCACGACGTGGCCGTCGAGGCGCTGCGTGAGGCCATTCGTAGGCGTAAGGCCACGCCAGCCGAGGTCATGCAGTGGGCGCGGGTCGATCGTGTCGGCGCGGTGGTGAGGCCTACCTCGAAGCGCTGCAGTGACGCCGAGGCCGGTCACCAACATCGGCGCATCGGTTCGGCAGCGGCTGCTCAACCTGGCGCGCGAGCGCGCGCCGAGTCTTTTCGACCAGCTCCTCCAGTACTACGCCATCGAGCGCTTTCTCGCCCGCTTGGCCAGGACGCCATGGGCTGACGTGCTTGCCGCAAGAAGACGTGGAGCCGTTGTGGTGACCGCGGTAGTGCCCGTGGCGCCTACGCTGCGTCTTGCGTCCGGGACGCTAGCTATTCAGACTTCGCTAGGTACTATGAATAACGTGCGGAGCTATTCAACTCCGCTGCCGCCAGCGTCACCCCGGCACGCCGGTCAACGTCCACCGCGTCGGCGCTTCGTGAGCCCCGCAGCCCCACCACCTCGGAGCTACGCTTGCGGGCATGACGCCGTCACGCCCTTCGCGCCCGTCCCCACCATCGGCTCCGCCTCGAGCTGCGGGCCGCAACGTCACCCTTGACCGCGTCGGCTGGTCTGCTACGCTTGTCTCCTATACTCCCCGCTGGCAGCGCCGCAAGGCCCCCAGCGGGGTTATTCGTTTTGGCCGCCGATGAACGACGGTCCGGGGGCCAAACGTGCGATCGCCTTCTTCGACGGCCAGAACCTCTTCGGGGTGCGTATTCCGGCGCAAGCCGATCACCGATTCCGGTCCAAGCCGATCGCTTCTGGCCTCCTGTGCATGGAGCGGAATACGCAGCAAGTTCTGTCGCGCCCTGACCGGGTCATCTGGGTAACCGGGAACGGCTATCCATGGAGAACCTTCTCCATGACGGCCCGGGCTGCGTTGGCTTCAGGGGTCGGCATCAGCGGGTAGACGTGGAGCAACCCGGGCGCCTCGTGATAGTCCAGTGGGAAGTCCACTGCCTTGGCTTTGCGGACGAGGCTCTTGGCGTCGGCGTTGACGATGTCGTGCGTACCGCTGAACAAGGTGATCGGTGCCAGCCCGCTGAGGTCCCCGTGAATGGGGCTGACCATCGGGTCGTTAATCGGCAGCTCGCCGCGCCACAGCTGCGCAGCAGCCTGTGGCCCGGGTGCGGCGAGCCAGGGGTCGCTGGGGGCGATCTGGGCAATGGCTGGGTCGGTGAACGCGAGGTCGAGCGCCGGGGAGATCAGGATGGTCTGGTGCGGGGCCGGCACGCCACGCTCGCGCAGCTGCATGGCGACCGCCAGGGTGATGGTGCCGCCCGCGGAGTCGCCTATGATCGTGACGTTCTCGGCACCGACCTCGGCGACCAGCTCGGCGACCATGTCGGTGATCGCCGGGATGACGGTGGCGGCGGTACCCGCAGGGGCAAGCGGATAAATGGGCACGGTGAACTGCGTCTTGGTCGAGGCGGCCAACTTGGCGATCAGATTCCAGTGGAGTGAAATAATTTCGTGAAACCAAGTGCCGCCATGGGAGTAAAGGGCCCGCCGCTTGGTCGCGGCGCCGCGCGGGGTGACCGTGTAGACCGGCCAACCCTTGACTGTGCGGACGCTGAGGTCGACCGTCTTGTCCAGCTTCTTCGGTGGCGCATAGCTCTCAGGACGGATCTGCAGCTCGGCGACCTGGGCGAGGGTGGCCTCTGCCGAACTGAAGATCTTCTTCGATCCGCGCAGCCCGATGATGACGGCCATGGCCTTGGCGGTCAGACTAGGCATGGAGGGACTCCTCGTTAGTGGTTGGACCGGATTGCCTGCAAGCAGCGGTTGCGCCAGATCGACGGATAGGCGCTCGCGGCCGAACCCGGTGCCGATCGCCGAGTATGTACGCGCTCCTTTCCGTTGTGTCTTGCCGCCAATGGTCACGTGATGCTCCGCATGGCGTCGTGAAGCGTACCATCCGATGGGGATGGAAAGGTCGGGGGGTCGCACACGCAGCGACCCCGACCCATCGCGTGGACTAGCTGCTGCCGTCATCCAGGTCACCGACCACGCCATCACAAGCTGCATTGGACGAGCTATCGCTCGTCTCTGGGCGGGCACGGGTTGTACGCAGATGGCACGGTGACGCTGTTACAGTTGAACACGCTCCAGGGTGACGATGAGCGCTGCGGCCGGCGATTGAACCCGACCCTCATCCTCCATTACGAAAGGGACTGACATGGCAAGACAAAGCTGGTACGGGGTCTGTGGGCTGTGCGGAGCGCGGGCCGGCAAAGCCGCTATGGGTTCGCACATCCGCAAGTGTCTCGAAGGAACGAGCGGCGGTGTCCGGTCGCGGGTGCTGCTCGTGCGGGCTCAGCCTGCCGGCCAGCCGATGTTCTGGCTGGACATCGCGGCCAGTCCCGACGCGAAGCTGAAAGCCCTGGACGGCCTCTTGCGGCGCGTCTGGCTCGAGTGCTGCGGGCACCTCAGCGAGTTCTCCTCCGGCCCGCGTCAGGAGGTCGGCATGACCAGGACGATCGACGAGGTCCTGGGTCTGAGCGGAAGCCGTCTGGACTACGTCTACGACTTCGGTTCCAGCACCGAGCTGGTCGTGAGTCACAGCGGCGTCATCGAGGCTGCGCCCGAGCAGGGCGTTCGAGTGGTCGCCCGCAACGAGGCGCCGACGTGGCCCTGCGACGTGTGCGGCCGGCCGGCAAGCATGCTCTGCGTGGAATGCGTCTATGACGGCCGCGGCTTCTGCTGCGAGACGCATGCGTTGGAGCACCCGTGCGGGGAGGACATGTTGGCGCCGGTGGTCAACTCACCGCGTATGGGTGTGTGCGGGTATACCGGCGAGGCATAGCAAGGCGCTGCACCCGACCGGCGCCGCTGAGAAGATGCGCGGGCTATCTACGCAGGCGCCCCCCGATGTGCCGGATCGCGACGGGCGTGGGTGCGGCTACGCCTCTTTCAAGCCGGGCGCCAACCTCTCGTAGAAGTCCAAGGAATCCGGATTCGCCAGGGCGTCTCGGTTGGTGACCGGCCGGCCATGGAGCAGGTTGGTGACCGCGGTCTCAACCTTCTTCATGTTGAACGTGTACGGGATGTCGGGCACCGCGATGACCTTTGCCGGCACGTGCCGCGGCGAGGCGTTCTCGCGGAGTGTCCGCGCGATCTTCTTGACGAGGTCGTCGGTCAACTCCCCGCCGTCGACGAGCTTCACGAAGAGGACGATGCGCTGGTCGCCCTCCCAATCTTGACCGATGGCCAGGCTGTCGGCGATCTCGGGGAGCTTCTCCACCTGGTTGTAGATCTCGGCCGTGCCGATGCGGACCCCCGAGGGCTTGAGCACCGCGTCCGAGCGCCCGAGGAAGGTGATGCCACCGGTGGTGGCGTCGAACATGACGTAGTCTCCGTGCCGCCACACGTCCGGGTAGACGTCGAAGTAGGCGGCGTGGTAGCGCTTATTGCCGGGATCGTTCCAGAAATAGAGCGGCATCGGCGGGGCGGGAGCCTCACACACCAGTTCGCCCACCTGGTCGCGCAGCGGCTTGCCTGCCTCGTCGTAGCACTCGATCTTCATCCCCAGGCCCGGAGCCTGCAGTTGGCCGGCGTACACCGGCAGCGTGGGACTCCCGATGGCAAAACACCCGTTGATGTCGGTGCCCCCGGAGAGTGAGTTGAAATGCAGATCGGCCTTGATGGCGTCGTAGACGTAGGCGAAACCATCCGGCGAGAGCGCCGAGCCCGTCTGGCAGATCTCACGCAGGGCCGCAAGCTCGTAGTCCTCTTTGGGCACCATGCCTTGAGCCTTCAAGAGGCTCAGGTAGCTCGCGCTGGTGCCGAAGACTGTCACCTTGAGATCCGCGATCAGGCGCCAAAGCGCCCCCAGGTCGGGGTAGGCGGGGTTGCCGTCGAAGAGGACCACGGTGGCCCCCGTCCCCAGGGCCGAGATCAGCCAGTTCCACATCATCCAGCTGGCCGTGGTGACGTAGAAGATAGTGTCGTCGCGCGTGAGATCGGCGTGCAAGACCAGCTCCTTCAGCTGGTTAATGAGGATCCCTCCGCCACTCTGCACGAGGCATTTGGGCTTGCCCGTGGTGCCCGAGGAGAACATGACCACTGCCGGGTGGTCGAAGGGCACCTGCTCGAAGATAAGCTCTTCGCCGGCCTGATCGGCGATGAACTCGTCCCAGCGGAGAGCGCCCCGGATGGAGGACAGGTCGGCGGCCGGGTCGCCCGCGTAGTGAGCCACCACCACCCGCTCGATGCTGGGGATGCTGCGGGTGACCGCGGCGGCGTTAGGGATGCAGTCGAACACCCGGTTCTTGTAGCGATAGCCGTCGACGGCGAACAGCACCTTCGGCTCGATCTGGCTCAGCCGATCCGCGGCCGCCTCCGGGCCGATGTCGGTGGCGCAACTAGACCACACGGCACCCACGGCCGTAGCGGCGAGCATCGCCACCGCTGTCTCTATGAGGTTCGGTAGGTAGCCTGCCACGCGGTCGCCCGGCTTGACGCCCGCCGCCCTAAGGGCGCCGGCCACCCGAGCCACGGTCTGGTAGAGCTCGGCGTAGGTCACGCGTACCGGCGCAGCGGTCTCTCCCACGAAGATGAAGGCCACCCGATCGTCGCGATAGCGCAGAAGGTTCTCGGCGAAGTTAAGCCGCGCGCCGGGGAACCACTTCGCTCCCGGGAACCGGGCCGGGTCGTCGATCACCGCTGTGTAGGGCGTAGAGGCCTGGATACCGAGGAAGTCCCACGCCGCCGCCCAGAAACCGGGGATGTCGTCGACCGACCAGCGGTGGAGCGCCGCGTACGATTCGAACGTCCGGCCACACCGCTCGCCGGCAAACGTGGCGAAGTGCGTCATATTGGCGCCGGCGACGCGCTCCGCCGACGGTTCCCACAGCAGTGCAGCCACAGCCCTCTCCTCCTCGTTCCAGCGGATGCGCCGTCGAGCGCGGCCGCTCGTCTATCGCACCCGGACTACTGTCCCTTGAACGATGCCTTCCGCTTGGCCACGAACGCGCCCATGCCTTCGCTCTGGTCTTCGGTGGCGAAGAGGACCGCGAACATCGAGGCCTCGTAGCGCAGGCCGTCCTCCTTGGCCATGTCGAGGCCATTGGCGATGGAGTCTTTGGCGTGAGTGACCGCGACAAGGCCGTTCTTGGCGATGGCCGCCGCCGTCTCCTTGGTCTTCGCTAGCAGATCCTCGGGTGGGAACACTTCGTTGACGATCCCCCAGGCGCAGGCCTTGTGGGCATCAATCACCTTGCCGGTCAAGATCAGCTCGTTGGCCTTGTTGCGGCCGATGAGTCGCGGCAGGTTCTGGGTTCCGCCGAAGCCGGGCATGACGCCCAATGTGACTTCCGTGAGCCCCAGTTTCGCCGTTTCGGAGGCGTAGATGAAGTCGCAGG
>Ga0208080_1000966_pt1 | contig 14371 bp, 14 predicted proteins | sample NGESurdeep092012_3_FD_184476 | JGI IMG/M metagenome (GOLD analysis project Ga0208080, IMG submission 184476) | Arctic peat soil microbial communities from Barrow, Alaska - NGEE Surface sample 210-3 deep-092012 (SPAdes) | ecosystem: Environmental > Terrestrial > Soil > Wetlands > Peat ...
TTGCCGTTCGCGGCCGGCCTGATCGCGGCCGGCAAGCAGGTGTTTCTCGATCTCAAGCTGCACGACATCGGCAACACGGTGACCAAGGGTGTCGAGAGCGTGGCGCAGATCGGCGCGACCTTCCTGACCGTGCACGCTTATCCGCAGACCATGAAGGCGGCGGTGGAGGGCAAGCGCGGATCGAAGCTGCGCATTCTCGCGGTGACCGTGCTCACCTCCTATGACGACGCCGATCTCGCCGCCGCTGGCTACGACATGAGTGTCGGCGAACTCGCCGCCGCGCGCGCGAGCCAAGCGCGCGACACCGGCGTCGACGGGCTAGTCTGCTCGGCGGAGGAGGCGGCCAACCTGCGCAACATCGTCGGCGCAGGCATGACGTTGGTGACGCCGGGCATCCGGCCGGCGGGAAGCGCCAGCGGCGATCAGAAGCGGATCATGACGCCGGCCAAGGCGATTGCCGCCGGCGCCGACTACCTGGTAGTCGGGCGGCCGGTGGTGGACGCGGGCGATCCGAAAGCCGCGGCCGACGCGATCGTCGCCGAGATCGCCGACGTGACCGGCCAATAAGGGGATCGTGCGATGACCAAGGGATATTGGGTGGCGAATATCGATGTGACGGATATGGACGGCTACAAGGCCTATGTCGCGGCGAACGCCGAGGCGTTCCGCAAGTTCGGTGCAAAGTTTCTGATCCGCGGCGGCAAGTCCGAGGCCGTGGAGGGTAAGCTGCGCTCGCGCGTCGTGGTGATCGAATTTCCAAACTATGAGGCAGCATTAACCTGCTATCGCTCGCCCGAATATCAGAAGGCCAAGGCGCTGCGCATAGGCAAGGGAATTGGCGAAATCGTCGTCCTCGAGGGCTACGACGGCCCGCAGCCTTAGAACCGCATCGGTTTTGGTTAAGTCAGAACCCGACCTAACATTTTGATTTGAGCTCATCTTGTCCGAAAGCCGGTTCCCACTTTCCGGGATCATGCTCTAGTCGCCTTTTGCCAGCCGCCGCGCTATACCCTCGCCGCTAGTTCCGGGAGCAAGACCGATGGCCGAGATGCGGCTCGTGATCGCCGGCGCCGGCGGGCGGATGGGCCGCACGCTGGTCAAGGCGATCGCCGACAGCAAGGGATTTTCGCTTAGCGGCGCGCTGGAAGACGCGCGCTCGCCGCTGCTCGGCTGGGATGCCGGCGTGCTGGCGGGCCTGGGCGAGAATGGCATCAAGCTCACCGCCGACGCCGGCCGGCTGCTGGAGCAGGCCGATGGCATCGTGGATTTCACCGCGCCGGTGGCGACCTTGGCCTTCGCCACACTCGCCGCCAAGGCCGGCAAAGCGCACATCATCGGCACCACCGGATTGGCTGCTGCGGACGAGGCCAAGATCAGGGACGCTGCCAGGACGGCGGTGATCGTCAAGTCCGGCAATATGAGCCTCGGCATCAATCTACTGGCGGCGCTCGCCAACCGCGTCGCCAAGACGCTCGACAATTCGTTCGACATCGAAATCCTGGAAATGCATCACAACCAGAAGGTCGATGCGCCGTCCGGCACCGCGCTGCTGCTCGGCCGCGCCGCGGCGGAAGGCCGCGGTATCGATCTCGACCAGCACGCCGTGCGCAGCCGCGACGGCCACACCGGTGCCCGCAAGGCGGGCGATATCGGCTTTGCGACTCTGCGCGGCGGCAGCGTAGTCGGCGAGCACAGCGTGATTTTTGCCGGCCCGGCCGAGCGCATCGAGTTGGTGCACAAGGCCGAGGACCGCATGATCTTCGCGCGCGGCGCGCTGCATGCGGCGGCCTGGGCGCGTGACCAGAAGCCGGGACTTTATTCGATGGCCGACGTGCTGGGCTTGCGCGACTTTTAGTTTTCGTCACCCCCGGGGCTTGACCCGGGGGGCCATCTTTTTCGAAAGATGGATTGCCGGGTCGAGCCCGGCAATGACCAAGAGTGAAAGGCTTGATAATGACTGACCGACTTCTCGTGCTGGTGCGTCACGGCCAGAGTGACTGGAACCTGAAGAACCTGTTCACCGGCTGGCGCGACGTCGATCTGACCGACAAGGGCGTGGCGGAAGCGTGCGAAGCTGGCCGCAAGCTCAAGGCGCAGGGGATCAAGTTCGACGTTGCCTTCACCTCGGCGCTCAAGCGCGCGCAACGCACGCTCGATCTGATGTTGGAGGAGATGGGCCAGACCACGATCCCGGTGTTCAAGGACCAGGCGCTCAACGAGCGCGACTATGGCGATCTGGTCGGCTTGAACAAGGACGACGCCCGCAAGAAATGGGGCGAGAAGCAGGTGCACATCTGGCGCCGCTCCTACAACGTGGCGCCGCCGGGCGGCGAGAGCCTGCGCGATACCGCCGCGCGCGTACTGCCCTATTACATCACTGAGATTTTGCCGCGCGTGATGCGCGGCGAGCATGTGCTGGTTTCGGCGCACGGCAATTCGCTGCGCGCGTTGGTGATGGTGCTCGACAAGCACACGACGGAAACGATTACCAAATTGAATTTGGATACCGGCGTGCCGATGATCTATCGGCTCAACGCCGATTCGACGGTGAAGTCGAAACTAGATCTGGCGGCGTAACTACTCCGCCGCCATCCCCGCTTCCCAGCCCAGCATCGCGCGCTTGCGGGTGATGCCCCAGTGGTAGCCGGTGATGTCGCCGTTCTTGCCGATGACGCGGTGGCACGGCACCACGAAGCAGATCGGGTTCTTGCCGACCGCGGCGCCGACCGCGCGCGCGGCTTTCGGCGCTCCGGCTCGTGCCGCGATGTCGGAATAAGTGGTGAGCTTGCCCAAGGGAATGGTTAACAGCTTCTCCCACACGCGCACCTCGAAATCGGTGCCGATCAGCACCACGCGCAGCGGCTGTTCGGGGCGCCACAGCGCTGGATCGAAGATGCGCCGCGCGGTTGTTGCGGTGGCCGCGAAGTCTTCGGCATAGCGCGCCTTCGGCCAGCGCGCGCACATGTCCCTGAGCGCCGCGCGATCCTTGCCGACATCGGCGAGCGCCAAGCCGGCGAGTCCGCGCGGCGTGATCATCACCAGCGCCATGCCGAACGGGCAGGGATGGAAGCCATACGTGATGGTGAGCCCTTCGCCGCCGGTCTTCCATTCACCCGGTGACATCGCCTCGTGCGTGACGAACAGATCGTGCAGCCGGCCGGGGCCGGACAGCCCAACCTCGTAGGAGGTTTCCAGCACGCTCGCCGACGCGCGCAGCAGATCGCGCGCGTGGTTGAGCGTGAGCGCCTGCAGGAACGCCTTGGGCGTGAGGCCGCACCAGCGCCGGAACAGATGGTGCAGATCCGTGGAGCTGACGCCGGCGGCTTCCGCGATGGTGTCGATTTCGGGCTGCGCGCGCCAATGGCCGCGGATATGGGCGATGGCGCGGCGCACGATGTCGTAATCGGCCGCCGCGGTGGCGAGCGGGGCGAGATCGGGGAAGCGGTCGGTCAAGGCCGGTTGTTCCAGGGTCATGTTCATACCGGCTATTTAGGGCTGGGCGCAGCGCCCAGCCACCCGATTCCTGACTAGTCCAACGTCGTCCTTGTTACCCCGCGCTTGGCTTCGCTTAGCGCAGCCCCTAGCTCCTGCGCAAAACTCGCCTTCTCGTGCGGACTTAAGAAACTCGCGATGGCGAGCTGCTTGCCGCGCGAGACCAGAAGCAGCCGCTCGATGCCGAATTCCTCGTGCACGACCTTGTCGAGCTTGACCCAGAGCGGATTGAGCACCCATTCGCGTGACGCTCCGTGGTGGCTCACCTTGCGCACGGTCAGCGCGCAGGAAGTGACCTTTACTTCTTCGTAGGCGGCGGCGTGGCGGTAGTTGAGCCGGAACGCCCAGTACAGCAGCAGCACGTCGAGCCCGAAAAATCCGAACACCGGCCATGCGCCATCGAGCAGGAACGCCATACCGGCGATAAAACTGATGGCGCCGAAAATCCCCATCAGCACCAGGAAACCGACGCGGCCGAGCGAGCGATGCGGTGTGATCACCGCGGAAAAGATCGTGGGCTCAAGCTCGTCGGCGTTGTCGGCGGTCATGGCGCTCAGTATACCGAAATCATGGCGAAAAAATCGACCCGCAAAGCATTGACGAAGGCGCGCAAGGGCAAAGCCGCGACGGTGAAGTCTGGGCCCAAGCGGGCCAAAGTCGATGCCAAGGCCGCCGTCGGCGTGCTGCCGCAATGGACCGATGCGCAGATCGAGCAGGCGTTCCGCCGTTTCAAGGCCGCCAATCCGGAGCCGAAGGGCGAGCTCAAGCACATCAATCCGTTCACGCTGCTGGTGGCGGTCGTGCTGTCGGCGCAGGCGACCGATGCCGGCGTCAACAAGGCAACGCCGGCGCTGTTCGCGCTTGCCGACACGCCGGAGAAGATGGTCGCGCTCGGCGAGGAGCGCGTGCGCGACCTGGTCAAAACCATCGGGCTATTCCGCACCAAGGCCAAGAACGTGGTCGAGCTGTCGCGCAAGCTGGTCACCGAGCATGGCGGCCAAGTGCCGCGCTCACGCGAGGAGCTGGAGGAATTGCCGGGGGTCGGGCGCAAGACCGCCAATGTCGTGCTCAATATCGCCTTCGGCGAGCCGACCATCGCGGTCGATACCCACATTTTTCGCGTCGGCAATCGCACCGGCTTGGCGCCCGGCAAGACGCCGTTCGAGGTCGAACAGAGGCTCGAGCAGGTCGTCCCGGCGCACTATAAGCGCCATGCCCATCATTGGCTGATCCTGCACGGGCGCTACACTTGCGTGGCGCGCAAGCCGCTGTGCGAGAAGTGCATCATCGCCGATTTGTGCCAATGGCCGGGCAAAACGGTCATATAAGAACTGTCTAGGGAGAGTGCGTATGGAACGCTCCGCCGGCGGCAAGAGCAAGATCGTGGATCGCGCCGATCCAAAGGTGATTTTCGGCCTGGCCGGACTTCCGGCAAAAGCCGGCGCGGCATGGATGAATGCAGGGCTTCGCATCACCGGAAATTTCAAACGCGATGCGGCGGCGGCTTCTAAATACTGGCGCGCAGGTTCGGACTTCTTGTCGAAGCTACCGAAGAAATCGGCGCGGACACACGAGCAAGAACTCGCAGCAGGCCTCATCAAATTGGACTGCCGCCACGCGCGGGAGGAATTCCTCTCCCGTCACGCCGAGGCGGCTTATCGAAAACTTACTAAGAATCTGTCGGTATTTGTGCGCGTGGATGAACTCGCCTATGACGCCGCCAAGCTGGTGCCGGGATTGACGCCGACGCGCCAGCAAGTTGCCGCTGAGGCGGAGAATTTACAAAGCGAGAAGGATGGCGTCGAAGTCGATCAGGGAATTTTCCTTGCGCATGTTCTCGCGCATGCGGACACCGGCATGCATCTGTGCCACGCCATGCTGCGGCCGAAGATGGAGTCGATCGAACGCGCGGCCGAATTCATCAAGCGTGACGCGATCGACTTCGGTCTGGTGAAAATCGAGCGGCAGGGCAAGGCCGTGGTTGTCAACATCAAGAATCCACGTTTCCTCAACGCCGAGGACAACGGCACCCTCGACGATACCGAGACCGCGATCGATATCGCCATTCTCGATCCGATGAGCGACATCTGCGTGCTGCGCGGGGACGTGGTCGAGCATCCGAAATATCGCGGCCGCAGGGTGTTCTGCAGCGGCATCAATCTCACTCATCTCTATCGCGGGAAAATTCCGTATCTCTGGTACATCCGCCGCGACATGGGCGTCGTGAACAAGATGTTTCGTGGGCTTGCGATGCCGGGTATGCGCGGGCCGGACGAAATGATCGGCGGCACCCACGAGAAGCCCTGGGTTGCCGGGGTCGATGTCTTCGCCATCGGCGGCGGCTGCCAGTATCTGCTGGCGATGGACTATGTGGTCGCCGGCAGCGACGCCTATATGACGCTACCGGCGCGCAAGGAGGGCATCATCCCCGGCGCCGCTAACTTAAGGCTGACGCGGTTTGTCGGTGCGCGCGTCGCGCGGCAGGCAATCCTCATGGGCCGCAGGCTGGAGTGCGATTCTCCGGAAGGTCGCATGATCTGCGATGAAGTGGTGCCGCCCGGCGAAGTGGCCGCCGCGATCGAGCGCGTGGTCGAGGATTTCACCGGCGCGGGCGTGGTCAGCGCCGCCGGCAACCGGCGCGCCTTCCGCGTCGGCGAAGAGCCGCTCGATATGTTCCGCCGCTACATGGCGGTCTATTGCCGCGAGCAGGCCTATTGCCACTTCAGCCCGACGCTGATCGCCAATCTGGAAAAATACTGGAACGCCGCGCACCGCAAGCTGTGAGCGTAGCGGGAGCAGGCTTAGCGTGGCGGCTCGATCAGTTCCGCCCGCGCGCCAGACAACTTCTTGTGCATGTGCACCATGAACGCCATGGCGAAAATCGGCGTCGCCAGGTTAACCACCGGGATCGACACGAACACCGCGATCACCATGCCGGCGAGGAACACGTAAGCCGCGTTTGTCTTGCGCATTGCCTTGGCTTCGCCGGGCGGATGGAAGCGCATGGCAGCGAGCTCGAAATATTCGCGGCCGAGCAGATAGGAATTCGCCAGGAACAGGATGATGACGCCGAGCCCGGCCAGCAGCAGGAATGGCAGCGCGCAGAGATAAACCAGCAGCGCCAGAGCGGCGAACTTCAATCCTTCGATCAGCGCGGGGAACAGCGGCAAGGCTCGGCCGACCGGCTCGGCCGGATAATGCTCGCGTTCGACCGCTTCCGCGATCTCGTCCACGAAGAAGCTGCCGACGAAGGCGGTCACCGCCGGCATCAGGAACAGCGCGCCGGTGATGATGCCGAGGCCGGCCATGATCGAGAGCACCCAGGCCAGCGTCGCCCAGGCTGCATGCGGCGCCATGCCGGAACTCTGCTCGGCCCAGGTGGCGCCGCTTTCGGCCAGCGCAGCGAATACGCGCTGCAGGCCGATGCCGATCACCACGATGAGGGCAAGCGCAAGCCCGACCGCCTTGAGCAGAACCGCGCGCAGGGGCTGCGTGAACATTTGTGTCAGGGCGTTAACGGCGGCGTCGATCATGCGGAGACAGGTAAGGCGGCGCGTAGCGAGGGGCAAGGGCTAGGCCCCGAACCGTCATCCTTCGAGGCACGGCTCGCACCTCAGGATTACGGATTACTTATTTCGCCGGCGACAGCGTCTCGGTCTCCAACGACTCGGCCTCCGCCGGCACCAGCGACGCCATTTCGTCGGCATCGGCGGCCGGAAGGTCGGCCCAGGCCATCGCCTTGTAGTCGAAGCCCTTCACGAGCGTCGGCTTTACCACCTCGAAATATGGCGAGATGTCGAAATCGCGCGGCGCGTACAGCGACGAATGGCGGATTTCCAGGATGTCCAGCCGCGCCGCCTCGCTGTCGAGCCGGGTCACCTTGGGCAGGATCGGATAGCGCACGGTTTCGAACGCCTGAGCTATCAGCGCCGAGCAGATGATGCGGGTCGGGTGGCCGGAGCCGAGCGCGATCATGCGCCGGCGCCAGCGTTGCGGCACCGGCAGCGGCAACAGATAGCGCAGCAGGTCGATGATGTTCTTGACGTCGTAGTCGAAGCCGATGCGCTCGCCGGCATAGGCGCACACGCGCGCACGGTCGTCCTCGGTTAAGCCCGTCGGCCGGCAGATGCGGGTGTGGAAGCGGACATATTTCGACAGCGGCGCCGCCACCACGCCCTGGCCGATATTGGCCTCCACCAGCACCAGCGCCTCGCCCTCGGCGGTTACGCGATCGCCAATCGGCCCGACATAGAGTGCGGCATGCGACCAGGTCGATTGCGTGAGATACTTGATGACGCCGGAAATATGGTTGTTGCCTTCGACCAGCAGCACGTCGCCGGGCTTGAGCGTGGCGCGCAACGAATCGGGGTCGCTCGGCGTGAACGGCTCATAGCCTTGCGCCGGCTCTTCTAGATAGCGGGCGAGAAACCGCCCTACCCCGTCGACCCCCCAACTCATGTCGCCCGATCCCTGGCGTCAATTCTTGACGCCTAGTGTGACGCTAATTTCCCCGGTGCGGTCGTTTCGTCCGCGCGTCTTGTTGCTGCCAAATTTAATGAAGAGTCATTGCAAATTGGTTCATTGGCCGCGCATTGAGGTTACCGACCGTTAGCCATGATAATTGCGGCGCCACGCGCATTCGGGCAGTGTGTCGGCCCCGCCAGAAAGCATTCGGATACCATGTCGAGCCTTAGTCGCCGCTCATTCCTTGCCGCTTCCGCCGCGTTCGCGGCGGCACCGGCGCTCGGTGCCGTGCCATACGGGAGCGACGTGGACGTAGTGATCATTGGCGCCGGCGCGGCGGGGATCGCTGCCGCGCGCCGCGTCGCCGCCGCCAACCGGCGCTTTGCGCTGATCGAGGCGGGCAACCGAATCGGCGGACGCTGCGTCACCGACACGAAAATCTTCGGCGTGCCTTACGATCTCGGCGCGCACTGGATGCACAATCCCGACAGCAATCCGCTGGTCGCGGCCGCAGCGAAAAGCGGCTTCGACGTCTACCCGGCGCCGCGTACGCAGACGGTGCGCGTCGGCCCGCGCAGTGCACGCGACAGCGAGCTGGAGAATTTCCTCGCCTCGGTGTTGCGGTCGCATCGCGCCATCGCCGACGCCGGCAAGGCCAAGGCGGATATGGCGGCGGTGCGGGCGCTGCCACGCGATCTCTTCGATTGGCAGGCGACCGTCGAATTCATTCTCGGGCCGTTCGGTGCGAGCAAAGATCTTAAGGAGATCTCCGCCATGGACCTCGCGCGCGCGATCGAGCGCGATAGCGATGCGTTCTGCCGGCAGGGTTATGGCGCGCTGCTAGCCAAGCTCGCCACCGGCCTGGATGTTCAATTGTCCACGCCGGTCCAGCGCATCGATTGGAGCAGGGGTCTCGAGATCGAGACCACCAAGGGCCGCTTGCGCGCCCGCGCCGCGATCGTGACGGTGTCTACCAATGTGCTGACCGCCAACAAAATCGAATTTAGTCCAGCCTTGCCCAAGCGCCAGCTCGATGCCGCGGCCAAGCTCTCGCTCGGCAGCTACGATCACATCGCGCTGGACATGCCGGGCAATCCGCTCAACCTGCAACGCGACGACATGGTGTTCGAGCAATCGGCGGGCACGCGCACGGCGGCATTGCTTGCCAATATATCCGGCAGCGGTCTGCATCTGGTCGAGATCGGCGGACAATTCGGCCGCGAGCTTGCCGTCAAAGGCGAGGCCGCGATGGTCGAATTCGCGCGCGATTGGCTGGCGTCGCTGTTCGGCGCGAACGTCAAGCGTGCGATTAAGCGCAGCCATGCCACGCGCTGGAACGACGAGCCTTTCGTGCTCGGCGCCATGTCGGCCGCCGCGCCCGGCAACGCGGATGCCCGCAAAATCCTGATGGAGCCGATCGGCGGTCGCATCTGGTTCGCCGGCGAGGCGGTGCACGAAACGCAGCCGGGCACGGTCGCTGGAGCGTGGGAATCCGGCACTCGCGCGGCCGAGGGCGCTTTACGCAAGATGGGCGGACTGAAGGAGCCGGACGAGAACAAACCCGCGCGCCGCCGCCGCCGCCGGCATAACGAGGACGAGTGATGGCCGGCGGCATGTCTACGCGCCCAAAGGCGCTGATCGCCTGGTCGAGCGGCAAGGACAGTGCCTGGGCGCTGCACGAGGCGCGGCGCGCGGGCGAATTCGACATTGTCGGCGCATTGACGACCGTGACCGACACGTTCGGCCGCGTCAGCATGCATGGCGTGCGCGAGGAATTGCTGCATGCGCAGCTCGACGCCGCCGGATTGCCGGCGATCGTGGTGCGCATTCCCTTTCCCTGTCCGAACGAGATCTATGAGCAGAAAATGGCGGCGGCGATGCAGGAAGCAAAAGCGCGCGGCATCACGCATATCATCTTCGGCGATTTGTTCCTGGAGGATATCCGCGCCTATCGCGAAGCGCTGCTCAAGGAGATCGGCATGACGCCGGCATTTCCGCTCTGGCAGCGGCCAACCGCGGCGTTGGCGCGCGAGATGATTGATGCCGGCATCGAAGCCCATCTTGCCACCGTCGATCTAAAGAAATTGCCGGCGTCGTTCGCGGGCCGCCGCTTCGACTTGGGATTGCTCGACGCGCTACCGGCCGGTGCCGATCCTTGCGGGGAGAACGGCGAATTCCATTCGTTCGTATCGGCAGGGCCGATGCTGGCGCGGACTATCCCCGTGAGGGTCGGAGATACGGTCGAGCGCGACGGCTTCGCCTATTCCGATTTGCTGCCTGCTTAAGCCCGCAGCACGCCACCGGTTTTTTTCGTCACTTCAGCGACGATCCTAGATCCAAGCGCGTCGATCTCGGGGTCGGTCATGGTTTTCTCGCGCGGTTGCACGGTGACCGCGATCGCGATCGACTTCTTGCCGGGACCGATGCCCTTGCCTTCGTAGACGTCGAACAGGGTGACACTGACGATCAGCTTGCGGTCGACGTTTTGCGCTGCGCGCACGATGTCGGCGGCCCGCACCGCATTGTCCACCACGAAGGCGAAATCGCGTCCCACCGGCTGGAATGGCGAAAGCTCCAGCATGGGCTTCGCCCGTGTCGGCTTGGCCTTCGGGTCGGGGACTTTTTCCAGGATTACTTCGAAGCCGACCAGCGGCCCTTCGGCCTTGAGCGCGGCAATCGCGCGCGGATGCAGCTCGCCGAAATGGCCGAGGATATTCTGCGGGCCGATCTGGATCGTGCCGCTGCGGCCGGGATGGAACCAGGCCGGTCCGCCCGGCACCACCTGCAAGGCCTGCATCGGGCTGCCTGCGGCTGCCAGCACGGCGAAGGCGTCGGCCTTGGCGTCGAAGGCGTCAACCGGCTTCGCCGCACTCGACCAGTGGCGGCCGATGCCGGTGCTCTTGGCGAGCGCGCGGCGTAGGCCGGTGGCGGCGGTGAGTTGATCCTCGGGCCGGTCGCCCTTGAAGATTTGCCCGACCTCGAACAGCGCCACGTCCGCGTAACCGCGGTCGGCATTGCGCTGCGCCGCCATCACCAGCCCAGGAATCAGGCTCGGTCGCATGTCGGACAATTCCGCCGCAATCGGGTTGGCGAGCGCAAGCGCAGCGCCGCCGCCGCCGAACAATTCGGCCTCGCGCTTGGAAACAAATGACCAGGTGACGGCTTCGACCAGACCGCGCGCGGCCAGCGCACGCTTGGCCTTGCGGGTGCGGGTCTGGATCGGCGTGAGCACGGGCTTGCGAGCGTCGGCGCCGCGCGGAAACGGCGTCGAAGGCACCTGGTCGACGCCGACGATGCGCACCAGTTCCTCGACGATGTCGGCGCGGCCGTGCACGTCCGGCCGCCACGACGGCACCGCGACCTTCACCTTTTCGTTCTGGCCGACGGCGAAAAAGCCGAGCTTCGTCAGTACCCGGCGCACCTCGGCGAGCGGGAGTTTCAGGCCGGCCAGCCGCGGCAATTCGCTCAGCGGAAAATCGATGATTTTTTGCTTCCGCGTCGGATCGCCGGCAACCACGATCTCGGACGGCTCGCCGCCGCACAGATCGAGCACCATATGGGTGGCGAGCTCGAGGCCGGGCAGCATGAAGGCCGGATCGACGCCGCGCTCGAAGCGATAGCGCGCGTCAGAATTGATGGCGAGCTTGCGGCCAGTCTGCGCGATGTTGAACTCGTCCCACAGCGCGGATTCGATCAGCACGTCGGTGGTGGTCTCGGAACAGCCGGTTTCCTCGCCGCCCATGATGCCGGCGAGCGATTCCACGCCCTTTTCGTCGGCGATCACGCAGATGCCTTGGTCGAGGGTGTAGGTCTTGCCGTCGAGCGCCAGCAGCGTCTCGCCGTTATGCGCGCGGCGCACCGTGAGATGGCCATGCACCTTCGCGGCGTCGAACACATGCAGCGGCCGGCCGCGATCGTAGGTGATGAAGTTGGTGATATCGACCAGCGCGTTGATCGGGCGCAGACCAATGGCGGCCAGCCGCTTCTGCAGCCAGTCGGGCGACGGCCCGTTCTTGACGCCTTTCACCAGCCGCAGGCCGAAGGCCGGGCATAGCGATGGCGTCTGGCCGAAATCGAGGGTGACTTTCACCGGGCAGGGGAACGTGCCCGCCACCTGCTTTGGGATTTTGTCCTTGAACGTGCCGATGGACGTGGCGCCGAGATCGCGGGCGATGCCGTTGACGCCGGTGCAGTCCGGGCGATTCGGCGTGAGATTGATCTCGATCACCGGCTCGCTGACGCCGGCCCATTCGGCGTAAGGTTTGCCGACCGGCGCATCGGCCGGCAATTCGATGATGCCGTCGTGATCGTCGGAGATCATCAGCTCCGCCGCCGAGCACAACATGCCGCGGCTTTCTACACCGCGGATGGTGCCGATCGAGAGCGTGATGTTTTTGCCGGGGATGAAGGTGCCGGGTGCCGAGAATACGCCCTTCATGCCGGCGTGCGCATTGGGCGCGCCGCACACGACCTGGATCGGCTTGCCGTCGCCGATGTCGACCATGCACACGCGCAGCCGGTCGGCATTGGGATGCTTCTCGGCGGAAATGACTGAGGCGATCACGAACGGCTTGAGCAGACTGGCCTTGTCCTCGACGCGCTCGACGTCGAGCCCGATCATGGTGAGCTTGTCGACGATCACATTGAGCGGTTCGTCGGTGTCGAGATGCTCTTTGAGCCAGGGCAGGGTGAATTTCACGCGCTCAATCCTCCCGCCAGCGTCGGGAAATCGAGCGGCCTAAATCCGTAATGCGCGAGCCAGCGCACGTCGGCCTCGAAGAAGGCGCGCAGGTCCGGCATGCCGTATTTCAGCATGGCGATGCGGTCGATCCCGAGGCCCCAGGCGAAGCCCTGGTACTCGTCCGGGTCGTACCCGCAATTGCGCATCACGTTCGGATGCACCATTCCGCAGCCGAGGATTTCCAGCCAGTCCTCGCCTTCGCCGAAACGGATCTCGCCCTTGTCGCGTTTGCACTGGATGTCGACTTCCAGCGACGGCTCGGTGAACGGGAAGAACGACGGGCGGAAACGCATCTTCACGCTGTCTACCTCGAAGAACGCCTTGCAGAATTCCTCGAGAATCCACTTCAGGTGGCCGAGATGCGAGCCCCTGTCGATCACCAAGCCCTCGACCTGGTGGAACATCGGCGTATGGGTCTGGTCGCTGTCGCTGCGATAGGTGCGGCCCGGAATGATGACGCGGATCGGCGGCTTCTGGGTCAGCATGGTACGCACCTGCACCGGTGAGGTGTGCGTGCGCAGCAGCAGCCGCGAGCCGTCGGGCTTGGGCGGAAAATAAAACGTGTCGTGCATCTCCCGCGCTGGATGGCCTTCCGGGAAATTCAGCTTGGTGAAGTTGTAATCGTCGGTCTCGATGTCGGGACCCTCGGCCACCGCAAAACCCATGTCGGCGAAGATCGCGGTGAGCTCGTCGATCACCTGGCTGATCGGATGCAGGCGGCCGATCTCGGTCGGCGACTCGCGCGCCGGCAAGGTGACATCGACGGTCTCTGAATTGAGACTTGCATCGAGCGCGGCAGCGGCGAGCGCGTCCTTGCGCGCGGCAATCGCAGCGGTCACCCGCTCTTTCAAACCGTTGATCCCGGGACCTTGTAATTTTCGCTCGTCCGGCGTCATCGAGCCGAGCGTCTTGAGCAGCGCCGAGACCGAGCCGCTCTTGCCCAGCGCTCCAACGCGCACGGCTTCCAGCGCCGCTTCGTCCTTGGCCGAAGCGACGGCGGCGAGTAGGTCGTTTTCCAGTTGCGCAATGTCGGACATGGAAAGTCCCGGGCGGTGGGTGTCATCATCAGCGAAAGCGGATGATCCAGTAACCCCTGCGCACGCGAAATTACGAACAGCCGGTGGCTACTGGATGCCCCGCTTTCGCGGGGCATGACAAGTCTCGCGGTGGATGGCTCAGGCCGGCAGCGCGGCCTTGGCCTTTTCCACGATCATCTGGAATGCAGTCGGCTCGTGGATGGCGAGATCGGACAGCACCTTGCGGTCGACCACCAACCCGGCCTTCGCCAGACCGGCGATGAAGCGGCTGTAATTGAGGCCGAACGGCCGCACTGCAGCGTTCAGGCGCTGGATCCACAGCGCGCGGAAGGTGCGCTTGCGCCGCTTGCGGTCGCGGAAAGCGTATTGATTGGCCTTCTCCACCGCCTGCTTGGCGACGCGGATGGTGTTCTTGCGGCGGCCGTAATAGCCCTTGGCGGCTTTAAAGACTTTCTTGTGCTTGGCGTGTGACGTGACGCCACGCTTGACGCGAGACATGGCAAAACTCCTTGCAGTTCATGCGAATGGTTGGCGAGGACAACGGCCGCACTCGGCGGCCAGAAATACGGATTAGCCGTTCGGCAGAAAGTATTTCTTGATGTTGTCGCCGTCGGTCTTGAACAGCACGTTGGTGCAG
>Ga0208080_1000968_pt1 | contig 14365 bp, 10 predicted proteins | sample NGESurdeep092012_3_FD_184476 | JGI IMG/M metagenome (GOLD analysis project Ga0208080, IMG submission 184476) | Arctic peat soil microbial communities from Barrow, Alaska - NGEE Surface sample 210-3 deep-092012 (SPAdes) | ecosystem: Environmental > Terrestrial > Soil > Wetlands > Peat ...
AGAAAAAAGCGGGATTTTGCGCCTGACCGCTTACGGACTCAACTGCGAATTCACACTATCGGCCATAACCAGACGGTGGCGATTTTTCTTCAAAGCCGACATTCGCGACTGCTGATTGATATCTTGGTGGCAATCCGTGGCCACGCCTCCAACTGGCGATCATTTGTTTACGCTCGTTATCGTGATCAGCGTGATCTCGGGCGCGGCAAACAGGCGTATCGGCGGCCCCCAAGTGCCGGCGCCGCGGCTGACATACAAACGTCGTCCGTCGGCCAGTTCGGTGAGACCGGTGTGTACACCATAGGTCAGCCGCGTTAGATAGACGAACGGGAATATCTGCCCGCCATGGATGTGCCCGGAAAGTTGCAGATCGAAGGGCGTGTCGCTACCCACCACCGGCTGGTGTTTAAGGAGGACGATAAAGTCACTCGCGGTGACTGAAGCGGGCGCCTTGCTGGTATCTAGTCTGGCTTGCTGTCCTGAAGACAACGCGTTGGGGTCATCGACACCCACCAGAACGATGCCGCCTGCTTTGGCCGATTCGCCGCGCAATACGGTAAAGCCTGCGTTGCGCAGGAAGCTCAGAGAGTTTTCCAGCCCGGCATAGTATTCGTGATTGCCGGTGACGGCAAATGCCCCTAGTGGTGGTGTGTACGAATGAAAGTGCCGGGCAAGCGCCTCAAGGTCGTCGCCTTGCCCATCGACGATGTCGCCCGTCGCCACGACGATGTCAGGCTTGATCTCACGCAGCTTGCCGATGACGCGGTCGAGAAATCTATCTCCCAGCATGATGCCAAGGTGCAGGTCGGATATCTGCGCGATGGTGACGCGGCCGGAAGCGAGCTTGGGTGTGGTGATGTTGATTTCTTCAACCTGTATCCGTCGCGCTTCGACAAATCCGTAGCCCAGCGTGGCAAGGGCTAACAAGCCCACGGTTCGGAATGCCAGCGATTCGTTCAGGGGCCACTTAAAATTCAGCAATGTGGTGAGCGCATGGCCGAGATCGAATAACAGGCCGATGCAAAGAAACAGGAACAGATATCCCATCCATGTATAGCTCACCCAGGCGGTGGAGACGGTTGTGCGGTGCCAACTTTGCCTTTCCAGGAACCAAACGATCAGAGGGGAGAGAGTCAAGACGATCCCCGTCAGCGTCAGCGCCAGAGTCAGGCCGAATGAATGCGGGAAGACCATCCACACCTTGCCAAGTGCATAGAGGTGCATGGAACCGTAGATCAGTAAGGCTACGCTCAGGAAGGTAATCAATGTCAGGCTCCTTGAGGTAATTCTTCTGTGGTGTTGTAAGCAACATGAATCGGGCTGGTTCTTGCCGTTATTCTGGTCTCCAATCTTTTACAAGTCTAAAGGCGTTCTGTGACCAAGACGCGGCCCGTAGCGCCCATGGAGGTCTTTCCGTCCTCGCCTTTGATGCGTCCGAGAAGCTCTACGATGTGCCCCCCGAGTTTTGCATTGGGGATGACCTTCCTAACAAGCCACTCCAGTTGAATTGTCTCGTCGGCAAATATAGGCCGGCGATAGCGTACCCAGAACTCAAGACCGACTACCGAGCCATTGGACGAGAAGTGCGATGCGGTCAAAGCGAAAAGAAGCGCGGCAGTGTGCGCTCCACTGGCGATGAGCCGGCCGTACCGCGTTGTCGTCGCAAAGTCAGGGTCATGGTGCACCGGATTGGTGTCGCCGACCGCGAGGGCATAGTCGTGAACAATTTTCGGTGTGAGCGCGATTACGGACGAAAACCGCTCGTGTGGGTAAGCTAACATCGTCTATAGATTACACTGCATTGAAGAGGTACGAATTATTGCCACGCTCCCCTGATTAATTTGTACGCTGAGGGTCTGCTTTCTAGAAGCGCCAGAGGCAGCTTAGGGTCGTCTGCTGTCCGCGGCACGCTCGGATAACAGACCTTGGCCGGAATTTCAGTAGGCAGCGCGTGTCGTCAGGGACAACAACCGGCTAACAAGAGTCTGTTGCCTGTTCAAAGGCTGATAGTCGCAATGCGGAAGAGAAGGCGCCTTAGATAAACTACGAAATCTGCTGCGCTGATCGGACAGGCTCCGAACGGAACCAGTTCTCGGCTAGAGGTCATATTCGCTTACTTGACAGAGAAGTCCGAGCCCTGATGTGCTCCCCAAGCAAGCGAATTCCGAGAACTCTTGGTCGCTGAGCGTGGCGTTGGGCTAATTCGGACGTAACACGCTATTCCGCCTTGATTCCGGCCGCCTTAATTATCGGCCACCACTTTTCGATCTCGGCTTTGTGATGAGTGCCTAGGGCCTCCGGCGTCTGCTGTTCGGGCGTAGGGATATCCTGCCCCAGGTCGGCAAGGCGCTTGCGCACGGCCGGATCGGCGAGGGACTCCTTGATGGCGGCATTGAGCTTCGCCACCACTGCTTTTGGTGTGCCCTTCGGTGCCCAGATACCGTGCCAGACCGACATGTAAAAGCCTGGGAGACCGGCTTCATCTACGGTCGGAATATCCGGCGCCGCGGCGCTACGCGTTTTCGACGTCACCGCATAGGCCTTCATCTTGCCGGAGCGCACATGTGGTAACGCGTTTGCGGTCTGCTCGAAACCAAGGTCGATGTGACCGCCGATTAAGTCCTGCATCGCCGGCCCCGATCCGCGGTAGTGGACGATCACGAATTTCGTCCCGGTGGCGTTCTGAAAATACACACCGCTGATGTGCGACGGGGTGCCTGAGCCACCGGTGCCCGAGGACACCTTGTCTTGGTTCGCCTTCACCCAGGCGACCAGTTCTTTAAGATTCTTGGCCGGCACGGCGTTCTTGGAAACGATTATCTGTGGATTACTGGCGATCATGGCCACAGGCGAAAGATCCCGAAGCAAGTCATATTGAAGCGGGTAAATAGCGCCGTTGAATACATGCGTGCCCAGGTGCCCTATCCCGATTAGGTAACCGTCAGGCGCCGCTCGCACTACCCGGCTAACGCCGATGCTACCTCCAGCTCCGGTTGTATTCTCGACCACCACGGTCTGGCCGAGCGACCGAGTCATGCCTTCGGCTATGATGCGGGCAATCGTGTCGGTTGGGCCACCGGCAGAAAACGGCACTACCATCGTTATGGGGTGAGTAGGGTACTGCGCAATAGCCGATGAGGCTACAAGTGCAAGCAATGCAAAACCTGCAATCAATGGCGTTAGCTTTCGCATCGCGCGAGCCGAAAATGTACACATGGGAATTCCTCTAGATTTGTCTGGCACTACTTTCTGGCGGTTGCAGGCCCCGCCTGAGCAGCAAATGGGACGACAAATACGAAGATTAGACTTAGATGGTGCTCTTGTCTATGGAAGCGCCAATGACCGCAATGCGGTGCGGATTCAACCGGTGGATGCAACACACTAGACACTGCGTAAGCAGAAGGAGTGTTGCAGATGAAGCAAAGACCACGGATCTATTACACGGAAACCCAGAAAGATCTGATGTGGGAGCGCTGGCAGAAAGGTGAGTTACGCCGAGTCGGCGTCGATACATGCGACACTTGTAGAATTGGCGGCAGCGGGGGATGAAGGCGAGCGCGCGCGAGATCGAAGAAAGCAGCGTCGGCCAGACCGTGTTCACCCACATGTACATCGAGCCACTCGGACCGCAGGCACCTGCACTTAAGCTCAGTGCACAGCCGAAGTGGCTTCCGGAGTCGTCACCGGACCCGCGCCGCTGAAGCGGTCGAGCGCGATGTAGATCACGGGCGTGATGTACAGCGTGATGGCCTGCGAGAACACCAGCCCGCCGACCACTGCCAGGCCCAGCGGCTGGCGCAGCTCGGCGCCGGCGCCGAGGCCAAGCGCAAGCGGCAGCGCGCCCATCAACGCAGCGAACGTGGTCATCATGATCGGCCGGAAACGCAGCACACAGGCTTCGCGGATCGCGTGCGGCGCATCCATGCCCCGGGTGCGCTGCGCGTCGAGCGCGAAGTCGATCATCAGGATCGCGTTCTTCTTGACGATGCCGATCAACAGCAGGATGCCGATGGTCGCGATCAGCGTCAGGTCGACATTGAAAAACCTGAGCATCAGCAACGCGCCAACGGCAGCCGACGGCAATCCGACGAGGATCGTCAGTGGATGAACATAGCTCTCGTACAGCACACCGAGCAGCACATAGATCACCAGCAGCGCCGCGACGATCAGCACCACCTGGCCGCCTTGCGAACTCTTGAACACCGCTGCATCGCCACCGTAGCTTGTGATGATGGACGACGGCAGCTGGATTTGGTCCCGGTATTTTTCGATCTTCGCCGTTGCGTCGCCGAGCGCCGCTCCTGGCGCCAGGTTGAACGACACCGTCACCGCCTGCAGCTGGCCCGCATGGTTGATGGCCGTCGGCCCGACCGTGCGCTCGACCGTCGTGAAGCTCGATAAGGGCACCAGCGCGCCGGTGGACGAGCGCACATAGATGGTATTGAACGCACCTTCGTCCTGCTTGGCTTGCGGCGCCACCTCCATGATGACCTGATAGCTGTCCACGTTGGTGTAGATGGTTGACACCTGGCGCTCGCCGAAGGCGCTGTAGAGGGCCGAGCGGATCGAGTCGATCGACACGCCCAGCGTGTTGGCTCGATCGCGGTCGATCTTCAAAGACGCCTGCAAGCCCTTCAATTGAGAATCGCTCGTGACATCGCGAAATAGCGGATCGGCACGCATCACTTCCTGCAACTTGGTTGCCCAGTCGTTCAACTCGCCGGCCTGCACGCTTTGCAGAATGTACTGGTATTGCGCCTTGCTGATGCGCCCGCCCAGTCGCAGATTCTGGATTGGCCGCATGAAGACCTTTATTCCCGGCACTTCGCGCAGCTTGCGCCGCAACTCCTCGACCACCTGGGTCATGGGCAGGCGCTCGCCGCGCGGTTTCAGGTTGATGAACAGCCGCCCGCTGTTCTGTGCGCCGCCACCGCCATTGAACGAATTCACGGTTGCCACGTTCGGGTCGGCGAGAAAGATCGCGGCAACGCGGTTCTGCCGGTCAACCATGGACTGGAACGAGGTGTCCTCGGACGCTTCGGTGCTGATGCTGATCTGGCCGATGTCCTCTTGGGGGAAAAACCCCTTTGGAATGGTGACGAACAAATACCCGGTAGCGACGAAGGTCAGGCCGGCGACGAGCATCACCATGCCGCGATGGCGCAGTGCCACGTCGAGCGAACGCGTGTAGGCGCCGAGCAGCGCATTGAAGCCGCGTCCAAACGAGCGCACCAGCGCGCCGGGTGGCTTCTTGTGCGCCTCGTCGGTCAGGAAGCGGCTGGCCAGCATCGGCACCAGCGTCAGCGACACAAAGGTCGACGCGATGATCGCCAGCGTGACGACCACCGCGAACTCGTGGAACAACAGCCCGATCACGCCTGGCATGAAGAAGATCGGGATGAACACGGCAACCAGCGAACTCGAGATCGAGATGATCGTGAAGCCAACCTCGCGCGAACCGCGCAGCGCGGCCTGGAACGGCGGCACGCCATCTTCCACATGACGCATGATGTTTTCCAGCATCACGATCGCGTCGTCGACGACCAGTCCGACGGCCAGAGTGATGCCCAGGAGCGAGATGTTGTCGAGCGTGTAGCCGAACGCCCACAGCAGCGAGACGGCGCCGATCAGCGATACCGGCAGCGATAGCATCGGAATCGCAGTGGCGACAAAACGGCGCAGAAACAGGAAGATAACCAGCACCACCAGCACCACAGTGCCGGCCAGCGTCAGGCTCACGTCGTGCAACGCGGCTCGGATCGACACCGATCGGTCGTTCACCAGCGAGATCTTGATGGACGCAGGCAGCTGTGAACGGAATTCCGGCATCGCCGCCCGCACGGCATCGACCACCTTCACGGTATTGGCGTCCGGCTGGCGGAATACCCCAAGCGAGATCGAGCGCTCGCCGTTGAAGCTGCCAAATGTTTTCACGGTTTCGAAGCTGTCTTCGACATCGGCCACGTCGCGCAGGCGCACCGGATTGCCGTTGCGGTTGCTCACGATGAGGTCGGCGAACTCGGCTGCGTTGCGCAGTTGCCGATTTGCCTGCAGCGTCAGCGTTTGCTCCGGACCTTCGAGCGTTCCGACCGGGGTATTGACATTGGCCGCGCGCAGCACCGCAGCCAGTTCGTCGAGGCCGATGTTGCGCGCCGACAGTGCATCTGGCTTTACGCGAACGCGTACCGCGTAGCGCTTCTCGCCAAAGATGGTGACCTGCGCCACTCCTGGCAGCGTCGACAGCGTCGGTGAGATCAGGTGTTCGGCATAGTCGTTGAGGTCCGACAGGCTGACGGAAGGCGACGTCAGCGCAATGAACAGCACCGATGAATCGGACGGATTGACCTTGCGGTAGGCCGGCGGGGCCGTCATGTCCTGCGGCAGCAAGCGCTCTGCGCGCAGCAGCGCTGCCTGCACATCCACCGCCGCGGCATCGATGTTGCGCCCTTCATCGAACTCGAGCGTGAGCGAGGTCTCGCCCAAGGTGCTGCTTGAGCTAATGATGTCGAGGCTCGGAATGGTCGCGAACTGCTTTTCGAGCTGCAGCGCGACGGAGGTCGCCATGGTCTCGGGACTCGCTCCCGTCAACGCCGCATAGACATTGATCACCGGTGTGTCGTAGCTTGGCAGCGCCGCCACCGGAATGCGGGCGTAGGCAATGACACCGGCCGCGATGATGGCGGCATTCAGCAGCACCGTCAGCACCGGACGGCGGATGAACAGTTCAGACAGGTTCATCGCAAGACGGCCGCCGAGCCTGCTGCTGCGGGCGCAGGCTCGACGCTTGCAGCTGCGGCTCCGGGCCCGGTCGCGGCACGTTCGATTACCGCGACACCTGGGCGCAGGTCCTGGCGCCCATCCACCACCACACGTGCACCTGTGACCACGCCGTTCACGACCGCATCAGGCCCGTCTGCGTACACCACCTCTACGGGGTGCAAGACGGCCTTGTTGGTCGCATCGATCGAATAGAGGATGCTGCCGCCTGGCCTTTGAATGATCGCCGCCTGCGGCACCACGATGGCATTCTTCAGCGTTTGCACCGCCATGCGCACCTTCACGAATGCGCCGGGCCACAGCAGCTCGCTGCGGTTTTCGAATTGCGCCTTCACGCGCACCGTGCCCGAGCCGGCATCGACGACGTTGTCGACGAATTCGAGCCGTCCCGTGACCGTGCCGCGTGCGTCAGGCGACACGGCAACAACCTTGCCGCCACCGGAGCGCAGCGTGCGCAATGCATCGTTGAGATTGCGCTGCGGCACATTGAAGCTGACGGCGATAGGGTCGAGTTGAGTGATCGTCACCAATGCCACCGTGCCCGGCTGCACGGTGCTACCGGAAAAGACGTTGATGCCACCGGCGCGGCCGGAGGCAGGGGCCACGATGCGGTTGTACGACAGGCTGACTTGGGCGGCATTGATGGTGGCTCGGTCGGTGTCGACAACCGCCTGCTGCGCGGCGACCAGCGTCTGGTTCGTGTCAACCGCGCCTTGTGAGATGAAGTTCTGCGCCAGCAGTTCGCGGCTGCGGGCGAGCTGGCGCTGTGCGTCGGCAAGCGTGGCCAGGTCCTTGGCGAGTTGTGCGCGGGCCTTGGCCAGATTCGCCTCGTCGTTGCGCGCGTCGAACGTGAACAGCAACTGCCCCGCCTTCACGAACTGGCCTTCACGAATGTGCACCTGGGTGATCACACTGCTGACCTGGGGCCGGATGTCGACGCTGTTGAGTGCGGTGACGGTGCCGGTGGCTTCGAGCGTGACGTCGACATCGCGTTGCTGGGCGCGAACGGTGCTGACTCTCACCAGCGCGCTACCGCTGCCAGATGCCCCACCCGATGCCGACGCAGCGCTGGCGCCAGGTGCCGCGCCGGAGCGCAAGTCGGGCCCGCGCATCACCGCATAGCCGATGCCCAGCGCCACGAGGACGACGCCAGCAACCCATCCCAGCATCGACTTCTTCATCGCGCTGCCATCTTGGTCAGAGGCAATCCACTGCTGCGGTCGGTTGTCATCATGTTATGCAATTCTCAATAGTACAGAAAAACGCGGTCAGTTCACCTGTGCGCGAGCGGCTCAGCAGAAGCGGACCACCCACCGCCGAGTGCACGGATCAGCTGCACGCTGGCGCGACGTTGACGGGTGTCGAGATCCAGCGAGTTGCGCTGCGTCTGCAGCGTGGCGGTCTGCGAGGTCACGACTTCGAGATAGGTCACCGCGCCCTCGCGATAGCGCTCGGTAGAGAAATCGAGTGAGCGCTGCGCGGCCGCGAGCGCCGACCGTTCCGAATCGGCTGCAGCGCGGTAATGATTGAGCAGCGCGAGGTTGTCTTCGACCTGCTGGAACGCGCTTAGCACGATGCTGCGGTATTTCGCGCCGGCTTCGTCAAGCACCGCCTGGGCTCGCGCGACTTCCGCCTGACGTTTGCCCGCGTCGAACAAAGTCAGAAACAGGGAGGGTCCGATCGCCCAATAGGTATTCGGCGCCCTGATGAAATTGCCGATATCGCTGCTCTGGTAACCGGCTAAGGCGCTGAGCGTAACGGCCGGGAAGAAAGCGGCGCGCGCGACGCCGATACTCGCGTTGGCAGCTGCAATCCGGCGCTGTGCGGCAGCGATGTCCGGCCGGCGTTGCAGCAAGGTCGAAGGCACACCCGCGGGAACCTGCGGCAACATAATGTCGGCGAGACCGGGTTCGATGGCGAAGCTGGAAGCGGATTCGCCGACGAGTGCCGCGATGGCGTGCTCGATCAGGGCGCGTTGCGCGAGTGCCTGTTTCGCTTGCGAGCGCGTGGAATCCAGTTGTGTCTGCGCACGCGCCACGTCCAGCCCCGATGCGATGCCGCCGTCATGACGTGTCATGGTCAGATCCAGCGCCTTCGCATAGGCAGCGACGGTGTCATTGAGCAGCGCGACCTCGCGGTCAAGCCCCCGCAGCGCGATGTAACTGTCGGCGAGCTGAGCCTGCAGGCTGAGACGCGCGGATTCCAGGTCCGCCTGTGCGGCTTGCTCCGAGGCGGCACCCGACGCAACCTGGTTGCGGATGCGACCCCACAAATCGAATTCATAATCCACTTCGAGGCCGAGCGTGTAGGAGCCATATTCATCCGGCGAGGTCGGGCCGAGTACGCGCAACGGTCTTAACTCAGCCTGCCGGTCACGTTGTGCATTGGCGGACCCGACCAGCGTTGGAAACAGACCGGACCGAACCTGATCGCTTATGGCCTTGGCCTGCTGATAGCGCGCGAGGGCGGCGGCAAGGTCCGGACTATTCTCGATCAGGCGCTTCTGCATTGCATTGAGATCGGCGTCGCCGTACAGGGTCCACCAGGCGTCGCGCGGCAGATCGTCGGCAGGCCGGGCCGGTGTCCACGGTGCTGTTTCCTTGTACTTGCCGGCGACGGGAACATCGGGAATCCTGAGTGGGGGCGCCAACGAGCAGGCGCCGAGCGCAAGAGAGAGCCCGACGGTCAATGCGCAGGGAGTCTTAATTCTTGCCACGTTCGCCGTTTCCGGTTGCCCCAGGCGCTGCGGCCTTTGCATCCGCTACTTCGACACGCACCAGGTCGCCGTTGGCTATGCCATCGGGCGGACTTTCGATCACGCGGTCGTTGGCCGCAAGTCCGGAAGCGAGTTCGATGACCTTGCCAAAATCGCGTGCGATGGTGACCGGTTTCAGGGTGACCTTGCTGTCTGCGCCGACGGTGGCGACGCGGAGTCCCGTCTTGTCGAATATCAGTGCGCTGGGCGGGATGTTCAACGCGCCGGCATCACGCGGCAAATCGAGGCTCACGTTGGCGAATCCGCCGGGCAGCAGTTCCGCGTTGGCGTTGTCCACCGCGAGCTGTATCAGCATGCTGCCCGACGCGGTATTGACTGCCTGGGAAGAGGATTCGACCGTCGCGGTATAGAATTTCGCCGGATGTTCCGGCACGCTTATTCTGGCCTTGGTGCCGCGTTTGACGATTGACACGTAGTTCTGCGGCACGCCGACATAAACACGAAGTTTCTTCGTATCGGAAACCACGAACAGTTCCAGCCCCGCTCCGCTGCCGGCATTGATCAGCGCTCCGACGTCGGTCGAGCGTGCGGTGACAATGCCGCCAAACGGTGCGACGATGCGGGTGAAGCTTTTCATCGCCAGGAAACGATCAACGTTCGCCTGCGATGCGCTAACCATGGCCTGTTTGGTAGCGAGATCGCCGGCTTTCTCCTCCGCCTCCTGGCGCGATACCGAATCGGAGGCGAGCAAGGATTGCCAGCGCTTTGCCGTGGTTCCGGCCAATGCGGCATTCGCCTGGGCGCTGGCGAGATCTGCCTGGGCCTGCAACAGTTGTTGATCGAGATCGGGGGTTTCGATTTCTGCGAGCAGTTGCCCGGCTTTAACCGGCGCGCCGATATCGACTTTCCAGCTTTTCAGATAGCCACTGACGCGCGCGTAGATTGGCGCGCGGGAATACGCCTCGAGGCGCCCTGGCAGATCGAGCGTTGCGGCAGCACCGGCGTTGCCCGGAGTGATGACAACGACGGTAGGCACGGCCTGGGCGTCCGCGCGTTCACGCAGGCGGGCCGCGTCCGATGTACGTGTTGCAATTCCGCCGACCACGACGATGACCGCGATGACAACTATCACGGTTCCAGCAATATACAGCGTGCGGCGGGACAGGGCGGGAGCCCCGACATCAGACGACATGAAGTTCTCCAATGACAGGACTTGGCGCGGGTTTCTTGCCATACCGCGCATGCACGAGGCTGAAAACGACGGGAACGAAAACCAGCGTGGCGGCCGTCGCGAAAATGAGGCCGCCGATCACCGCGCGGCCGAGCGGCGCATTCTGCTCGCCGCCTTCGCCTAGGCCCAGGGCCATGGGCAGCATGCCGATCATCATCGCCAGCGCAGTCATCAGCACCGGACGGAAGCGGACAACGCCTGCATCCAGCGCGGCGGCAACGGCGTCGCCGAGTTGTTCGAGGCGTTCGCGCGCGAAACTGATCACAAGCACGCTGTTCGCGGTGGCGACACCCATGCACATTATCGCACCGGTGAGTGCCGGCACCGACAGGGTGGTATGCGTCGCAAACAGCATCCAGACGATACCGGCGAGTGCCGCCGGCAGCGCCGTGATGATGACAAAGGGATCGCTCCAAGACTGGAAATTCATCACGATCAGAAAATAGATTAGCACGATGGCGCCCAGCAGGCCGAACAGCAAACCGGAAAAGGCCCGGTCCATTGTGCGCACCTGGCCGACGAGGACTACGCTGGAACCTTTGGGCACTTCGCCAGCGGTGTCGGCGATGATGCGCCGGATGTCGCTGGCGACCGAGCCCAGATCGCGGTCCTGGGTCGTCGCATTGATCTGCACCATCGACTGGATATCGTATTGGCTGACCACGGCGTTGCTCGTATTGCGGCTGAAACGGGCCAGACCGCCAAGCACCTGCGGAGCGCCGTTGGCGGCGCCGCTGATCGGCAGGTTGGCAAGCGCCGAGAGCGAATCGAGGCGGTACTGCGGGGTTTGCAGCACGATCGGGTAGGACACGCCATTGGCCGGATTCAGCCAGAAGGTTGGAGCCACCTGGCCGCTGCCTGCGAGATTGACCACCAGGCTGTTGGTCACATCGCGCGCAGTTACGCCGACATCCTGCGCTCGTGTGCGATCGACATTGATATCGAAAACCGGGGTCTTGCGCGATTGCTGGATGCGCGCATCCGCCACGCCGGGAACGCGGCGGATCGCTTTCAGCAATTTGTTGGCATAGTCGAAGTTGGCGTCCAGGTTGTTGCCGCGAATCTGCAAATCGATCGGTGCCGGCGCGCCGAAATTGAGAATCTGGCTGACGATGTCGGCAGGGGGGAAGGAGAACACGGTGTCGGGAAACTCGCGCGGCAGTTGTTCGCGAAGTTCGCGCACGTAGTCCGCCGTCGGACGGTGGCCCTTTCGCAGCGCGATCTGAATGTCGCCGTCCTGCGTGCCGACCACCCCGGTATTGTTGTAGGTCAGATTGATGCTGCTGGGCGGCAGGCCGATGTTGTCGACCAGGGTCGTGATCTCTTCAGCCGGAATGACGCGACGGATAGCTTCCTCGATGCCGGCAAATCGCGCTGCGGATTCTTCAACGCGGGTGCCCACCGGTACGCGCGCGTGCATCAGGATCTGGCCGCCATCGACTGCGGGGAAAAAATTGCTGCCGAGAAAGGGCACGAGAGCGAACGAAAGCAGGACAAAGCCCATAAACCCGATCACGAAAACGTGGCGATTGCCGAGGGCCAGCCGCAGCAAATCGCGATAGCGCTCGCGGATACGCTCGAAACGCGCTTCGAAATCGCGCTGAAACAGCAGTAGGGGATTGCGCGACGGCGGCAGCGTGGCCCGGGTACCGTGCATGTCGGTATGCGCGGCGTGCGGCCGCAGCAGATACTTGGACATCGTCGGCACCAGCGTGCGCGACAGCACGAAAGAGCACGTCATCGCGAACATGACGGCCTCGGCCATCGGCACGAACAGGAAGCGCGCCACGCCTTGGAGAAAGAACATCGGCACGAACACGATGCAGATGCACAGCAGGGAGACGAATGCGGGAGTGACGATCTGCCGCGCGCCGTCCATGATTGCGGTCTCGACGTCCTTGCCCTGTTCCAGGTGCCAGTTGATGTTTTCGATGGTCACAGTGGCATCATCGACGAGGATGCCGACGGCCAGCGCCAAGCCGCCCAGGGTCATGATGTTGAGCGTTTCGCCGATTGCCGCGAGGCCGATGATCGAACCCATAATCGACAGCGGGATCGACACCGCGATAATGACGGTCGAGCGCCAGCTGCCAAGAAACAGCAGAATCATCAGGCTGGTCAGCGCGGCCGCGATAATGCCCTCGATTGCCACGCCTCTGATCGCAGCACGCACGAATATTGACTGGTCGTTAATTGGCGTGACCACCAGGTTGTCCGGCAGCGATGCCTTGATTTCGCCAAGTTTCGCCCGGATGCCGTCGACAATCGCCAAAGTGGATGTTGCGCCGTTCTTCAGCACCGACATCAGCACCGAGCGGCCGCCGTCCACGTGCACGATATTGGTCTGCGGCGAGTTGCCGTCGTGCACGTTGGCCACGTCGCGAATGTAGACCGTGGCCCCGTTGACCACCTTGATCGGAAGGTTGCCGAGTTCTTCGATCGCCGACGGCGCATTGTTCAGTTGCAAGGTGTATTCGAGGCTGCCGATTTTCTGCGTACCGATCGGCACGATCAGGTTCTGCGCGGAGAGGGCGTTGGAGACATCCTGCGCGGAAAGGCCGCGTGCCTGCATCGCCGAAGTGTCGAGATCGATCTGCACCAGCCGTTGCTTGCCGCCATACGGATAGGGAATGGCGGCGCCCGGCACCGTAACCAGCGGGGGACGCACCGCGTTGACGCCGAGGTCGAAAAGATTCTGTTCGGACAGACCCTTGCCGGATAGCGCGAGCTGGAGAATGGGTACGGTCGACGCGTTGTAATTGAGGATCAACGGCGGCGTGATGCCGGGGGGCATCTGTTTCACGACAACCTGCGAGATTGCCGTAACCTGCGCATTGGCCACCGCAACGTTGACGCCGGGCTGAAAGAAGATCTTGACAATGCCGATGCCGGCGTACGAATTGGCCTCGATGTGCTCGATGTCATTGACCGTCGTAGTAAGCGACCGCTGGTAAAGCGTGGTGATACGGCCCGCCATCTGTTCCGGAGGCAGCCCCGTGTACTGCCAGGCGACGGCGATCACGGGTATTCTGATTTCGGGAAAGATATCAGTCGGCGTGCGCATCGCCGCCAGCGGACCAATGATGAGCAGCAGCAGGGCCAGAACCACGAACGTGTATGGCCGCTGCAGGGCGACGCGGACGATCCCTACCAGCATCTTGAATCCTCCTAAAGCAGATTGCCTGCGGATGCGAACATTTGCGGCCTCACGACTTTGCTGTTTCCGCGTGCATCTGGGCGGGCTTCCGTGTCTGCCTGGGCGCCGCACCGCTGGTGTCCGCCGCGCCTGGTATCAGCGCATCCACGTTGGACTGAATGCGCTGCATCAGTTTAACCAATTGCGCACGATCCGCAGCCGACAGGCCTGACAGCGTTTCGGCGCGCGCGCGGTCTGAAACACGCCAAATTTCCTCCAGCACTGGGAGCGCGGATGTTTGTAGAAAAAGGCGGCGGGCCCGGCGATCTGCGGGATCAGGCCTGCGTTCGATCAGGCCGTCTCTTTCCATGCGGTCGAGAATTCGCACCAGCGTCATCGGATCGGTGTCGGTGAGATAAGCGAGCCGCACCTGCGAAATCCCCTCGTTGCGCTGCAGGTAGGAAAGCACCTTGCATTGCGCCAAGGTCAGATTCAGCTCGGTGGC
>Ga0208080_1000969_pt1 | contig 14359 bp, 13 predicted proteins | sample NGESurdeep092012_3_FD_184476 | JGI IMG/M metagenome (GOLD analysis project Ga0208080, IMG submission 184476) | Arctic peat soil microbial communities from Barrow, Alaska - NGEE Surface sample 210-3 deep-092012 (SPAdes) | ecosystem: Environmental > Terrestrial > Soil > Wetlands > Peat ...
CGGCATGCCACACCTCTGGCTGAGGTCGTCACATGGCCGGATGAGCGGTTCGACAAGGCGTTCCGGGACATGTTCCGCGGCTACCTCCCCGGTTGGGGCATCATGGACCGGTTCCTGGAGGGTGCGCCGAGCCACCTGGTGCACCTGGAGGAGTACGTCGAGGACGGCACGTGCGTCATCCGCGCCGAGATGCCGGGCCTGGACCCGGACAAGGACGTCGAGGTCAGCGTCAGCGACGGTGTCCTGACACTGCACGCGCACCGCGAGGAGCGCAAGGAAGACGAGCGCCCGGACAGCTACAGCTCCGAGTTCCACTACGGCAGCTTCCTGCGGCGGATCCAGCTGCCCGAAGGTGCGACCGAGGCCGACGTGAAGGCGACCTACAAGGACGGCATCCTCGAAGTCCGCGTCCCGATGCCGGCCGCCGCGACGGAATCGAAACCGACCAAGATCGCTGTCGAGCGCAGCTGACCGGTTGGGCTGGGCAGCGTCTGGCCCGCATCCAGCCCGGGAAGTTCGAGCACGTGATCACACTGTTCATGTGCGGCGACGTCATGCTCGGCCGCGGCATCGACCAGATCCTCCCGCACCGGGGCGACCCGGTACTGGAGGAAGGGTACGTAACCGATGCCGGGCAGTACGTCGCCCTGGCCGAGTCGCTGAACGGGCCCATCGCTCGTCCCGTGGATTTCGCGTGGCCGTGGGGCGAGTCGCTGCAGGTCCTCGACGATGTTGCGCCTGAGGCCCGCATCATCAACCTGGAAACCAGCATCACGCGTAACAGCGAGTTCGCGCCTGGCAAGGCTGTGCACTACAGGATGAGCCCAGCGAATGTGCCGACTCTGTCGGCGCTGCATCCAAGCGTGTGCGCGTTGGCGAACAACCACGTGCTCGACTTCGGTCGCGCGGGCCTGGACGAGACGCTCGACACCCTGACGGCGGTGGGGCTCCGGGCCGCGGGTGCGGGCACGGATGCGCAGCGCGCACGAGCGCCCGCCGCGATCCCCATCCAAGGTGGTGGTCGGCTGCTCGTCCTCTCGTGTGGGCTCGCTTCCAGCGGCATACCGCCGGAGTGGGCGGCGTCGCCGACCCGCTCCGGCGTCAACCTCCTCCCAGCGCTCACCGATGCCGTGGCTGCCGAGCTGACTGCCCAGCTGAGTGGGCAGAAGCAGCCAGGGGATCTGGTCGTCGTCTCGGTCCATTGGGGCTCGAACTGGGGATACGACGTTGCGCCAGAACAGCGGCGGTTCGCGCACGCGCTGATCGACGGTGGGGTCGACATCGTGCACGGACATTCCTCGCACCATGCGCGTCCGGTCGAGATCTACCGCGACAAGCTGGTGGTGTACGGCTGCGGGGACTTCGTGAACGACTACGAAGGCATCAGCGGTTACGAGGGCTTCCGGGACGATCTGCGCGTGATGTACTTCGCATCGCTGGACCCGGCTTCTGGCGTGTTGCTCTACCTGCGCATGGCCGTCATGAAGACACACCGGCTCAGTCTCCGGCACGCGTCACGCTCGGACGTCCAGTGGTTGCAGGGTGTCCTCGACCACGTCAGTCGTGAGTACTCTGCGCGTGTCGATCTGACGAGCGAGGGATGGCTCGCTCTACGCCGGAGCTGACCAGCGGCAGCTGGCGGCTCGGGTTGATCGCCCCGCCGTCCCGATAGCCAACAACAGCCATCAACCGGCGCGGCTCGTCAGACTCATGCAGCAAGGGGAATCAGCATCACCGGCACATTCGCATCGCGCACGGTGCGGCGCATAGTGCGGGCCCGGCCTTCGTCGAGCCGTTGCGACCAGCCGAGCACAATCAAGTCCACATCCTCGGCGGCCGCTACATCCAGGACTTGTTCAGCGGCCACGCCGCTGCGGACATGCAGTCGGACGCCGGGTTGAGCACAGTAGCGACTCAGGAACTCCGCCTCCCATGCCCGCTCGGCGTGCACCGCGTGGTTCTGGAACTTCGGGGTCGTCGCGGCGGTGTATACGTGCAGTGCGACGATCTCGATGCCAGCGCCAGCGAGTAGGTCCACTGTCCCTGCGACCGCGGCGGCCGATTCCAGCGTGCCGTCCAGAGGAACCAACGCCCGGCCGATCGCTCGGGTTCGGGGCCACCCGCAGGCGGGAACCACAACCACGGGCTTCACCGCGCGTTGTAGCAGACGCCAACCCGAGTTGTCCGGCTGCTCCACACCGGATAGCACCCCAAGCAGCGTGGAGGGCTGAGCAAGCTCACCTAGCACTCGCTTTGCCTGCGGCACCATAGCGGCGCCGCTCAGGGTGATACGCCGCACCGTTGCGGTCAGCGCAACACCGATAGCTTCCGCCAGCGCAATGAGCGACAGTGTGTCGGCGCCCTCGCCGATCACCGCGAGCACGTCGCCCGGCCTCGCTCGGCGCGGGTCCGTCATCCTCGTGCGGGGCCCATCGGCGAAACCTGGCGGACCCACTGGTGCCGAGGTCGACAAGACATGAGTGTTATCAGGCATGCCTCAACGACAGCGAACAACAGCCGTCCAGACGAGAGTCGGACGTCCCAATTCCGCCAACACCAACGTCTTGAGCCGCGCTCACTGCGCGGCTGGGGAAGGTTCTACCCAGGCCAAACGGTGAGATGTGAGTCGGGCAGCCATCTCCGGAAGCGCGTCGGCGGTGACCGAGCCGTGCAGATCGCCGATCGCCTTGCGCACATGTGTCCAGAGCACCGTGTACGCATACGTGCCGGCGAACCGGGCAGCGAGTTCGCCGACCAACACTACCCCGGTGAGCCACGCGGAGACCGGGTCGAATGTGACATCTCCGTCCGCCACCGGGAGGTATTCATCAGCCTGCCGCGAACCGCGTTCCCGCTGCTGACCTGTCGACGACCAGCGGGCGTCGAGGCGGCGCCAGCTCGAGACCTTGTTCCCTGGTACGCGCAATCGCGAGGGTGTGGACTGGGCGGGTCTGCAGGTCGGCAACCCGGGCCCGGGGGACTGCTGTGTGGTTCTTTCGTGCGATCGCACTGGATCTCGACGGCACACTCGCTGTGGGAGACAAGCTTTCGCCAGGCGTGCTCGATTCGATCGACGCTGCGCGCGCTGACCACTCGGTGCTGCTGGTAACCGGTCGCACTCGTCACGATCTCGAGCGGGTATTTCCAGGTCTAGCTGGGCACTTCGATGCGCTCGTTACTGAGAACGGCGCGGTGTTACATACCCGCGATGGTGTCCGGCCGTTACATGACCCGGTCGACCCAGCCGTTGGCAAGGCACTTGCTGACCGTGGCGTAGGCGTCGGTCGAGGTGATGTTCTGTTGGCTATCGACGGTCGGGATGGCGCCGCAGCCACGGAGGTGATCTCCAGTCTTGGGCTCGACTATCAAGTCGTGCACAACCGTGCATCTGCGATGGTGCTGCCAGGGGGCGTTACCAAAGGCAGCGGGCTGTTGAGCGCCCTCGACGAGCTCGGGATGTCCGCACATAACACGATCGCCGTCGGCGATGCAGAGAACGACCTGAGTCTGCTGCACGCCGCAGAGGTAGGGGCAGCGGTCAGAAACGCGGTGCCCTCGCTTGCTGAGCACGCCGACCTCGTGCTGGACGAACCAGACGGGGCCGGAGTCATCGGCATGCTCACCGGCAGCCTGCTACGTGGCGATCACCGGTTGTGCCCACCGCGTCGATGGGTGTCGATCGGCCGGTTCGAGGATGGCGCACCGGTCTTACTCCCCGGGTCGCAGGGCAGCGTGCTGATCGCCGGCGAGACCGGCGCGGGCAAGAGCTACCTGGCCGGGCTACTGGCCGAACGTTGGATCGACGCGGGTTACTCCGTCCTCGTCGTCGATCCGCAAGGCGATCACCTGGGACTGGCCGAGCGTCCCGGCGTGCATCTCATCGACGCAGCCTCCCACCTACCCGCTCCCCACGACCTGCTCGCTCTTCTGCGACCCCGACACGCAAGCGTCGTGCTTGACTTGTCCGGGCTGGACATCGATGCCCAACTCGCCTACCTCAAACGGTTACCCGAAGCGATCGCCGCCGAACGTACGCGTTTCGGCATACCGCACTGGGTCATCTACGACGAGGCACATCAGCGAGGCTGGCTGGACGACTACCCGGCGATCATCGGCACAGTCGCCGAGGCCGGTAGCTGTCTGGTGACGTGGCGACCTGACTTGGTCCCCGAAGACATCAGACGCACCGTCGACATCACGCTCACCGTGACCGCACCAGCCCGGACCCTTCGGGGAGACGCCCAGGATCTACACTGCACGCTCTCGGCGGCCGGCCAGACGCGCCCCTTCCAGATCGGCGAGCGGATCAGTGCCCATGTGCGGCACTGGCACAAGTACACCGCGACACCCCTACCAAGCCATCGCCGGTTCTACTTCCACAACCGCGACCCGGAAGACCCCATTGCCTCTGCCGCGACGCTGGAGCAGTTCAGCCGTCACCTGCGGGACTGCGATCTAGTCACCCTCGAGTACCACCTGGCACGTCGAGACTTCTCCCGATGGATCACCCACACCCTCGCCGACCACACCCTCGGCGCCGAACTCGACCGCCTGGAAGACGACCTGATGGCGCAGCGCGCAGCATCGTTGGAACGAAGTCGGCAGCAGATCCGCCAGGCGATCGATCGTCGCTACCTGCGAGGCTGATCAGGGCTGAGCTGCTCCGGCCGTAACCGATCCGTCGGTGGATCAGCGAGTCGACTGAAGTCGGGGGGTCAGCAGCCTTGGGTTGCTGACCGACTTCGCAGTGCTGATTGGGGTGCTCGTCGTGATCGCGGCACGGTTGTACCCGCGCGTGGTCGTGTGAACCTCGGACTTGCGGGCTATAGGGCTGGCTGGTCGCCGTGGACGACGAGCACGGGGCATGTTGCGTGTTCGGCGCAGGTGGAGCTGATCGACCCGAGGAGCAACCCGGCGAATCCGCCGTGTCCGCGGCTGCCCACGACGAGCATGGCGGCCCCTCCGCTCTCGTTCAGGAGGACCCTGGCGCCGAGTCCCTCGCGAACCAACAGCCTCATCCCAGGCGGCAGATCTGAGCCCACGACTTCGTTGACGCACTCGGTGAGGCAGCGTTCGGCGTCGGCTTCGGGGTTCCACGCATCGGGCACATAGCTCCAGCCGAAGTTGACGGGGAAGTGCCAGGCGATCACGGCATCGATCGAGGCGCCGAGTGTCTGCGAGATGCGCATGGCCCACCTCAGTGCGAGCTTCGACTGTTCAGATCCGTCGACGCCGACGACGATGCGGGGCCCGGGACCAGGTGTTTCTGTGGCGGTCATCGTGATCGCTTTCTGCCGGGCATTGGGAAAGCCCCGGGCCGGTCTGACCGTCCAGGGCTTCGCCGGCGACTGTCGCCCATTGGTGCTCGCCATGTCAACCTCCATAGGGCAGGTCATCGCTGATTCTTCGGTTTCGCCCGAGAGCCGCCTGACGACGGAGGGCCTACGGTCGAGAGATGGTGCGACTCAACGTCAACGGCAGCGAGCGGGCCGTGGCGGCGCCGTCGGGCCAGTCGCTGCTTGACCTGTTGCGTGATGATCTGCGTTTGACCGGCACGAAGTACGGGTGTGGTGGGGGGCAATGTGGCGCGTGCACGGTCCTGGTCGACGGCGCCCCGGTCCGGGCTTGTGTGGTGGATGTCGACAAGGTCGACGGCCGATCCGTGACCACGGTGGAGGGGTTGGCGTCCGAGCGGCACCTGCACGCCGCGCAGACGGCGTTCATCGAGGCCCGATCCCTGCAGTGCGGGTACTGCACACCCGCGATGGTGATGTCGGCCGTGGCGTTGCTCGCGCGAGATCCGATGCCGGACGACTCGGCGATTCGGGGGGCTCTCGCGGGCAACATCTGCCGGTGCGGCGGATATCCAACGATTCTGCAAGCGGTTCACCTCGCTGCCGCCGCCTTACAGTCGGACGCTCGTCCACAGCTGGCCGACGAAGCGCCCACGATGGCACCGACGCGGGGATCGGAAGCCTCCGGGGGCCTATGGACGCTGGTATTGCGGCCCACAGGAGACGATACGGGTGACAGCCGTGGTTGGGGTTGGTCAACCCCAGGTGGAGCCCGCCTGACGATCGACAGTACGGGGCTGATCACTGCCTTCACTGGCAAGGTCGACGGCGGGCAGGGTAATCGCACGGCGTTGACGAGGCTCGTCGCCGCCGAACTGGCCACATCGACGTCCGCGGTCCGGCTGGAGATGGGTGACACCTCGTGTGTGCCGTTCGACCTGGGAACGTTCGGCAGCCGGTCGGTACCAGATGCCGGCCATGCGTTGCGTCTGCTCGCCACTGAGGCGAGGCGAGAGCTCGTGCGCGCGGCTGCCGAGCAGTGGGAGGTCGAACCTGAGGATCTTGTCCCCGTGAACGCAGCCGTGCACACGCGTCGCGGCGACCGGCAGATCGCCTACGCGACGTTGGTGGGGGACGCCGAGCGCATGATCGTCGTGGACGCTGAGGGCCGGCTTGCCTCCTCGCCGCCAGACCTCGGTGCTGTGGACGCGGCCGCTCTGCAGCACCAGCTGGTCGCCGCCGTCACGGGAGCGAAACGATTCCCGTCCGATCTGGCCATCCCTGGCATGCTTCACGGCCGAGTGCTGCGACCGCCGGCCTACGGCGCGGTGCTGCGCACCGTTGATACCTCTGCGGCACAGCGAATGCCGGGGGTCACCGTCGTTGAAGACGGCGACTTCGTCGCGGTCGCCGCTGAGACCCGCGCCGCGGCGACCGCAGCCCTGCACGCATTGCGCGCGGACTGGCAGGAGTCCACGATCGAGCCTTCCGAATCGGATCTGGAGGACTATCTGCGTTCGCACCCCGTCGAGGCGGCGGGTTGGGACAGCGCGGTGCGCATCGACTGCGGCGACGTCGACGCAGCCGTCGCCAACGCCGAGGTTCGCCTCGCCGCGACCTACACGACCGCATACATCGCTCACGTCCCGCTCGAGCCGCGGGTTGCAGTGGCCCGGCTCGACGCAGACACAGCGACCGTATGGGTCGGCACCCAGCGGCCCTTCGCGGTCCGGTGGGAGGTGGCAGCCGCACTAGGTCTCGACGAGGACCACGTGCGCATCATCGTGCCGGACTTCGGCGGTGGATTCGGCGGCAAACACACCGGCGACGTCGCGGTCGAAGCGGCACGGCTAGCACGAGCGACCGGCCATCCGGTCAAAGTGGCGTGGACCCGCGCGGAAGAATTTTGCTGGGCATACTTCCGCCCCGCGTCCGTTATCGACGTGCGCAGCTCCGCGACCCGCTCAGGTGATCTCACGAGCTGGGAGTTCGTCGACATCAACGCCGGTTCAGCGGGGCTGATATCGCCCTACGATGTCCCCAACCAACAGGTGCGATTCCAGCCCGCACAATCGCCGCTGCCCCAAGGCTCCTACCGGGCCCTCGCGGCCACGGCGAACCACTTCGCTCGCGAGTCGCACATCGACGAACTAGCCCTCGCGTTGCAGGTCGACCCCGTCGACCTGCGACTACGTCATCTGAGCGACACTCGGCTCGCTGACGTCATTGCGGCGGTCACCGACAATGTCGACTGGCGCCACCAGCCATCTGAAGCCGGCCGAGGATATGGCCTCGCCTGCGGCGTGGAGAAGGATGCTCGAGTCGCCACCGTTGCCGATGTCGTCGTCGGCACGAACGGTGACCTGCGCGTCCTCCGCCTCGTCACCGCCTTCGACTGCGGCGCCGTCGTCGACCCTGACGGTCTGCGCAATCAGATCACCGGGGCGACCATCATGGGGCTCGGCGGCGCGCTCTTCGAGACCATCCATTTCGACGCGGGCCGCATTACGAACGCATCCCTTGCTGAGTATCGAGTGCCGCGATTCACGGATGTGCCGGCGATCGACGTGATCGTGCTCGATCGCCCAGCCATCCCGTCCGCCGGAGCAGGAGAAACGCCAATCATCGCGATCGCTCCGGCGATCGCCAACGCGATCTGTGTTGCGACCGGGCGACGCCTTCGCGCACTGCCGCTGGCACCGGACGGTCTCGTCCACTAGCCGCGCTGCGCGATCCCGTCGGGTTACTGCGAGCATGGCGTGATGGCAGCCGGCGACGGACCCCGGTCGCGGCATCGTCGCTGGCGGCGAGTCGTCGCCGGCCGCGCGCGCCGCGGTTTGCTGATCTTCCTGGCGATGCTCCTCGTCGAGTATCTCGTGGTACCGGAGCTGGTCGGTGCGAGCCGGAATCTCGATCTGCTCAGCCGACTCAATGTGGGGTGGCTCGTGGCGGGGATCGGCTTCGAGGTGGGCGCGCTGGTGTGTTACGCGCTGCTCGTCGGGACGCTGTTGCTGAATGTACGGCCGCCAATCTTCACCTTGGTACGGATCATCATGGCGACGACTGCGACGGCGCACGTCGTTCCGGGAGGTGCCGCCGGAGGCGCGGGGTTGGGCTACCAGCTGCTGACCTCGGCGGGAGTCGACGGCGCGGATGCCGGATTCGCGTTGGGCAGCGCCGCGATCGGTTCCGCCATCGTGCTCAACGCGATGCTCTGGGTTGCGCTGCTGGTGTCCATTCCGCTCGCCGGACTGCACACGATCTACGTGGTCATCGCACTCGTCGGTCTGCTCGCGCTGATGGCGGCGTCCGCGCTGGTGTACCTGCTCACCCGTGGCGAGGAGCATGCCGTGAGCTTCGTCAGAGCTGTCGGGCGGCGCATTCCCCGTGTCGGGGCGGACCGGCTCGAGCGGGTCGTCCGTCAGGTCGGCGCCTCGGTCGTCGAACTCGGTCGCGACCGCGTGCTCCTCCGGCGTGCGTTGGTGTGGACCGGACTGAACTGGCTGCTGGATGCGGCATCGTTGTGGGCATTCGTGGCTGCCTTCGGGCACGCAGCCAACCCGGTCGAGCTGTTCACCGCGTACGGAATCGCCAACGTGCTCGCGGTCATACCCGTGACACCGGGCGGCTTGGGGGTTATCGAGGCGACGGCGGCCGCGCTGCTCGTCAGCTTCGGCATCCCGCACGCCGTGGCGACGTTGGGCGTGCTCGGCTGGCGGCTGGTGAACTTCTGGCTACCCATCCCCTTGGGTGTCGTCGCGTACCTTTCGCTGGTGCTGCCGCGCGGCTCGGGCATTCGCGCCGGGCGCCGGGCACTGTCGCACTTGGCTGCCGACGTCAGGAATCCGACGGACGAGCACAGCGCCGGGGACGAGAACGGCGACGGCGTGGGGACGGCCCGGGATCCTGACGTGTGACATCTCGAGCCGGTGACGTTGGGCCCTAAGCCACGAAGCCTTCGGCACTGCAGAGTGGACGGGTGGACTCCGAGGGATGGCGGCGCAGCGTCGGCCGGCTCTCGGCGCTGGTCCGCAAAGAGTTCGTCCAGCTGCGGCGTGACAAGCGCAGCCTGGCTCTCGTCGTCGCGATGCCTGCTGTGCTCATGCTGATCTTCGGATACGCGGCATCGTTCGACGTCAAGCACCTCGGGATCGAGTTGGTCGGCCACGACTCGCAGGTGGTTCGTTCGGTGCTGGCCGCGAGTGGTCATTTCGACGTCCACGCTGCGGTGGTGGGGGACGCCGCGCAGGCGACATCCGATCTCCGGCACGGGCGGGTCGTCGTCGCCGTGGAAGTGGGCGCGTCCGGTCGTCCGGTCGGATTGCTGGTCGACGGCTCACGGTTGTTGGAGGCAACGAGCGCGGAGCGTGAACTCGCCGGGCTGATCGGAGGCGGCCAGACCACGCATCTGCCGGTCGAGATGTTGTGGAACCCCGATCTGCGCTCGGCTGACTTCATGGTGCCGGGACTGATCGGCGTGATCATGGCGCAGGTCGGGATGGTGCTGACCTCGCTCGGTATCGTCCGTGAACGGGAGCGGGGGACACTCGATCAGCTGATGATGACACCGTTGAGTCGGCTCGAGCTGATGCTTGGGAAGATCTTCCCGTATCTCTTGATCGCGTTCGTCGACCTGGTGATGGTTAGCGGACTCGGTATCGGTCTGTTCCACGTACCGTTCCGCGGAAATCCCGTCTTGCTGCTGGCCCTGTCCGCGCTGTTCCTCGCCTCGACCCTCGGCATCGGACTGCTGATCTCGACCGTCGCGCAGAATCAGCAGCAGGCCGTGCAGACCGCGATCTTTGTGTTGCTCCCGCAGGTGCTGCTCTCCGGCTGGATCTTCCCGCTGACCTCCATTCCGTGGGGCGTGCGCTGGCTGAGTTACCTGATGCCGCTCACCTATTTTCTGCCGATCAGCAGGGGCATCTTCCTCAAGGGCTTGGGTGTGCCGGATCTCTGGCCTGACATCGCAGTGCTGCTCGCGATGGCGATCGTGGTCGTCGGCCTCGCCTCGGCGCGGTTCCGGAGGTCCCTTGCCTGACATCGTCGTGCACGGACTGGTCAAGCGCTTCGGACGCCGGGAGGCGCTGCGTGGCATCGATCTGACCGTGCCGGACGGGCAGATGTGCGGCCTCGTCGGCGCAGACGGGGCGGGCAAGACCACGCTGCTGCGATGCATCGCGGGCCTGGAGCGCCCCGATGCCGGGACCGTCGAACCGGGCCGAGGTCACGAGCGCGAGATCGGCTTCGCCCAGCAGGGATTCCACCTCTACGAGGACCTCACCGTCGCCGAGAACCTCGAGTTCTTCGGATCCTTGTTCGGGTTGTCCGCATCGCACCGGCTCGATCGGGCAGCGGAGTTGCTCGAGTTCGCCGGGCTCGCCGGAACCATGCCGGTGCTGACCGGCCACTTGTCCGGCGGCATGAAACAGAAGCTGACTCTCGTGTGCTCGTTGCTGCACGCGCCAGCCACAGTGCTCCTCGACGAGCCCACGACAGGTGTGGACCCCCTCTCGCGCAGCGAGTTCTGGAACCTCGTCGAGCAACTCCACGCGGACGGTTCGACCGTTCTCGTCGCCAGCGCGTACATCGACGAGGTCGAACGGTGCGAGCACGTCGTCTTCCTCGACGCCGGCAGGGTGCGTCTGGCCGGAAGCCCGGACGAGTTGCGCGGCACGCATCCGACATTGGAGTCCGCGCTGCTCGCGGAGATGACGTCGTGACCGCGGCAGTGACTACGGTGGGCCTCAACCGTCGTTTCGGTGAGCGCATCGCAGTGTCGGGCATGACACTCACCGTCGACACCGGCGACGTGGTCGGGCTCATCGGGCCCAACGGAGCGGGGAAGACGACGTTGATCCGCCTGCTCTGTGGTCTGGTCGCGCCGAGCAGCGGCAGCGCAGTAGTTCTCGGGCGCGACGTCACGCACGCCAGCCGCTCGATCCGGCAGCGGATCGGCTACATGGCACAGGGATTCTCGCTGTATCGCGAGATGACCGTCGAGGAGAATCTCGCCTTCTACGCCCGCGTCTACGGCATCAGGGGACGTGCTGCCGGCGCCGACGCGTGCGCCCGCGCGGGAATCGATGCGCGGGACCGGGCGGCCCGTGTCGAGACGCTGCCGACAGGAACCCGGCAGCGGGTCGCTCTCGCGGTCGCCATCCAGCATCGGCCTCAGCTCGTGTTTCTCGACGAGCCGACCAGCGGTGTAGACCCGGTCGGGAGTGCCGCCATCTGGGACGTCATCACCGACCTCGCACGGTCCGATGTCACCGTCGTCGTGACGACCCACCGGCTCAGCGAAGCCGCCCGCTGTGAACGCGTCGCGCTGATGCACGAAGGGCGGCTGCTCGCCATCGACTCGCCCGACGCGCTGGTTGCCGCGGTGCCCGCCGTCCCGGTCCGCATCGAGACCCCGAACTGGCAGGAGGCCTATCGGCTCGCGCGTCGGCGATGGGCCCGCGTGGGTCTCGAGGGACGGCGTGTGCGAATCCTGATGCCGCAAGTAGGTGGGGACTTCGAGGCTGAGGTGCGCGACGTCATGGCGGGCCTGCCGATCGACGCGATACGGCGCGTCGCGCCAACGCTGGACGACGCGTTCGCCACGCTGATCGCCCCGTTGCTGTCCGACCCGACGGGTTGGGTGTGAGGATGAGGCGGTGCGGGCCACTCCTTATGTCCGGGTCGATCCGGACATCGTCGACGCCAACATCCGTTCGATGCAGGCGTTCTGCGACGAGCGGGGTATGGCCTTGCGCCCGCACGCCAAGACCCACAAGAGCCTCGAAGTTGCACGACGCCAACTCGAGGCCGGAGCCGTCGGGCTGACGGTCGCGACAGTCGGCGAGGCGGAGGTCTTCGCTGACCTGCTGGCTGATCGCGGCAAGGATCTCTTCATCGCCTACCCGGTAGCGGCCACTGCAGCCCGCCTGAGGAAGCTGGCCGCGCGTGTGCCGACTGTCATCGGAGTTGACTCGAGCGACGGGGTTCAGCGCGCGGAGGAGGCCGGCGTCGCGGTGTCGATCGAGGTCGACTCCGGTCTGCGGCGCTCGGGCGTTGCCCCGGAGGACGCCGGTGGGCTGGCCGCGATGGCCCTCTCTCGCGGCGTACGCGTCACTGGCGTATTCACCTTCCCGGGCCACGGCTATGGTCTCGGTCCCGCCCGCGCCGACGCGGCAGCGGACGAGGGACGAGCATTGACGACCGCATCCGCAGCGCTGCGGCGTGCAGGTGTGGACGTCATCGTGGCCAGTGGCGGGTGCACGCCGACAGCGGCGTTGACGCACGTCCAAGCGGTCACCGAACTGCGGCCTGGCGTCTATGTGTTCATGGACGCCGGCCAGATCGCCCTCGGTGCCGCCACACTCGACCAGGTTGCACTGACGGTCCGCGCAACGGTCGTCAGCGACGCCGTGCCCGGACAGGTCGTGCTCGACGCTGGCGCCAAGGTGTTGGGCATGGACCGGCCGGGCTTCGTCGATACCCATGGCCTGGTCTTGGCCTACCCCGAGGCCCGGCTCGCACGGGTGTGGGAGCACCACGGAGTCCTCGAGATTCCCGACGGTTCACTCCGCCCGGCCGTCGGCGAACAGGTCGACCTCATCCCCAACCACGTCTGCGCGACGGTCAATCTCGTCGACGAACTCGTCGTCGGCGATACCAGTTGGCCGGTGAGCGCACGTGGCCTCAACACCTGAACGGACGAGGCGAAGTGCGTTGGAGGGGGTCGGTTGGCGCCTGCGCTCCGGCGAGGTTTGCGTAGACCGTTTCCTTGACGGTAGCGCCCGCGGCGATGTCTCGGCTGATGTCGCTGACCTGCATCCCGGTGCCGCCGGGCGAAGCGCCCAGCAGGATCGTCATCTGCGTCTCGGACGCCTTGAAGTCCTGGTTCGACGTGTTGGTGATGGAGTAGGTGATTGTGAGGGTGTCCGTGCTGACGGCCTGCACAGGCTTCACTTGGAGGGTGGCCTTGAGCTTGCCGAGCGGCTGGGTCACGTCCGGGATATCTGTCGGTGGCCCGCCTGTCGCGGTGGTGCTCGGTGTCGTCGTGCTGGTCGTCGTCCCCTTCGTGGAGGTCTTCGGCGTGCCGTGTGAACTGAGAAGCACGGCCCCGACCGCCACGAGTGCGGCCAGGAGTACCGCAGCGAGCAGCAGCGCAGCGCGACGCCGAGCGCCTCGAGGCCGCCCACGATCTTGGGCATGATCGCGTCGACCCCTTCACGGGGAACCTCGATCGAGGTGAACGCACCGAGGGCCAGGCGCCACTCGGGGCGACGTTGCAGGTACTTCTCGTGGGTGATGCCCAACAGCACCGGGATGATCGGCCGGTCCAGTTCGTGCGCCGCCTCGATCTCACGGGCGACCTGGTGCGACCCCAGTGCCTCGGGCGAGATGAGCAGGATCACGGCGTCGGCGTTTTCGATGGCATCCATGACCTGCGACAGGTAGGTGGGTCCGGGGACCGAGCTGGACTCGTAGGACCAGGCGTTGAAGCCCGCCGCCTGCAAGCCGCGCGAGATGGCTTCGGCGGTGTCACGGTTCTCCTCGACGTGGCTGATGAAGATCGACACGGCGCGAACGGGTCCAACGGCCCGCCGCGACGGGAAGATGGTCCGAGAGCCGGGTCACCGGCTCCCGTCCGCTTTCGCACGGCGTGACGTTCGACCCTTGTCTGGTTCTGTGCGCACGGCGATGGTCGAGATGAGGCGTCATGGACGGTCTCGTCAGACAAAGTGGAGTTGTGCGATGGCGCAGGACGTTTCGACTGAGTCGAGCGTGAATGAGCGTGTGGCGTCGCCTGTTGCACGCGTTGCCGTCACTGGCGACGTGACGGTCGACTGGAACATTGCGCGCACGCGATCGCTCGTTGGTGGTGGGACTGCATGGACGGCCGAAGACAGCGTCGAGACCTATCCGGGTCCGGGTGGTGCGGCCATCTTGGCCCGGCTGATCGGCGAGGTTGGCGCGGCAGTAACTGCTGACTGTGGCTTGAACGTCGAGGTGTCCGGTCCGTCCGTGGATCTGGACTCGATCTCGCCGGGGGACTCCGCCTATCACCATGCCTT
>Ga0208080_1000970_pt1 | contig 14343 bp, 12 predicted proteins | sample NGESurdeep092012_3_FD_184476 | JGI IMG/M metagenome (GOLD analysis project Ga0208080, IMG submission 184476) | Arctic peat soil microbial communities from Barrow, Alaska - NGEE Surface sample 210-3 deep-092012 (SPAdes) | ecosystem: Environmental > Terrestrial > Soil > Wetlands > Peat ...
TCGCGAGGTCGCCCACCGAGGCGAGGCCCCAGCGCGCGAACGTCTCGACGATCTCGGCATCGTGATCCAGCTTCGCGAGCGGCAGCGGTGCGAGGAACGCGGCTTCACCGCCCGCGGGTACGGCGACGGGAGAGTCCGGCAGCGTTGCGGCCACGCGCGCGGCGAGCTTGCTCGACGCGAGTCCGCAGCGCGCGGGCAGCGACTCGCGCTTCGCGGCGGCGATCAGGGCGCGGCCGAGGTCGCACTCGTCGGGGAAGAGGCGCTCGAGGCCGTCCGCGTCGAGATACACGACGCCGTCGCCCGCGTCCTCCACGCGCGGTGACACCGTGCCGGCCACGTCGAGCAGAGTCTCCTGCGCGGCGCGCTCGCTCTCGGCGTCGCGCGCGCGGGTGAGGAGGTCGGGCAGAAGCGCCCGCGCCTGCGGCAGCGTGAAGCCCGGGCGGATGCCGGCCTTGCGCGCCTTGCGCGTGGCCGCAACCACGTGCGCGGCCGTCCCGTTCCCCTCACACAGGATGACCGCCTCGTCCCGCAGCGCAGGCTCGCTGCGCAGCCGCGCGGCGAGGGGGAACAGCGGCACTACGAGACACGCGAGGCGCGGGGCGGCCACGCTTTTTCCCTTTCCAAACAAATTTTTCTTTCTTCCTTTCCCGCCCGCAGCGCCTCCTGCATTGAAAGATTCAGCAGGCTCGTTCTTTCTTTCATATTCACGTCCCGCGTTTTCTCGAGCACGAGGCGCGAGGACAGGCCGTCGAGGAGCGACAGGCTTTGCGGCCAGCGATCCAAGCGCGAGCGGTCCCAGCCCGCGCGCGCCGCATCGGCCGCGAGGACGACGCGCGCCGCGGTGCCCGTGACGCGGTAAGGTGCGAGGACGAGGAGCGCCGCGTCGTGAAAGCGCGCGCGCCGCGCGAGGCGCAGCCAGACAGCGTCGTCGAAACGCCGCCTGAAGATGCGCGCGAGCCCGAGGTCGAGGACGACGAGCGCGAAGCCCGTCGCGAGGACGGTCTCGGCCGCAGCGAGCGCGGGTTTCAGCCCGTGCGGGCGCAGCCACAGCACCCGCGAAAGCTCGGCGCCCGCGGCGGCCGCGCCCTGCGGGTCGAAGTGGTCGCCGGGATCCACGAGCGCGGCGGCTTCGCCCGTCTGCGTCGTCGCGGCGAGCGCGGAGAGCGCCACCGAGAAGCGGCCCGAGGACGCGCGCCCCGACATCTCTACGAGCGCGCCGCGGGGCAGCCCGCCTCCCAGCAGTCGGTCCAGTCCCTCGATCCGCGTGGGCAGGAACCCCGGCGCGAACCGTCCGCGCGAAAGTTCGGCGGCGGTGGTCAGCCGGGCGGCGATGTCTCGAGGTAAGTCAGGCAGGAGCAGCGGGGCGGGAAAAGGCAGCGCCGACACGCGGCAAACGTAGGTCCGTCTGAAGCGTAAGTCAAGCGTAAGTTTTTACGATCGCCACGGACAGGACGGCGGCCCCCGGCAGTTTCACGGCCTCTCCGTGGGTGGCTTCTCGCCCGGGCCCGGCAGCTCTCCTCCACGTCGAAGAATCGCGTCTTCCCATCCCACCAATCCGCGGCCTTCGTCGCGAGGATCTCGCACCGTTTTCCGGACGCCTCGGCGTAGTGGTGCAGGAAGCCGAGCCGGTCCTCGCGCGCGGGCAGCGCGGGGAGCGCGATCTCGATGGCGAGCATGTTCTTCATCCAGGAGTCTTCCGACACGCACTGGTGGACCATGTGCTCGAGCGGTGGGCGGGCCCTCGGCGCGGGCCGGAAGCCGAGATCCGCGTCGCCGAAGCACGACCACACGCTGAGCGTCTTGAGCCGCTCGGTCTCGTAGGCGGCGACGAAGAACCCGCCGGGATTCGCGTCCGTCATGCCCTGAACGCTTGTCCGCACGGCCTGACGATATCAAGCGCTGTGCCGAGCCAGGCGCGTCCGCTGCCGCGCGGTGTCAGGGCGCGGCGAACGCCTGGTGCTCGAGGAATACCGCGAGCTCCTGGGGAGAGAAGAACACGAGCCTGACCTCTCGAATCCGGGGCAGCTCCGCCAAGGCCGAGGCGATGGCTCGAGACGCCACCCGCGCGGCTTCCGAACGCGGATAGCCGTAGATGCCGGTCGAGATGGCAGGGAAGGCGATCGAGTGGAGGCCGTGTTCATACGCGAGAAAGAGAGACCGCCGATAGCAGGATGCGAGGAGAGCCGCCTCATTGCCTGACTGTGATCCGTATACCGGCCCGACCGTGTGAATGACGAATCTGGCCGGGAGCTGGCCACCGGGCGTGATGACAGCCTCCCCGGTGGGAAGGCCAGAAGGCAAAACCGTGCGCCTCAGCTCCTGGCATGCCGAAAGGATGGTCGGCCCGCCCGCTCGATGGATGGCCCCATCCACGCCGCCACCGCCCAAAAGGGAGCCGTTCGCGGCGTTCACGATGGCGTCGACTTTCTGGCGAGTGATATCCCCGGAAATGGCGAGGACGGTGCCTTCGAGAAAGCTGTGCATCGAAAATGCCAGGGCCTTTGGGTGCGCCCGAGCCGGACGCCTTCAGCGTGCCTCAGCCCGGGAGCGCCAGCGCGAGCGTGAGGTGGAGGAGGGCCGTGAGGTCTCCTTCCGTCGAGACGACGCCCTTCTTGTAGCCTTCGGGGCTGCCCGGAGGCGCGTAGAGGCCGGGAATCGTCCGGGGAGCCACGAGCGCGAGCGTGACGGGATGCGACCCGCGAAACGTCGCGTCCACCGGCACGATCGCCATCGCGCGCGCGAGCTCCGTCGCGATCACCTTCCCGATCTGAACGTGGAGGACCTCTCGTGCCGGAGCCGCGAGGAGCGGAATGCGGCCCACGAACTGCCCGATGACCGTGTTCAGGGCCGCGCCGAGGATCGGCCCGACGGCGTTCGTGCGCTCCACGAAGAGGCGCGCGTGGAGGTTCACGTGACTCGACACCTTCACGGCTCCGCCGAAGAACGGGCTCCCGTTCTGGTCGGGCGGGAGATCCGCCGCAGTGACCGTCTGTCCGGAGGACGCCGCGAACGGAAGGTGCGCGGAGGCGAGCGCGGCGTTCTCGCCGGAAACGGCGGGATTGGGGTCCTCGAGCTGAAGGACGAGCGACAGATCGGTCGCCTTCACGCCTTCGCCGGGCCAGCCGTTGTGCTTCACCTCGATGGAGACGAAGGAAACGGTCAGCGTTGGGTATGCCGGTCTCGTGGCCTGGGGGCTCTTCGTAGGCCGGTTCGACGTGTTCTTCTTAGAAGTGAAAGAGAGAGAGCGCTTCGGCGTTCCCATCGCGGCACCTCCGATGCGAACTGCGCCCGGATTCTTTCACCTTCTCTCCCCACGGGCCCATTCTCTTCGAAGAATCCCCGCTCCGGCCTTCGAAATGGCCTCTTGTCCCCGTAGAATCCACTCCTCGCAGGAGGTTTTTGATGAAACGCTTTTCGTGTCTTTCTCTCGCGGCCTTCGCTCTCTCGGGCCTGTTTCTGGCCATGCGCCCCGCTCTCGCTCGCGAACTGGCGGGCGTCAGCCTGCCGGACACGCTTTCGGCGGGCGACAAGACGCTCAAGCTGAACGGTCTCGGCCTGCGCAAGAAGGCCATCTTCAAGGTCTATGTGGGCGGCCTCTATCTCGAAGCCCCTTCGAAGGACGCCGCGGCCATTCTCGCCGCCGACGCTCCGAAAGCCGTGCGCATGCACTTCTTGCGCAACCTGAAGAAGTCGCAGCTCACGGAGGCGTTCTCGGAGGGCTTCGAGGCGAACGCGAAGGAGAGAGCCGCGGCCCAGAAGGCGGCTCTCGACAAGATGCTCGCCCTCGTGCCGGACGTGAAGGAAGGCGAGACGATGACCTTCGTCTATGTGCCGGGGAAGGGGACGACGCTCTTTTCGGGCGACAAGGCGCTCGGGACGTTCGAGGGCAAGGATTTCGCCGATGTGGTCTTCCTGCTCTGGCTCGGGCCGAAGCCTCCGTCCGAGGATCTGAAGAAGGGAATGCTGGGTTGACGAACGGCGCCCCTCTTCAGAGCCTGCTCTCCGAAAAACGCTTCGATCTCGTCGAAACCGCCTTCCTGGACGCGCTCTCCGATCCCGTCGCGAAATCCGAGACGCTGCTCGCGGCCGTGCGCGGCCTCGCGCGGGCCGGCCAGAAGGCGCGCGTCCAGGCCGTCGCCGGAGTGGCCGAGGCCGAGTTGAAAAAGAAATCGTCCGACCCGGCCACGGCGCGCCTTCGCTGGACGATTCTGAAGGAAGCGGTGCGCGCGGGGGCGACACCCTCCACGCCCGACGGCTTTCACAAGCTCTTCGAAGAGGCCCTGGCCGCCGCCTGGCCGTCCCGTCCTTCGCTCCAGACCCTCCTCGGCCGCTTCAAGTTCCGCGAGGCGAAAGATCCCGCGGACGGGCTCATACGGGCCGAGAAAGCCGAGAAATGGCTGCCGTTCGAGGTCGGCCGCGTCTTTTCGATGGTGGGCCGCGGGGCGGGCAAGGTCGTCGAGACGAACTTCGCCCTCGACTCCGTACGCGTGGACTTCGAAGCGGCGAAGGGAATCGCGATTCCGATCGGCGTCGCGTCGAAGGGCCTCGTGCCGCTGGCCGAAGGGCACTTCCTGTTCGAAAAGCTCACGGCTCCCGGCGGCCTGAGGGAGCGAGTCGTCACGGACCCCGGCCTCGCCCTGAAGCATCTCGTCGAGTCCTTCGGCCGGGCGCTCACGATGGCCGAGGTGAAGGAAGCCGTGAAGGGCCTGATCCCGGAGGACGCGTGGAGCTCGTGGTGGGCCGCGGCGCGCAAGAACCCGCAGGTCGTCGTGCACGGGAGCGGAAAGACCGCGACGGTGGAATGGTCGCACTCGGCGGATGCCGCGGACGCCTCGCTCCTCGCGCGCTTCGAGAAGGCTTCCCTCCGGGACCAAATCGACCTCTTCCGAAAGAATCAGAAGCGCTCGGCGGAGCTCGCCACCGCCATGGCGAAGGCGCTCGCGAAGGAGGCCGAGACGCTCGAGGATCGCGATCCTGCGCTGGCTTTCGAGATCGCGGTCCTCGTCGAGAAAATTCCCGGCGTCTCTCTCGCGGGCGCCGTCGAGAAGCACGTTCTCGCGCAGCCGCTGGCGCTGCTCCCGCGTCTCACGGACCGCGTGATCCGCGAGCGGGCCCTGGAGATCATGGTCAAGGAGCGGCCGGCGGAGGCCCCCGCGATCCTCGCGGACTGGTTCTTCAAGGAGGAGGACGTGCGCACGCTCGAGGCGATCGACCGGCGTCTCGCCGAGATCGAGCCCGACACGCGCGAACGCACGCTCGAAAAGCTCGTCAAGTCGCCCCGTGCGGGGCCGCGCGCCTTCGTCTGGTTCGCGCAGCGCTCCGCGCAGGACGATTCCTTCCGGGCCCGCCTCAACCCGGCGGTCCTCGCGCGCCTTCTCGACGCGCTCACCTGGGACGAGCTGGGCGCCGCACGTTCGAAGGTGCGGGAGATGTTCGACCGCACGGGTCTCGTGGCCGGCTGGCTCGTGAAGCAGGCCACCGTCGAAGAAGCGCGCCTCTTCCTCGAGGCGCTCTCGCGCCATCACGAGCTCGAGCCGCACCGGCGCGACGGGCTCCTGGCCGCCGCCGAGATGCGCTTTCCCGATCTGCGGCGAACCGAGGACGACACCTTCTTCGTCACGGCCTCGGCCACCGAGGCCAAGCGCAAGGAGCTGGAGAACATCCTGAAGGTGGAGATCCCCGAGAACACGAAAGGGATCGCGCTCGCGGCCGCGGAAGGCGACCTCACGGAAAACTTCGAATACAAGGCGCGGCGCGAGAAGCAGCAGCTCCTGTCGGCGCGCGCGGGCAAGATCCAGGAGGAGCTCGGAAAGGCGCGCGCCCTCGATCCCGCGACGGTGGACACGACCGAGGTGCGGCCGGGCACCCGCGTGACCCTCGGCGGCGCGGCGGGCACGCGCGCCGTGACGCTTCTCGGACCGTGGGACAGCAATCCCGAGGGAGGAGTCTATTCATACCTCTCCGATCTCGGGCGGGCGCTGCTCGGGAAGACGGTGGGAGAGAAGGCGAATGTCCTCGGGGAGGACCTCGTCATCGAGAAGATCCAGGTTTGGACGGCGTGATACGAGCCAAGTCCAATGACCGCATTGCCCCGTCAGACGGGGATGGTGGTTTTTCTGAGAAGGGGGAATGAGCGATGCACGTGAAGAAATGCACCGGCCGGCGCTCCGCCCGCGAGCGAGCCGTCTTCCTCTTTCTAAGCAGCATTCTCCTGGTGCTCTTCGTTCCTCGCGTTCCCGCGATGGCCGCCGAGGATGTCGTGACGCCGAACGAGAACCTCGTCGCCGACGGGCTGCCGCCGATCCCGAGGGCGCTCGCCGAGCGCGTCGCGGCCTACACGGAGTCGCGCGGCGCGATGTTCGAAGCGTGGCATCCCAAGCGCCGCGAGATGCTCATCGGCACGCGCTTCGCCGACGTCGCGCAGGTCCACCGGGTGAAGTTCCCCGGCGGGGCGCGCACGCAGCTCACGTTCTACCCCGAGCGCACGGGCGGCGCGCGATTCCGCCCGCTCACCGGTGACGGTTTCATCTTCAACAAGGACGTCGGCGGCGGCGAGTGGTACCAGCTCTTCTGGCGAGACGAGAAATCGGGCAAGGTCACGATGTTCACGGACGGCAAGTCCCGGAACACGGGCGGCGACTTCTCACATTCCGGCAAGTGGCTCGCGTACGAGTCCACGCGGCGGAACGGGAAGGACAACGACGTCTACGTTGTCGACCCGGCAGACCCGAAGACCGAGAGGAAGGTCCTCGAGGTCTCGGGCGGCGGCTGGGGCGTTTCCGACTGGTCGCCCGACGACAAGACGCTCCTCGTGGGTGAATACTTTTCCGCAAACGAGAGCCGGTACTGGCTCGTGGACGCGGCGACGGGCGCGAAGAGCCTCGCGACGCCGGAGTCGAAGGAGAAGGTCGCGTGGGGCCGCGGCGTCTTCGCGAAGGACGGAAAGTCGCTCTACACGACGACGGACTCGGGCGCGGAGTTCCACCGCCTCGTGTCGCTCGACCTCGCGTCGAAGAAGATGACCGTGCTGACGCCCGGCATCGAATGGGACGTGTCCTCGCTCAGCCTCGCAGGTGACGGCGGCAAGCTGGCGTTCATCGTGAACGAGGGCGGTGTAGAGACGCTGCACGTTCTAGACACGGCCACGAGAAAGGAGATTGCGCTCCCGAAGATCCCGCTCGGGACGATCGGCACGGTGCGCTTCCACGCGAACGGGAAGGACCTCGCCTTCACGCTGTCCTCGGCGCGCTCCGCCTCCGACGTGTACTCGATCGACGTGATGGCGGGTCCGTCCGGGAAGATCGAGCGCTGGACGGAAAGCGAGCTGGGCGGGCTCGACGCCGCGACGCTCTCCGAGCCCGAGAAAATCTCGTGGAAGAGCTTCGACGGCCGCGCCATCACCGGATTCCTCTATCGCCCGCCCGCTTCCTTCCACGGCCCGCGTCCGGTGATCATCAACATTCACGGCGGCCCGGAGGGGCAGTATCAGCCCGGCTTCCTCGGCCGGAACAACTTCTACCTGAACGAGCTCGGCGTCGCGCTGATCTTCCCGAACGTGCGCGGCTCATCAGGCTTCGGCAAGACCTTCCTCACCCTCGACAACGCCGAAAAGCGCGAGGATTCGGTGAAGGACATCGGCGCGCTCCTCGACTGGATCGCCGGCCAGCCCTCGCTCGACAAAGGCCGCGTCATGGTGACGGGCGGCTCCTATGGCGGGTACATGACGCTCGCGTCGATGACCCATTACAACGACCGCTTCCGGTGCGCCGTTGACATCGTCGGGATCTCGAGCTGGGTGACGTTCCTCGAGCACACGGAGGCGTACCGGCGCGACCTGCGCCGCGCCGAGTACGGCGACGAGCGGGACCCGAAGATGCGCGAGCTGCTCCTCGCGATCTCGCCCCTCACGAACGCCGGCAAGATCACGAAGCCGATGTTCATCGTCCAGGGCCGCAACGACCCGCGCGTGCCGTACACCGAGGCCGAGCAGATGGTTGCCGCGATCAAGCAGAACGGCGGGCCCGTGTGGTACCTCCTCGCGAAGGACGAGGGCCACGGCTTCAGCAAGAAGAAGAACCAGGACTTCCAGCTCCTCGCGACTCTGAAGTTCGTCGAGGATCATCTGCTCAAGTAGATCGGTGAGGTGCCGGGTTTTCGCCGCCCAGGCTACCTCGCGATGCGCTCGGGATGGGTGTACACGTTGAAGCGCTCGCCGCGCAGGAAGCCGACGAGAGTGAGCCCCGTCTCCTCGGCGAGATCCACCGCGAGGCTCGTGGGCGCCGACACGGCGGCCACGATGGTGACGCCGGCGAGCGCCGCCTTCTGGGCGATCTCGAAGCCGAGCCGGCCCGAAACGAGAAGGATCGGAGGGCAGGGACGCCGGCTCCTGAGGACCGCGCCCACGGCCTTGTCGGTCGCGTTGTGGCGCCCGACGTCCTCGCGCGCGAGAAGGAGGCTCCCGTCCGCTTCGAAGAGGCCCGCCGCGTGAAGGCCGCCCGTGAAGGAGAACACCGACTGCCTTACGCGGAGGGCGCCGGGAAGTGACGTGAGAAGGGAAGCGGAGATCGTCAGGTCGGGCGACGCGCCGGGGAGCGGTGCCCTCTTTCCCCGGCGCGCGGCCGCGGCGAGGGCGGCGACGTCGTCGACCGACGTGCGGCCGCAGACGCCGCAGGCCGAGCCCATCACCGTGGCCCGGCGGGCGTGCCGGCGGTCCGCGCGCGGGGCGAGCGTGACGACGCGGACATTCTTCGCAAGCTCGGGCGCGACGCGGGTGTCGGCCGGCGGCTCGATGGCCACGATCTCGCCGATCTCCTCGATGACGCCCTCGCCGTAGAGAAGGCCGGCGACGAGGTCGTCGTCGTCGCCCGGCGTCCGCATCGTGACGACGAACCGCTCGGGCTCGGCGCCGCCTTCGCGCAAACGGATCTCGAGCGGCTCCTCGGCGACGAGGGAATCCTTCTCCCAGCGCGTGCCCTTCTCATCGCTGCGGAAGACGAGCGTCGACACCGAGGCGTCGCGGTGCGTGTCCGCCACCCGGCTAGCCTACACTTCGCCCCTTGACGCCATCGGCCGGGCGCTTCGCTAGACTCCGGGCGTGGATTTCTGGAGCGCCCTCCGCGCCTCGAAGGAGAAGGTGTCGCAGGCCTCGCGCGTGGTCTGGGGACGCGTGTCTCCCGCCCTTCGCGCGGGCTCCGACCGCCTGCGCCGCATCCCGCACCCCATGCTTTTTTTCGTCGGAGCCACTGGCGCGCTTTTTTTCGTCGCGGGGATCGTCGTCGTCCTCTATTTTTCGCGCGTCGTGTCGCGCACGATGGACGGACGGCGGTGGTCGCTTCCGACGCGCCTCTATTCGGATGTGTGGGCGGTGCGGCCCGGCGACACGCTTTCGGCCGATGACGTGGTGCGGCGGCTCACGCGCCTGCGCTACGTCGAGGTCCCGAAACCACCGGTCACCGCGGGGCAATATGCGCACGTGCGCGGGCGCCTCGCCGTCACCCTGAACGCGCGGGAGACCGCCTGGGGGCGAACGCCGGGCATCCCGGCCGAGATGGACTTTTCGGGGCGGCGCGTCGCGGCGCTGAAGCGCGCCGACGACGGGACGCCGCTGCCCTACGTCGTGTTCGAGCCGGAGGTGGTGGGCTCCGTTTACGACGAGAAGATGCAGGACCGCACGCTCGTCACGCTCGACCAGGTCCCTCCGGTGGTCCTCGACGCGATTCTCACGACCGAGGACCGCGACTTCTTCACGCACGGCGGCATCTCGTTTCGGCGGCTCGTGGGTGCGGTCCTTCAGGGCGCGGCGCGGGGCGGCGGGGTGCGCGGAACCTCCACGCTCACGCAGCAGCTCGTGAAAAACATGTTCCTGACGCCCGAGCGCAAGCTGAAACGCAAGGTCGTCGAGGCCCTGATGGCGGTCATCCTCGAGGCGAAGTACAGCAAGAAGCAGATCCTGGAGGCGTACCTGAACGAGATCTACCTCGGTCAGCGCGGCTCGATCTCGGTCACGGGCGTCGAGGAAGCGGCGCGCTTTTACTTCGGAAAGAGCGTCTCGCGGCTGGACCTCCCGGAGGCCGCGATGCTCGCGGGCCTCATCTCGTCGCCCGGCAAGTACTCGCCGTTCCGCAACCCCGAGAACGCCCGTCAACGCCGCGGCGTGGTCCTCAAGGGAATGCTCGAGCAGAAGAAGATCGACAAGGCCGGCTACGAAGCCGCGTTCCTCGCGCCGCTCACCCGGTCGAAGGGGCCCCCGTCGGGCATCATCGCGCCGCACTTCGTCGACTTCGTCCTCTCCCAGGTGAAGGAAGCGCCCGGCTTCGTGAAGGAGGACGGACTTTCGGTCTACACGACGCTCGACCCCGACATGCAGCAGGCCGCGCAGGCGGCGGTCCTCAAGGGGCTCGAAGAGCTCGAAAAGCGCTACAAGCGCCTTCGGCCACGAGGCGAGGAAGACCTGCTTCAGGCCGCCGTCATCGCGCTCGATCCGGCGACGGGCTCCGTGCGCGCGCTCGTGGGGGGGCGGGACTATCAGGTCAGCCAGTTCAACCGCGTCGTGCAGGCCCGCCGCCAGCCGGGCTCGCTGTTCAAGCCGTTCGTGTACCTGACGGCGTTCGGGAAGCGCGATCTCCCGAAGCCCATCACGCCCGCTTCGATCTTCGTCGACTCGCCCATCGCGCTCGTGTGGGGCAAGGGCGAGGACGAGACGTGGTCACCGAAGAACTATGACCGCGAGTTCCGCGGGCCGATGACCGCGCGCCAGGCGCTCGAGCAGTCCATCAACATTCCAACGGTGCGCATCGCCGTCACCGAGACCGCTCCGGGGCGCACGCTGCTCCCGGACATCGTCGACACGGCGCGGCGTGCCGGGATCGCGTCGCCCATGAGGCCGTACCCTTCGCTCGCGCTCGGTGCGTTCGAGACGAGCCCCATGGAGATCGCGGCCGCTTACTGCACGTTCGCGAACGGCGGTTTTCGCGTGCGGCCGAACGCGCTGCTCGGCATCGTGGGCCCGAATGCCCGGCGCATCGAGACGAAGGACGAGCCCGTCGTGCGGGGTGCCGACGCCGACGCGATCTCGATTCTCGACTCGGTCCTGCAGGGGGTCGTGGATCGCGGCACCGGCGCGTCCGCCCGCCGCCTCGGGGCGCAGGGCATCCTCGCGGGCAAGACCGGCACGACGAACGACGGACGCGACGCCTGGTTCATCGGCTTCTCGCCGCGTCTTCTCGTCGCCGTCTGGGTCGGCTTCGACGACAACCGCGGCCTGAACCTCTCCGGCTCCTCGGCGGCGCTCCCGATCTTCGCCGACTTCGTGCGCCGTCTTCCTTCGCAGTACTTCGAGGCGCCATTCCCGACGACGCCGGGCATCGTCACGGCTTCCATCGATCCGACGACCGGCATGCTCGTGACCGAAGAGTGCCCGAAATCGCTCAACGAGGTCTTCCTCGAGGGCACCGCGCCGACGGAGCGTTGCACCGTGCACGGGGGCGGCGGGCCCGGCCCCGGCATCGCCGGCGGAAACCCGTGACGCTCACGCTGCCGCCGATGGACCTCGGGCTCGTCGTGCGGAGTCACGGAGATTCGCGCGACTGGCACGAGGAGAAGGAGAGCGTATGGCCCTGAGCGCCTCGTCTGCGAAGATCCGGGGGGGAGAGCGACGCGGCGTGAAGCGGGTGATCCTCGTCGGCGCGACGGACGGCCTCGGGAAGGCCCTCGCCGAGGTGTACGCCGCGCGCGGCTTCTGGGTGACGATCCTCGGGCGCTCGCGGGAGAAGCTCGACGCCCTCGTCGCCGATCTCAGGCGGCGCTTCCCGGTCGCGACGGTCAACGGCGTCGTCTGCGACGTCGCGGACGCGGCGCGGCTCGAGCCCGCGTTCCACGAGGCTCTCGCCGTCACCGGGCACTGCGACCTTTTCCTCTACAACGCCGGCGTCATGCACGGCGGCGACGGCCTCACGAGCGTGCCCGCGCTCGACGCCGAGACGATGGAGGTCAACGCGGTCGCGGCCGTGAGGCTGCTCGGCCTCGCGGCGAACTGGTTTCGAGTCGCCGGGCGCGGGCAGATCGCGGGCATTTCGTCCATCGCGGGCGATCGGGGCCGCAAAGGGAATCCCGCGTACAACGCTTCCAAGGCCGCTCTTTCGACGTTTCTCGAAGGGCTTCGCAACCGGCTTGCGCCGTTCGGCGTGACCGTCTCGACCGTGAAGCCCGGCTACGTCGGGACGCGCATGACGGCGGGGAAGCCGGGACTGTTCTGGGTGGCGCCCGCCGGCGAGGCCGCGCGGATCATCGCGGACCGCCTCGAGAAGCGGCACGAGGTCTTCTACGTCACCCGGCGCTGGGCGCTGCTCGGCTTCGCGATGCGGCACGTGCCCCGCTTCCTGTTCAAGAGGCTCGGCCCGCCGTGAGCGCGCTTCCTCTGCCCGAGCGCCTGGAGGGCTTCGGCCTTTACAACGTCTCCGTGTCGCCCGTCTTCCGGCCCGGCTCGCTCGACGCGCTTCGCGAGGCGCTCGCGACCTGCGCCGAGAACGGGTCGAAGCCCGTGTTCCGCGGCGCGGGGCGCTCGTACGGCGATGCCTCGACGAATCCCGCGGGCCCCGTGGTGGAGATGACGGGCCTGAACGCGGTCGCCGGCTTCGACGGTGCCTCGGGGATCGTCCGGGCCGGGGCGGGCCTCACGCTCGGCGACCTGTGGAAGTGGTCGATCCCCCGCGGGTTCTGGCCGCCCGTCGTGACCGGGACGATGCACGTCACGCTCGGCGGCGCCGTCGCGATGAACGTGCACGGCAAGAACGGCTGGAAGATGGGCACGATCGGAGACCACGTCGAGAGCGTCTCGATTCTGCGCGACGGAGGCCGTGTCGAGGAGATCGCGCGCGGCACGCGCGCCTTCGACGACGTCGTCGGCAACTGGCGGCTCCCCGACCCGATCGTCGAGGTCTCGCTGAAGCTGAAGAAGGTCGCGACCGGCTACCTCGACGTGGAAGCCACCGTGGCTCCGAACCTGGCCGCGACGCTCGCGGGCCTCGACGGCGCCAAGGAAGACTGGGATTACGTCGTCGGCTGGATGGACTGCTGGGCCTCGGGGAAGAGTCTCGGCCGGAGCGTTCTCCACGTCGCGAACGAGCACCCGGTGAAAGAGGGAGAGCCGCGCGGGTTGAGCGTCGAGGAGCAGGTCGCGGATATCCGCATCGGGCCGGTGCCCGCGCCGGTTCTCCTCCTCGGACTTAAGCTCACGGTAGCCGGGCCGCAGATGCGGCTCGTGAACCTCGGGAAGTATGCCGCCTCGCTCCTGCGCGGACGGGCGCGCACCCGGCAGTCGCTCGTGGCCTACTCGTTTCTCCTCGACACCCTGCCCGGCTGGAACGAGGCGTATCGGCCCGGCGGCTTCATCCAGTACCAGCTCTTCGTGTCGCGGGACGCCGCCGAAGCGGCGTTCGAAAGGGCGCTCAATCTCCAGCACGAGATGGGCGTCGTCTCCTCCCTCGCCGTCGTCAAACGCCACCGGGCGGATCGTTCTTCACGCGGCTACGCCCTCGACGGCTTCTCCCTGGCGCTGGACTTCCCGGTCACCCGGAGAAACGCGAGCCGGCTCATCGCGCTGTGCCGCGCGTTCGACGCGCTTCTCCTCGCGTGCGGCGGGCACACCTACAAGGCGAAGGACTGCGTCGGAAGCGTCGAGCGCCTCGCCGCGGCGCGCGGAGCGGCATGAGAATGCCGACGCGCGCTCTCTTTTTCGCAAGCGTTCTCGCGAGCGCTCTCGCGCTCTCAGGCTGCACCTCGGACTCGTCGCCGACGGCGCCACGGTCCTGCATTCCGCTCACGGGTCAATACGCGGGCGTCTTCACGGATTCGTGCGGCCTTTCGAAGACCGAGGACGTCACGCTCTTTCAGACCGGCTGCACGCTCGTCGCGGAGTTCCCGGGCGTCGGCAGCGTGCAGGGCACGGTCTCGGGCGGGACGCTCGTTTTCGCGATCGGCTTCAGCGGGTTTTCGCCCTGCGGTGGCTCGGCGAGCGGCAGTGCGACGCTCACGTCGTCCGGAGGGCTCACGGGAAGCTACAAGGGGCAAACGACGGGCACCGGGACGACCTGCTGCGGAAACGTGTCGGGCGCGTTCACGCTCACGCGGCGCTGAAGAATCCGCAGGCCACTGCGGCGGGACCGGATGACCCGAACACGCGATCCCCGAGTGCAGAAGATGTGCCGGTAGAATCTGCCGCGGAAGCGCAAGGGGCCCGGCGGCCCTCCTGGTCTTCAAAACCAGTGTGCCCGCTCCGAGAGGGGCGGCGGGTGGGTTCGACCCCCACACGCTTCCGCCACTCAAAGAGAGTGCCAGCGAGAAAAC
>Ga0208080_1000975_pt1 | contig 14297 bp, 13 predicted proteins | sample NGESurdeep092012_3_FD_184476 | JGI IMG/M metagenome (GOLD analysis project Ga0208080, IMG submission 184476) | Arctic peat soil microbial communities from Barrow, Alaska - NGEE Surface sample 210-3 deep-092012 (SPAdes) | ecosystem: Environmental > Terrestrial > Soil > Wetlands > Peat ...
TCGGATCTATGTGCGCCACTGCAACCGGCGACGCCCGCATCGGGGACTGGAGCTTCAGGTACCCGAGCGTCTCGCTCCCGTCGAAGAGGCCGACCGTGTGCCCGACATCGAACGGCGAGATCTCCTCGGTGGGCTCGTCCACGAGTACAGGAGGGCGGCATGATCGAGTTTTCGTACCCGACGGCTGCGCGCGGAGGCGCGTCCGAGCCGCCTGAACCTTCATGAGCCGATGCCGTCTCCGGACGTCCCGAAGATGCCCGCCGGCGTGGACGCCGAGGCGAAGGTCGTGTGGCGACGGGTGCTCCGTGTCAATGGCGCCATACGGGCAATCGACCGCTGGCGCATTGCGGGACGTCGGCGGTCGTAGCGATGCCTGGACCCATGATGGTCGATGATGGGTGCAGCAGGACGAAATCGACCGGTGGAGGTAAGCGGGTGAAGATTGGCGCGATCGTTCCCCAGGGCTGGGTCGGTGAGTACGATGGTTGGGAACCGTTGGATGCGTGGCGGCGGACGACGACGGTCGCCCGGCAGGCCGATCGGCTCGGATTCGAATCGATCTGGCTGTTCGACCACTTCCAGACCGTGCCGCGGCCGACCGACGAGATTACCTTCGAGTCGTTCACGTCGTTGTCGGCCTTGGCGGCGCTGACCGACCGCGTGCGACTCGGCCACATCGTCATCTGCACCGCGTTCCGCAATCCGGCCCTCACCGCCAAGATGATCTCGACGCTGGATTCGATCAGCGGCGGTCGGATGGAACTCGGGATCGGTGCGGGCTGGAAGCGCGACGAGTGGATCGCCTATGGCTACGGCTTCCCCGAGACCAAGGAGCGGCTGGCACGGCTGGGTGACGACCTCGAGGTCATCACCGCGATGCTGGCCGGCGACAAGCACCGACATGCGAGCTACGAGGGCCGCCATTCGCAGGTCCACGCCGCGATCAACGTCCCCAAGCCGATCCAGCAGCCGCGGGTGCCGATCATGGTCGGTGGCAACGGCCCGAACGTCACCTGGCGACTCGCGGCGCGCCACGCCGACGAGCTGAACCTCGATGGCCTGTCGCCATCCGAGGTGGCCCAGGCCCTCCCCGTGATCCGGAGTCGGTGCGAAGAGGTCGGCCGTGACCCGGCGACCCTGCGGGTGTCGGTCCACGTCTGGGGCGAGTCCATCGCCGAGGGCGGAGCCGCTCGGATCGAGCGCCTGGCCGCGTACCGCGACCTGGGCGTCAGTCGCGTGATGGGCCTCGTCCGCGAGTCCGCCCGCAGCGACGAAGCCCTCGAGTCGCTCGTCGAGGACGCGCGGGCTGCCGGGGTGGAGTTCACCTAGAACTCGAAACGGCCAAGCGCTTCATCAGCCCTACGAAGACTCCGGAGTATGTGGCCGGTGGCCGACCGGTCGGCAGCACCGACATCGCCGATATGATGGAACCGTATGGACGACTCGGATTGGTCGAAGTCGGCGACGGCGCGCACGGATGCGAGGCCGCGATTGACCGGACGCTCGCGACGGAACGGGTCGACATGGGACGTCGCGCGGACGCCTATCTCGGCACCATGTCGTGGGACCGGACGTGATCCGAGATCGATCACCTGGTTCGGGCTGCGACGCCGCCGAAGCCGGTAGAGCGCGCGGATGACCGCTCCCGTCCAGGCCGCCTCGATAGCTGCAGGCTCTCCCTCCGTGCGGCCCTCGTTGGTCGGGAGTGGGCCGCTGACAGGTGGCCGACGTGAGTCATGACGTCCTCGTGGTCGGGGCCGGGTTTGCGGGCAGCGTCGTCGCCGAGCGACTGGCGTCAGCCGGACGATCAGTCCTTGTCATCGATCGCCGACCACACGTCGGCGGCAATGCTTATGACCAGATCGACGCGGCCGGCGTCCTGGTCCACCGGTACGGGCCGCATATCTTTCACACCAACAGCGAACAGATCGTCGACTACCTCTCACGATTCACTCAGTGGCGTCCTTACGAGCACAGAGTGCTTGCTTGGGTCCGCGACCGCCTCGTGCCGCTGCCGATCAACCGGACGACGGTGAACGCGCTCTTTGGGACGCGGTTCACGACGGATGAGCAGGTCGAGGCCTTCTATGCCGAACGGGCCGAACAACGATCGCCGGCCCGGACGTCGGAGGACGTCGTCGTCGGTCGGGTCGGCCGCGAGTTGTACGACCTCTTCTTCCGCGGCTACACCGGGAAGCAGTGGGGACTCGACCCGAGCCAGCTCGACGCGTCCGTAGCCGCTCGGATCCCGACCCGGACCAGCACCGACGATCGGTACTTCACCGACCGCTTCCAGGCAATGCCGCTCCACGGCTACACCCGGATGTTCGAACGAATTCTCGATCATCCCCGGATCGACGTCCGAGTCGGCACGGACCTGGCCGGTCTCGGCGGCGCCGCCGATCACGAGACGGTGGTGTATACCGGGCCGATCGACGATTACTTCGGCCGCCGCTTCGGGCCGCTCCCGTACCGATCGCTCCGGTTCGAGTTCGAGACGATCGACTCGCCATGCGTCCAGCCGGTCGGGACCGTGAATTACCCCAACGAAGCGGTCACGTACACCCGGATCACGGAGTTCCACCACCTCACCGGCCTGATGCTCGATCGGACGACGATCGTCCGCGAGTATCCCCAGGCCGACGGCGACCCCTACTACCCGATCCCGCGCCCGGCCAACGCTGTCCTGTATGAACGCTATCGCGCGCTCGCTGATGCCGAGCCCAACGTTCACTTCGTCGGGCGGCTCGCGACGTATCGCTACTACAACATGGACCAAGTCGTTGGCCAAGCGCTTGTCGCCGCCCGGAAGATCCTCGAGGGTGCCGAATCCTGAGCGGCATGATCGAGGCGTTTGAGTCGCCCGCCGTGGGGCGGGTGTCGAGCGCTCGCGCGTTCAAGACTGGAACGCCGTGATCGACGAGCTTGCGCTCACCGGCCACGCGGCTGCAACCTCGTCCGCTGGCCAGCTGTCGGGGAGCGCGACCTCCGCTCGTCATGCTGACACTCTGCTAGTGTGCCGCGGTGATCTGGAACACGGCGAACCGCGCGGTCGAGGATGCCAACAAGAGCGCGCGCCCGGGGGCGCTCTTTGACTCCTTGTTTCTGGGTGGCTTCGAATGCGCGAACCACCTCACGCTCGACGGACATCGGATGGACGTCATCGCAGCGACGCAGCACGATCGGTTTGCGGCCGATGACTACGCTCGCTGTCGGAGTGTCGGCATCCGCGCGGTGCGAGAGGCAGCCCGCTGGCCGATTACCGATCGACGGGGCCGGGTCGACGTGTCCGAGGTACGCCGCCTGGCCCGCCTCGGACGCGACCATGGGCTGACACTGATCTGGGACCTCCTGCACTACGGATACCCGGACGACCTCGATCCCACCGCCGAACGGTTTGCCGACGATTTCGTCGATCGGCTCCGAACCTTCGCAGCGGCGGTCGCGCGCGTCGTCCAGCAAGAGAGCGACGGCCCCGCCTGGTACACCCCGGTGAACGAGATCTCGTACACAGCGTGGGCGGCGGGCGATGTCGGCATCCTCTCCCCGTTCTGGCACGGTCGGGGATGGGAGTACAAGGTCTTGCTCGTGCGGGCCGCCATCGCGGCGTTCGATGCGATCCGCTCCATCGATCCAACCGCGCGGGTGTTATCGGCAGAGCCCTTGGTCCGACTTCACGTCCACCCCGCCGTCGTGGACGAGCGGGAGCGGCGAGATCTGCAGCGCGGCGCCGACGACTTCAATCAGCGGGTGGTGTCCGAGGCATACGACATGCTCGCGGGACGAATCGTCCCGGAACTCGGGGGTTCTCGCGAGCACCTTGGCGTCGTTGGCGTCAACTACTACGAAGGCAACCAGTGGACCATCGCTACTCCGTCGCTGCCGCAGCACTTTCTGGGCCGCGACGATCCGGCCTGGGTACCGCTCCGCAGCCTGCTCCGCGAACTCAGCGACCGGTTCGGCGGCCCGATCGTCATCTCCGAGACAGGTTCGACGGCGCACTCGCGACCAGGTTGGTTCCGGCATCTGGTGGAGGAGGCGGAAGGCGCGCTGCAATCGGGCGTCGACCTGCAGGGGATCTGTCTTTACCCGATCGTCACCTCGCCCGATTGGAACGACCCAACCGCCTTTTTCGAGGGTGGCCTATGGGACGTCGAGCCGCAGCCGGATGGCAGCCTGCAGCGGGTCCTGGCACCTGAGCTGGCTGAGGCGCTTCACGAGGCGCAGCGGCGGCTGGATCCCGCCTCAGTCACGGATGCGTTGGTCAGTGCGTCGGAGTCGCCGCGGCCAGAGCCGGATCTTGTGTTCGCGAACCCGTTCGAGCTCGCGCGGTTCAGCCCGGACGGGTTCGTGTCGGTGCCGCTGTTCGCCGGCGACTCGGTTGTCGGCGACATGTACTGCCTGGAGCCGGGCAAATCTGTGGCGGGTCACCGCCACTCGAAAACCGAGCACGTGATCACCACTATACGCGGCAGCGGCGACATTCGGATCGGCGAGAGGTGGGTGGTCCTTCGCGAAGGTCAGTCCGTCCTGGTCCCCGAGGGTGTCTATCACGGCGTTCATAACCCGACCACCGAACGCCTGATCGTGCAGCAAATCAGCAGCCCCAAACCCTGGGACGCGCGATTCGGCGGCCCGCGGCCAAGCGACCTTCGGATCGCGCCTGATCCCGGACCGCAGTCAGACGGAGAGCAAACGTAACGAGCGAGCGGCTCGACTGATTGCTACCTGATAGCGTGGTCTGCTAGTCTGGATGACCACTGAAACGACCCGTCGCACGGCGGTCGAGCGCCGTTGTTGCACCGGGGGAGGTTCCTTGCCATCGCCCGCTAGTCTGGCTGACGTCCTGTGCTTTTCACAGCTCCGCTGGGACTTCGTCTACCAGCGCCCCCACCATCTCATGACGCGGGCGGGACGCGATCGGCGGGTCTGGTACGTCGAGGAGCCCGTCTTCGAACCGGACGGCCCGCGCCTGATCGTCGAGGACCGGCAGCCGGGACTCACAATTGTCCGGCCCGTGATCCCGCCCAGCTGGCCCGAAGCAGATACCGACGCCGCAGTTTCGCTGATGCTGCGCGAGTTCGTAGAGAACAACGGCATCGACCGTCCCATCGCCTGGTTCTATACTCCAATGGCGCTGCCGTGGACAGGCTGGCTGGAGCCGGACGTCACGGTCTACGACTGCATGGATGAGCTCAGCGCGTTCCAGTTCGCACCGCCCCGGATGACGGCGTTTGAGGCGCAGCTTCTGATCCGCGCGGACGTCGTATTTACGGGCGGCCATAGCCTTTACGAGGCGAAGCGAACGCGCCATGCCAACGTACATGCGTTTCCGAGCGCCGTGGACGCCGTTCACTTCCGGGCCGCGCGAACAGAGGACGAGGAGTCGCTGGATCAGCGCGGCCTGCCATCGCCCCGGATCGGCTGGTTCGGTGTGATCGACGAACGGATGGACCTTGACCTGGTGGCCGCTGTCGCCGACCTCCGGCCGAACTGGTCCTTCGTCCTCGTCGGACCCTCGGCCAAGATTGATCCGACCACGATCCCGGTGCGTCCCAACCTGCATCTCGTGGGACCGCGCAGCTACGCGGAGCTGCCGCGCTACATCGCCGGCTGGAATGTCGCGATCATGCCGTTCGCGCGCAACGCGTCAACCCGCTTCATCAGTCCCACCAAGACTCTGGAGTACCTGGCCGCCGGCCGGCCCGTCGTCTCGACGTCGATCCAGGACGTGGTCGACCCGTTCGAGCGGTTGGGGCTGGTTCGCATCGCCGACACGCCCGCGGAGTTCATCGACGCGATCGAGGCGGCGATGGCAGAAGACCCCGAACCGTTCAGGGCCTCGGCGGACGCGTTTCTCGAGCCCCGCACGTGGGACGACACGTGGGCTCGGATGTGGGGCCTCGTGCAGGAGGCGAGGGCACGACACCTCGGACAGGACGCGCACGAAGCCAACTCGCGGCCTGAAGGGACGGCCGGCCGCGCGGTTTCGGCTGCCCGGCGCCGCTGAGCGATGCCCGCACGACTGCTGCCGAGCTTCTTCCTCGGCGGGTTCGAGTCATCCATCATGCGCCGGCGTGACGGGCGTCGGAACGATCTCGTCGCGGCAACGCGCCATGATTTCTTCGCGCAGCAGGATTACGCGCGATTGCTCGCGCTCGGCATTTCGACCGTGCGCGAGGGAACAGCGTGGCACCGGATCGAGGCCCGCCGCCGCGATTTCGACCCAGCATCCGTCCTCGGGCGGGTCCGCGCCGCGGACCGGCTGGGGATCCAGATCATCTGGGATCTTTGCCATTTCGGCTGGCCGGACGATGTCGACCCGTTTGCGTCTGACTTCGCCGACCGGCTGGCGACCTATGCGGCGTGGTTCGCCCGATTGCTGCGCGACGAGAGCCCGTCGATCCCGTGGTATGTGCCAGTCAACGAACCTTCGTTCGTCGCGTGGGGCGGCGGCGACGTGGAGTACCTCAACCCATTCCAGCGCGGTCGAGGCACCGAACTGAAGCGGCAACTGGTTCGCGCATCATTGGCGGCCGCGGCCGCCGTCCGCGACGTCGACCCGCGTGCCCGGGTCTGCCACGTCGACCCCGTGATCCACATCGAGCCGCGCCAGGACTCCTTTGAGAGTCGCAGCGCGGCGCTTCGCCACAACGAGGCGCAGTTCGAGGCGTGGGACATGCTCGCGGGTCGTCGTGACGACGACCTCGGTGGTTCCGAAGCGGAGCTCGATGTGATCGGGGTGAACTTCTACGACCGGAATCAGTGGGTGGATGGTGGTCCGACGCTTCGCATCGGCGACCCCGGCTTCTGTCCATTGCGCGACCTGCTCGCCGACGTCCATCGTCGGTACCGGCGTCCGATCGTCGTCGCAGAAACGGGAACGGAGGGCGCGGGTCGGGCGCCATGGCTCCGCTACGTCTGCGACGAGGTCGCGGCTGCGCGCGCCGACGGCGTAGCGGTCGAGGCAATCTGCCTTTACCCCGTCGTCGATTACCCGGGCTGGGACGACGACCGGCTTGTTCCGGTCGGAATGTGGAGCTACGCGGACGAAACGGGCTACCGGCGGCCGTATCAGCCGCTCATCAACGAGCTTCAGCGGCAGGCACCGCGTTTCGCGCGCCCTACATCGTTGGCATCACCGCGGAGCGGAGCCTCGGTGCACGAGACCCGTGCCGCCCGTGACGACGATCGGCCAGGGCGATCCGGCCCTTCGTCAAGCGCCGCTGGGGACCGACGACGGGCGATCGTCCTCGTGACCGAAAGCCGCGTGCCCTCGGGGATGGGGCGCCAGATGTTGACGCTCGCCCGCGGGCTCGCTGACCGACATCGGGTCATTGTCGCCGCGCCTGAAGCCGTCGATGCGAGCTGGCTGCTCGAGGCAGCCGTCGCGGCCGGTCTCGAGGCCTGGCCGCTGACCGACGGCAGCCCGTGCGCGCAGGGGGATATGCTCCGCCGGCTGCTGGCGACGGACGACATCGATCTTGTCAACGTCCACGCCGGAATTGGGTGGGAGGGCCACGCCGCGGTCGCGGCGGCGCGGCAGGCCGGCGTAACCGCAGTCGTCCGAACGGAGCACCTTCCGTTTCTCCTCACGAAGGACCGCGAGCACGCCGAATACCACGCCTCGCTGCCACAGCTCGACCGTGTCATCGCCGTCTCGCATGGCGTGGCGCGCAGTTATGTTGCTGCCGGCGTCCCCCCGCGCCTCCTGCGAGCTGTCCCGAACGGAATCGACGACCCCGGGGTTTCAACGTCCGCGTCGGAAGTCCGGCAGACCATGGGGATTGACATCGACGCTGGACTCGTCGTCAGCGTCGGTAGGCTCACGGCACAGAAGGGCTATGACGTGCTTCTCGCGGCGGCCGCCGTTGTGGTGCGCGTGCGTTCCGATGCACACTTCGTGCTCGTCGGGTCCGGACCGCTCGCCGCGACGCTCGACGCGACGATCGCCGAGCTGGGACTCGGGGAGAACGTTCACAGGCTGCCTCATTGGCATGACGTGCCTGCACTCCTGGCGGCGGCCAATGTCGTCGTTCTCGCGTCGCGGTTCGAAGGGCTGCCGCTCGTGGCCCTGGAGGCGATGGCAGTCGGCCGGCCCGTCATCGGGACCCGCGTCTGCGGCCTCGACGAGACAGTCGATGACGGGGTCACCGGGCGGCTCGTCGCCGCCGAGGACTTCGTCGCGCTGAGCACCGCCATCCTCGACGTCCTCAGCGACCCCGCGACGGCGGCACGCTACGGCGGTGCCGGGCGGCGTCGGTATGAGGCGTCCTTCACCGCGCGCCTGATGACCGAGCAGACGAACGAGGTCTTCGCCGAACTCCTGCTGGAGCGTGCCGGAACGGACGCAGCAGATCAGCTGGCATCGGATGGATCTGTCGCACCCGTCCTGGCGGACGCCGGATGACGCCCATTCGCGTCGCGGTGATCGGCGCCGGCGGCATCGCGACTCGACACATCGCAAACCTTGCATGGTTCCCAGGCGTCCGGCTGGTTGGCGTGGCCGACCCCATCATCGAGGCGGCCGAGGCGCAGGCGCGGCGAGTGGCGGGGACCCGAGTGTTTGCGGATTGGCGTGGGATGCTCGACGTCGTCGCGGCCGAGGCCCTGTTGATCTGCGTGCCGCCCTTTGCGCACGGTGAACCGGAGCTCGCCGCCGTGGAACGCGGCCTGCCCTTCTTCGTTGAAAAGCCGATCGCCACAGATCTGGCGACCGCCGAGCGGATCGCCCAAGCCGTGGCGACCCGCGGCCTCGTCACCGCGGTGGGCTATCACTGGCGCTACCTCGACACCGTGGAGCGCGCCGCGGAAATGCTCGCCGACAATCCGGCGCACCTCGCGATCGGGTATTGGTGGGACGCCACCCCGCCGCGGGCGTGGTGGCTGAGGCAGGCCACGTCCGGAGGCCAAATTGTCGAGCAGACGACGCACATCTTCGACCTGGCCCGGCATCTGGTTGGGGAGGCCACAGTCGTGAACACCATCGTCCGTCACGCGCCGGGCCGCCAGCATGCCTTCCCCGATGTCGACGTCGCAGATGCGTCGCTGGCGAGCGTGGTGTTCGATTCAGGGGCGATCGGGACGTTTGCGAGCACGCACCTGCTCCGCTGGCCACACCGGATCGGCCTTCACCTTGTGAGCGAAGGGATGGCCATCGAGCTGTCCGAGTCCGAGTTGATGATCGACGTCGGACAAGGACGCCCCATCACCCGGCCCAGTCGCGACCCGTTCCTCGCCGAACTGCGCGACTTCCTCGCCGCAGCGACGGGCGGCGAGAACCGGATCCGGGCGCCGTTCGCCGAGGCGATGCGGACACAGCGCCTGACCGTCGCGGCGACGGTGGCAGCCACGGCCGACCTGGGGCCTGGCGCTCAGACCGAGAGCGAGCGCAAGACGAGCATGCGGGGCTGACGATGCCGCCATCCCTCGGCTGGGTTGTCCAGCCCGCGATGTTCGTGAATCCGTCCGGCTTCAACTCCTCCGGATGGGATCTTGCGCGGTGCATCCTCGAAGCGGACGAGCGACACATCCCCCTCGCGTTAGCCGCGGGCTTCGACACGATCTGGGTCGAAGATCACATGGGGTGGGGCGAAAAGAGCCATCTCGAGTGCATGACCACGCTCGCCTGGCTGGCAGGACGCCACCGCGGCCCGCGCTGGGGGACGATGGTATGCGGCCAAGCCTTCCGCAATCCGGCCTACCTCGCGAAACTGGCCGTCAACCTCCAGCTGCTGACGGGCGGCCGCTTCATCCTCGGCATCGGGGCCGGCAACAACGGCGGTGAGCACGAAGAATTCGGTTTCCCTTTTCCGGCGGCCCGACAACGCCTTGACCAGATGGAGGAGGCAATCCGGATCGTCCGGGCACTGTGGCTGGGAGGACGGCAGACCTTCGAAGGTCGACACTATCAGATCCGAAACGCCGTGATCGCACCGCGGCCGGAACCCAAGATTCCGCTGATGATCGGTGGTGGTGGCGAGCGACGGACTCTCCGCCTGGTGGCCGACCTTGCCGAGTGGTGGTGTGCCGACGTGGGGTCGGTGGAGGCGTTTGAGCGCAAGTCGGCGGTCCTCGATGACCACTGCCGCACCGTGGGGCGCGACCCTGCAACGATCGTGCGCTCGCAGGTGATTTGGATCAGCGTCGCCGACGATCCATCGGATGTGGTCCGCTGGCCCGATCTTCACATCGTCGCCGGTTCGCCCGATGAAGTGACGGCCGAGCTCGTCCGCTTTCGACGTGCCGGTACGGATCACTTCCAGATCCGGTTCATGGACTTTCCCTCCACGGAGGGGATGGAACGGTTCGTGGAAGGCGTCCTGCCACAATTGAGGGCGCAATGGGATTGACGCCGCGCTCCGTCCTGTTTGTGTTCGGCTGGCTCGTCGTGGGCGGCGAGGAGACAGAGGTCCGACTGCTCGCGCGCCTCCTGGATCCTGCTCGCTACCGCCTTCAGGTCGTTGCCTGCCTTCGGCGGGAGGGCATGCCGGACCAAACGGAACGCCAGCTGGCTGAGCTCGGCATCGCGGTCGATCACTCGCCGTACAGCCTCTCGTTCGAGGATACGATCGAACACCTCGCCGGACGCGTCGGCTCGTTCGATCTCGTCGTCGCCTGCCAGGCCGTGCCCGACATCGCGCCCGCACTCCGCCTCGCGGCTTCGCGAGGCGGCCAGGTGCCTGCTCTCATCGAGCACGGCGGGCTCGTCGCTGAGGCCGAGCGCGCGTCGGACCTCGCCGCTCGCTATGTGGGCGTGTGCGACTCGATTCGCGCCGCCGCCGCGCGTCGCATGGTCGGCCGAGAGCATCACGCGCTCGAAATCCCATCCATGGTCGATCTCGACGAATTCGACCCCGCGCAGCGGCACGACGTTCGACGCGAGCTGGGGTTCGGGATCGAGGACGTCGCATTTGGCTGGGTCGGCCGTCTCGACCGCAAGAAGCGCGTCGAAGACTTCGTGCGCGCAGCCGCGCTTCTCCAAACGCGCGAACCCCGGGCCCGATTCGTCGTGATCGGCGGCGCGGACGCCTTCATGCCCGAGTACGAGCCTGAGCTTCATCGGCTCGCAGAGGATCTGGGGCTCGGCGAGCGGCTGCAGTTTCTCGGCGATCGGGCCGACGTGCCTCGGCTGATGACCGGGCTCGACGCGATGGTCTGGCTGGCGAGCGGAGAAGGCATGCCGCACGTGATCGCCGAGGCCGGCGCTGCGTCGCTGCCGGTAATCGCCACGCGTGACAACGGCACGCTCGAGCAGATCGAGGACGGCGTGACGGGCATTTTCGTTCCCCATGAACGACCGACGGCGGCCGTTGCCGCGATGCACCGGCTGGCCTCCGATGTCACCCTTCGGCGACGGCTCGGAGCAGCACTTCGGTGCGAGGTCGAAGCGCGCTACGCAACGACGGTCATCGTCCCGCGCTGGGAAAGGCTGTTCGACGACGTCATCGAAGAGCACGATCGAGAGATGGTCACCGCGTGAAGCGAAGATCGCGCCGCCCGCGATTCCCTGCCGACCCGCGGACGTCGCCATGTACTTCGTGATCGTCGGGGCCGACTTGGCCGGGTCGATCTTGTGGGAGCGGTCCACCGGGCTAGTTGGGCCCACGCCGTTCGTAGTGTCGCTGCTCCTCGATGGTGCGCTCGGCAAGCGGTTCCGCCTCGAGTCGCTCGTCCGGGATAGGTATCCCGCTCTGGACCGATCTGCCGTACGTGCCCTGTGCGATGCGCCCTTCGGCGCGCTCGACGGCGGCGAGCTGCTCGCGGAGGTCGGATGCGAGGGCGACGGTCACCGACTCCGTTTCGAGAGCGCTGGCGGCGTCTGCGTTATCTCCGGTCTGCTGGCGCTGGAGCGACCCTTCGGCACGGATCTCGCCGCCCAGCTCGGCGAGCGCAGATTCAATACGCGCCCGCTCTAGGGCAACGAGTTCACGAGCCCGTGGCTCGTTCACGATCACCTCCTGGCCGGATCGAACCGGCTGCACGCCTGGTCCCGGCGTAACTCTCCCCCGTGTGGCTCGTGGTGGCTCGGCCGCTCAGCAGGTGACGTGGAGAACTGCGTACACGTCCTCGGGCTTTAGATCCGCGAGCAGGCGGCAGGCATCACGGGTGGGGAGCGCCGCGATGACGATCCCGCGTCGCTTTGCCTCCGCGTATACATCGGGGGCGATGGGCAGCCTGCCGTCGGCCCCTGTTCCGACAATGAGCCGCCTGCCACCCCAGGGGATGTCTTCAGCGACCGACAGAGGCGTGTGCCCGAACTGGTCAGCGAGCGCTTTGGAGGGGCCCTTCCGGCGGCGAAGGACACGGCCCGCGTCGATGACGACGTCATGGTCGTATGGTTCGCCCTCGATCCGGATCTCTCCGAATGCGATGAGCTTGGCCTTCACTCCCAGATTGTCGCACGCCGCGCTCATGCCACCGCGGAGAGGCTGATCGCCGCAGATCGGCCGGAGACGGAAGACTCTGGCCAGACGGGCCTAGACTGTGATGGTTCGCCCCGCTCGGGAGGAGCCCAGGATGGCCAAAGAGAAGAAGGCGAAGAAGGGCAAGAAGGGCAAGTAGCCCGGCCGGCCCAATCAGCACGGATGGCTCCTGGATGAACCCCAGGGGCCATCACTTCTTGTTGGGGCCCAGCGCGATCTCGAAGGAGCGGCCAGGACCGCGGCGTTAGGCGACCGGGCTCGGCCGGATTCCATGGCCACTGGCCAAGCGCCCAAACGCCTGCACCATGGCGGCGTAGTGACGACGCTCATCGCCCTATGGCGTACTTGGACCGATCACCAGGAGGCGCCCCGAAGGCCCGGGGCGACACGCCCTCGATCCCGCCGGTGTCACGCAGGTGGTTGCAATCCCTGACCCACCGAGGAGCCGACCAGCAGATCGCGCTCGATCTGGAGACGCATCCTGTATAGGACCTCCCACTCGGAGTATTCGACGTCGAGAGTCGCAAACGTAGGGTCGATCGCGCGCAGATCTTCGATCAGCCTGTCCAAGTGTCGTGGCCGAGCTTCGGCTGCAAGGGGCGTCCCTACAGCGGATCTCTCGGTCGATCAACTACCTTCGAGAGGCCCTGCCCGCGGACCAGGCTTGGCACACGAAAACGCTCGTCACCGATGGACGCGATGTCTTTGCGCTCTATGGACCGGGCGAGACACTATCGGTCGGTCGACACACCCGCGGACAGCGTGTCTTCGAGGTCTTCCTCGGTGATCTAGCCGAGGAATTGACCCGCGCCGGGACGCTGCTTGGCATCGGGGACAACATCGACGTGGACCCGAACGTCCAGGCGGGATCGCCGGTCATCAGAGACACGCGAATTCCGACGAAGCTGATCAGCGATCTCCTGGCGGAGGGGGTGCCGGCCGCCCGCATTACGTCGATGTATCCCGGCGTAACCGAGGCGGGTGTGCGTGCAGCGAGGGAGTTTGAGCGTCAACTAGCAGCGGTCTAGGACTCGCCGTGCTGCTCTTCGACGAGTGCATTCCCCCAGCCGTCGTCCAAGCACTCCAGCTTCTTGAAGTCGAATGCAAGGATCTCCGCGAGCTTCGGCGGCAGAGGACCCCTGACGGGGAAGTTGTGGCCATCGCAAAGGCCGAGAGCGCCGTCTTTGTTACCTACGATCTCGACTTCACGACACCAGCCCTGCTGGCGGAGATGGCACGGCAGGGAGTGTGCGTCGTCATGATCAGGCGTCCGAAAGGGGCAGATCTCGCGCAAGCGGCTGAGATCATCCTCCGCCAGATGCGGTCGTGGCGGGCACTATGCGGCGACGAGCCGACAATCATCAGTGCGGGGATGCGCAGCTCCCGCGCCCGAGCCGTCTCGAGCCTGCCGCATATGAAGTCGAACGCTCCGCGTCGTTGAGCGTCGACTCGTGGACCAGCTCGGGCGGTCCGGGCGTGCCCAGCGGCGGAGTGCCCGCCGGGGGATCTTGGAGCGAGGCGAACACCACAATAATCGGGGCCGTTTCGCTCGGGAGGAGCACGCTCAGAAGGCGATGCCTACACCGCTAAGGGGCCGGCGGCATGTCAAGCATGCGCTCTAACCAACTGAGCTAACCGCCCGATGATTTGTGCTCAAGAAGACCGCATGCCTCCTGATCAATCGCTGGTGGGACTTCACCTGCACCGCTCGAACACCGCCTGCTGGTGGAGTTGAGAGCGAGTCGCAGGCGACGTACGACGATGAGACGAGCTCGGCCAGCGCGTTCCATTCTACAGAAACCGATGACCTGGGCACGCTCACGTGTCGTTGGGCACGCTCACGACGAGCTGCCCGCCGCTCCCTGCGGCCCG
>Ga0208080_1000979_pt1 | contig 14277 bp, 13 predicted proteins | sample NGESurdeep092012_3_FD_184476 | JGI IMG/M metagenome (GOLD analysis project Ga0208080, IMG submission 184476) | Arctic peat soil microbial communities from Barrow, Alaska - NGEE Surface sample 210-3 deep-092012 (SPAdes) | ecosystem: Environmental > Terrestrial > Soil > Wetlands > Peat ...
TGACGGCCCAGACCGCCCTGAGTCTCGCTGACCTGCTCCACACTTCGCCCGAGTTCTGGCTCAACCTGCAGACAAGCTGGGATCTCTGGCATGCCTATCGGGCGGATCGCCGAAGCGCGGCGTGACGACCTGGCTCGCCTCTTGAGTTCCCGAATGAAACGCGTCGCGCTCTCGGACGTCAAACTGCCTCGATAGTCGGTGACGGGCAACGCCGCCCATGAAAGCCGCCGTCTCCCCCGAAGACGTGCTCCAGCTCCGGATCACGATCCGCGAGATCACGCCCCCCGTCTGCAGCAGGCGACTAGAATCCCCCCGGGTGGCAATCATGGGAATCGAGCAGCTCCTCAACGCGAAACGCCCCGAGATCCTCAGGGCGGCAAAGGCTCACGGAGCGGGAAACGTGCGCGTTTTCGGCTCGGTGGCCCGTGGAGAGGCCTCGCCGGACAGCGACGTCGACCTCCTGATTCACCTCGAGAAGGGCTGCGGGTTTTCCGACCTGATGGGCTTCTGCGAGGAGGTCGAGGCCGCCCTCGGACGGCGACTGGACGTCGTTACCGATGATGGTCTGAGCCCTTTCCTTCGAGAAAGAGTTTTGGCCGAAGCCGTTCCGCCGTGAAGGACGACCTCGTCTATCTCCGTCACATCGACGAGGCCATCACTCGCATTCTCGCCTTCACGTCCGCCGGCGAGTCCGCCAAGAAGGTCTCCGCGGCGACCCGCGCCGCGCACCCCGACATCCCGTGGAAAAGCATGGCGGGCCTGCGCGACCGGATCGTCCACGATTACTTTGGCATCTCGCTCGAGATAGTCTGGGACGTCGTGAAGAATCACCTCCCCGTTCTCCAGAAGCAAATCGCGAGACTCCTTCTCTAACGCGCTCACCGGCCAGGCAGACATCCCCACGGCGCACGAGGTCGTCGAAGTCCAGAAGCCTGCGGAAGTAGGGCCTGTCGTTGAAGGGCATGGTCTCGTCGCGCGTTAACATATCTCTTCCACCGCGTTTGGCGCGGGATCCGGACATGGCGTGACCGGGGGGAGGGGCTACGACGGCGAGAGCGCGTCGAGCATTTCCCGGACGCGAGTGCCGAGAAGCGGCACCTCTTCGACGCTCGAGAGAATGTCCTCGAGGAAAAGCCTAGCGTCCCGGGACATCCGCGGCGTCCCGCAGGATCGCGTCCCTGAGGCGGGGTTTGATTCCTTCCCGGATCACGAGATCCACCTTGCGCCCGAAGAGCTTCTCGAGGAACGCGAGGAGACCCATGTAATTGCGAAAGGTCTTGCGGTCGAATTCGACGACGAAGTCGAGATCGCTGTCCGCCCCCGCCGCCCCGCGGGCGACGGACCCGAAAAGGGACAGGTGTCGCACACCGAACGCGCGCAGAGCATCGACCTGCCGCGCCAGCGTGGCCAGGACCTCTTCCCGTGCGGGCTCGCGGTTCGCTGCTTCCATCAGTTCATTATCCGCTATGCAGCATCTCCGTCACCGCATCGTGGCCGCTGGCGGCCAGGCGTTCAGCGGCTCCAGGATGAACGTTCTCGTCGATCTTGAGGCGCATCAGGCCGCGCCGCCCCGTATTCCTTCCTCATCTCCCTGACCTCTGCTCTCATCTCCTCCACCAGCTCCTTCGGCCCCAGCGCCTTCCCGAACCTCCCCAGCAACAGGACGAAGCGCTTGGCTTCGATGAGAGAGCCGGCCGGCTCCGGCCAGCCTGAAGGTGGGAGGGAGGATACGGACAGGGAGTGTCCGGGAGGACCACGCGGCGCATGTGGGTAGAACCCCTTCTAAACGGACGGGAGATAATCGAAGTCGTGGATGCGTCCGATCTCGCCCGATTCGCCTGGCGTGACTGGAGCGCGCTCGCGGAATTGAAGGCCGACTACTGGGCCTCTATGAAGGCCCGGCAGGGCGCAGGCGAGGGCCTCCTGATTGCGGACGAGCTCAGGCGGCATGCGCAGCGGCTGCATCCGGACTGGCCGTCGGAGGAAGACCGGCGGGAGGACCTCGAGACCCACATCCGGCTAAGCGCCGCCCTCCGGAGCGTTCAGGCTGTCCGGCGTTCCTGACCTCCTTCGGGATCTCGCCCGCACCTTGAGAGGTAAAATCCACCCGTGAAGCCGCTCGTCAGCCATGATCGAAGCCTGGAAACAGAAGAGGAGAAATCCCGCTGGTTCCAGTCGCTTCCCTTGGAAGAGCGGATGGCGCTGCTCGTCGAGTTCACCGAGCTAGCGCTCCAGAATCGGCCCGAGCTCGCCGAGGCCCCGCCTGATCAACCGTCTACGCAGCGTATTCGCGTCCTTCGCCTCCCGCGGCCTTAGGCACGACCTCGAAGAGGTGCGCGTCCTCGAGGCGGGTAACCGCAAGCCCAAATAGCGCGCTCCCGCCCCTTCGTTGCCGGGCGACGTCCCTATGGTTTCGCCGGGCTCTTCTCGACGGGCAGGTCGCTCTTGCGGCTCCATTCGTCCCACGAGCCGTCGTACACGAGCGCCTTGTAGCCGAGGCGCTTCGCCGCGAAGTACATGACGGTGGCCTGCTGGCCGGTTTGGCAGTAGCTCACGACGGTGTCGCCGGGCTTGATGCCCGCGGCCTTGAGAAGATCCGCCGTCTCGGCGGGGCTCTTCATCCGGTTGTCCTCGGTGACGAGGGTGTCGAAGGGCAGGCTGCGCGCACCGGGAATGTGGCCGGCGCGGGGCATCGCGCCCGGATCGGCGCCATCGAAGAACTTCGGCGTCCGCGAGTCGACGATCGCGACGTCGGGCGCCTCGAGGTTCGCCTTGACGAAGTCGAGGTCCGCGACGAGCTCGGGATGGGGCTTGGCCGTGATCTTGCCCTTCGCGCGCGGCGGAGCGCCGGCTTCGGGCGCCGCCGTCACCGTTCCGCCCACGGCCTTCCACGCGGGCATGCCGCCGTCGAGGATGGACGCGTGGTCGCCGAGTCCCGCCGCGTCGAGACTGAAATAAACCCGCGCGGCCGGCGAGACCCAATCCTTGCCGAAGTAGACGACGACGCGCGAGCCGTCGCCGATGCCGAGGCTCTCGAGCTTCGCGCGCAGCTGGTCGGGCGGCAGGAGCTGGAGGATGAGGGCGCCCTCGGACCGCGGGATCGCGAGGTCCTGCGGATTCACGAGCTGCGCGCCGGGGATGTGCTCCTTCTCGAAGTCGGCCGGCACGCCCACGTGCAGGAGAACGAGGTTCCTTTCGCCCCGGTGCTCGACGAGCCAGGCGGGCGTCACGAGCATGTCCGCCGCGGACGCGAGCGACGAGGACACGAGGAGGACGAGGCTGACGAGGACGTTCTTCATGGGACCTCCGGCCGCGGCCCATTCTGCGCCAGCGCGGCGGCCGGCAGGGCGCGTAACATTGCGCGTATGAGCGTGGCGCGGGACGATCTCGCTGCGGCTGCCCGAGTTGATGATCGGCCAGCTCAAGCTTCTCGCGAACAAGCGCGACGTGCCCTATCAGTCGCTTCTGAAGCAATTCCTCGCCGAGCGGCTCAAGAAGGAAATCGCCTGAAGCGACAGGCGCTGCACCGCTTTCGGCAGGGAGCGTGCCATCAGGCCATCAGGGAGGACCCGCGTTATCGCGCTGTCAGCTCGTCGACCGCGGCGACGGCCTGCGCCGTCGGCGCGTCGTCCGCGCTCTCGATGATTCCGTAGAGATGCAGAAGCTTCTCTTCCAGCGAGGCGCGCCGCCTCGGCCGCGCCGAGTCCGTCTTCGCGGGCTCCGCCGCGAGCCGCTCGATCGCCGCGGTGAGCCGGCGTAGGAGGGCGAGCTGCGCGGCGAGGTCGGCCGAGGACATCCTGATGCGCGGGTCCAGCTTCACGGTCAGGGCCCGCGTGAACGCCTTCCCATCCACGGTCAGCTTCACGGTATACGTGCCCGGCAGGACGAACGGGCCGAGCGGCTCGCGCGGCGTGTCTCCCGCGATCGCCGAGATCGGGTACTCGTGCTCCAGCGCGGGCGGCGGCGGAAAGCGCAGGTCCCACACGAAGCGATGCATGCCGGGCGCGGCCGAAAGGATGCGTGGCGGGCGCACCCAGTACGCGGGTACGACGAGCGGCTCCACGAGCGGGTCAGGCTTGTCGTCGCTCGCGTACCGGCGCACGAGGGCGCCCTTCTCGTCGAGAATCTCGAGCGTGACCGCCGCCTGCGGTTTCGCGGCGAGGACGTAGTCGAGGATCGCGCCGTCCGGGGGGTTCTGGCCCACAGGCTCTTCGGGCGGGAGCGGCGTATCGGTGTTGCGGTTTCGGCGTACGCGGATCGCAATCTGAGGCGTATAGAAAAACGGCGCGCTAAACGCCGTCTTCGCGTCGAGCTGCCGGAGCGGCGTGACGTCGTCGAGAATCCAGAAGCCGCGGCCGTGCGTCGCGACGACGAGGTCGTCGCCGTGAACGACGAGGTCGCGGATGGACGTGGCCGGCATGTTGAGGCGCAGCGGCTGCCAGGTCTCGCCGTCGTCGAACGAGACGTGGACCATGCGCTCGGTGCCCGCGTACAGAAGGCCTTTCCGGACGGGATCCTCGCGGACGGCGTTGACGGGATCGTCGGGAAGGCCCTTCACGATCTCTTTCCAGGTCTTTCCGCCGTCGTGTGTGCGCAGGACGTGCGGCTTCAGGTCGTCGAGGCGGAAGCGGTTGATGGCCGCGTAGGCCGTGAGGTCGTCGAAGGGCGAGGCGTCGATGAGCGACACCTTGCTCCAGGCCGTGAGGCCGGGCGGCGTGACGTCGACCCACGTCTTTCCGCCGTCTAAGGTGCGGTGGATGAGGCCGTCGTCGGTGCCCGCCCAGATCACGTTCACGTCCTTTTTCCCGGCCGCGACGGTGTAGATGACGCCGCGGCGCGGCTGCTTCGCCATCTCCGGCTTGCGGTAGACGCCGATCGACTCCGGAACGTCCGGCGTCTCGCGGGAGAGATCCGGGCTGACGACGTCCCAGGTTTTCCCGCCGTTCGCCGTCTTGAAGAGCACGTTGCCCGCATAGAAAAGGACGTGCGGGTCGGCGGGCGAGAAGAGGACCGGCGCCGTGCGCAGGAACCGGTACTTCCCGAGGACGGGCGCGGGCGAGACGTCCTGCACGTCGCCCGTGGAGTGGCGGAAGCGTGTGAGCTTCCCGCCGTACACGACGTCGGGGTCGAGAGGATCCGGCGCGACGTACCCGTACTCCTCCGCGCCGACGGGGTGCCAGTCGCGGAAGCTGATCGCGCCGCCGTCGCCCCGGCTCGCGATCGCGACCGAGCCGCTCTCCTGCTGGCCGCCGTAGACCCAGTACGGAAAGCGGTCGTCCGTGGAGACGTGGTAAAGCTGCGCCGTCGGCTGGTTGTACCAGCTGCTCCACGTCGCGCCCGCGTTCACGGAGATCGTCGCGCCCTGATCGCTCGCGAGGAGGATGACGTCGGGGTTCTCGGGTTGGATGAAGATCGTGTGGTAGTCGTCGCTGCCCGGCGCGCCCTTCACGGGCGTGAATGTCTTTCCGCCGTCGGTCGACCGGTACGTCGACGTGTTCGCGGCCCAGACCTCGTCGCGGTTTTTCGGATGCGCGCGCACTTCGGCGAAGTCGCCGCCGCGCCCCCAGACGCGCGACTCGCCGTTGGCGCGCGTGAAGCTCTCTCCGGCGTCGTCCGACACGTAGATGCCCGCCTTTTCGGGCGACGCGTCCACGGTGGCGTAGAGGCGCCGCGGATCCACCGGGGAAACGCAAAAACCGATGCGCCCGAGGCCCTCGGCGAACGTGGGCAGGCCTTGCGTGAGCTTTTTCCACGTGGTGCCGCCGTCCCCGCTCTTGAAGAGGCCGCTCTCGGGCCCCTGCCACTCGCCGTTCTCCCACGGGCCCTGCCGCGCGGCCCACAGCACGGCGTAGACGACGTCCGGATTCGACGGGTCGAGCGCCACGGCCGAGGCGCCCGTGTTCTCGTCCTTGTACAGGACCTTCGTCCACGTCCTGCCGCCGTCCGTCGACCGGAAGACGCCGCGCTCGGCGTTCGCGCCGTACGGGTGGCCGAGGACCGCCGCGTAAACGCGCTCCGGGTCACGCGGGTGGACGGCGAGGCCCGCGATCTGCTGGGCGTCGCGAAGGCCGAGATGCGCCCACGTTTTCCCCGCGTCCGTCGACTTGTAGATGCCGTCGCCGACGGAGAGGTCGGGCCGCTGCAGGCCCTCGCCGCTCCCGACGTAGAGCGTGTCGGGGCGCGACGGGGCGACGGCGAGGGCGCCGATCGAGCCCGTGGACTGGTCGTCGAAGATCGGCGTCCACACGCGTCCCGCGTCCGTCGTCTTCCAGACCCCGCCGTTGTTCGCGGCGGCGTAGAAGAGGTTTGTGTTGCCAGGGATGCCGCTCGCGGCGACGGTGCGCCCGCCGCGAAACGGGCCGATCATTCGCCAGCGCATCTCCGAGAACAGCGTCTCGGAAAACGGCTGCGCGGCCGCGGAGCCGGCGAGAAAAAGAAGCGCGGCAAGCGGCAAGAGCAGGGGTCGACGGCGTCGAAACGGGTTCACGGACACCTCCGGCAGATTCGAGAAGTGTAATCGGCGCCGCCCGCCCGCTGAAGTCGAACCCCGCTGCTATCCTCGCCTCGAGTGGAATTCCGCACGATCATCGAGCCCTTCCGCATCAAGTCCGTCGAGACGATCAAGACGACGACAGAGGAGGAACGGCGCAAGGCCATCGCCGAGGCCGGATACAACGTCTTCCTCCTCCACGCGGAGGACGTCCTCATCGACCTTCTGACGGACTCCGGCACGGGCGCGATGTCGGCCGCGCAGTGGGGCGCGCTCATGCAGGGCGACGAGTCGTATGCGGGCAGCCGCTCGTTCTACCGCTTCCGCGACGCCGTGCAGGAGCTGACGGGGTTCAAGCACATCATCCCGACGCATCAGGGGCGCGCCGCCGAGCGCATCCTCTTCCACACCATCCTCGACGAGGGCGACGTCGTCCCGAACAACAACCACTTCGACACGACGCGCGCGAACGTGGAGGTCGAAGGCGCCGAGGCACGCGACCTCGTCATCCCCGAGGGGCGCATCCCGAGTCTGCTTCACCCGTTCAAGGGCAACATGGATCTTTTGGCCCTCGAGCAGACGCTCGAGAAGGACGGCGACCGCATTCCCCTCGTCATGGTCACCGTCACGAACAACTCCGGCGGCGGGCAGCCGGTGTCGCTCGGGAACCTCCGCGGCGTGCGCGCCCTCTGCGACCGGTTCAAGAAGCCTTTCTTCCTCGACGCCTGCCGCTTCGCCGAGAACGCGTACCTCGTCAAGCGGCGCGAGAAGGGGCAGGAGGGCCGCACCCCGAAGGAGATCGCGCAGGAGATGTTCTCCCTCGCCGACGGCTGCACGATGTCGGCGAAGAAGGACGGGCTCGCGAACATCGGCGGCTTTCTCGCGATGAACGACGACGCGTGGGCCGAGGAAGCCCGCAACCTCCTCATCCTCACGGAGGGGTTTCCGACGTACGGCGGCCTCGCCGGCTACGACCTCGAAGCGATCGCGCGCGGCCTCGAGGAGGTCGTCGAGGAGCCGTACCTGCATTACCGCATCCGCTCGATCGAGTACCTCGCTGAGAAGCTCGAGGCGGCGGGCGTGCCGATGATCCGGCCGCCGGGCGGGCATGCCGTGTACCTCGACGCGCGTGCGCTGCTCCCGCACATCCCGCCGCTCCAGTACCCGGGCATCGCGCTCGTGAACGCGCTCTACGAGGTCGCGGGCGTGCGCGGCGTCGAGATCGGGACGGTCATGTTCGGGCTGAGGCCCGACGGCACCGAGCAGCCCGGCCCGATGGACCTCGTGCGCCTCGCCTTCCCGCGCCGCGTCTACACGCAGTCGCACGTGGATTACGTGGCCGAAGCCGTCCTCGAGGTCGCGAAGAACGCCTCGAAGCTCACGGGCTACCGCATCACCGAGGCCCCGCGCACCCTCCGCCACTTCACGGCGCGCTTCGCGCCGCTGGCGTCCTGACACCCCGAACAAAAACGAGAAAACTTCAGCTCTTGGCCTCGGGGACCTTGACCTTCGACCAGTCAATCTTCCCGTCCTTGCCCTTAGCGGCCTTGACTGTCTTGCCGAAGTCGTTGAGCTCGGCAGCGTCCTTTTTTGGCAACTTGGGGACGTGGCAGGTGGCGCAGTTGGCCTTCGGGTCCTTGGCCTTGTACTCCTTCTGGATGTCCATGGTGGCGAGGGCTGCGCTGCCCAGAGCGACCGCGGCGAGAGTGGCGACGACGGCGGTAGTGGATTTCTTCATGGTTTCCTCCTGCCCGTACTCGGGACCCACGGTTCCTCGTTCAATCGAGGTGCCATGGCGCGGAAGCGCCGATCGCGTTGGCCTGCAACCCGATGGCGTGATGGGGCGCCCTGACAGCTGCTCGCCCGAGACCATATGGGGTAAGCCGGCGCACGAAAACGTGCACGCGACGCATCCTCAATCCGGCAGCATGACGACGAGGTATTTGCTGCCCTTCCAGAACCGCGCCGCGTCAGTCACGGTCAGCGTGCTCGCCTTCGGGCCGGTTCCCGCGAGCGTGTAGCTGTCCTTCGGGTGATCCGAGAGGACCCGCGCCTTGTTGGGAGCGGCGCCCACTGCGAACTCCGCCTCCTTGCGCGTGTCGATCTGCTTGAAGAGCGTTTCGTCGAACTGGCCCGTCCGCCGCCAGTTCCCTCCGAGGCCCAGCACGGAGCCTTTCTTCTCGACGAGGCCGGCCTTCTTCAACGCGCTCTGCGACGCGATGAGGACGTAGGCGGTCGACATCTGCGTCTCGCGGTCCGCGATGGCGGCCTCCTTCTCCTTCACGGTCGCCTCTTTCTCCTTCACGGTGCCCCGCAGCTCTTCCGTCGTCTTCGTCAGCTCCTGCGTCTTCTCCTCGAGCGCGGCGATCGTGGCTTCCTTCTCCTCGAGCTGGCGGCGCAGCTCGCCGATGAGGCGCTCGAGCGTCGTGGCCTTCACGTCCGAAGCGTGTTTCTGCGTCTGCAGCGCCGAGAGCTTCGCGAGGTTCGCCTTGACGGAGTTGCGGATCTCTTCGATCTCCGTCTTCAGCTCGTCGCGCCGCTGCGCGGCGGCGGTCTTGCCCTCCTGGGCGACGGCGATCGAGGTCTTGACGGCCTTGAGCTCCTTGACGCGCAGGTCCTCGAGGCTTTTCTGCACCTCGTCGAGCGTGGTCTGCATCTCGGCGGTCGCGGCGCCGGCCGCGCCTAGCTCCCTCTGGGAGAGCTGCTTTTCCTCGGTGAGCGTCTTGTTGTCGGCCTTGAGCTGCTCGATCTCCTTGCGGTTGCAGCCCAGGAGCACGAGCGCGATGAACGTCAGGGCGGGAATGCGAGTGAGCCGGAGAGCTTTCTTCACGATTGATCCTCCTCCGTTGGCCCTATCGTAACGCGAGCCGGATCAGACCGCCCCGGCGACCGCCTTGCCGACGTCCCGTTCTCCGCCGTCACCCGGAAATCCTTCGCGCCCGCCCGGCGCAGCACCCCGGCGGTATCCCCGCGGTTCGGCGCCGCGGATTCTCGCACCGCGATGCTCGACCGCCCATAATCGCCGTCGGCAATCCATGAGCATCTCGCCCGGTTCCCGCCAATGAGTCTTGCTTCCGGCGCCCGCCTCGGCCCGTACGAGATCGTCGGAGCTCTCGGGGCCGGAGGCATGGGGGAGGTGTATCGGGCGAAGGATCCGCGGTTGGGGCGGGAAGTCGCGATCAAGGTGCTTCCGGCGTCGTTCTCGGCCGACCCGGATCGCCTGCGCCGTTTCGAACAGGAGGCCAAAGCCGCCGGAGTCCTGAACCATCCCAACATCACGGCCGTCTACGACATCGGCCAGCACGAGGGTGCTCCGTACGTCGTCCAGGAACTATTGGAGGGCGAGACGCTGCGCTCCAGCCTGGCCGGCGGCCGCCTCCCGCCGAGAAAAGCGATCGACTATGCGCTGCAGATCGCGCACGGTCTCGCGGCCGCGCACGAGAAGGGGATCGTGCATCGGGATCTGAAGCCCGAGAACCTTTTCGTGACGAAGGATGGCCGCGTCAAGATCCTCGACTTCGGCCTGGCCAAGCTGACGCATCAGGAAGAGGGCGGGCAGGCGACGAACCTGCCGACGGCCTCGGCGGGGACGGAGCCCGGCGTCGTGATGGGCACGCTCGGGTACATGTCGCCCGAGCAGGTCAAGGGCAAGCCGGCCGACGCCCGGTCGGACATCTTCTCTTTCGGCGCCATCCTCTACGAGATGCTCTCGGGCCAGAGAGCGTTCCACGGCGACTCGGCGGCCGAGACGATGTCGGCGATCCTCCGGGAAGAACCGCCGGACCTCTCCGCCACGAACCAGAGCATCTCGCCCGGCCTCGAGCGCATCGTGCGGCACTGCATCGAGAAGAACCCGGAGCAGCGGTTTCATTCGGCGCATGACCTCGCTTTCGACCTCGAGGCGCTGTCGGGCCTCTCGGTGCCGCGCCTCGAGGCTTCCGCGCTGAGGGTTCGCGGCCGGTCCCCATCGCTGGCGGCTGTGGCGACGCTCGTCGTGACGCTCGCGGCCGGGCTCTTCGCCGGCCGGTTGCTCTGGAAGGGGAGTCCGGCCTCTCCTCCCTCGTACAAGAGGCTCACATATGGCCGGGGGCCCGTCTGGTCCGCCCGCTTCGCTCCGGACGGGCAGATGATCGTCTATGCGGCGTCCTGGGATGGCGCCCAGAAGCCTCAGCTCTACTCGGTGCGGGCGGAAAGCCCCGAGTCGCTCCGGCTGGCCCTTCCCCCGGGCCAGGTCGAGTCCGTCTCCAGCAAAGGCGAGATGCTCATTTTGAATCTCCTCCAGCTCTCGACGGGATACGCGAGTATCGGCACGCTCTCCCAGACGCCCCTGTCCGGGAGCGCGCCGCGCGACCTACTCGAGGACGTGGGCCACGCGGACTGGTCTCCGGACGGCAGCGCGATGGCGGTCGTGCGCGCACCCCAGTGGCGTTACCGGCTGGAGTTTCCGGCGGGTAAAGTGCTCTACGAGACGACCGGCTGGATCAGTTACCCGCGGATCTCTCCGAAGGGAGACGCGGTGGCGTTTCTCGACCACCCGCTCTTCGGGGATGACCGCGGCTCGGTCGCGGTCATGGATCGATCGGGAAAGAAGACGACGCTTTCGACCGGATGGGAGAGCGCGCAGGGGGTTTCCTGGTCGGCCTCCGGCGAGGAGATCTGGTTCACGGCGACGCCGGCCGGCAACTCCCGCGCCCTCTACGCCGTCACACGGTCGGGACGCCAGCGCTCGGTGGCGAACACCCCCGCCGGGATGACGCTGCAAGACATCTCTCGCGACGGGCGCGTGCTCTTCGTCGAGAACAATGCGCGGCTCGGATTCCTCGGCCTTCTTCCCGGGGAGACGAAGGAGCGGGATCTCTCGGGTCTGGAGTGGTCCTATAGCCCGATCCTGTCCAAGGATGGAAAGACGGCCGTCTTCACGGAGGCGGGTCAAGCGGGAGGTCCGGGGTACTCCGTGTACCTGCGCAAGATGGACGGTTCGGCGCCCGTCCGGCTGGGCGAGGGATATGCGCTGGCGCTTTCTCCGGACGGAAAGTGGGTGCTGACCGCTCTCATCCGCTCGACGCCCTCGCAGATCATGCTGCTACCGACCGGAGCCGGAGAGCCGAGGACGTTCCCGAAGGACGAGATCGAGCATGCCAGTGGGGCAAGTGGGGCATTCGGGACGTTTCTTCCGGACGGCAAGCGCATCCTCTTCGTCGGCCACGAGCCGGGGCGACCGTCGCGTGTCTTCGTTCAGGACCTCGCCGGAGGAGCGGCGAAGCCCGTCACCCCGGAGGGAGTCGAGGCGAGGCTCCTTTCCCCCGATGGCACGTTGCTCGTGACCCAAACGGCGGAGGGGCTGGCCCTCACTCCTCTGGAAGGCGGGCCCTCGCGCCCGCTTCCGGGCGTCAAGCCAGGCGACATGCCGTTGCGATTTACCGCCGACGGACGGTCTCTGTTTCTTCGCCCCGACGCGGGGGAATTCCCCGCGCGAGTCTTCCGCCTCGACGTCGCCACAGGGCGCCGGGAGGTCTGGAAGGAGCTCATGCCCGGCGACCCGGCGGGTATCACACGGCTTTCGCCCTGGGCCATCTCCGCGGACGGGAAGACAGTCCTCTTCAGTTGCTTTCGCTCTCTCTCCGTCCTCTACCTGGCGGAAGGGCTGAAGTGAAAATTCAAAGGACCATCGTCTCGTGGATCGCCTCGCCGCGGGCGAACCGTTCGAGGCACAGCGCGCCGATGTCCACGCTTTCGCTCCGTCCCCGGACGATCATTTCGGCGACGGCCCGGCCCGCCGCCGGCGCGTGCATCACGCCGTGGCCGGAGAAACCGGCGACGACGAAAAAGCCGGGCACGCCGGGAACGGGGCCGATGACGGCGTGGTGGTCGGGCGTCACCTCGTAGAGCCCGGCCCAGCTCCGCTTGATGTCGAGGCCTGCTTCGGCCACGGCGGGAAAACGCGCCTCCAGCGGCTCGGCGATGCGAAGTGGGAAGTCCGGGTCGAAGGCGGTGTTGAAGCCGGGAGGCTCGTCGGGGTTGGAGTATGCGATCAGGACCCGGTTCCCCTCGCGGCGGATCAGGACGCCGCTGTCCGCGTCGATCGTCATCGGGATCGTCTGCGGGAGCGAGGGGCACGGCCCGCTGATGAGGATGTGCCGGCGGACGGGCACGACGGGAAGGTCCACCCCGACGAACGCCGCGACGCGGCCCGAGAACGGCCCCGCGGCATCGACGACCGCGGACGCCCTGATCTCGCCGGCCGCCGTGCGGAGGCAGAACTCCCCGGAGGAGTCCCTCTCGACCGCCGTCACCCCGGCTCCGTAGCGCGTCTTCACGCCGGCCCGCGTCGCTTCGCGGAGGAAAAAGTTCGTCAGGCCGCCCGGATCAATGAATCCGTCGCGCGGCCCGAAGGTCCCGCCCAGGATCGGCCCGGCCGCGTACGGCGCCTTCGCGCGGACGCCCGCCGCGTCGAGCACCTCGACGCTGACGCCGCGCGCGCGCTGGAACGCGGCGGCGGCCTTCATCGCGGAGAGCCGCGCCGGGTCACCCGTGAGGAAGAGGTAGCCGGCCTTCCGGTATAGGGGCGGCTCGCCGATCTCGTCCGTGAGGGCGTCGAGGATGGCCATCGAGGCGAGGGACATCGCGACGTTGATCTCCGTCGTGAACTGGGCCCGGATGCCGCCGTTCGCCTTCGACGTCGAGCCGCTGCCGGGCAATGGCTCCTTCTCGATCAGGCAGACGCCGGGCCGGCCGAGGCGCGCGAGATGGAACGCGACGCTGCAGCCGATGACTCCCGCCCCGATGATCGCGACGTCCGCGTGATCCGCCATCCCCGGTCCATGATAATCAGTCGCTGCTGAGCGAGAAGGAGTCGAGGAGGGGGGAGCGATGAACTACGAGTTCCTGAAAACGAGCGTGGAGGATCGTGTCGCCTGGCTCGAGTATCGGCGCCCGCCCTTCAACGCCATCGACTGGACGATGCTCCGCGAAATCCCGGTGGCGCTGGACGAGCTCCTAAGGGACGCCGGCGTCCGCGTCATCGTGATCGCGAGCGCGCTGGACAAGTTCTTCTCCACCGGAGCGGACCTCCGTGTCCTTGCGGCCATGCGGCCGGAGGAAATGCGGGAGTGGGTCGAGATCTGTCACGGTCTTGTTCGCCAGATTCGCGAGGCTTCAAAGCCGCTCGTCGGCGCCATTCACGGGACGGCTGTCGGCGGCGGACTGGAGATCGTCCTGAACTGCGATGTCCGTTTTGCCGCAAAGGATGCGCGGCTCGGGCAGCCGGAGATCAACATCGGTTTCATTCCCCCCGTGGGCACCACGCAATCCCTGTCCAGACTCCTCGGCCGTTCTCGCGCGTTGCGATTTCTCTACGAGGGAAACCTCGTCACGGCCGAGGAAGCGCTCGAGATGGGGCTCGTGGACTTCGTCGTGCCTAAGGAGAAGCTCCGGGAGGAGGTCCAGGCGTACGCCGCGGCTCTGGCCAAGAAACCGGCGGCCGCGCTCGCCGCCATCCGCCGCTGCATCACGCTGGGCCTCGATCTGCCCTATGACGACGCCCTCGCCCTCGAGCTCGAGGCGGCGGCTCACCTCGCGGGCACCCCCGATTTCGCCGAAGGACTCCGCGCCTTCCTCGAGAAGCGGCCGCCGAAGTGGGAGTAGCCGCGGGCGGCCCAGCTTAGAGGGCCATCTCCGGGGCGGCCACCAGCGGGAGGTCCCAGTGCGCGAGGAGGATCTCGAAGCGTCTCTGCTCCTCGCGACGATAGGTCTCCTGGTCCGGGAAGAGCTGCTTCTTGATCTCCTCC
>Ga0208080_1000983_pt1 | contig 14264 bp, 12 predicted proteins | sample NGESurdeep092012_3_FD_184476 | JGI IMG/M metagenome (GOLD analysis project Ga0208080, IMG submission 184476) | Arctic peat soil microbial communities from Barrow, Alaska - NGEE Surface sample 210-3 deep-092012 (SPAdes) | ecosystem: Environmental > Terrestrial > Soil > Wetlands > Peat ...
GGCGGTGAATTGGATCAACTCATCACCTTTGCGATAACCGCACACATCGTTGAAGGGCTTGAAATTGTCGAGGTCGCCATAACAGACGGCGAATGATTTCCCGGATTGAAGCAAATACTCGATGTGCTCATTGATGGGGACATTGCCGGGCAATAATGTCAGCGGGTTGGCATAGCGCGCGGTTTCGAGCTGGGCTTTGGTGATCTCGCGCAGCAGGTCCTGTCCCGAGCCGATCCCGATGTAGCGGCCTTGCTCGGTGATGATGAAGCCGTCGGCAAAATGCCGAATTTCGGATTCACTCAAAAACCCGCTCAACTCATGGATGGGGGTGGATTTCTCCACCAGCAATGGCGCCGCATTCATCATGTCTGTGCAAGGTTTTTTGCCGAGCAGTTCGCGACGGTATGGCTGGGCAAGGTTGTCAACGAATTCATAGCGGTTGATCAAGCCAACCGGACGCCCATTTTTGACGACAGGTATGGCCCGCAAGTTTTTATGTTCGGAAAAATCGGCGAATATTTTCTCGATCTCTGTTTCCGGTTGTGCCGGCTCGACATAACGCAAGATTGTTTCCACCGTGACGCTGCGGGAGTTGCTGTAGGGTTGTTCAGCAGGGTGTATCGAGTTGATCAGACAGCCGACTTCCGCGGACAGGTTCAATGGCGGAATGTGATTCGGGCGGGCGATGAAATATCCTTGCCCACAGGCGATTCCGATATCGCGTATGGTTTTGAATTCAGCGGCCGTTTCTATGCCTTCCGCGATCACTTTTGTGCCCGAGCTGAGTGCGATGCTTTGTATCGATCTCAGGAATTGTTGTTTGAGCGGGTCGGCATTTACGCCCTGCACGAAATGCATGTCCACTTTCACAAATTCAGGGCGCAATTCAGACCACAAGCGCAAGCTCGAAAAGCCTTCGCCCAGATCATCTATCGCGATCTGGAATCCCATGCTGCGGTAGTGCAACAGCGCCTTGCGCATGCCCTCAAAATCGAAGGTGGGCTGATTCTCCGTGATCTCGATGATGACCCGTTTCGGGTTTATGCCGAGATTTTCAAGGTAGGCCAGCGTTTGCCCGTTTTTGAAGCTGGGATCTGTCAAGGCTTCCGGGCTGACATTCAGGAATAATTGGCCGGGCAGATTTTGGGCGGCAAATGACTCCAGTACGATCTGGCGGCACAACATCTCGATTTCCAGTGAAAGCCCCTGTTGCTTGGCAGCGCCGAACAGGTTGATCGGTGAATGCAGCGGGTTATTGGCAGGACCGCGTATCAGCCCCTCAAAACCAAAGATCGTGCCGCTGGAAAAATCCATGACCGGCTGGAAAAGCGCGGAGAGGTCGCGCTGCTTGAGTATGTCCTGGAGTGTTTTCACCGTAAGTATCCTATGAGTAGCAGGGTATAGCAGGATAATTACCGAATGTTTCAGTTGGGTTAAGGCAGCGTTACAGATTGATTGCAGTATTTGAAACCACGGGCCACGGGGTGCGAGCCGTTCCAGGATTTCACTATTCTGCAACACAACCTTCATGGATTCTTCGCATTCGCCGAGTAGGGTGCGAGGGTATGAACAAATTCCGGCATCTGGCGTGGCTCATCCCGCTGTTGCTTTACAGCAGCGATGCGCTGGCATGGGGTTTGTATACACATGTTTATTTTGCCCAGCAACTGGTGTGGGCCATACCGCTTGCCGACACACGGTTTCGTCGTGCCGTGTGTGCGTTTCCGGGTTGGGTGATGGCAGGCGCCTGCCTGCCGGATCTATCCCTTACCGGGCAGCATGCCGGAACGCATGATTTCAAACAAACGCACCAGTGGGAAACCGCCAGGAAATTACTGGAGCAGTCATCCTGTGATGAAGAACGGGCCATCGCGCTGGGATTCGCCAGTCACTTGCTGGTGGACATCATTGCGCACAATCACTTCGTGCCGGTACATGAAAAATTATGGGTGAATATACCGATGCTGACGCATGCGTCCAGCGAATGGGCGATGGATGCGCATGTCAAGAATCATGTGTTCAGCTCGCCTGCCAATCTGCTCAAGCAGAATCAGGATGTGCTGGCGAATTTTGCCTCATCGCACTTTCAATGTGATCCGGTAAAAGCCCGGCGCGCGATCATGCTGTTGGCACACGGCGATGCCGTGTTGCGCGGCAGTCGTTTGGCGGAAGGGCTATATCACACCGGCAAGGTGCTGGACCGCAATCTGAAACGCCGCTTCAATTACTACTTGCGCGAGACCTCGCGCCGTTTGGTGCAAATCAACCAGGTGATCGAAGGCCGCAATCCGGTCTGGCATGCCGAACCACCGCTGCCGCATCTGGCGCATGATCGCGTGAGGTCGCACTCGCTGCGGCAGATCAACTACCACTTGCCGATACCGCTAGATTTGTTTCTGGAAGCTGATTGCTTGGAAAAGAGTGTCTAGCAACTTAGTGACAGGCCTGAATAGTTGCGCCAATCAGTATTTGCCATAAGCACAAGGTGGCATGGCTCGTTGGAATAAATCTGTTTAGTGGCTTGCAGCAAGAGGATGAAATTAAGTGGTGGCTCATGCTATCTACCGCTTCACTCTGGCACACAGACTGCGCTGGGATACGCACAACCTTCTTGCAACTTCGACTACGCCATGTGAACATGTATTGTTTGAGATATTCCTTATCATAAAATTGCCCACTGAGTACCTGTAGAAACTTTCTGTTTGTCAGATCATCGAGCCATAAATCATATTGAATACAACCCTGAATGTCCGGTTGTGGCATGAAGCTCCTATTTAGTTATTGTAACTGCCTGCCGAAAAGCGGTCACTCGTAAGGTACAGACTGCAACACAATGGAGCCATTCTAGGCGAGAAGGTAATGCGACATTAAAATATATCAGTGGGTGAGTCATTTCTTTGTAACATAACCTGCCTAAGATCATTATCATGACCCAGTACAAAAATCTGGAACGGCTGGTGATCTTTGACGCGGATGGCACGACCGTTGACGCATTCCATGCCATTCAGCTGACCTTTCTCAGGCACGGCATGGACATCGGCGACCTCGAACGCTTTCAAAAGCGCCGCAAGCTGTTCAAGTATCTTGGCGGTCTTCTGGAATTCCCAACAAATCCATGCCGCCAGTTTGGCAAGCAGAGCCGCAAGCGACTGTTGGCGACCTTGACCGATGTCTACCGCGAAGAGGCCCGTTTGTATCTGGGCATAGACTCTCTGCTAGGGACACTGCTGGCGGTTCTCCGCAGGGATTTACCGGCCGTCTTTTGCGTGGATTGGATCTTTCCAACGAAGAAATGATCCCAAGATTGCTTACCCTTCAAGAATCATCCTGATCCTATTCACAATCAAACTACGCGATGACCCCTATTTTCACGCCACATAAAAATGTTCCAATCTCCTGCATCATCTGCGCTTTCAACGAGGCGCCTAGAATTGCCGCAGTGCTTGCGGTCGCCTCTGTCCATCCGCTGTTGAGCGAGGTGATCGTGGTTGACGATGGCTCGACCGACAATACCGCCGAAATCGTCGGGCGCTTCCCTTCTGTAAAACTGATCTCATACCCAGTGAATCAGGGCAAAAGCATTGCGATGGCAACTGGGGTCATGGCAGCGCAAAGCGAACTCCTGATGCTGCTGGATGCAGACCTCACCGGTCTGGCTGTTGAACATATCACGGCGCTTGCCGTTCCCGTTCTGTCGGGCAAGTCCGATGTCAGCCTGAGCTTGCGGCAGAACAGCCTGTTGATATTCCGTGCCATTGGTCTGGATTTCGTTTCCGGGGAACGGGTGATTAGGAAGGATCTGCTCAGCGAGGTGCTGGAGGAGATGCATGGACTGCCCCGGTTTGGCATCGAGGTGTTCATGAATGGCAAGATCATTGCGCGCCAACTTTTGATTGCCGTCACGCACTGGCCTTCCGTCACGCAATCAAGGAAAACCGAAAAGCTCGGCTATTGGAAAGGCATACGCGCAGAATGGCGCATGCTCGCCGATCTGTTTCAAGTCGCCTATCCGCTTGCACTGATTTCTCAAACTTATCAGCTGCTGTTATTGCGTATCAATCGTCCGGCCCCAGTCGCCTTTGCGGTGTGGGTCGGAAAACTTCGTGACAGCTTGTTATAAGATGCTGTTGCTTGGTCACACGCAGCGCAGGTGATGTCGGTTCCGCTGCCTTCCCATTATTTTTCGGCTGCCCCATTTCCCAGCAGTTGCCATATCGCCTTGCCCACGAACAGGAAAAACGCCGGGGCTCCCGCGATCAGATACCAGTAATAGGTGGTAAAGCGCCACATCAGCAGAACGGCTCCCAAAGTCGGGTGATCGAGCACGGGCGCAAGCAGCGCGGTGAAGCTCAACTCAACACCACCACTGCCTCCGGGAAGCATGGTGAAATGACCTGCGGTCAGCGCCAGCATCTGGACGAGAAAGGTGTAGGGCCAGTAAACATGGCGATCCAGGCCTTCGATAATCACATAGAGCACACTGTAACGCAGCACCCAGTGACCAAGACACATCATGAAAATCGCACTCAGCCTCATGCGAGAAAATCCCAGCACCAGATGCAGTGCCTGACGGAACCGCAACAGTCCACGAGTCAATCTGCGACGGTTCTCCGCTGAGACGCGCCGATTCAGGATGTGCTTGCCAACCCACAGCATGACTCGGCGATAGTGCTTTGCCCCGGCCCATGCCAATGACACGAAGCCTGCGAGCAATCCCGCCAGCATCGCAATCTCCCAGCCTATATGCAGCTGTTCCGGCTGAATGAAAAATGCGAGCGTGATAACGATTAATGCTGCGCTAAATACCAGCACGTCCATCATGATGTCTGTTGCATACATGGCTGCGGCAGCGGTAGCGGGCGCGCCATGTCGCTTTAGCAAGTACACATAAGTCAGAAAGCCCCCACTGCCGGCGGGCGTGACACAAATTGCGAATTCGGTGGCCATTACCGTGGCTAGGGCACGACCATGGGCCATGGGTTTTCCGATACCGCCAAGCATGAGGCGCATACGCCCGGCGTTGAAATTCCATCCGACGAAAATCATCGCCAACACCACGCACAGCAGCGATAACGGAAATGCAGCCAGACGATGGAACAGGCCACTGCCACCATATAAAAGGGCAACGCTCAGACCCAGCACTAGCCCAAGCGCCACGAGAGAAAGAGAGCGCCTCATGGGCTGTTGCTATCCATCATTTACCCCTCTCATTTGCGGAGCTAGTTGAGTCCGGTGTTTTTAGCCAGAAGCGAGTGATTCCAGTGGGTCGCCTATCCATTGTGAACTGGTGTCATTTTAGTACTGAAACCTATCAGTCCAAGCCAATGAGCATCATAAATCATTCTCTGGGTTCAGGTGCGGCTGCCATGACCAAGTTGGATTGAGTCACGCGAATGCATTCATGAGTTTTAATTTTTTTGTGGTACTGCCAATTAGTGGGTGGCTATTAAGCAAACCAGATACATTCATAAGAGTGCTAGTATTGGTTTGACAGAGCTTGGAACAGTATCGACAGGTTGTAGTTTGGAGGGAGAAGAAAATGATTGATTTGAAGCAATTGGAAGCATTACTGTTCTCTATACTTTTGAAACTCATACCCAAACTCAAATAGACAAATGATAATGAACGTTAACTAGAGCATTAGGCCGCATTCAGTATCGTTCGATTGACTCAGAGGCATTGCTCCTATTGGCCGATACGTTAATCCAACCGGGAACATGGGCAAGTGAAATACTAAGCCAGACTGCGGCCGTAAAGTATAGTGTCATCCATGGAATTTCCATTCGCCAGATATCCCAGTTGAAACTAACAACGCACGGACGCGACGCGTCCAGAATTCCCTGGGTCAATGACAAATATTCCATTCTATTTGCCAAGCTTGTATTCCAACGAGACCAGTACATTGGAACGTCGACGTTAGTCATGAAAGCGATATAGCAGATCGTAAATATTATTATAGCAGTCAAAAAACGTCGTTGTGTGCGGTTGCTGTGTGGCCACAGGATAATGAAACTTGCGAGCAATAGTATCGCAGAGAACGTCCATATCGAATTTTCCAAAACATGGCCGAAATAATTCTTCGACAAGATCGCGTACCATGATGCGCATTCAGCAACAACAATGACCGGTATCAGCAGCAAGGAAACCATTTTGACAAACCTATTGCCTATACTGCTGCCCGCCTGGTGCAGCAATAGTGCGCCCTGTGCAACGAAACACATCTCAGCCACGGTCGCCACACTGCGGCCCACCATAATGTTTGATAACTCCGACTGTACCAGGCATATACGCTCCAGGTCGATTCTCGGCAGAATGGATCGAAAGGCGCATCCTGCAACGTATACACCTGACAGCCATAGCATCCAGCGTTGGTGCCGGGCCACCGAGAAAAAATCACCGTGACGGCGTGCCAGCGCCACTGCGGATACAATCCATGCGGCGATATTCAGAACCGCCACGATACTCAAAACAAACCACCATGTTTGCACTGCCATTGTCATGATCCGGATTGCAAATTGGCTGGGCGTTTCAAAATATTCAGCATAGAGATCACTATCGGTTTGCTCCTGATCAAGTCCGCGTTACGATTAGCATTATCTGACTAATCTGATCTTGCGTTTCTCTCTATATATTATATACATTCCATTATTTCACCCGGACATTTCAGGAATGAAATGCGATATCGAGTAACCTGGAGCAGATGGCTGCTTCGATGCACCTAGTGCCAAATCGTTCAAGCTACTACACGGACAAGTATAATTCTCCCGCCCACTGGCGACAATTCTGCGTCATTAAACTTTCACAATAAGCCCCTATATTCGCGGCTTGATCAGGTTCCAAATATAGGAATCCCGAAATCACTGGTTCGGAGGGAATGCGTTGTCATCTGGCTACTGTATATTCATCAATGTTCCAAATATCAAACCCGATGTTACTTGGGAGTTGTCTTGGTGAACACCCTGATTTCGTCCAACTACCGTATTTCAGGTTCAACTATCCGTGCCTCGTAATTTCTATGTCATTCTGGCAGTGCAGTTCATTTCCACACTTGCAGACAATGCGTTCCTGATTGTTGCCATTGCACGGGTCATCGAATTGGCTTCTCCAGACTGGATCATCCCGATCCTTAAACTCTGCTTTACCTTGTTTTATGTGCTGCTGGCGCCATTTGTCGGCCCTTTGTCCGACGCGATCCCCAAAGGAAAGGTCATGTTGATGGCCAATTTTCTCAAGGTGTGCGCAGTCTTTCTGATGTTGGTGGGCGTGGATCCGGTTGTGGCGATAGGGATTGCCGGTCTGGGTGCGGCAATCTATGCGCCGGCCAAGTATGGTCTCATTACTGAGCTGCTTGCCCCGGAAAAACTTGTCAGTGCCAACGGTCTCTTTGAGGGTGCGGGAGTCTGTGCCGTTATTCTGGGAACGGTATTGGGTGGATTGCTGGTAAGCCCCCTGATGAATCAGTTCAGCCTGCCAGCCATATGGCATCTGGACAACACGACGAATCTGGCAGTGGGCATGCTGAGTCTCCTGGCGCTGAATGGGCTTGCGACGCTATTGAGTTTCCGCGTCGCGGATAGCGGCGCGCGTTACGCCAGGCACTCATTTCACCCAGTGTTGTTGTGCAAGCGATTTTTCAAGGAAAACCTGATTCTCTGGCGTGACCCGCTCGGCGGATTGTCCATGCTGGTTACAACCTTGCTTTGGGGCGTGGGAGCGACACTGCAATTGATCGTATTAAGGTGGGCCAATGAATCGCTGGGGCTTCCGCTTGACCAGGCTGCGTACTTGCAGGGCATCACTGCTGTGGGTGTGATAGCCGGGGCAATACTGGCCAGCCGCTTTGTCTCACTTTCAAGTGCTGCTAATTTACTGCCGCTGGGAATGGTGATAGGGCTTCTGATACCGCTTATGCTGGTCGTTGATTCCCTGCCATGGGCGGGTTTCCTTTTGATGGCAGTGGGTGCCCTTGCGGGCTTCTTTGTCGTGCCGATGAACGCGCTTTTGCAGCACCGCGGGTGCAGCTTGCTCACCGCGGGGCGTTCCATCGCAGTGCAGGGATTCAATGAGAACGCGGGTATGTTCGTAATGTTGGCTATCTATGCCATAGCGACAGCAACCCATTTCTCGCTTGAAACAATGATATGGTGTTTTGGAGCAATCATTGCACTGGGCATGACTGCAATTTTTCTCCTTCAGCAAAGGATGCGTACCGCCGAAGGAATCCTTGAAAATCCATGAAGTGAATGACGGAAGATATCGTCACAACATAAAGTTAGCGTAATTATTTTGTAATCTAAGGCGGTTATAGTTTCCGGATATGATAAATCCAGATGACATCCTCATTGAGTCTTGCATCGCGCGACCTTCCAGCCTCAGGATCGCGATAGTAACCGAGACATTCCCGCCGGAAGTTAACGGTGTAGCCATGACGCTAGGCCGGATTGTTGGGGGTTTGCTGCATCGCGGACACTCTGTGCAATTGATTCGGCCACGTCAGGCAAGCGATAGCGGCACTTCTACGCTTGATGGTGTTGATGAAGTATTATGCCGCGGGATACCAATTCCTAACTACAAAGATTTGCGTTTGGGATTGCCTATGAAAAGTCGCCTGACAAAAATTTGGCAAGGCAGGCGCCCTGATATCGTGCACGTGGTCACAGAAGGCCCTCTGGGATGGTCTGCAGTGGCGGCAGCACGCAAACTTATGTTGCCCATCACCAGTTCTTTTCACACCAACTTTCATAGCTACTCGCGGCACTACGGACTTGGCTTACTCAAGTCACCCATTGAAAGCTATCTGCGCAAACTGCATAACCGCACCAGGGCGACCATGGTTCCGACCAAGGCATTGATGCACGAACTGCAGGATCGTGGCTTCAAAAATGTTAAGCTGTTGTCGCGAGGTGTTGCAACTGATCTTTTTTCTCCGGCAAAGCGGTCACAGTCGCTTCGCGAGAGCTGGTGCGCAAGTCCGGACGATGTGGTTGTTCTGTTTGTCAGCCGCTTGGCCATGGAAAAAAACGTCGGCTTGGCCATTTCTGCATTTCGGGCAATCAAGTTGCGGCTGCCGAGTGCCAAGCTGGTATTCGTAGGGGATGGCCCCATGCGTAAGCAGCTGGAAGAGGCTTGCCCGGAGGCCATTTTCGCCGGGGTCCGAATAGATGAAGATCTGGCAGCGCACTATGCCTCCGGAGACGTATTCCTGTTTCCAAGCCTGACAGAAACTTTTGGAAACGTGGTTCCGGAAGCCCTTGCAAGCGGACTGGCGGTCTTGTCGTATGACAAAGCCGGTGCACGGGAACTGATCATAACAGGGCAGAATGGCGTGCTTGTGCCCGCCGGAGAAGAGTTGGGGTTTATTAAAGCTGCGGTAGACCTTGCCACTAACATGAACAAAGTGCAGAAAGTCAGACAGGCAGCCGCGGCAAGCGTGGCGCATCTCGGTTGGGACGCTATTTACAGCAGTTTTGAGGAAACCTTGTACAGCGTATTGGAGCAGCACGATTTGCGTTTCTCCAAAGTATCCAACCCGCCGCGTCCAGAATCTGTCAGCCTCTCCAATGCATGATCGCTTGACCCATACGCACTTCAGAGCCTAACTGTAAATTGTCACACAAGTTAAATCCCTTGCCGGCTAGGACGATGATGGTCGAGCCATGCTGAAACCAGCCCATCTCCTGCCCTTTGGCAAACTGGGCATCACATGAGAATGTTTTCGGGCCGGAGTATTTTAAGTGAAACAGCACATCCAGAAAGTGCAGGCGGATACTGGCGACCAGGATTGCCGCTACCGGTATCAGCGCGACACGCTGTTTTGCACACGGCCCGGTCCCATCGAGTCGCGTGCGAATAAATGCCCGTTCATTCTTGCAGAACAGCTTTTCCACCCGGTGCAGGGCAATCGGATTCACATTCCATGTATCGCCGGAGTAATACCTCACCTTTTCCACGGTGCAATCGTAGGGCGCATGGAACCTGTGGTACATGCTGGACGTCAGGCGCAGCGTTACAAAGTTGCCATCCTTCCAGTCGTCAACATTTTCTTCGTCGCCCAACAGCTCTTGCAGCGAGTATGGAAATCCTTTGGCCTGAAATACAAGTGTCCCATCGATGCGCCCGCTGGCACCAACTATGGCATCGACCGGACTAGCCATCACGGATGGATCCATGTTGATGGCACGGGCTCCGCTTTTGAGTTCGCGGGTAAAGCAGTCATTCATGCTTTTAAACTTGCTTTTTTTTGCCTCGCTCAGGTCCAGGTTTGAGAAAAATTTCCATATGGCAATGGAAATATCCCTTACCCATGGGTGCTCTATCTTGCTGAACCATCCCATGAATTGCGTGAGCCAGCGTCGCGGAAGACGGTTGGTCAAAAGAAAGTTAATATCTTCCTGATCCAGGATTTTATGCAGCTGCTGGCGCAAGCTCATGTTACTGTACTTCGTATAATGGTTTTCATATTGGTGTATCGATTGTGAATGAAACAATTAGCTTGAACACATTGGTTCTCTATGTCGTTGGGGGCGGGGTGCTGCTCTGGGGCCTTCAACGCGTCAAAAGCCGCGCAGAACTCTCGCTTGCGAAACATCGTTCTTTGGCAGGCCACCCGCGCAATGCCCGTCGCCTCGCATCCCTTCTCCCAAACTACAGTTATGACGAGGCGCATGTATTCGGAGTTGACGGAGCACCGGACGATGTCGTCGCGCGTCGAAAAATTGCCTTTGAAGCCCTAGTGACACAGTGCCAAACGCGCTTTTCCAAAAGCTTGCAAGAAACTGCCAGCGTTGTCAATGGACTTTCTGACTTGCAATTCATCAGTGCTTACAGAGTTCCGTTTCAGTTTCGCAAGCTTGTAAGCAAAGGGCTGAAGGTGGGTTCATTTGTTCAATCCACCTCAGGTGTGACGGTTACGGATATGGACGGAAACCAGTTTTATGATCTCACGGGATCCTATGGCGTAAACCTGTTTGGAAATGATTTTTACAAGGACTGCATTGACCGGGGTGCTGACCTGGCTCGACAACTCGGCCCGGTTCTGGGCTCCTACCACCCTGTGGTTGCCGATAACGTTTTTCGCTTGAAGCGGATATCCGGTATGGACGAAGTCTCTTTCCACATGTCCGGTACGGAGGCTGTCATGCAAGCCGTTCGTTTGGCCCGCTACCACAGCAGGCGCAACAAAGTAGTCCGGTTCTGTGGCTCCTATCACGGCTGGTGGGGCGATGTGCAGCCCGGAATTGGCAATCCAACCACCGAAAAGGACACATTCACGCTGGCAGAAATGAGTGAAGCAACATTACGCGTATTGCGAAACCGCAATGACATTGCCTGTGTGCTAGTCAATCCGCTGCAGGCTCTGCATCCCAATGTACCAGCCCCGGGAGATTCGTCGTTGCTGGACAGCTCCCGCAAAGCCAGATTTTCCAAGGATGCTTACACCTCCTGGCTCGGTGAACTTCGAAAAATTTGCGACACAAAAAAAATTGCGCTGATATTTGATGAGGTCTTTGTCGGCTTCCGGCTGGCCCCCGGTGGAGCACAGGAATACTTTGGCGTGCGCGCCGATATGGTGACCTACGGGAAAACGCTGGGGGGCGGCCTGCCCATCGGAGCGGTATGCGGCAAGGCAGCATGGATGAAACGATTCCGAGAAGAGGCACCGGGCGATATCTGCTTTGCGCGAGGCACTTTCAATTCGCACCCGTACGTTATGGGTGCAATGAATGTATTCCTGAAGAGTCTGGAGAGCAGCGGCATTCAGACTATGTACTCTGACCTCGAAGCAACCTGGAACAAGCGGGCGCAAGCACTCAACCAGAGTCTGATAGAAGCTAATGTCCCGGTGCAAGTTGCCAACCTTTCCTCGATCTGGACAGTGCTTTACACACAGCCGGCTTGCTACAACTGGTTGTTTCAGTACTATTTGCGTCTTGAGGGTCTGGCTTTGAGTTGGGTGGGTACGGGCCGGATTATCTTCAGCCTGAATTATACGCAGCACGATTTTGATATGGTTTCCGGCAGCTTTGTGCGCGCCGCCCAAAACATGCAGCGCGACGGATGGTGGTGGAATACTCCGGCATTGACCAACAAATCCATCAAACGCCGTATTCTGCGCGAGATGCTGAGGGCAAAATTCAAACCCGCAGACTAAAGTCCGCAGGCTTGTGTGTCATGATGAAATTTCAGGTCCGGCCAGAATTATCCGGTCAGGCGTGATCAAAACCCATGCGTGGTTCGATCAATTCTCCACGCAGCAGAGCAAGCGGCGACTTGTGGTAAAGCTTGATGTCATTGAAGGGGTCAGTCAGGATTTTGGTCATCCACACCAGACCTGACATTACATCTTTCAAAAAGAATAGGTGGATAGTTCTGAAGAGCAAGCCTCCCACTCCGATAGCTAGCCAAATCTCACCGGTATGGCGCACAAAAGTCTCGAGGGATGTATGAGGTTCATCAAAGAAACCCAGCAGGGTCGGGTCTAACAATAACAGGAATGGCGAGATCGTCCAAATGGCTATGAGGATCACCTTGCGGCGCAAGTTGTAGCCCACCTTGATGTTTTCCTTGTATTCCTGAGTCGCTTGATTGGCTTCATCGTAGCCCAGGGGTTCAAAGAAAAAATGACCGGACTGGCGGGTAGTCATGGAAATCAGCCAGCCTATCAACCCCGCCATGGCAGGGTCTTTGAAGAGTACAGCATAGGCAACGAGAAAACTGAGGGCACTGATGAAATGCAGGGACTGATTGATGCGGCTGTGATGGTAATAGCGGTGATCGTCCCAGCGCTGGATGGAGAGTTGCTTGAGAAATTCAGACATTAGTTTTAGCCTCCGTAGTGGTAATGCGCGGTAAATATAGAGGAAATATATTGCAATTCCGTGACATAAAATATTTCAATGAGGTTACTTTGATGGAGTTGGACCGGTTACACGACATAAACATCAAAACGACTTTAGTTTTGCTGCCGGGCCTCGACGGAACCGAGATATTTTTCGGTCCGTTGCTGCGCCATCTTCCTTCCTGGGTTGAACCGATCGTGATCGTCTATCCGGCATCCGGCAGTAATGACTACAAAGATCTGCTGCCTATCGTGATGAATGAAGTGGCAGCCATGAAGTCCTTCGTGATTCTTGGGTGGTCTTTTGGGGGGCCGCTTGCACTCATGGTCTCTTCCAAGTGTCCATCTCAAGTATCAGGGGTCATACTCTGCAGCTCGTTTGTTACACCACCACGCCCCAGGCTTGTTCCATTTCGATTTGCTTTGTCGGCACAGCTAATAGCGGTCATCCGTGCAATACGGCGCTTACGCCTGCTCATTCCCGGCCATGCAACAACCGAATTCCGTCATGCCAAAGCCATAACCTGGAAGAGAGTCAATTCAAGTGTGCTGGCATCTCGTTTAAGATCGGCACTGAGTGTTGATGTCCGTCATCTGCTCCGCGAAACCCATGCTCGTTTGATGTATCTTGCCTCCACACGAGATGAGGTTGTATCTCGGGACAGTCTTGCAGAAATTCTCGCAGTGGCACCGCATACAATAGTCACGGAAGTTGAAGGGCCACATTTTGCTTTATTTATGAACCCCGTTCAGTCGGCTTCTTGCATTGTAAATTTCTTGTACACACAAGTAAGGACTTTGAGCTAACGACCAGATTGAAAGCAGGCACTAACGTGAATTATATAGACGAAATTAGCCCTCCTCTTTATATTAGCAGTATTGAAGCAAGATAGATCAGACGTAACTCAGCTTATTGATCACGGCGCATCTGCGAAACCTGTAATAGACTTAGCTAACAAATTGGGGATAGTTAGACTTAACAATTAGTCAGGAGCCTACTTCCGGCAAGTATTTAATCTATTATCGAGCTTGTTCAATTAACTAATGTGAATTCGTTTCTCAAACCTGATGCATCATTCAACTTGGTCTGTGAAATAATCTACATAAGTCGGATAATTTATTAATAGGCAAATTGATTTTGGTTTCAGGTAATCTGATCAACTGACTTAACTACAAAGATCGAAGGGCTGCTTTGTGCCATGAACGGAACTTTAGGGGTGCGCTGCGAGCAGCTGCTCTTCGGCGTACCGGACTGTGGCGGTTTGCTGAAAAGGCTGTTGGTATAGCCTGCCGGAAAGTCCGCTTACGACTTTTTCGAATCGTCACTTTCGACACATAGGCGACGTTCATGGATTATCGCTGTGGCGCCATTCGATCAGTTCTAATCGCCCATCAAAATGCTCAACAATGGCAGTACAGCTATCTA
>Ga0208080_1000987_pt1 | contig 14222 bp, 12 predicted proteins | sample NGESurdeep092012_3_FD_184476 | JGI IMG/M metagenome (GOLD analysis project Ga0208080, IMG submission 184476) | Arctic peat soil microbial communities from Barrow, Alaska - NGEE Surface sample 210-3 deep-092012 (SPAdes) | ecosystem: Environmental > Terrestrial > Soil > Wetlands > Peat ...
CCTCGAGGCCCGCCACGGCCCGGGCCGGGCGAGCGCTATCGCGATGAACGTCATGGACGAGCAGTCCGTCGCAGACGGCCTCCACGCGACGGTCGTGCGCTACGGCGGCCTCGACGTCCTCGTCTCGAACGCGGGGGTGCTGCGCGCCGGCGGCGTGATGAGTCAGCCGCTGGCCGAGTTCGACCTCGTCACGAAGGTCAACTACCGCGGCTACTTCCTGGGCGTCCGGTTCGCCGCCCCGATCATGGCCCGCCAGCACCGCGCGAAGCCCGACCAGTGGAGCGACATCATCGAGATCAACTCCAAGTCCGGGCTCGCCGGCTCCAGCCGTAACAGCGCGTATGCGGGGTCGAAGTTCGGCGGGATCGGGCTCACCCAGTCGTTCGCGCTGGAGCTGGTCGGCGACGGCATCAAGGTCAACGCGATCTGCCCGGGCAACTTCTTCGACGGGCCGCTGTGGGCCGACCCGGAGAACGGCCTCTTCGTCCAGTACCTCCGTGAGGGCAAGGTGCCCGGTGCGAAGACGCTCGACGACGTTCGCCATTTCTACGAGGCCAGGGTTCCCATGGGCCGTGGCTGCATGCCGGCCGACGTGCTGGAGGCGCTCTACTACCTGGTCGCCCAGCGGTACGAGACCGGCCAGGCCCTGCCCGTCACGGGCGGCCAGGTGATGTTGAGCTGAACTGCCATCCCGTCCGCGCGGCCGCCCCGCCCGCGCCCGTTTCCGCCCCGCCGTCACGAGGAGCCGCCAGGTGAACGAACCCCTGCCGCCCGCCCCGGCGCTGCCGGCGACCCAGCACGCGATCCAGATCGTCGGTCCCGGGCAGCTGGTCCACAACCGCGCAAAGCCCGTGCCCGTGCCCGGCCCGACCCAGCTCGTCGTGAAGGTCGAGGCGGTCGGGATCTGCTTCTCCGACACCAAGCTGCTCCACGCCTTCACCGCGCATCCGCGGAAGAGTGACGTGCTCGCGGGCCTGGACCCGGCCGCGCTTGCCGAGAACCCCAGCTACGTCCCGGGCGACCGGCCGACGGTTCCGGGGCACGAGTGCGCCGGCCGGATCGTCGCGGTCGGCGATGACGTACGCCGCCACCGAGCCGGCGAGCGCGTCCTCGTCCAGACCGACTACCGCCACCTGCCGACCGCCAGCTCGAACGCGGCATTCGGCTACAACTTCGAGGGCGGGCTCCAGGAGTACGTCCTCCTGGACGAGCGGATGATGATCGAGCGCGGGACCGGAGAGCGCTTCCTGATCCCTGTCGACGAGGAGCCGTCCGGGTCGGCAGTCGCGCTCCTCGAGCCGTGGGCCTGCGTCGAGGCGTCGTACGCGTCCCGCCAGCGCGCGACGCTGGCGCCGGGCGGCCGCTTGCTCATCGTGGCGGACACGGGGCACGCGATCGAGGGGCTGGCGCCGCTGCTGGCGGCCGTGCCCCCGGCGGCGACGATCGCGGTGGTCGCGGACGAGGCCCAGCGCCTCGCCCTCAGCGCCATCGCGGACGCTGCCGGACCGGGTATCGAGCTCAAGGATGGCCTCGACGCCATCCCGGTCGAATCGTTCGACGACGTCATCTATTTCGGTGCGAACGCCGAGGTCATTGAACGGCTCCAGGCGTACCTGGCACCGCGCGGCGTGATCGACGTGGTGCTGGGCGGGAAGGCCATCGGTCGGCCGGTCGCGGTGGACGTGGGGCGGGTCCACTATGACCTGACCCGGTGGGTGGGGACGCCCGGCCGCTCGGCGCTGGACGGGTACGCCATCGCACCCGCCGATGGGGAGCTGCGCAACGACGACCGCGTCGCCGTGATCGGCGCGGCGGGCCCGATGGGGTTCATGCACATCATCCGGACCGCGACGTGCGGGCGCTCCGGCATTGCCCTGGTGGCCATCGACATCGACGATGCGCGGCTCGCGCACCTCGCCGGCATCGCCGCGCCGCTGGCGGCGGAGCATGGCATCCGCGTCGAGTTCGTCAACGGCCGGACGACCCACGTGGAGCCGGGATTCAGCTACGTCGCCGTCATGGTCCCGGCGCCGGCGATCGTCGCCCAGGCAATCGAGCTGGCCGGCGAGGGCTGCCGCCTGAACCTGTTTGCCGGCTTCGCGGTTGGGACGCGGGCCGCGCTGGACCTGGATGCGCTCATCGCCAAGCGTGGCTACCTCCTGGGGACGAGCGGCTCCGAGATTCCGGACATGAAGACGGTCATCGGGAAGCTCGAGCGCGGGGAGCTGGACACGAACATCTCGGTGGATGCGATCACCGGGATGGAGGGCGTCACAGAGGCGCTCGCCGCGGTCGAGGCGCGCACGTCCGGCGGCAAGATCGTGGTCTACCCGGCCCTCCACGAGCTGGGCATGATCCGGCTGTCGGAGCTCGCGGTGCGCTTCCCGACCGTCGCGGCGGGTCTCAGCGACGGGCGCTGGACCCGCGCGGCTGAGGAGGCGCTGCTGGCCGCCGCCGCGGACGAAGGCGGGGGATGAAGGCGCTCCGCCTCCACGGCGTCGGCGACCTCCGCCTCGCCGACGAGCCGGCCTCGGTGCCGGGACCGGCCGAGGCGCTGGTCCGGGTGACGGCCGTGGGCATCTGTGGCTCCGACCTGCACTGGTACGACGAGTCGGGGATCGGCGACGCCGTGCTCACGCAGCCGCTGATCCTGGGCCACGAGGCGGCGGGCGTGATCGTCGACGGACCGCGGGTGGGCCAGCGCGTCGCGCTCGACCCGCAGGTCTCGTGCGGCGCGTGCGAGACGTGCGCCGCCGGCCGCGGCCACCTGTGCCCGCAGGTGCGATTCCTGGGCCACTCCCTGACCGACGGGGCGATGCGCGAGCTGCTGGCCTGGCCGGTGGCGAACCTGGTTCCGCTTCCGGACGCGATCGACGACGCGGCGGGCGCCATGCTGGAGCCGCTGGGCGTGGCCCTCCACGCGCTCCACCTGGCACGCGTCCGGCCTGGCGACTCGGTCGGCGTGTTCGGCTGCGGGCCGATCGGGCTCCTGCTGATCCAGCTGGCCCGCACCGCGGGCGCGACGACGATCGTGGCCACCGATCCGCTGCCCCACCGCGTGGACGCGGCCCGCCGCCTGGGCGCGGTCGCGGCGCTGGTCGCAGGCGGCACCGAGCGCGACGTCCTGCTCGACGCGACCGCCGGGCGGGGGGTCGACGCCGCGATCGAGATCGCCGGAGAGGACGACGCGATCGAGACGGCGGTCATCCTGGCGCGACCGGCGGGCACGGTGGTCGTGGCCGGGATCCCGGCAGGCGACCGCTCGACGATCGCGGCCTCGATCGCCCGGCGCAAGGGCCTCGACCTGCGCTTCTCGCGGCGGATGAACCGGGCCTATCCCCGGGCTATCGCCATGGTCGAGGCCGGCCTGGTCGAGGTCTCGTCCCTGGTGACCCACCGGTTCGCCATCGCCGAGTTCGAGGCGGCGTTCCAGACCGCGGTTCGTCGAGACGGCCTGAAGGTCATCATCGACCCGTCCGCCCCGGCGCCAACCGGAGACACGCCATGAGCACGCGGGCCGACGGGAAGGTCCTCGTGTCGATCGAGGAGGTTCAGCCCCAGCCGGCCGCGGCGCCGCCCACCCGTGCCGCCGCCCGCGCCTCGGCTTCGCCGCTGTCGAGATAGGCCCGGTACGGATCGGCCGGCAGGCCGCGGGCGGTGCGCAGCTCCGCCAGGAGCGGCCGGACGTCCGTCGCGAACGCGTCCGCGAGCAGGCGGTTCGCCTCCAGGACGTCGCCTGTCGCCTGCGCCGCGAGAAGAGCCGCGCGATCGACGAGGAGCGCCTTCGCCATCGCCTCCTGGAGGTTCATGACCGAGCGGATCAGGGCCGGGATCTTCGGCTCGATGTTGTGGCACTGGTCGAGCATGTAGACGACCTCGTTCGCGCAGCGCTGGGCGACCGGGTCGGCATCGTCGCGCATGGCATTGACCAGCTCATGCGCGATCCGGTACAGCTGGTACGGGTCGATCGAGCCGACCATCAGGTCGTCGTCGCCGTACTTCTTGTCGTTGAGGTCGAACCCGCCGAGACGCCCCTCCGCAAGGAGGATCGCCACGATCTGCTCGATGTTGACGCCCATCGCGTGGTGGCCCGTGTCCACGCAGACGGTGGCCTGCTCACCGACCGCGCGGCAGACCGAGAACGCCTGGCCCCAGTCCTGGACGTCGGTGGAGTACAGGCCCGGCTCGTACAGCTTGTATTCGAGGAACATGCGCACGTCCGCCGGAAGGTGCGGGTAGATCTCGCGCAGGCCCTCCACCAGGTGGTGGCGCCGCCAGCGCATATCGTCCTGGCCCGGATAGTTGGTCCCGTCGCCGAGCCAGACCTTGACCACCTTCGACCCGGTCGCGGCCGCGATCTCGCAGCACTCGATGATGGCCCGGACCGCCTTGGCCCGCACGGCGGCAGATGGGTGGCACAGCGAGCCGAGCTTGTAGTCCTGGTCCTGGAACGTGTTGCTGTTGATGCCGCCGATGCGCAGGCCGCGCTCCGCGGCGTAGGCCGCGAAGGCCGGCCAATCGTCCACCCGGTCCCACGGGATGTGGAGGGCGACGGAGCCCGTGACCCCGGTGTACCGGTTGACCGTGGCCGCGTCGTCGACCTTCTCGAACGCGGTGCGCGGCACGCCCGGCTGCGGAAAGACCCCGAAACGGGTGCCCGTGTTGACGAAGCCCCACGACGGCAGCTCGATGGCGAGGCCCGACATGGCCCAGCCGATCCGTTCGATGGCGGGCGCTGTGGCGGGGCGGGCGACGGACTCGGTCAGGGGCATGGCGGTCTCCTTCGGTTCAGGGCGCGGTGGATGCGCTGGCGGGCTCGGGTGCGGGGCGGGCGACCAATGCCGCGAAGCGGGCGCGGGCCTCGGCCCAGTCGCCCTCGGGGTCGTACTCGGTTACCGGGAACGATCGGGCGACCACCTCGCGCGCTTCGGCGACCGACGCGAGCTCCCCGGCGGCGATCGCCTGGACGGCGAGGTTGCCGATCGCCGTCGCCTCCACGGGGCCAGCCCGGACCGGGAGGCCAGTCGCGCCCGCGGTCAGCCGGCACAGCAGCCGGTGATTCGACCCGCCGCCCACCACGTGGATCGCCTTGATGGGATGGCCGGAGGCCCGGGCGAGCTCGTCGACGGCGACGGCATAGCGGAGCGCGAGGCTGTCGAGCAGCACGCGCATCAGCGTCCCGGCATCCTGGGGAACCGGCTGCCCGGTCTCCGCACAGAAGGCGCGCGCGCGCGCCGGCATGTCGCCCGGGCGGAGGAAGCGCTCGTCGTCCGGGTCGATGAACGCCGTGAAGGCGGGCGCCGCCTCGGCGAGCGCGGCCAGCTCCTCGTACGAGGGGGCGTCGCCCGCCGGCCATAGCGCGCGCCGGCTCTCCTGGACCAGCCAGAGCCCCATGACGTTGCGAAGCAGGCGGATCGTGCCCGCCACGCCGCCCTCGTTCGTGAGGTTGGCGGCCAGGGTCACGTCGGACACCACGGGGGCCGCCACCTCCAGGCCGATCAGCGACCAGGTCCCCGACGAGAGGAACGCCGTTGTTGGGCCGGCCAGCGGGGCGCCAACGACCGCGGACGCGGTGTCGTGGGATCCCGGGGCGACGACCCGGGCATCCGCGAGGCCCGTGTCCGCGGCAACGTCGGGGCGGAGCGGGCCCAGCACCGTGCCGGGCTGCACGATCTCGGGGAAGAACCCGGTGGGGATGCCCAGCCGCTCCAGCAACGGGCGCGCCCAGTCGCGGGCGAACGGATCCAGGCATTGGCTCGTGCTGGCGTTCGTGTATTCGGCGACGGAGCTCCCGCACAGGAAGTGAGCGAAGAGGTCGCCCATCATCAACAGGCGGTCCGCCTGGCGGAGCTGCGGGTCGCCCGCGCGGGCCATCGAGAGCAGCTGGAAGAGCGTGTTGATGGGCATGAACTGGATGCCCGTGGCGCGGTAGATCTCCTCGCGCGGGACTGTCGCGAAGGCCAGCTCGGGCATACCCGCGGTGCGTGCGTCGCGGTGGTGGACCGGGTTGCCGAGGAGCCGGCCGCGATCGTCGAGGAGGCCGAAGTCCACGCCCCAGGTGTCCACCCCGACCGAGGCAACCGGGCCACCGGCGGCCGCCCGCCGCAGGCCCGCGGTGACGTCGCCGAAGAGGCGCAGGAAATCCCAGTGGAGCGTGCCGGCCAGCGTCACCGGCACGTTCGCGAAGCGGTGGACGTCCTGGAGGGCCAGGCGGCCGCCGTCGAAGGTCCCGACGACGACGCGACCGCTTTCCGCGCCAAGGTCGATGGCCACCAGGCGGAGCGGCGAGTCAGTCAAGGCGGAACACCTCCTCGAGGCGTCGGTGGAAGCCCGTCGCCGGGTCCGTGCAGGGATCGATGAGGGACGCCATGTCCGCCTGCCAGCGGGCATTGACCGGGGCCGCGTCCATCATGGCCCGGAAGCGGTCGAAATCGTCGACCTCGAAGCAGCCGAACAGGTCCTCGTCTCGCTGGTAGATCGAATAGTTGCGGCAGCCCGCCGCGCGCAGCGCGTCGAGCATCTCCGGCCAGACCGCGGCGTGGCGCCGCCGGTACTCGGCCTCCGACCCGGGCAGGAGCTTCATCGTGAATCCCACGCGTTCCATCGTGGCTCCTCCGAATCCAGGAGCCCCGGAAGCGTCGCCTCCGGGGCTCTGACCCGCGTTCGTCGAAGGCGGGGCTAGAAGTTGAAGTTGTCGACGTTCGTCTTGTCGAACCGGAACGCCGGCCCGAGGATCACGACGCCGTCCTTGCCGATCGTGTACGGCTTGTCGCCGTTGAGACCCTTCACGGTGAAGGTCTCGCCTTCCTTGCCGGTGATCTCGCCGCTGATGAGCTTGGCCGCGACCTGATAGGAGAGGTAGCCAAGGTCCGGGACGCTCCACAGCCCGAAGACCGGGGAGGTGCCGTCCTTGACGAAGGGCTTCATGTCGTTCGGGAAGCCGAGGCCGGTCACTTTGACCGTGGCCGACTTGCCGGCCTGCTTGACGACCTGGGCGGCCGCAAGGATGCCAACGGTGGTCGGTGCGACGATGACCTTGAGGTTCGGGTACTTGGTGAGCAGGCCCTGGGCCTGGGTGGTGCTCACGGTGGCGTCGTCGTTGCCGTAGACGGTGTCGACGAGCTTGAGACCCTTGTACTTGTCGAGCTTGAGGGTGGTCTTCATGAGGTCGATCCAGGCGTTCTGGTTGGTCGCCGTGGCGGCCGCCGAGAGGATCGCGATTTCCCCGGTGCAGCTCGGAGCGAGCTCACACGCCCAATCCGCAAGGTTCACGCCGACGCCGCTGAAGTCGACCTGGTTGACGAAGACGTCGTACGCGCCGACCGCCGGGCTGGAGTCGAAGCCGACGACCTTGATGCCTGCCGCCATCGCCAGCTTGAGGGCCGGAGCGACCTCATCCTTGCCATCGGCTGAGATGATGATCGCGCCGACCTTCTGAGTGGTGAGATCGGTGATGAATGGGATCTGCAGATCCGGCTTGGCCTCGTTCGGCCCGACCTGGATGACCTTGCTGCCGGTCTCCGCGGCAGCCTTGTCGACGCCGGTCTTCGCCGCTGCGAAGTACTGGTTGACGATGTCCTTCGGCAGGTAGCCGACGGTGATGGGTCCGGCAGCAGCCGACGCGGCCGCGGAGGCGGCCGCCGAAGGAGCGGCCGACGCGGCCGCCGAAGGGGCGGCCACCGACGGGGCTGCCGACGGGCTCGGCGTCGAACTGCCCGAGCATGCCGAGAAAATCAAAACCGCGACGCTTGCAAGGGCGATGGATCGCCCGGCTGATCTGAGCTCCAAGACTGTTCCTCCTCGATCTATGACACAGCCGCCTCACCATGAGCGATCGAGTCGGCCGGCGGAGGCCGACCTCTGCGAACTCGATCGAGAGCCGACTTGGCCTGGTGAGCAAAGTTGGGGATGACGACCGAGAGAATCAGGAGCAGCCCGAGGGCAATGCTCTGGACCTCGACCGAGACGCTGGCGAGGCGAAGGGCGTTCTGCATGATCGCCACGGCGAGGACAGCGAGAACGACGCCCGGGATCGTGCCCGAGCCGCCGAAGATGTTGACGCCGCCGAGCAGCACCACGGTCGCGACGGTGAGCGTCATGCCCTGTGCGGCATCGGCTCGGGCGCTCGACAGGCGCGACGTCAGGATGACGCCGGCCAGGGAAGAGACCAGCCCGGACAGGACGAAGAGGCCGACCCTGACCCGGGTGACGCGCACGCCGGAGAAGCGGGCAGTGCCCGCGTTCTTGCCGATCGCATAGACCTGGCGACCGACCCAGGTCCGATGGAGCAGGATGCCAAGCAGGATGGCCAGCAGGATGAAGATGACGAACGGCCACGGGATCAGCGTGCCGGGAACGTGACCGAAGCCCAGCTCCGTGAACGCGGGCGGGAAGTCGCTGACGCCGCGCGGTCCAAGGACGATCAGGGCCAGGCCGCGGAAGAGGGCCAGGGTTCCCAGGGTCACGACCAGGGATGGCAGACCGCCTCGCGCCACGAGGAGGCCGTTCATCAGGCCGCCCAGGATCCCGACGAGGAGGACGACGGGGATCCCGATCCAGAGCGGCACGCCGGCCGCCCAGAGGAACCCGAGGATCGCGCTGGAGAGGCCAGCCATCGACTCGACGGACAGGTCGATCTCACCGGCCACGATGATCAGGGTCATCGGCAGCGCCATGATCGCGACTTCCATCAGGGCTGCGATGAGGTTCGAGAAGTTGCCGGGCGTCAGGAAGAACGGCGACAACGACGCCCCGAGGGCGACGAGCCCGACCACGACGACGACGAGCAACGTCTCCCAGCGCGCGAGCAGGTGCGTCCAGCGCCGCTCGCCGTTGCCGGGAGCCACGGGTGCGCTCATCGTGCGCGGCTCTCCACGGTCGCCCGCTGGATCCGTCGCAGGATGATCGCGTCGGCGCTGATGGCAACCAGGATGACGACGCCGTAGATGGCCTGGAGCCAGAACTGCGACAGGCCGACCAGGATCAGCGCGTTCGCGATGAATCCAAGGAACAGGGCGCCGAGCGCGGCGCCGGCGAGCGTCCCGATACCACCGAGGGTGCTGACACCCCCGACGACGACCGCGGCCACGATCGATAGCACGGTGCCCGTCGCGGATGTCCCGTTGATCGTCCCGAACTCCATGACCCAGAGTATGCCGGCGACGCCGGCGAGCAGGCCGCACAGTGAGAAGGCGGCGAACACGACCAGGCGGGACGGGATCCCGAGGATGGCCGCAGCCTCCGGGTTGCTCCCGACCGCGTAGACCTGCCGTCCGAACCGCGTCGACCGGAGGACGACGCTCCCGATGACCACGACGAGCAGCGTGACGAGGACGAAGATGGGGATTCCCAGGATGCTGTCGCGCGCGGGATCGGTGAAGCCGGGCGGGAGGCCGGCCAGCGGGACCTGGTGACTTCCGGCGATCAGGTAGTCCACGCCGCGGAAGATGCTCAGCGTCCCAAGCGTGGCAACGATCGAGGGGACCTTGAGCAGGGTGACGACCGCCCCGTTGATCATCCCAAGGACCAGCCCGATCCCGATCCCGAGTGCGATCGCCGCTGGAGCGTCGAGCGCATGACGCTGGAGGACGATGGCCACGCAATAAGCGACCAGTCCGATCATCGCTTCGACCGACAGGTCGATGTTCCGGGTGATCATGACGAGGGCCTCGCCGACGGCCGCGACGGCAACGATCGACGCGAGAACGGCGACCTGGCTGAGGTTCGAGAGCGTCAGGAACTGCGGGGCAGTGACCGACACGAGCCCACCGAGCACGAACATGATCGCGACAAGGCTCAGCTCGCGCTGACGCGCGACCGTGGACAACCACTGTCCCCGGGTCCGTCCCGCGCCCACCGTGGCGGTCACGCCAGACTCAGCCATCGAGGCCACCCCCGGTGGCTTCGCTCGTGGCTTCGGTGACCGCCGTCGGGTGGTCGTCGTCGGCCACGCTGCCGGTCGCGGCGAACATCACGCGCTCCTGGGTCGCCCCATCGCGCGGGATCTCGGCGGTGATCCGCCCTTCATGGAGGACCAGGATCCGATCGGACATTGCCAGGACTTCCGGCAGGTCGCTCGAGATGAGGATGATCCCGAGCCCCGACGCTGCCAGCTCGGAGATGATCCGGTGGACCTCGACCTTGGCGCCGATGTCGATCCCGCGCGTGGGCTCGTCCAGGATCAGGACCCTGGGCCTGGAGGCCAACCACTTGGCCAGCACGACCTTCTGCTGGTTGCCGCCCGACAGAGACCCGACGAGCTGATCGACTCCGGTCATCCTGACGTTGAGCTCTTCCGTGTACTCGTGTGCGACCGCGCGCTCGACGGAGGAGCGGATCAGGAACCGAGGGAACAGGCGCCGCAGGATCGGCAGCGTGACGTTCTGGGCGATCGAGAAATCCTCCACCAGCCCCTCCTGGTGGCGATCCTCGGGGAGGTACGCGATCCCCGCGTGCATCGCCTCCGACGGGCTCGCGAAGCTGACCGGCAGGCCGCCGAGCCGGATCTCGCCGCCGTCGGGCTGGTCGATCCCGAACAAGACCCGGGCGACCTCTGTCCGACCGGCCCCAACCAGCCCGGCGAACCCGACGATCTCGCCGGCGCAAACGGAGAACCCCACATCGCGGAAGACCCCGACCCTCGTCAGGTCTCTGACCTCGAGGAGGACGTCGCCGATCGGTGTCTCGACCTTCGGGAACAGCGACACGGTTCGTCCGACCATGTGCCGTACCAGGTCGGCCGTCGTCAGCTCGCGGGTGGCCGTCGTGACGACGTGCCGGCCATCCCGGAAGACGGTCGCGCGGTCGCTCACGTCGAAGACCTCGACGAGTCGGTGGCTCACGAACAGGACCGCAACCCCGCGGTCGCGAAGCCGGCGGACGATCGTGAACAGCCGCGCGACCTCGTGGGCGGAGAGCGAGGCCGTCGGCTCGTCCAGGATGAGGACGCGCGCTTCCAGGGACAGGGACTTGGCGATCTCGATGAGCTGTTGGTCGGCCATCGAGAGACCCCGGACCGGCGCCCCCACGTCGACCTGCACGTCGAGCTCGTCGAACAGCGCCTTCGCCGCCCGGCGCGTCCCGCCCCAGTCGATCGTGCTGAAGCGACCGGACGGGGCGTGACCGATGAACACGTTCTCGGCGACGGTCAGGTCCGGAAAGAGGCGAGGCTCCTGGTGCACGACCGCGATCCCGAGCGAGCGGGAGTGGGCGGGGCCGTGGATCTGCGTCGACTCGCCGTCGAGCAGGATGGTCCCGCTGTCGGGCTGATAGACGCCGGCGAGGATCTTGACCAGCGTGCTCTTCCCGGCACCGTTCTCGCCGACCAGCGCGTGGATCTCGCCCGCGCGAAGATCCATCGAGACGTCGGTCAGGGCGGCGGTCGCCCCGAACCGCTTGGAGATGCCACGGAGCTCGACGCGCGACGGCACGGAGACGGTGGCCGGTTCCGGCCCCACAGAGGGGGCCGTCAGCGGCAGCGTCACGACGCCGCCCCTGGACTGCGGCCCGCGACGTCTGCCAGCCCCGGCTGGCCGAGCTCGGTGACCTGGATCCCCATGTCGCGCAGCGCCGCCACCATCCCCGCGGGTGCATCGCCGTCCGTGAACACGCCGGTCAGGCGGTCCGTCCGGCAGAACGTGGCCGAGGCGATGCGGCCCCACTTGGTGTGATCCACGACGGCGTACACCTCGCGGGCCGCGTTGACCATCGAGCGCTTGATCTGGGCCTCCTCCTCCATCGCGTCGGAAAGTCCCGCCTCGATCGTGAACCCGGCCGCGCCGACGAACGCCTTCTGCACGTTCACCCGGCGGAAGACGGCGTCGCCGAGCGGACCGACCACCGAGAGGGCCTCCCAGCGGACACGGCCACCCAGCATCAGGACGGTCATGCCCGGGTGGCCGGCCAGCTCCGATGCGATCCGGATGCTGTTCGTGATCACGGTCAGCCCATGCCAGGCCTCGCGGTCCTTGAGGCGGCGCGCGATGTACAGGGCCGTGGTGCTTGCGTCGAGCACGATGCTCTCGCCATCGCTGACGCGATCCGCCGCGGCCGCGCCGATGCCGATCTTCTCCTCCCGCTGGAGCCGCTCCCGGATTTCGAAGGCAAGCTCCGGGCGATTGTCGCCCGGAGTGATCGCGCCGCCGTGGGTGCGGATGACGCGGCGCTTGCCTTCCAGGACGAGGAGGTCCTTGCGGATCGTGACCGCAGAGACGCCAAAGCTCCCGGCGAGGTCGGTCACCCTGGCCCGCCCGTTCTCCTCCACCATCCGCGCGATCTGCTCCTGGCGCTCGCGCGCGAAGACGCCATCGGGCACGTTGGCGGCCTTCGCGGTCACGGGATCTCCTGGCTGGACAATGGACTTCGGTTGGTTGCGATTGCGCACACGTTGCATCGGGGCCGTGACAAACGTCAAGGGGATTCTCACCCTGACCGCAACATTTCGCAGCCGGCGTGGACGACGGCGCCTCGGCGCGATCTCCCGGGCGCGCGGATGTCGGGCGCGCGGCGACCCGGGCGCGCGGCGATCTCCCTGGCGCGCGGCGACCCGGAATCGGCTGGCCCGATCGGGATCGTCGTCGGTGAGCGTGAAAACGCGGCGAACCACGAGGTTAGCCGCGTTTCGGAGCACGACCCTCCATCGGGCGATCGGCTCACCCGATGATCCTGGCCCTCCCGACCCCGGCCGTCGTTCCTTCGCCGGTCGCCCTCCTCCGGGTCAGTCCAGGCGCGGGCTTCCGGTGCGACGAACGTGCCAGTCGTTCGCTATCTCGACGACGGCCCAGACATCCTGTCCGGAGTCGTCGGCGGGGACTGCTCGTCGATGGCCAGTAGGTCCTGACGGCTTGCCGGTACTTTTCGGCTGTTGCGTTTATTTCGTTTGCAGCATAGCATGCCCATGGAGGTTCGACCATGGCTACGGCAGTCGCAGAACGAGAACCGATCGTCGCCGACGAGACCGAGCATCTGGCGCTCGACGAGATCGAGCGCGCCCTTGTCCAACCAACACCTGAGCGACGAGCCCTGATCGTGGGGCCAGACGGCACACAGACGGAACTTCCCGAGTCGCTCTACGCGGTACTCGTCCGGGCAGCTCACGAGCTTCGGCGTGGCCGAGGGATCTCAATCCTCCCCGTCGGGATGGAGCTGACGACCCAGCAGGCGGCCGATCTCGTAAACGTGTCCCGGCCGTTCCTGATCCGGCTCCTCGAGGCGGGGCAGATCCCGTACCACATGGTCGGGACGCATCGACGGATCCGGCTCGATGATCTCCTCGTGTACCGGCGTCGCCGGAGCCAGGAACGGCGGGCAATGCTTGCCGGCATGGCCGCGGACGCGCAGGAGCTCGGTATCTACGACGAGTGAGCAAGCATGGCTTATGTCGCGCTCCTCGACGCAAGCGTCCTCCATCCGTGGGTGGTTTGCGACCTGCTCCTCCGGCTTGCCGAGCGACGCCTCTACCGCCCGGCGTGGAGCGAGGCAATCCTCGATGAGCTCGTCGAAAGCCTCGTCGAGCGGATGCCCGAGCGCGAGGAGCGCTTCCGCCGGCGGCGCGAGCACATGGAAGCGGCTTTCGCCGAGGCGATGACGCGACGTCCCGAGCGTTTCGAATCGGCCGTCCCTCCCGCGGTCGATGAGGGCGATCGCCACGTTGTCGCAGCCGCGCTCGCGGCCCGGGCGGACGTGATCGTCACAGACAATATCCGCGACTTCGCACCGGACGATCTGGCCGAAGTTGGGCTGCTGGTGCAGACGGCCGACGAATTCCTGATCCACCAGTGGTGGCTTGATCCGTCCGGAGTCGTCGAGGAGATCATTGCCATGGCCGCCTCGACGGCTCGCCCGTCGCTCACCGCGCGGCAGGTTCTTCAGAGCCTTGGCCGGCATGTCCCAGAGTTCGCAGCGTTGGTAGCTGCGAGTCCGGAATTGGTCGGAGCCGCCCCGGAGTGAGACCGCCGCGAATCGGCCTGGCGACCTCATCTACTGATGACAGTCCCGTCTTCTGATGCGGTTCGAATAGTTATCAGCTGTTCAGCGCTGTGCTAGGTAACTCGTGCCGATTCGGGTATTCACGATCGAGCTTGCGAAGAGCTGCTGTCTGAAGATATCGGCTATATTGGCGCTCCGCGCCGACATAGCTCAGCGGTAGAGCAGCTGTTTCGTAAACAGCAGGTCCTGAGTTCGAATCTCAGTGTCGGCTCCAGAAATCACGCGTGAATCCGCCC
>Ga0208080_1000988_pt1 | contig 14220 bp, 12 predicted proteins | sample NGESurdeep092012_3_FD_184476 | JGI IMG/M metagenome (GOLD analysis project Ga0208080, IMG submission 184476) | Arctic peat soil microbial communities from Barrow, Alaska - NGEE Surface sample 210-3 deep-092012 (SPAdes) | ecosystem: Environmental > Terrestrial > Soil > Wetlands > Peat ...
AGGCTGGCGATCATCCGGACGAACGACAGCCGAACCGTCCGCTTCTACCGCAGACAGGCTCGTTCTGGACGACCGGAACTGTCGATGAGCGTGAGATCGCAGAGTGCTGGCATCAGGTGAATTGCATCTCCGAGGATCATGGTCGAAATGGCAGGCAGAGAGCTGATCGATGACGAGCATGCCGCCTGGTACGTGGTTGACGAAGACATCCGGGGCAGGGCTCTCGCCAGCCGCGTATGTGGGGCAGTGCTCAGTGTGATGCGGCCGCGCATTGCCCGTGCCGCGATCGACGCGTTCACGGACTTCCGCAAGATCATCACACCTGAGGCGCGAGCCGCAGAGGATGAGTTGATGGCTCTGAGTTCGGCTCAACGCAAGGGGAAGCGCCGGTTTCATCGGCCGAGCGAGGGCATGCAGGTCGATCTGCGAGCCTCGAATGACCAGGAGTGGGGGCTGCTGGTCAGCTACGCACCGTGGTCGATCAACGTCGACCTCTATGGTCGCCTTGACGAGCACATCGGGACGTTCCACGACTGCGCGTTCAGCATCACCGTGAAGCTGTCACCGGACGAGGCGGCGCTGCTCGCCGCTGACCTGGCCGGGACTATTCACCTTGACACCTATGCGTCCAGGCGCGCGAAGAACGACTGAAACCATCCGCTCTTAGCCGCGATTGGTGCGCCGACGAAACCGTCGTTCGGTGCAGCTGCACGTGCCAACGCGAGACGAGCGCTATCGGCTCGGATTGATTGATCTGCGTGACTCTGTTGGGGAACTCACCGGACAGCACGGCGTGGTAAACCCGGCGACACGACCATCACGCCCGACCAGGCCCTTGCTGCCGCCGCCGCTCACCTGGCTGCTGATCGGCCGTACTGTCACGTCGACCAGCTCCTGGAGGACGCGACGGATTTCTTTGCCGTACTCGCCTTAGACGACCCGAATGACGAGTGGCCACTTGGTCCGGGTCCCATCTTCATCAGCAAGGAAACCGGCATGATCTGGACGGACGCCTACGGTGCAGTGCTGGACAAGATCGACCTGATGCATCCGATCATCTGAGTCCGACGTGCCCGCTGGCCAGGCCTGCTCACTTGAGGGCTTCACCGCGCATTCCATCGGTGTGGCGGCCGGCGGTGGCCGGACCCCTGATGCTTGGTCCGAGCGGAGTCACGCGGTCCCGGTTTGGCGTTTGAGCAAGGCGGGCCAATGGTGGCTGCCCATTCGCTCGCGCCCCGCGCTGGTTGGGGAATTCGCCTCAGTTCGCGTTGTATCCGAACTCCCGCGAGCCGATCGCTCGCTTGTAGTGACCCTCGGCATCGTCTACCTGCTGTTGCAGAGCGCGCGGTTCGAACACGCGCAGGATGCTGAAGACGAAGTATTCACATTGTCCCTTGGGTAGCTTCACGAGCTCCCTGTTCCAGCCGTGACCGTTATGGGCGTACGCCGTCCAGCGTCCGAAGAATCCGTCAGCTCCGTCTGCCTTGCCCACATAGTTCTTTCCGTTGCTCGTGTCGGTGATGAGGTAGATACCCTTTACCGCCCGCAACGCGCTGTGCCACCGGGAGTAATGCGGGTCATCGACCACTCGCTGTAGCTGCCTGTAGGTCAGTAACACGTCGTCAAAGCTGGGGAAGGGGATAACCGCAGGGTCCGCGATCTCCACCACTTCGAACGCTGCTGCAAGAACGCCTTGCCTGTGCCAGCGTCGTGGAGTAGTCCACCCCACCACGAGGCGGTTCCTCATCGCCTCTAGCTCAGTGGACAACGTGATGTTGAAGAAGCGGTTTGTGTCGGTGGCTTCGTCGATTGCCTCTCCCCGGTTCTCAAAAGCGCCGTAGAAGCGAGAGCGGTAGGTGCCCTCGTAGCTCCCGTCATCCATGAAGACGAGCCACCACTTCGATGGGATCTTCGGGAATACTCGTGGAGCGAGCATCCTGCTCCCGGGTGTAGCCAATCACCGCTTCGACGCTCGCATGAGTAACGTCGGGGATGCCGTCAGCTTGGGCCGTGTGACGGATGGCGAGCACCTCACTCATGTCATGAATACCCGCCGCTCGAAGGACATCGCCAAGCAGCAACCGACCACGCGGCGTTGATTCGGTCATCACCGTGCGAGCGTAGCCACGACCAGCGAATCGCAGGCAGGGAAGCCAGCCAACGTCGCAGGCGACCAGGTCTTCCTTCGAGATCGCTCGCCTGTTGCCCGTCTCGTAGATCGGCCGCGGGGCCGCCGCAGCACTGGGTTGCCCCCAGGCCGAACAACCGACGGACCACCTCTCACGCGATGTAGCCGTCGTTCTGCTCGGCGGCGGCCTGCCTCGACTGGCGCGTAGATGAGTCGCTCTCGAGCGCGACGATCCAGCGGCGCAGACTGTTGCCGCCCGATCGACCAGCCCGAGCACGGTCGGGCAAGGATCGTCATACCGACACCGCGGCCAGCGCGCGTCGCGACGTTTGCATGGGCATATGACCGCGACCGCGTGTTGGCTTCGTCAGCGTCGCCTGTTCTGCGGTTGCGATCCTGCGCCTCAGGTGCGGGACATGACGTGGCTTATGGCCTCGTCGAGGATGGTCAGGCCGAGTGCGATCTCGTCTTCAGTGGCGGTGAGCGGTGGCGCGATGCGGAAGACTCCGCCCATTCCGGGGAGCTGGACGATGTTCATGTGCAGGCCCAGTTCGAGGCAGCGCCGGGTCACCGCGGCGCCGAGCTCGTCCGAGCTCTCCTTGGTCTCGCGGTCGAGCACGAGCTCGAGGCCGACGAGCAGACCCCGGCCCCGGACATCACCGATCACCGAATGACGTGTTGCGAGCTCGCGCAGCCCGTCGGCGAGCGCACCGCCCAACTCACGTGCGCGGCGGTCGAGCTTGTCGCGTTCCAGGACGTCCAACACGGTGTTGCCGACCGCGGCCACGAGCGGATCGGAGACATGCGTGGTGAAGAACAGGAAGCCGAGGTCGTGGGCAGTTTGCTCGATTTCACGCGAAGTGACGACGGCGGCGAGCGGTAGCCCGGCGCCGAGGGTCTTGGAGAGCGTGAGGATGTCGGGGACAACGCCGTCACGCTCGAACGCGTACCACGTGCCGGTACGACACAGGCCGGTCTGCGCCTCGTCCAGGATCAGCAGCATCCCGCGCTCGCGGCACTTGCGTTGCAGCGCGGCGAGGTAGCCCGGCGGCGGTTCGAGCACGCCGCCGGAGGAGAGGATCGGCTCGACGATGCACGCCGCGAGGCTGCCGACGGATTGGGCGTCGATGAGGTCGAAGCCGAAGTCGAGCTGGCGCTGCCAGTCGAGCTCACCCTCCGGTGTCGTGAAGTCCGGGCGGTACGGGTTCGGCGTCGGGATCGCGAAGTTGCCGGGCGCCGCCGGACCGTAGCCCTTGCGTCCCGAGCTGTACGTGGCGCTCGCCGCGGCCTGCGTCATGCCGTGCCACGACCGCGCGAACGAGACGATCTCGTGCCGGCCCGTGACGAGTTTGGCCATCCGGATCGCCGCTTCGTTCGACTCGGCTCCGGTCGTCAGCAGCAGCACCTTGTCGAGCGAGTCGGGCAGCGAGGCGGCGAGCCGCTCGGCCAACTCGACCACCGGCCGGCTGAGCATTCCGCTATACAGGTGATCGAGCGTCCCGATGCGCTCGCGCACGGTCGCCACGATCTCCGGATGCGAGTGCCCGAGGATCGCGCTCATCTGACCCGACGTGAAGTCCAGGATGCGCCGACCGTCGACCGTGGTCAGGAAGCTGCCGGCCGCCGATTCGATGATCTCGCGGGTGAACCCGCCGGCGCCGGAGTAGCGGACGAGGTGCCGGTCGGCGCTGCGCCAGAAGGCGTCCGAGGCGGTCGTGTCGGGGTGTACTGATGCGGTCATACCGTCACGCTAGGACGCCGCCGAGCGTCACGTCCATCGCACATTTCTTGACCTGCCGTTCGGTTCTACCGTACAGATGGAGCGTGACCCTGAACCCCTGGCGGCTCCGCCTGCTCTGCCAACTCGAGACTCTCGGCACAGTGCGCGCCGTCGCGTCGGCCGCGCACCAGAGCGCGTCGAGCGTGTCCCAACAGCTGTCAGTACTGGAGCGCGAGACCGGTGCGCGGCTGCTGGAACGCACCGGACGGCGGATACAGCTGACCACCGCAGGCCACGTACTCGCGAGCCGTGCCCGCGACATCCTCGACCAGATGGCCGACGCCGAGGCCGAACTGCAGGCCCTGGGCGACGACCCGTCCGGCGTCGTGCGGGTTGCCGCCTTCCAGAGTGCGATCCACTCGCTCGTCGTCCCGGCGGCGGGTGCGCTGCGTCTGGTGCACCCAGGCGTCCAGGTGTTTGTCGACGAACTCGAACCGCACGAGAGCACGTCGGCGTTGCTGCGCGGCGACATCGACCTCGCCGTGCACAGCAGCAAGGACATGCCGGCGGTGCTGCCGGCGGGCCTCGCGATCGCCGGCGTCCTGCCGCGCGAGGATCCGCTCGACGCGGTGGTGCTGCCCTCGTCGCCCGCGCCGCTGACGGTCGACGATCTCGTCGCCGAGCTCGGCCAGACGCCCACGATCGGGACGAGCAGCGTGCGCCGCATCGCGCAGCTCACGCGGATTTTCCCAGGCGCGCGGTTCGTGCCGATCCGCGGAAATCTCGACACGCGCCTTCGCAAACTCGACGCGGGCGAGTACGATGCGATCGTGCTGGCGGCGGCCGGCCTCACGCGGCTCGGTTTCGCCTCGCGGATCTCGGCGAGGCTGCCGGTGGACGCCTGCGTGCCCGCGCCAGGCCAGGGCATCGTCGCCATCGAGATTCGGGAGGGTGACGAGGCGGTGCGGCAGGCGGTCTCGAGCGTGGACGACGCGGCAGCCGGCGCCGCCCTCGAGGCGGAGCGCGCGGTTGTCACCGCGCTCGGCGGCGGATGCCAGACGCCGATTGGCGCGCTGGCGTCCTGGGTGAGGTCGGCGAGTCCCGCGAGCCCGACACAGGTGAATGACGCCGCGCTCGAACTGGTCGCCGTCGTCGTCTCGCTCGACGGCAGCCGCGCCGTGCGGGCGCACCGGCGAGGCGCGCGGAGCGACGCGGCCGCGCTCGGCGCGCGCGTCGCAGCGGATCTGCTGGCCGAAGGCGCCGGCGACATTCTCGCCGAGGCGCAGCGCGCGTTGGGCGCGGTGGAAGGATTACATCCGTAGTGGCTGTCGTATATCTCATCGGCGCCGGGCCGGGCGATCCGGGTCTCATCACCGTCCGCGGCATGCAGTGCCTCGGCGAGGCGGACGTGGTGCTGTACGACCACCTCGTGCATCCGCGGCTGCTGAGATACGCGCGGCCGGACGCGGAAAAGATCGACGTCGGCGTCGCGGCGCCGCAGCCGCTCGAACAGGAAGCGATCTGTTATCTGCTCGCCGAGAAAGCGCGCGAAGGCAAGACGGTCGCGCGCCTCAAGTGGGGCGACCCGTTCGTGTTCGATCGCGGCGGCTCGGAGGCGCTGTTCCTGCACGAGCAGGGCGTGCGATTCGAAGTCGTGCCGGGCATCCCGGCCGGCATCGGCACGCCGAGCTACGCGGGCATTCCGATCACGTATCCCGGCGGCGGCGACACGCTGACCTTCGTGCGCGGGTACGAAGACGACGGCAAGACGCGCGCGTCGGTGGATTGGGCGAGCCTCGCGAAGCTGGACGGCACGATCGTCTGCTACACCGGCGCCGGCGAGCTGGGGAACATTCTGCGCGCGCTCGTCGAGCACGGCCGATCGCCGCAGGACGCGGCGGCGCTGGTGTACGAGGGCACGCTGCCGACGCAGGAAACGATCGTCGGCACACTCGACGAGCTGGCGCGGGCCGCCGGCGAATCATCCGATCGCCGCCCGGCGATTCTCGTCGTCGGCCGCGTCGCGGCGCTCCGCGAGCACCTGCGCTGGTTCGACGCGCGTCCGCTGTTTGGCAAGCGCATTCTCGTCACGCGGCCGCGCGAGCAGGCCGCCGAGCTCGTCGAGCGTCTCGAGACGATGGGCGCGCAGGCCATCGAGGCGCCGATGATCCGCATCGCGCCGCCCGACGATTACGGCCCGCTCGACGAGGCGTGCGCCCGCGCCGCGGCCTACGACTGGATCATCTTTTCGAGCGCGAACGCCGTCGACGCGTTCGTGGAGCGGCTCCTCGCGACGCCGCAGGATGTTCGCGCGCTCGCCGGCGTGAAGCTGGGCGTCGTCGGTCCGGCCGCCGCCGAGCGGCTGACGCGCCTCGGCCTCAAAGTCGAGCTGACGCCGTCCGAGTACCGCGCGGAGGCCGTGCTGCACGCCATCGCCGAGCGCGGCGGCGTCCGAGGGTTGAAAGTGCTGCTGCCGCGCGCCGACATCGGGCGCGAGGTGCTCGCCGACGAGCTCCGCAAACAGGGCGCCGAGGTGACGGACGTGATCGCGTACCGGACCGTCGTCGCCGAGCCGGAGCGGGATGGCGAACCCGACATCTACCGGATGCTCCTCGAGCGGCGCATCGAGGTCGTGACGTTCACGAGCGCGTCCGCGGTCCGCAATTTCGTGCGCCTGCTCGGCGCCGAGCCGGCGGCCGACCTGCTGCGAACGACGATCGTCGCCTCGATCGGCCCGGTGACCGCCGAAGCGGCGGCGCAATGCGATATTCACACGACGGTGATGCCGGCGATCTACACCGTGCCGGCGCTGGTTGACGCCATCGTCAGCTACTTCGAGCAGCAACAGGAAGCAGGTATGTAGCCCATGAGTTCCACCGATGCCCACACGCGCACGGCGCTCACGTTGACGCGGCGGATGCGGCGGCTGCGCCAGTCGGAGACCATTCGCGCGATGATGCGCGAGACGCGCCTGACGCCCGATATGTTCATCCTGCCGCTCTTTGTGTGCGAAGGCGAAGGCGTGCGGCGCGAGGTTTCGTCGATGCCCGGTGTGTACCAGCTGTCGGTCGATGAAGCCGTGAAGGAAACCGCGGCGGCTCGGGGCGACGGCGTCAAGAGCGTGCTGCTCTTCGGGCTGCCCGATCGAAAAGATGACATCGGCAGCGCGGCCTACGATCCCGAAGCGCCGGTGCAGTCGGCCATCCGGGCGATCAAGCGCGAGACGCCGGACGTGCTCGTCGTGACCGACGTGTGCCTGTGCGAGTACACCGATCACGGCCACTGCGGCATCGTGATCGACAACGAGATTGTGAACGACCCGACGGTCGAGCAGCTCGTGCGCGCCGCCGTCTCGCACGCCGCCGCGGGCGCCGACATCGTGGCGCCGTCGGACATGATGGACGGCCGCGTGGCGGCGATCCGGGGCGCGCTCGACGAGCGCGGCTTCGAGAAGGTCGCGATCATGTCGTACGCGGCGAAGTACTACTCGGTGTTCTACGGGCCGTTCCGGGATGCCGCCCAGTCGGCGCCGAAGTTCGGCGATCGCCGGTCGCATCAGATGGATCCGGCGAACGCGCGCGAGGCGCTGCGCGAAGTCGAACAGGACATCGACGAGGGCGCCGACATCGTCATGGTGAAGCCCGCGCTCCCCTATCTCGACGTCATCACGCGCGTGAAGGACGCGTTCGGCTATCCGACCGCCGCGTATCAGGTGAGCGGCGAATACGCGATGATCAAGGCGGCGGCGAGGAATGGCTGGCTCGACGAGCCGCGCGCGATGATGGAATGCCTGACGGCCATTCACCGCGCAGGGGCCGACATCATCATCACCTACTACGCGCGAGACGCCGCCCGCGCGATCGCCTGATGCGAGTCACCGCCTCCCGCAAACTGTTCGCCCGCGCCGTCCGCATCCTGCCCGGCGGCGTCGACAGCCCCGTCCGCGCGTTCAAGGCGGTCGGCGGATCGCCGCTGTTCATCCGCCGCGCGTACGGCGCGCGGCTCGAAGACGTCGACGGCAACACGTTTATCGACTACGTGATGTCGTGGGGGCCGCTCATCCACGGCCACGCGCCGCCCGGGCTGGTGGGTGCGATCGGCCGCGCCGCGAAAGCCGGCACGAGCTTCGGCGCGCCCTCGCCGCTCGAAGTCGAGCTCGGCGAACGCGTCCGCCGCCTGATGCCGTCGCTCGAGCGCGTGCGCTTCGTCAACTCGGGCACCGAGGCGACGATGAGCGCCGTGCGGGTCGCGCGCGCCGCGACGGGCCGCGATCGCATCATCAAGTTCGCGGGCTGCTATCACGGCCACGCCGACTCGTTTCTCGTCCAGGCCGGGTCGGCGGCGCTGACGCTCGGCGTCCCGACGAGCCCCGGCGTCACGCGCGGCGCCGCGGGCGACACGCTCGTCGCGAGCTACAACGACCTCGAGTCGGTCCATCGCGTGTTCGACGCCCACCGGGACCAGATCGCGGCGCTCATCGTCGAGCCGATCGCCGGCAACATGGGGCTCGTGCCGCCGGCCGACGGATTCCTCCGCGCGCTGCGCGAGATCACGTCGGCGCACGGGACGGTGCTGATCTTCGACGAAGTGATCTCGGGCTTCCGCGCCGCGCCGGGCGGCGCGCAGGCGGTGGCGGACGTCCGGCCCGACCTCACCTGCCTCGGCAAGATCATCGGCGGCGGGCTGCCGGTCGGCGCGTATGGCGGCCGCGCCGATCTCATGGCGCTCCTGGCGCCGGACGGCCCCGTCTATCAGGCCGGCACGCTCTCGGGGAATCCACTCGCGATGACGGCGGGCATCTGGTGCCTGGATCACCTGACGCCGCGGCTCTATCGGCACCTGGCCGCGCTCGGTTCGCGACTCGCCGCCGGCCTCGCGGGCGCCGCGCGAGAGGCTGGGGTCGCCGTGCAGGTCAACGCGTTCGGATCGCTCCTCACGCCGTTCTTCACCGATCGCCCGGTGCACGACTACCGATCGGCGACGAGCGCGAACGCCGACCACTACGCGAGGTTCTTCCGGGGGATGATCGCACGCGGCATCTATCCGCCGCCGTCGCAGTTCGAAGCCTGGTTCCTGTCAGCCGCGCACACGGTGAAGGACGTCGACCGGACCATCGCGGCGGCGCATGGCGCGATGCGCGAGGTGGGGGCGGGATAGGCTGGAGCCTATCTCCAAGGCATCAGCCGGCCGATCCAGCTGATACGCGCGAGATCGTTGTAGATCACGGTGACCATCAGCATCATCAGCACGACGAAGCCGGCCAGGAGCATCTTCTCTTTCACGCGGACGCTGAAGTCTCGGCGCACCAGCCCCTCGATCGCCATGATGAAGATGTGCCCGCCGTCGAGCACCGGCACCGGCATGAGGTTGAGCAGGCCGAGGTTGAGACTGATCGACGCCATCAGCATCATCAGCGGAATCCACCCGAGCTGAGCCGATTCGCCGGAGAGTTGCGCGATCGCGACCGGCCCCATCAATTGTTTGGGGGAGGTTTCGAACGTGATGAGCCCCCACACCGTCTGCAGGATCATGCCCGCGAACTGCGCGTTCTTCTGCACGCTCATCGTCACGGCTTCGATCGGACCCGGCTTGATGCTCTTGGTTTCGTCGACGGGCAGAATGCCGAGCCATCCGATGTCGCCATGCTTGTCGGGCAGCACCTGAATCGTCTGCGGCGCACCGCCCCGCACGATCGACATCGTCATCAGCCGTCCGGGATGCTTGCTGATCTCGTCCCGCAATTGCCACGAGAACGTGATCGGATGCCCGTCCACGGCGACGACCACGTCGCCGGGCTTGATGCCGGCGCGGCCGGCCGGGTCTTCAGCGTTCACCGTCTTGACGTGCGGGTGCGCGTTGGGCAGCACGCCGATGTCGCCGATCTCGAAGCGGCTGTTTCCGGGCTGCGGCAGCGGCGTGACCAAGCGCGTCAGCTCGAGGCCGTTGCGCAGCAGCCCGATCGGCACTTCACGGTTGGATCGCGATTCGACCGCGATGAAGAACTGCTCCCACGTGTCGACCGGATGACCGGCGATCGACACGATGCGATCGCCCGGCTGAATGTCGCTCTTCGCCGCCGGCGATCCCTCGGCGACGACGCCGACGACCGGCGGCTGGTCGTCGAAGACCGGAACGTCGGCGCCCTGGAAGAGCACGATCGCCGTCAGGACGACGGCCAGGAGCAGGTTCATGGTCGGTCCCATGATCAACACCTGGAACCGCTCCCACTTGCTCTTCGACAGGAATTCGTCGCCGCTCCCGGTGCGCTCTTCGTCGGGGTTCTCGCCGGCCATCTTCACGTAGCCGCCGAGTGGCACCGCGCCGATCCCGTACTTGGTGTCGCCGCGGCGGAAGCTCAGAATCGTCGGGTTGAAGCCGAGCTGGAACTTCAAGACGCGGATGCCGACGCGCTTGGCCGCCAGAAAGTGCCCGAGCTCGTGCACGAAGACGAGCACGCCGAGCACGAACGCGAACGACACGACAGTGATCACTGTGTTCAAAACTGAATCCTCAGACCTTCAATTCTACCCCGCGCGCCACCTCGCGAGCATAGTCGCGCGCCCATGCGTCCACCGCGCGTACTTCGGCCAGCGTCGCCACCTCGGCCGGGACGTGCGCGTCCATCGTGCGCTCGATCACCAGGGCGATCGAGGTGAAACCGAGGCGCCTGTCGAGAAAGCGCGCGACCGCTACTTCGTTCGCCCCGTTGAGCACGACTGGCAGGCTCCGTTCGGCGTCGAGCGCGCGATATGCGAGCCGCAGGCACGGAAAGGCGTCGGTGTCCGGCGCGTCGAAGGTGAGCGCACCCGCACGTGTGAGATCGAGCGACGGCAACGCGGCCGGCCAGCGCTCCGGGTAGGAGAACGCATATTGAATCGGCAGCCGCATGTCGGTCGCGCCGAGCTGCGCGATGATCGATCCGTCCACGAGCTCGATCATCGAATGCACGACCGATTGCGGGTGGATGACGACGTCGATCTGGTCGGCGCGCGCGCCGAAGAGCCAGTGCGCCTCGATCACCTCGAGGCCCTTGTTCATCAGCGTCGCCGAGTCGATCGTGATCTTGCGCCCCATCCGCCACGTCGGATGCTTGAGCGCGTCTTCCGGCGACACGTCCGACAATTCCGATGCGGATCGGCCCCGAAACGGTCCGCCCGACGCCGTGAGAATGATCCGCTTCAGCTCCGCCGCCGGACGCGCGTGCAGGCACTGATGAATCGCGTTGTGCTCGCTGTCGACCGGCAGGATCGCCACGCCGCGGCGCCGCGCCGCTTCCATGACGATACCGCCCGCCATCACCAGCACCTCTTTGTTGGCGAGCGCGATGGTTTTCCCGTGGTCGATCGCCGCGAGCACCGCCTCGAGGCCGTCGGTGCCCGCCGAGGCGCACAGCACGAGGTCGGCGTCGGGGTGCGACGCGACGGCGGCGAGCCCTTCGCGTCCCGTCGCGGCGACGACGACGCCCGGCGCGCCGTTCTGCTTCAGGCGATCGAGCGCCGCGCCGGACGCCATCGCGGCGATCCGCGGCCGGTAGCGCGCGATCTGCGCCGCGAGCAGGTCGGCGTTTTCGCCGGCGGCGAGGCCGACCACCTGCAGCCGGTCAGGGTGCGCGTCGACGACGGCGAGCGCGCTCTGGCCGATCGAACCGGTGGACCCGAGAATGGCGATGCGTGTCACAGATAATTCAGGACGATGTAATAGACCGGCGCCGCAAACAGCAGCGCGTCGATCCGATCGAGGATGCCGCCGTGGCCCGGGATGAGCGACGAGCTGTCCTTCACGCCGGCGCTGCGCTTGAGCATCGATTCGAACAGGTCGCCGGCAATCCCGAGCGCGACAATCGCCAGGCCGAGCGCGGCGCGGGCGCTGACGGGCACGCCTGGCAGCCACCAGTGGCCGGCCACGGCGAGCGTCAGCGCGCCGAACACGAAGCCGCCGGTCGCCCCTTCCACCGTCTTCTTGGGGCTGATCACGGGCGCGAGCAGCCGGCGGCCGAAGGCGCGGCCGCTGTAGTACTGCGCCGAGTCGCTGACAATCACCGTGAGCATCAGGAGGGACAGCGACCCCGCTCCGCCGTGGACGCGAATGGCCACGAGCGCGGCGACTGGCAGCGCGAGATACATCGACGGCAGCATCGACGCCGACACGGTCGCGAGCGCGTCGGGCCCGCCACGCCAGGAGCCGAGCGTCACGAACGCCATGGCCAGAAACGCCGCGAGCAGCGTGACGGTGAGCGCCCAGGTCGGCGCCGACATGGAGGTGGCGGCGAGCGTCAGCACGGCGGCGAGCTGCGATGGAAGACTCGGGACGTTCAAACCGCCGGCGCGGGCGAGCTCGATGAGCTCGTGCGAGGCCACGATCGTCAGCACGAACGCAACGCCCAGGAACACCTCCGGCGGCGCGAACCAGACGACCGCGATGGCGAAGGCAATGAGAACGGCGCCGCTCAGGACGCGGGTCATCCCTGGCGGCTCGTGGCTGGTGGCTGGTGGCTCGTCAGACCGTCAATCACTTGGCGCCGAGGGCGACCGGCGCCGGCTTGATGCCGCCGTACCGGCGATCGCGCTTCTGATAGGCGAGAACGGCTTCGAGCAGATGGCGGCGGCGGAAATCGGGCCACAGCGTTTCGGTCACCCAGATCTCCGAGTACGCGATCTGCCAGAGCAGGAAGTTGCTGACGCGCATCTCGCCGCTCGTGCGAATCAGGAGATCCGGGTCGGGTTGCCCCGCCGTGTAGAGCAGATCGCCGAAGCGCCGCTCGTCGAGGTCGTCGGGAGAAATCCCTGACGCGATCGCACGCCGCGCCGCGTCGACGATCTCCGCGCGGCCGCCGTAGTTCAGCGCGATGTTGAACAGCATTCCGCTGTTGTGCTCGGTCCGCCGGATGCCGATCTCGAGCTCGCGCAGGACGTCGGGCGACAGTTCGTCCTTGCGGCCGATGACCTGGAAGCGGATGTTGTTCTTGAGGAGGGTGTTGAGCTCGAGGCGCAGATAGCGCTTCAGGAGCGTCATCAGCATGCTGACTTCGGCACGCGGCCGTTTCCAGTTCTCGATCGAGAACGCGTACAGCGTCAGGACGTCGATGCCCAGACGCGCGGACGATTCCACCACGTCGCGCACCGACGCGATGCCGGCGCGGTGCCCTTCGACGCGCGGCAGATGGCGCTGCGCCGCCCACCGGCCGTTGCCGTCCATGATGATGGCCACGTGCGCCGGGAGCTGCTCGAAATTGACCTGTCGCGCCAGCGTTTCGTCGGGCGATCCTGGCGGAATCCATGCCAGAAGCTGCTCAAGCGACATTCGGCTTCCCTTGTAAACCTTGATTCTACAACACGTAGGCGGGCCCGGGCGCGTCGTACTCGACGCCGACGAGAAAGAGTCCCTCGGCGGGCGCCGTCGGCCCGGCGTGCGAGCGGTCGCGCGACGCGATGACCTCTCGCATCCAGTCGGCGCCGCGACGCCCGCGGCCGATCTCCACCAGCGTGCCGACGATGGCGCGCACCATGTGGCGGAGGAAACCGTTTCCGGAGATCTCATAGGTGATCACCTCCCCACTACTGTAGACACGGAGGGGATCAGCCACAGAGCCACTGAGCCACTGAGATGAGTTGTGTGTTCTCTGTGGCTCTGTGGCTCTGTGGCTATTCCCCTCTGTGCCTGCTGTGTGCTCCTTGACGATCCTCGACGAATACACTTCGCGCTCAGTCGTGCGCGTCGCGCCGCCGGCCGCCTGAAACGCGGCGAAATCGTGGCGCCCTTCGACCAGGCGCGCGGCCGCGTCCATCTGATCGACGTCGAGCCCACCCATCACGTGCCACGCGTACTGCCGCTCGAACGGGTTGAGCCGTTCGGCGTTCCACACGCGATAGCGATACATTTTGGTGCGCGCGCCGAAGCGCGCGTGGAAACCGGCCGCCACTTCGACCGCCGACAGCGCGCGGACCTGATCCGGCAGCCGCGCGTTCAGCGCCCGCACCAGCGCGTGCGGCGCGATCACGCGCGCGAGCGAAAAGCTGGCGACCTGCCCGAGCGCGTGGACGCCGGCGTCGGTGCGCCCGGCCCCGGCCACCGCCACGTCCCGCTCGTCGAGCTCGCGCAGCGCGTCTTCGAGGAGACCTTGCACGGACACGCCGGCAGCCTGACGCTGCCAGCCGACAAAGCCGGTGCCGTCATACGCGAGCGTGATCTTGAACATCTTCATCGCTAAATAACCACAAAGGACACCGAGGACACAAAGTGGTTGATCAGCGCATCAAGTACGCACGGGGCGCGACCCGGGCTTCACCACCGGCAACCCCTGTGCGCACAGCGGGCACGCGTCGGGTTCGTACGTCGGCAGCGAGATGGCCAGGAGCGCGTGGAACGGCACGCC
>Ga0208080_1000990_pt1 | contig 14205 bp, 11 predicted proteins | sample NGESurdeep092012_3_FD_184476 | JGI IMG/M metagenome (GOLD analysis project Ga0208080, IMG submission 184476) | Arctic peat soil microbial communities from Barrow, Alaska - NGEE Surface sample 210-3 deep-092012 (SPAdes) | ecosystem: Environmental > Terrestrial > Soil > Wetlands > Peat ...
GCCGCCGGCGTCGTTAGCTCGTCGACCCGCGTCGTTACCTATACGATCACCGGCGGCGCCTGAAGCCATCCCGCTACCCAAAGTGACAAAAGCGTAATACAAGCAACAACGTCCTGTAATTCGACAGCGACCATCTTCTTTACGCGGTCCTGGACTGGGCAAGAGTGACCCAGCCAAAAGTCCCCCTCGATTCCCGAGGACGGAAACCGCAGACAAACACGTCTCGGAGAAACCATACCATGTCGAAGTCTACGAACTTCCTTACGATCGGCGCCATCGTTGCCTTTGCCGCGGTCAACACGGCTTCGGCCCAGACCGCCACGCAGACCGTCACGTTCCAGGTGACCGCCATCAACCAGATCTCCGTCACCGGCGCCCCTTCGCTCGACATCAATACCGCGACGGCCGGCAGCGCTCCGACCAGCGTCACCGCGGCCGCCAACTCATGGTCGGTGACCACCAACCAGAGCACGGCCATGATCACCGCGAGCATTCCCAGCGACATGCCCGCCGGTTTGACCCTTTCCGCGAACCTCATCGCTCCTGCCGGCGCAACCAGCACGGGCCTCACGGCGCTTAGCACGACGGCCGTGAACGTGGTGACCGGCATTACGAAGCTCAACTCGGCAGCGCTCGGGCTCACCTACCAGCTCGATGCGACCGCAGTCGCCGGCGTCGTCACCTCAGCGACGCGCGTTGTTACCTATACCATCACCGGCGGAGTCTGAACTCATGAACGCCTCGGCATCGGCGGTGCGTCGAATCTGGCGCACCGTCGCCGTCGCCGGGTTGGCGTTTGGGGCAAGGGAGGCCCGGGCACAGGTCAGCGTGTCCGGCTCCCCGGCCGCGATGAAAGTGACGATGGCGGTGGCAGGATCGGCACCGGCCGCCGTCAGCGACGCGCTCACGACGTATTCGTCCGCCACGAACCCGGCACCCGGTCACTTCTCGATAACGGCGAGCATCAACTCGCCGATGCCTGCGGGGGTCACGCTGACGATCACGCTCGCCGCCAGCCAGGGATCGAGTGCCGGCGCCGTTACGCTCAGCACGGTGGCACAGAACGTCGTTACAGGCATCACGAAGAAGATGAACAGCCAGACCATCACCTACAAGCTGAGTGCCACCGCTGCGGCCGGAGTCGTGCCGCTCCAGACGCGGCAAGTAACTTTGACGCAGATTTCGACACCCTAGGAATTCGCTCATGACTCGCCGCCTTTCGACCTGCCTGATCGCCGCGCTCGCCGCCTGCATTGGGCCGGCGGCGGCGCGCGCGCAGATCGCCGTGCTGAGCAGCACGGTCGAGGAGAAGATCGCGGTGCCCGGCGAGAAGTACACGGGAACGATCATCGTGTCCAATCCGGGAACGCAGCCGCAAGTGGCGCGCATCTATCAGACGGACTACCGGTTCGCGTCGGACGGCACGGCGCACTACGATGATCCCGGCTCGTCGCCGCGCTCGAACGCATCGTGGATCACGCCGCAGGCGACGCGGATCACCGTTCCGCCGAACTCGCAGGTGGCGGTGCCGTATTCCGTCGCGGTGCCACAAGGCGATTCGTTGCGCGGCACCTACTGGAGCCTGATCATGGTGGAGGGCGCGACCACCGAACCGTCGGCCGCCGGAAGCGCCGCGGGAAAACCCGCGATGTCGGTGGGTGCGGTGATGCGCTATGCGATTCAACTCGCGACGCACATTCAGAACTCCGGCACGCGCACGGTGAAGTTCAGCTCGGCCGCCGCGGCCAAGACGGCTGCCGGCGGCGCGGCGCTCGACGTCGACATGCTCAACACCGGCGAGCGCGGGTACCGGCCGACGCTCTGGGTGGAAGTGTACGACGAGAAAGGCGTGCTCCGCGCCAAGGCCAAGCAGTCGCGCGGCCTGCTGTATCCCGGCACGTCGCTCCATCAGCATTTCGACCTGGGCACGCTGCCGAGCGGTACCTACAAAGCGGTGGTCTTCGCCGACACCGGTGAAGACTCGGTGTTCGCCACGCAGTACACGATCAGCTTCTGATCGATCGCCATGTCGCTGCGCCGCGCCCTCGCCGCTTCGATCGCCATCGCGTTTCATGCGGTGGCGATCGGCGCGCAAAAGCCGGGCAACGGACTGGAACTCCGCGCCGCGGCCACCGACAGCTCGCGCATCGACGGCGGCAGCGTATTCACCTCGGTCTTCACCGTGAAAAACCTGGGCGCCGATACCGCCCGCGTGCAGCCGACGCTGATCGTGCCCCGCGGCTGGACCATCGTGATGGGGAACACAGCGTTCGCCGTCGCACCCGGCAAGACCGAAACCTGGCTCGTGGGCATCTCGGTGCCGGGCAGCGCGCCGGCCGCGAAGTACACGATGCGCGGCGCGCTCGTCGCCGATGGCAGCACGGTGTCGGATTCGATCGTCGTCCGGGTGAACGAGCACCGTGCGATCGAAATCGTCTCGCTCGACGTTCCCGGCTGGGTCATCGCCGGCTCACGCTACGAAGCGCGCTTCCTCGTTCGCAATCGCGGCAATGTGCCATCCACGGTGGGGTTGACGGGGTCGACGAGCCGAGGTACGCGCGTTGACACAGACCCCCTCTCGGCGACCATCGCGCCCGGCACGAGCACGACGGTCACCGTCCGCGTCGCCCTGTCCGGTACCCTGGCTCGCACGACCGACGACGTGCTCGAGCTCACGGCGGTCGACCAGGCCGATGCAAGCGTTCGCGTCACGTCGTCGGCGCGCACGACCATCGTGCCGCGCACTTCGGTCGGGAACCTCGCCACCGTTCCGGCAATGCTGTCGCTTCGCTCGATCGGCGCGGCTTCGGGCGTATCGCCGGTCGCGCTGGCGGGCGCGGGAATGCTGGCAAACAACACGACCGGGGTGGACTTCTTCCTTCAGGCACCTACCGGGCGCGACACGCCGTACGGATTCGGTGAGCGCGACGAGTACCGCGTGAACTTCAAGTCCGACCGGTTCTCGCTCAAGCTCGGCGACAACGCGTACGGCTTCTCGCCACTGACGTCGAGCGGCATGATGGGAACGGGTGCCGCGTTTGAAGGCACGGCGGGCCCGCTGTCCGCCGGCGCGTACGCGCAGCAGCTGCGCTGGATTCCAGGATCGATCAGGGAAGAGGGCGTGTTTGTCGGGACCGCGCCGGACTCGGCGCGCCAGCTCTCGACCACGTTCGTCGAGCGGCAGTCCACCGGTGGTCCGGTGAGCGTCGGCAGCGTCGGTGGCCGTGCGCGCCTTCCATGGGGTGCGGAAATTCAGCTCGAGGCCGCCACCAGCGACAGCAGCCACACCTCCGGCCTCGCGGAACGCGCACGGCTTTCGGGCACGCTGAACAACGTGAGCTACAACTTCGGCGTGCTGCACGGAGGCACCGACTTTGCGGGTCCCGCGCGCAGCACGACGGCGCAGGACGGCATGCTGACGACGCGGTTCGGAAAGGAGTTCACGATCACCGCTTCGGGCAGCATCCGCGCCTCGGACTTCTCCACGCCGTTCTCCGGAGTGCCGGCGCAACGCTTCGCGATGGCGAATATCGGTGCGAGCTACGGCGGGCTCGCGCAGCTCGAGTACGGCTGGCTGAGTCGCCGCGACGCCGCGATTCTTTCAGCGTTCGACGGAACGCAGCACGGATTGCGCGCCACCAGTTCACTGCCGCTCGGACCCGCGAGTCTCTCTGTGAGCTACGAGCGCGGCACCGTGAACTCCGACATCGAAACGGCTGGACACCCTTACAGCGTCGTGACCGTCAGCGCACAGACCAAGCTCGGCGAGGCAGGCACCCTTTCGGTATTCGGCGCGCACGACGACGGCAACACGCTGACCGGCGCGATGAGCGGCGTCGCGAATGCCGGCCTCAGCTTGCAGCTTCGGCTTCCCTTCCATTTCGAACTCTCGCTCTCGACATCGGCGCAGCGCGCGACGCTCGGCGTGTTCGACGGATCCGGCTCCTGGTTCAGCCAGTCGGACGCCCGCCTCGACTATCGCTTCGTGGGCGGGCAGTCGCTCTCGCTTCACGGGCGCGTCTGGCAGAATCCGTCCGTGCTGGGATCCGCCGACGCACGCGCGATCTATCTCGAGTTCCGCTCGCCGGTCCGGCTCCCGGTCGGACCGTCGCGAGTCACCGGGCGTGCCGAAGGGTGGATCACTGATGCCGCGACGGGCAAACCGCTCGTGGGCGCGCTGGTGCGAATCAGCGACCAGGCGGCGGTCACGGACAAGGCTGGGCGTGTGGCGTTCAGCGGGCTCGCGCCTGCAAAAGAGCGCGTGTCGATCGACGCAACGGGCGCGGCGGCCGGAGCCATGCTCGTCGGCGACGCGTTCGTCGACACACGCGAGAAGTCGACGCGCCCCGTGCTGTTCGCGCTCTCCGTGGCGCGCGGCGGAACCGTTCGCGCGCTGGTGCGTATCCTCGGTCCCGCGCTCGGCACCCTCGCCGAGAACACGGACTCGATGGTGACCGTCGGCATGGAGCCCAACGTGCTCGTCGCGCTGGCGAGCGGGCGCGACACTGTTTATCAGTCGAGCGACGAGCGCGGCCGTCTCGACTTCGGCACGGTCGCGCCGGGCACGTGGACGCTCATCGTCATGCCGAGCGACATCCCGGACCACCACGTGTTCGAGACGGACCGGATCGAGGTCACCGTGAAGTCGGGCGAGCGCCGCGACGTGGAACTGCGGCTCGTGCCGCAGCGGCGCACCGTGACCTTCATCGGCCACGACGATATTGCGCTCAAGGCGAAGCCGCTGCCGTAGGATGTGGGGAAGGAACCAACTACACGCTGTCAACTCACAGCTGCCAGCTTTTTAGCTATCAGACAACAGCCTCTTTACCGATCCGCGCGCGGATCGGTAAAGAGGCTGTTGTCTGACAGGTGCAGTTGTCTGACAGCTGTCAGGTGACGGCGTTGCCCTTGCCGTTTACTGAGAGGAGTTAGGGTACGACCCCCATGACCTTCTTGCCCTCGGTGTCGTACACCTCGAGCTTGCCGAACTTCCTCAGAATCTCCTCGACCTTTTTCCGGTCGCCCACCGCGACGATCTGCATGCGGGAGGGATCGAGATACTTCCTGGCCGCCGACTGCACCTGCGCGGCCGTCACGCCCATCACGCGCTGAGGATACTTGTCCCAGTAGTCGGCCGGGAGTTTGTAGATCCAGCTGGTGACGTAGTAGTTGAGCACCTGCTGCGGGCTCTCCAGCGAGAGCGCGAATCCCGCGACGAGCGAGCGCTTGCGGTCCTGCAGTTCCTTCGCGGGAACCGTGGTGTCGCGAATCGCGACGAGCTCTCCGAGCAGATCTTTCAGCGCGGGTTCGGTGACGTCCGACCGGACGTCCGTCTGCGCCGACCACGTGCCGCGATACCGCCCCGCACTCAGCCCGCTGTACGCGCCGTAGGTATAACCCTTCTCCTCGCGAAGGTGAATGAACAGCCGGCCCGTCGGCCCGCCGCCGACGACCGAGTTCATCACTTCGAGCACATTGTAGTCGGGATTCGTCCGTTCGATCGCCTGCGTGCCGACGATGAAGTTCGTCTGCACCGAACTCGGCCGGTCCACCAGCCACACCTTCGCTGGACCGATCGCCGGCGGGTCCTTCGCGGCGACCATCGCCGCGCCCGACTTCTTCCAGGCGCCGAGTTTCGACTCCACGAGCTGTTTCGCGCGATCGTACGAGATGTCGCCTGCAAACGCGATGGCCGCGTGATCCGGCACGTATTTCGCCTTGTGGAACTCGACCATCGCGGCGCGCGACACTCTGTCGAGCTGTTCGGGCGTCATCAGCAGACGGCTCGCAGGATCGTCGCCGTACATCACTCTCTGGAACAGCTCCTGCACGAGGAATCCGGGGAACGAGCGGTTCTGATTCAGCCCGGTCTTGGTGCGCGTCTTGTATTTCGCGAGCTCCTCATCGGGAAACGTCGGGTGCAGCAGAATGTCCGACGCGAGGTCGAACAGCTTGTCGAGATTCTCGGTGAGTGCGGAGCCCGAAACGGTCGCGTCGAGCGACGTCATTCCGGTGCCGACGTTCACGTTCGACGACATCGTCTCGAGCTGCTCGGAGATCTGCGTCGTGTTGCGCGTCGCCGTTCCCTCGCGCATCATCGCGGCCGTCGCGGATGCGAGACCGACCGAGCCCGGCGCATCGAAGTATCCGCCGGCGCCGGGAATCAGGAGCTGGAAGGTCACCTGGGGCGCGCGATGATCCTCGAGCACGATCAGGTGAATTCCGTTCGCGAGGTCGCCCTCCTTCGGCCGTGGGAGCTTGACCTCGAGAACTTTATCGTTCACGGGCGCCTTCCCCTTCATCACCACCGCCTTGCTCGACGGTGGCGCCTGCTGTCCGCCCTGCGCGTGGGCCGCGGTCGCTGCGAGCACGAGCGCGAGCGCGAGCATCGCGTGTTGGTTCGGTCGCGAAGACATCAGTTGCCTCCGCGGCCGGCTGCCGCCTTGGGGGTGGTGATGATCACCGAGCGATTCTCGGCATTCAGATATTTTCGGGCGACGCGCTGCACGTCTGCCGGCGTGACCGCTGCGAATCGCGACACGGCAGTGTTGATGCGACCCGGCTCATTGTAGAACAGCGCATCCTGCGACATCACGGCCGCCCGCTGAAGCGAACTCTGGAGCGCCGCGACTGCGCCGCGCTTCACCGTGGCGCGCGCCTTCTCGACTTCCCAGTCGGCGGGCGGCGCGGCTTTCACCTTCTCGATCTCCGCGTAAATCACCTTCTCGAGTTCAGCGGTCGTCTTTCCGGGGTTGAGCGTCGAACTCACCTGAAACAGGCCGGGGCCTCGCGTCTCCTGCTTGTTCGCGAATACGCCGCTGGCGAGCTGTGCCTGGTGCACGACGGCCTCGTAGAACCGCGAGCTCCGGCCGCTGCCGAGCACGGTCGCGAGCACCTGAAGCGCTGCGTCGTCCGCGTCTGAAGAGGGCGGCACGTTGTAGGCGATGTCGACGCGCGTGAGTCGCGCGAGCGGATCGTCCATCATGAGTCGTCGCTCGGCGGTCCGCGGCTTCTCAGCCATGTCCACCGGCTCGGGGTCGGGCTGCCGCGGAATCGACTCGAAATACTTCTTGACCTTCGCGAGGCAGTCCGCCGTGTTCACGTCGCCCGTGATCGCGATGACCGCGTTGTTCGGCGCGTAGTACGTCCGGAAGAACGCCTGCACGTCCTCGACGGACGCCGCGCTCAGGTCCGCCATCGAGCCGATCACCGAGTGCTGGTACGAAAAGTTGTCGTACGCGAGCGAGTCGATCGCCTCGTACGTGTGGCCGTACGGATTGTTGTCGACCGCGAGCCGCCGTTCCTCCTGCACCGCGTTGCGCTGGTTGTCGAGATTCTCCTTGTTGATCACGAGCGAGCGCATGCGGTCGGCTTCGAGGTAGAGACCGAGGTCGAGTTGATTCGTTGGAAGCGATTCGAAGTACAGCGTGCGGTCCTTGTTGGTGGTGCCGTTCATGTTGCCGCCGTTATTGAAGATGAGCATGAAGTGCTCACCCGGCCCGACGTTCTCCGATCCCTTGAACATCATGTGCTCGAAGAGATGGGCGAATCCCGTGCGGCCGCGCCGTTCGTTGCGCGAGCCGACGTTGTAGCTCACGGCGATCGAGTAGACCGGCGCGTGATGATCCTCGGCGATGATGACGCGCAGGCCGTTCTTGAGCCGCGTGTCGGAGAACGTGATGTCGCGTGACGCCGCGCTCGGATGGCTTGCCGCCCGAGGCGGAGTGGCGGCCACCGCGACGACGACGAGCGCCGCGATCGCGGCGACGGCGCCGAACCGATGTGTGAATTGTGATGCCATGTGGACTCCGGAAACGGGTGTGGCCCTGAAACTCTTGCCGAGCACCCGTCAAGCATATCTCTTTCACCGAATGCGACGCCACCTCCTCGCTTGCACAATTGCGCCATCGCTCGCGCTCTGCGCGTGGGGTTGCCGCGGGCCCGTGACGTTGGCGCGGGCCCGAAAACCCCAGGCTGGCCGCGCGCCTGGCAATTCGTAGGACTACGTAGGGACAACTAACAATATGCAGCGTCCCAACGGCGGATATTGTTTGGTTAATCCCTTTGGCAGCACCTACCGCGATGGCGCCTTCCGCACGACCACATTTGTTGCTCGTCAATCTCGGGACGCCGGATGCGCCGACGCCCGAGTCGGTTCGTGCGTTCCTCAGCGAGTTCCTGAGCGATCCCGCCGTGGTCGACCTGCCGCGCTGGATCTGGCGTCCCATCCTCGAGAAGGTCATCCTTCGTTCACGCCCTGATCGCGTCGCCGAGGCATACGGACTCGTGTGGACCGCGGCTGGTTCGCCGCTGCGCGTCGCGACGGAACGAATGGTCGGAGCGGTGCGCGCGCGCGCCAACGGCGCGTTCACGGTGAGCTCGGCGTATCGGTACGGGGAGCCGTCGCTCCACTCTGAAATGCAGCGCATCGCGCTCGAGAACGAAGGCCCCGTGATCGTCGTGCCGCTGTTTCCGCATCGAACGGATGCGACGACGGGCACGGCCTTCTGGCGTGCGCGCGAAGCAGCCGAGAGCGCGGGCATCGGACATCGCTATCGCGAGGCGCTCATCGCGCCGGCCGATGATGGCTATATCGCCGCGCTCGCTGCCCGCTGGCGGGAGACACTGAACGCGTGCGACGCGCATCCGGAGCATCTCGTCATCTCGTTCCACGGAATTCCGGCCCGCTACGACCGCCGCGAACGGCGTCAGTACACTCGCGACTGCGAGGAAACGGCTGCAGCGCTACTCGTGACGATCGACTGGCCGACGTCCAACGCCACGATTGCATATCAGTCGAAGTTCGGGCCTGAGCCCTGGCTGACGCCGGCGACGGCGAAGGTCATCGAGGATCTCGCGCGCGGCGGGACGCGGAGACTCGCCGTGACGACACCGGGCTTCCTGACGCACGGGCTTGAAACGCTCGAGGAGATCGGCATTCGCGGACGCGACAGCTTTCTCGCGGCGGGAGGCGAGGAGCTGATTCTCGTCGGGACGGTCGAGGACCATCCATCAATGATCGACAGCCTCGTTCGATTGGCCGGCGTTTGACGGCCCGTAGGCGAAATCCCTACAAAGGCGTCCGAGATAGCCGGAACTTCGCGCGCCATGACTCGCCTGTGACACGCGCCTCGACGCGGACCTTACGATCCCTCCCAGTGGTCGCACGCAACTCTCTGGGAAGGAATGGGAGTCCATGCATCGAATAGGCGTCGTGGGACTGTGCTGGCGACAGCGCCGCAGCTCGCTGCTGGCAGAACTGACGATTCCCCGCGAATCGCGGGTCGATCGGCTGCCGGCACTGCGCGATCTGGCCGGCGTCCAGGAACTCGTCTATCTCGCGACCTGCGGACGCGTTGAAGTCGCGTTCGCCACCGACGGAAACGTGTCGTTCGATGCGTGCCGGCGGCGCGTGTTCGAGGCGCTGACGGGTCGCGAGGCGCACACCGGCGAGGCCGAACACGCCATGCGCGCATGGCATGGAGAGGGCGCAGCCGAGCACCTGTTCGTCGTGGCCTCCGGCCTCGACTCCGCACGAGTCGGCGAAAGCGAGATCGCGGGACAGATCCGGGATGCGCTGGCGGATGCGCAGGCGGCGGGCACGGTGGGTCCGCGTCTCGAACGCGTGTTCACGGAGGCGCTGCGGGTCGCCAAGCGCGTGAAGCCCATGACGGAAGGCAGAATCGGCACCGTCTCGCTCTCCGAGATCGCCGAGCGCCACGCCGCCGAACGCGCGCTGCGCACGCAAGGCGCCGTCGCCGTGATCGGAGTGTCGACCATGACCGAACAATGTGCGCGCGCGCTCGCCGCGCACGGCATTCGCGTGATCGTCGTCAATCGCACGTTGAGCCGGGCTGAGGAACTCGCGCGCGAGATTTCCGGCGAAGCACGGGAACTCGACGCGTTCCGCGCGGCGCCGGACGCAGTCGAAGTGCTGGTGCTGGCGACGGGCGCGAAAGAGCCGGTGCTCGGCCGCGCCGAACTCGAGCGCATCGCCGCGCGGACGCCGTCGGGCGAGCTGCCGCTCATAATCGACCTCGGCGTCCCGCCGAACGTGGCGCCCGAAGTGGCCGATGCGACCGGAATCACGCGCATCGGGATGGACCGCATCAGCGAGGAAGCGGCCGAAGGCAGGGATCGCCTGCTGCTCGATTTCGCGGACGCACGCGCCGTGATCGATGACGCGGTGATCGAATTCCGCAAACAAACTGCCGAGCGTCTCGTCGGGCCCGCCATCGCGCAACTCCGGCTCAGTTACCGTCGCACCGCGATGGAAGGTGTCGACCGGCTGCTCGCCAAATCGCTGCCGGGGCTCGCCGAGGCCGACCGCGAGATGCTGCGACGCTGGGCCGAGACGCTGGCGAACCGCCTCGCGCACGTGCCGTCGATCGGCCTGCGCGACTTGGCCTTCACGGTCGGACCGTCGGCGGTCGAGGCATTCTTCGAGAGCAGCGATCAGGCGATGCGCGATTCACTCACGACCGCGGGCGATCGCGCGGGCGCCGAGGTGCTCGAGCCGGAGATGATCGAGCCATGAGGCTGCGCATCGGCACCAGAGGGTCGGCGCTCGCGCTGGCGCAGAGCACGGATGTCGCGGCACGCCTCCGCGCGCTCGGCCACGATCCTGAGTTGGTGGTCATCTCGACGGTGGGCGATCGCGTCACCGACCGCGCGTTCACCGACGTGGGATCGTTCGGTGTGTTCGTGCGCGAACTCGAGTCGGCGCTGCTCGAGGGCGCCATCGACGCGGCCGTGCATTCGTACAAGGACGTTCCGTCGAGAATGCCGCAGGGCCTTGTGATCGCGGCGGTCCCGGAACGCGTCGACGTCGCGGACGTCCTGCTCGTGCGGCGCGACGCGGTCGCCGCAGAGCGCGGCGGCCTGCCGCTCGCAGACGGCGCGCGTGTCGGAACGTCGGCAACCCGTCGCCGCGCGTTGCTGCTCGACGCGCGTCCCGATCTGGTGCTTGGTCTCTTGCGCGGCAATGTGCCCACGCGCGTTCGCTCCCTTTCCGAGGGACGATTCGACGCCATCGTACTCGCCGCGGCCGGCCTCGCCAGGCTCGCACGGGCGGATGGCGAGCATCGCCTCACGCTCGGCGACGACATCACGACGGTGCGGCTCGATCCGGCGGTGTTCGTCCCCGCTCCATCGCAGGGCGCCATCGCCGTGCAAGTCAGGGAGAGCGACCTCGCGGTTCGTGCCGTCGTCGCTCCGCTCGACGATCGATCGTGCCGTCGCGCGATTCAGGCCGAACGCGCCGCGCTGTATCTCGCGGAGGGCGGCTGCACGCTTCCGTTCGGCGCATGGTGCAGCGTCGCGAGCGATGGAACGCTCACGCTGGTCGCGGCACTGGGCCTCGAGGACGGATCCGTCGCCCGCAGCGTGGCCGTCGGGGAGGATCCGCAGGCGGTTGCGAGCGCCGCGTGGGACGAACTGTCCCGCGGAGTGCACGCATGATCGCCGCTTCGCTATCCGGACGGCGCGTGCTCGTCACCCGCGCACTTGAGGATTCCAGTGTGTGGGCGGAGAGACTCGCCGCCCTCGGCGCCGAACCCGTGATCCTCCCGTGCATTCGTACGGAGACGCTCGACGATGCGGAAACGCGTTCGCGCCTCGCGGCCGCACTGCGCGACGCGGATTGGCTCTGCGTCATGTCGGCTCGAGGCGCCGAAGCCGTGGCCCTGCTCGCGGGACCGTTGCCCGCTGCGATCCGGGTCGCCGCGGTGGGGGACAGCACCGCCGCCGCCGTGCGCACATCACTTGGCCTCACACCGTTCGTCGCGCGAGGCGGAACCTCGCGGGCGCTCGGTGAAGAGCTGCTCGCGGAGGCGTTCTCCTCCGCGTCGGCATCGACACGCATCGTCGTGGCCGCCGCGGAAGGCGGACGCACCGACGCCGAGGACGCGCTCGAACGCGCCGGCGCACTGGTCACGCGAATCGACGTATATCGAACCGTCCCGGCGTCGCCGACCTCGGTGCCCATGGACCTGGCCGTGGAAGGAATCGGCGACGTGCTGCTCGCGAGCCCGTCGGCCGTGAGAGGACTGCTCAACCAGGCATCGTTTCCGTCCGGCGCGCGCATTTTCACGATCGGACCCACGACGAGCGCCGCCGCCACCGCCGCCGGACTCTCCGTCAGCGGTGAAGCGATACATCCCGATTTCGAATCGCTCGTGGAGGCCATGCAATGAGTGAATGGAACGCGGCAACCGAAGCACGGATCGCGGCCCCTGGACGAATTCGTCCACGGCGACTGCGGCGCAGCCCCGCGTTGCGCGACCTCGTCGCGGAGACGAGCGTGCTCGCGCGCCAGCTCGTGATGCCGCACTTCGTGCTCCCCGTCGCGAAAGCGAACGAACCCATTGCTTCGATGCCGGACATTTTCCGCACCGGCGTGGACGATCTCCTGCGTGCCGTCGAATCGGACCACAAACTCGGCATCAAGTCCGTCCTGCTGTTCGGCACGCCGCCGGCCGGTGCGAAGGATGCGACCGGCAGCAGCGCGCACGATCCGGACGCCGCGGTGCCGCGCGCCGTGAGAGCGCTGCGTAGCGCGTTCGGGCAGGACCTCGTGATCATGACCGATGTGTGTCTGTGCGCGTACACCGATCACGGACACTGTGGCGTGCTCGTCGGCGGCGAAGTCGACAACGATCGCTCGCTGGCGCCGCTCGCGGCGATGGCCCTCGCGCACGCCGAAGCCGGCGCGGATCTCGTCGCTCCGTCGGACATGATGGACGGCCGCGTCGCGGCGCTGCGCGACGCGCTCGACGCCGACGGTCACTCGGAGACCGGGATCATGTCCTACGCGGTGAAGTATGCATCGGCCTACTACGGTCCATTCCGCGACGCGGCCGATTCGGCCCCGCACGACGGCGACCGCCGCAGCTATCAGATGGATTCGCGCAACTCCGCGGAGGCCGGGCGCGAGGCGATGCTCGATGAAGCGGAGGGAGCCGACATGCTGATGGTGAAACCCGCGCTCGCGTATCTCGACGTGATCCGGCGCGTGCGCGAAATGACGACCCTTCCCCTGGCCGCCTACAACGTGTCGGGCGAGTATTCGGCCGTGAAGGCGGCAGCCGAGCGCGGCTGGCTCGACGAGGCGGCGGTCGTGCGCGAGAACCTGCACGCAATGGTTCGCGCGGGCGCGAACCTCATCATCACGTACCACGCCCGCGCGGCGCTGGCCGGGAGCTGGCTCTGAGCGCCGGGCCGAAATCCACCGCGCTGATGGCGCGCGCCGAGCGCGTGATGCCGGGGGGCGTGAGCTCGCCCGTCCGCGCGTTCCGCGCCGTGGGCGGCACGCCACTGGTGCTGCGCTCCGGTGCGGGCGCCGAGTTCGAGGACGTCGACGGCAAACGCTACATCGACTTCGTCTGCTCGTGGGGTCCGCTCATCCTCGGACACGCGCATCCGGAAATCTTGCGCGCGATCACGGAGACGGCGGCGCGCGGCACGAGCTTCGGTGCGCCGTGCGAGCAGGAAATTGAGCTCGCCGAGTACCTGACCTCGAGCTATCCCGGACTCGAACAGGTGCGCTTCGTGTCGTCGGGCACCGAGGCGACGATGAGCGCGATTCGCGTGGCCCGCGGAGCGACCGGGCGCGATCGCATCATCAAGTTCTCGGGCTGCTATCATGGGCACGCGGATCACCTGCTCGTCGCGGCCGGCTCGGGCCTCGTGACGTTCGGCCGTCCGTCGTCGGCCGGCGTGCCCGAGGCGTTCATTCGGGAGACGATCGTGCTGCCCCTCGACGACGAGCAGCGGCTCACCGATCTCCTGCGGCGCGACGGCGACAAGATCGCCGCCGTGATCATCGAGCCGGTGCCGGCGAACAACGGGCTGCTGCTCCAGCGTCCCGAGTTCCTCGCGACGCTGCGGCGCGAGACCGCGCGCGCCGGAACGATCCTGATCTTCGATGAAGTGATCAGCGGGTTCAGGCTCGCGCGTGGCGGGGCCGCGGAACTCTTCGGCATCACGCCGGATCTCGCGACGTTCGGCAAGATCATCGGGGGCGGACTGCCCGTGGGCGCGTTCGGCGGCCGTCGCGACCTCATGCGGCACCTCGCGCCGCTCGGCGGCGTCTATCAGGCGGGCACACTCTCGGGAAACGCCGTGGCGATGGCCGCCGGACTCGCGGCGCTGCGCACGCTCGAGCGCGAGAACGGCTGGCGGCGGCTGGAAGAGACGGGCCGGCAG
>Ga0208080_1001001_pt1 | contig 14115 bp, 14 predicted proteins | sample NGESurdeep092012_3_FD_184476 | JGI IMG/M metagenome (GOLD analysis project Ga0208080, IMG submission 184476) | Arctic peat soil microbial communities from Barrow, Alaska - NGEE Surface sample 210-3 deep-092012 (SPAdes) | ecosystem: Environmental > Terrestrial > Soil > Wetlands > Peat ...
CTGCACGGCGAGCCCGGAGGGCCTCCCTCCATCACTGGCACAGCACGGGTCGTGCTGGCGATCTCCTACATCATCATCACTTTCCTTTCAGGACACACCGCCCCGCTCAGATCCGAAGAGCCGGTTTACCGAAGAAGCACGGAGGTGTAGGCCAGAGGCGGAAGCCAAACGAAGGACCTCATGGCAGAGCGCTTCGGAATGTTCAAGCCGCCGTCAGAAACTGGGTAATGGCTTTGGCAAGCGCCTGGGCGACGCTCTGTTGCCAGGAGGCGGTGACGACAAGAGCGGCGTCGCTGGCGTTACGCATGTTGGCACATTCGACGAGGACCTTCGGCACCGTTGTCAGGTTGAGTCCGGCGAGGTCATGGCGCGGTTGGATTCCGTCAACTCCGGCATAATCGCTGACTGGTTCGACGTTCTGCGCAAGGAATGCCGAGCGAACGTCGGTTCCAAGTGACTGAGACGGTGTGATAACCGAGGCGTTGGGTCCGTCTGCGACGGGCTCGAGAATCGCGAAACCCCGTCCGGAAGCCGGTCCGCCGTCAGCATGAATGCTGATGGCTGCATTCGCCTTGGCGGCGTTGCCGATGTCGGCCCGTTGCGTTACGCACGGCCCGACGCCATTGTTGGTGGTCCGCGTCAAGACCACCTGGGCGCCCTCGGCCCCAAGGGCAGCGGCGAGGTACCGGGCAACGTTGAAGTTGAGCTGGGCTTCGGTGTAGCCGCCATCGGTTTCCGTGCCAGTCGTGTCACACGATTCCGCTGCCCGCCCGTTCCAGATCGGGCTGTTGATAAACGCAGGGTCCGCAAAATTGCCGCCGTTATGTCCTGGGTCGATCACGACGACCTTCCCCGCCAGAAGCCCACTGGTGCTGTTGTGGCTCCCGCTCGGAGCAATCGAACCCGAGCCGGGTGTGCCAGCCGGGGTAGTGGTGGGCCTTGACTGAACCAGGGCGGGATCCTTCTTGGAAGCGATCTCGGCGTTCGTACGGCCAGATCTTGTAACCAGAAGCCCGACGGCAACACCTGTTACCAGCAGCAGGGCGACGCTGATTCTCAACCAGCCCCGTGACCGAGAGGGCCTGGAGGTGTGTTGAGGTCCTGACAAAGTTTAGATCTGTCCCGCCGTGTACTGAGTCAAGCCGAACTGCGCCGCGACCGGGTTCCAGAGCGACAAGAGCGCCTGTTTTGCGCCGTCGGCTTGGGCCGAGGCAGATGTCGCCCCCTGGTAGTTCGAGTCGGACGAGGATACGTACGGACAGGAGCTGCCCTCGATGTCGTGCATCCACCGGACGAAATCTTGGTCGGCCTGGTCCGAAGCCTTTAGAGCCGAGTTGACGTCGCTGACCAACGTCGCTCCGTCCGGGAGGTCAGTTGGGGCGATTGAGCTCAACCGTTGGAGCGCCGATTCTCGCGAGGAAATTGCACCCTGCATTGCCGATAGTGCTGACGCGGGGCCCGCCGTGCAGTTGCTGACCGATTGGGTAGCGGCGACGACTGTCCTTCTGGCATTGCCGCTTTGTCGGAGAACGGAGTCGATGGCCGAGGCCGCCGACGACGATCCACTACCGGCCCCGGCCTTTGCTGGGTGGGCGGTCCGGTATGTGCTGCTGCTGGTGCTGCTGCTGCTGCTGGCGCTGCTACTGCTGCTGCTGCTGCTGGCGAGAAGGAAGGCGGCCCCGACGGCTGCTGCGGTGACGACCATCACTGCTCCGGCGATCGCCAGGATCAAGCCGATCCTCTGCGGACGTTTCGGTACCGGATGGATGATCAGGGTCTCAGCCGTTTGTTGGGCGGGGTCTCCCAACGACTGGTTCACCCTCCCTACGCCGCTTGGGGGAGTGTCGGCATGTGTCGTTCCGAAGACTGCACCAACAGGCACGCTTGGTGGGAGAGTGCCGGCTCCGGAGGAAGCCGCCATCTCGGCTCCGCATCGCGAACAAAAACGCCCGACGGGAACGCCCGCCGCGCCGCAGGCCGGGCACTGAGTTGACCCTTGGCCGGTGTCTTGGATTTCGCTCATCTTTCCCTCGCCGTGTAGCCCAGTAGAAGCTCAAAGATTGTCCCATGTCCGGGGACCTGCCACGCCATCGAGGTCCTCGCTCTCAGTTCCGCTCGGTGAGGTCATCACCCAAGTCCAATCCCGGCCATCGGGGCCTGGCGGACCAAATCGCCCCGGGAACCTCCTGGACATCCTGTTCTGGGGGCTCAACCGCCCCCGTGCGGCCCAGCCGCCGAGCTCAGTTGGAAGCGGCAGGGGCGAACTCGTCGAGCAACGCCGGCAGGCGGTCGCGCCAGGCCGTGGTGGCTTCGTCCACGCTCACATCGACCAGTCCTTCGACAGTGATGCGGTCTCCCACTGTCGTCCCGAGCACCCTGAACCGCACGCCGGCATCGGCTGCCCGTGACACCAACTCGGTGACCTGGGTGGTACACACCAACACCCGCGAGGGGGATTCGGTGAACAGCTCATGGTGGTCGGCAATTCCCGCCACCGAAAGGCCGATCCCTGACCGGACCGACAACTCGGCCAGTGCCACCCCGAGGCCTCCGCCCGACACGTCGTGGATGCCGGCCACCAACGCCGGTCCGCCACCCACGCCTTCGCCGACCAGGGCGGTGACCAACGACAGCAGCCGGGCGTGACCGGCCAGATCGAGCGGCGGCAGGGTTCCGTTCCGGTGGCCACGGATCTCCTTGGCCCATCGAGATCCGCCGAGCGAAGGAGGAGTGGGGTGATTCGAGGACAATCCGGGTCCTCCGTCGAGCAGCACCAACGTGGCGTCGGGGACGAGGGTGACCCCCGGGGGGCGGACCGCCAACCGTTCGATGAGCCCCAGCACCCCGATCACCACGGTGGGATCGATATCGATGCCGGTGCTCTCGTTATAGAGGCTCACATTGCCCCCGATGACGGGCAGACCCAGGCCCAGGCACGCCTCGGACATGCCGTCGACGGCTTCGGACAGCTGCCACATCACTTCTGGGTGCTCAGGATTGCCGAAGTTGAGGCAGTTGACCACGGCCATGGGCCGGGCCCCCGAGCAGGCCACGTTGAGCGCCGCCTCGGCCACCGTGGCCGCGGTCCCCTGGCGGGGATCGAGGGAGCACCAACGCGGGTTGGAGTCGGTGGACAGGGCCAGACCGCGCTCGGAAGGGGGGAGCCCGGGAGCCGCCAGTTTCAACACCGCCGCGTCCCCGCCCGGGGCCTCCACCGTGTTGAGGAACAACTGGTGGTCGTACTGGCGGTAGACCCACGCCGGGTCGGTGAGGAGCGCCAGTACATCGGGTCCGCAGTCGGCCGGTGCAGCCAGCGCACCGGGATCATCGGCCAGACGGGCGTCCTGATCGGACGGCCGGGCCAAGGGCCGATGGTAGAGCGGGGCGTCTTCGCTCAGTGCCACCGCCGGCACGTCGCCCAGCACCTCGCCATCGAACCCGTCGAGGATGCGCAGCCGACCAGGGACGCCGTCCGGGGCGTCGGTGACCCGACCCACCACGGACGCCCGGACTTCCCAGCGCTCGCATACCTCTTGCACCCGGGGCAGGTCTTGAGGGGTGACGATGGCCAACATGCGTTCCTGGCTCTCCGAGGTCATGACCTCGTAGGCCACCATGCCGTCCTCACGTCGGGGAACGGCAGAGACGTCGACATCCATGCCGACCCCGCCCCGCGCCGCGGTCTCACTGGTGGCACACACCAACCCGGCACCACCCAGGTCTTGGATGCCCACCACCAACTTGGCGTCGAGGAGCTCCAGGCATGCTTCGATCAGTCGCTTCTCTTCGTAGGGGTCGCCCACCTGGACGTTGGGTCGTTTGGATTCCGACGCCCCGTCGTCCTCACCTCCGAAGCCGGCCGACGCCAGCACGCTGACACCACCGATGCCGTCCCGACCGGTGGATGAGCCGAGCAGCACGGCCAGATTGCCGACCCCCGAGGCCTGGCCCAACACCAGCCGCTCAACGGGGAGGACGCCCATACACAGCACGTTGACCAGAGGGTTCTGGGCGTAACGGGGATCGAAGGTGAGTTCGCCGCCCACCGTGGGCACGCCCACCGAGTTCCCGTAGCCCGAGATTCCGGCCACCACTCCCTCGATCAGCCAGCGCTGCCGGGCTTCGGCCGGGTCGCCGAAGAACAGAGGGTCCATCACCGCAATGGGCCGCGCCCCCATGGTGAAGATATCCCGCAGAATGCCGCCCACACCGGTGGCTGCCCCCTGGTACGGCTCGATGGCGGAGGGATGATTGTGGCTTTCGATACGGATGGCCACCGCGATGCCGTCACCGGCGTCGATGACCCCGGCATTCTCGCCCGGTCCGACCAATACATACGGGGCGTCGGTCGGGAGGCGCTTCAAGTGGACCCGGGATGATTTGTAGGAGCAGTGCTCGCTCCACATCACCGCGAAGAGGGCCAGCTCCAAATGGTTGGGAGGACGACCGAGCAGGGTCTCCACCTCGTCGCGCTCACCGTCGGTGAGTCCGAGGGCCCGATGCAGTGGTTGCTCCCCGTCGGGTCCACTGTTCTGTGCACCGGCTTCCATCGCCCAGAGCGTACCCGCCCCGGTTCACTCGTCAGTAGGCCCCCGAGGCGGAAGGCGCAGAGATCCGGCAACCTCGCGTCCCGGTGAGAACGCTGCAATCAGAAGGAGTACACCCCGCCATCCTGGTTGGCCAGTCGATACCCTCCATCGGCTGTCGCGGCCACACCGATGATCGGGGCGTGCGGAAGCCCGCCGGCGCTCCCATCGAAGACCGCGTCACCGAATCGAAGATGCCGCCGTCGCTGGCCACCAGCCAGTACCCGTTGCCGTCCGGGGTGGACGCCATACCGACAATGGGCAGGTTCAGGTGGGTGCCACCCATCGAGCCGTCGAAGTCGTCGCCAACCAAGGCATCCAGTCGGAAGGCATCGCCGACCAAGGCATCCAGTCAGAAAAAGTCCCCGGCTCAGCGAGCTACGCCCCGACGCAAGGCTCCGTAGCCGGTGAGGGCTGTTGCCCGCAGTCGCAGTAGGTCGCGGTCGGAGTCTGAGTCAGCGTCGTGATGTGGACGTGACCAGGGACGAAAACAGGTCGCCACGACGCTCGACGCGGTCGAGAACCTCACCTGCTGTGAAGCGTAACTGGTTCGGATCTTCACTTCGCTCGCACGCTCGTACCTCGTCCCAGCTCACCGGCGTCGAAGCCGTTGGTTCCGGCCGGGCCCGGAGGGAATAGGCGGCGACAGTCGTCTTTGCCGGGTGATTCTGGCTCCAATCGATGAGCACCCGCCCCCGTCGAAGGTCTTTTCGCATGTTCGTGACCACGGCGTCAGGGTGGTCGTTCTCCAGTGCTCGGGCGAGCTCCAATGCTCGTCCTCGTGCCGTGGTCCAGTCGGTACGACTGGAAAGCGGAATGTACACCTGGAGACCCTTGGACCCGCTCGTCTTCGCCACTGGCGGGCGAGTGTCTTCGGCAAGGCGATCGAAGATCCACGAGGCAATCCGACAGCACTCCACGATCGAGGTGCCTGGCCCCGGATCGAGGTCGAATACGAGGTGGTCCGGTCGTGCAGGAAGCGAGCGACGGCGTCCGATGTGCCAGAGGGGCACATGGAACTCGAGTGCCGCCAGGTTTGCCGCCCACATGAGCGTCGCCATAGTGCCGACCACCGCGTAGTCGACCGCCTCCGAGGAGCTGGCAGAGCCGCTGGTCGGAACCCTGACAGTGCGGACCCAACTGGGGGCATGTGCCGGCACATGCTTTTCGAAAAACGACTGCCCATCGACGCCGTTCGGAAAACGGCGGAGGGTCATGGGGCGGTCCTCGATGTGGGGCAGCATCACCGGCGCGATGCGGGCGTAGTAATCGAGAACAGCTCCTTTGGTGAAGCCGTTCGCCGGATAGAGCACTTTGCTGAGGTTGGACAGGGTGAGGCGTCGTCCCTCAACTTCGGACTCGACGCGCTCAGGGCTCACGGACTTCCTCCCCTGCGTCCTTGTCCAAGCGGATACCGCGCCACGAGGGGTGGCGAAGGTGGTCGTCCGCAGTCCATTCGGCATATCGGACCTCGCCCACGATGGTCGGGTGAACGAAGTGTGCCAGGGCGTTCTCGGCGGGGCTGAGTCGAGAGGAGAAAGGGCTTTTCTTTACTGCGAGCGGGCGGAGTTTCTGGAGGAGTTCCCGACGTGCCGATTCATTGAAGCCGGTCCCGACCTTGCCGACGTACCGCAGCCCCTCTGCGTCGGGAACCCCGAGGAGGAGCGCTCCCAGGCTCCCGGAGCGTTCACCTTTGCCGTCGTTCCATCCACCGATGACAACCTCTTGCGTTTTGAAGTTCTTGACCTTCCGCCAATCACCTTGGCGCAGGCCGGGGGAGTAGAGGGAATCTCGTCGTTTGGCCACGACTCCTTCGAGACCTCCTTTTCGTACAGCAGCAAGGATGTCTGCGCCACGAACATCGCGAAACGAATCAGCGGTTGCAAAGGAAGGTCCGGCAAGGTTCAGGGACTCAAGGCGTGCGCGACGTTCGTCGTAGGGAAAGTCGAGCAACGACTGCCCGTCGAGGTGGAGGACGTCGAAGATGACATAGCTCACCGGCGACTCCCGAGCCCGTCGGGTGATCTCCGCGTTGCTCGATAGATGGAGGCGATGTTGGAGCTGACCGAAGTTCGGCCGACCGTCCGGGCCAAGGGCCACAATCTCACCATCAAGGATGGCAGGACGCGCCCCTAAGAGCTCCCCAATCTCACGCAACTCGGGGAATGTCGGCGTGAGATCCTTGTCGTTCCGGCTGAGTGCCCGGACTCTGCCGCCTTCGACATAGAGCATGGCCCGTATGCCGTCCCACTTGATTTCGTAGGCCCAACCGTCGTCATCGGTGGGCAACGATCCGGCTATGGCGAGCATGGGTCGGATGCGTCGGGGAAGCGGTTCGAAGTCCTTGGGTGCTGGGTCCATGCGATGGATCATCCAGTTCTTGCCATGCGTCGGGAAGAGCACGTAGCGACCCTTCGCCACCGTCCCATGGAGGACGACTTTGATCTCAGTGTCGGTCCACTTTTCAAGGTTGTAGTCACCGGAGTCCCAAATGCTGACGTGACCGCCGCCGTACTCACCCGCCGGTATGTCGCCTTGAAAGCCGCCGTATTCCAGGGGGTGATCCTCAGTGTGGACAGCAAGATGATTTGCCGTGGGGTCTACGGGGAGACCCTTGGGCAGCGCCCATGACACAAGAACCCCCTCGTGTTCCAGGCGGAAATCCCAATGGAGGGCGCGAGCGTGGTGCTCTTGGATGACGAAGGTGAGGCGGGACCCAGCCGCAGCCTTTGGCGGTCGTTTCCGTCCCATCGGTTCGGGAGTAGTGGTGGGGTTCCGTCTTGAGCGGTACGCGGTCAGGCGCGAACGGTCGCCCGTTGCTGGTTTCGGCTTGCGTTGACCTCTGGCTGTCGCCACAGAAGTTCTTCACCCCATTCGGACCGCTCTCACCCGGCAATGGTACGGCTGTTGCGGGGACTCTTGGGTGGAGAGCATCGGGTCACGAGGTGGGAGCAGGCGATGGACGTACTGCGCCGCCACATCCGCTACCGCCGCTACCACCGGACCGAGGACCCGTCGATGCTCATGGTGGACTGCCAGGTCGTGAAGGGAGCCCGGGGCGGCCGGTCGTTCCACGAACCGAACGGGATGGCCAGGCTCAACGGCGCCAAGCGCACCATCGCCATCGACTATCTCGGCCTGCCAGTCGCTGCGTCCGTCATCGGCGCGCACAGGCACGACGTGCGGGCTGGCCGTGAACTCCTCTTCTACCCCGTCTGCCGAAGGTCAAGACCATCCTGTGCGACCGGGGCTTCACCGTCATGACCGAGGCTGTCGCCCGCGACCACGGCGTCGAGGTCAAGGTGATGCACAAGGAGGGCCGCAAGAAGGGCACCTTCGAGCCCATCCAGCCGCTGTGGAAGGTCGAGGACGCCTTCGCCCAACTCGGTCGTTCGGGTCGCCTCGCACGCAGCTTCGAGGGCACGGAGGCGTCGGCCACAGCATGGCTCCAGGTGGCCTGCGTCGGCTACCTGCTCACGCTCGTCTGACGACTCGGCTCGCACCGCACGACGGACGCCCCGCAGCCAGCCGAATGCGACCCCACTACGGCCGCCCGCCCCCGCGCTCTCGCAAGGTCCACAGCGCGACGAGGGCGAGGACAGCACCCAGCAACCCGAGAATGCCGACTACGGCAGTGGCAATGGGAGCGGGGCACACCGTGCTGACCTATCGAATCGGCAGGTCAGGGACCGAAGCGCAGGCATGGGTCCGAGTTGGCCCGAGCTTGACCCTCTCCAACAACTGTCCACCCGGCAACATTTTTTCACCGGGCCCAATCAGTGGCTCAGTGGGTGCGCCGTCGCCTTCCCCGTGCCGGGTCGGCCTTCGGCTGCGTTGACCATCACCGCATCCACCTCACAGCATTGACGCCGGTAGTTCCATCCGGACGATGGCGGTTGACTGGGTCAGGTCATCACAGGCCCCGGACGAACCGGGGGCGACCAGGCCGACATACAGATCGGCATGGGTCGAGCCATGTGGCACCACGTCCGGGGTCAAGACTCCACATTCACGCCCACCATTGACGACCACGATCGGCGACGCCGAAGCGAGAAGCCAGTTGGTCAATGACGCAGAGCTCGTTTTCCATACGTCGAACCGAACCGCATCCGCCGAGGTGGGCTCGAGCACATTGAACAACATGTGCCAGGTGGTTCCTGACTTGAACACCACGGGATTGGACATACAGCGGTTGCCGGTTCCCCGGTAAGCGATTGACGAACCCAGAACATCACGGCCCGCACTCACACTGGCCATACCGATCAGACAACCGGTACCGAAGAACACCAACCATTGTTGGGGCCCGGATGGTTGGAGCACAGCCGACGGACCGGACACGCCCTTCTGTCCGGGATCGGAGACCGCCATTCTCTTGAAGGAGCCCCAACTCACCCCGTTGTCGGAGGTGGCGGACCACACTTGTGAGTTGGCGGCCTGCTGTTGTGCCGTTGCACATCCCGGGGCATCGGGATGACACACCAGGGTGGTGAAGAACATGGCGTACCGGAGTGAGCTGCCGGCGGCGATGATGCTGACCGACGGGTCGTTGACTTCGGTTACTTGGGGGGCAACCTGCGAGGCGACGAGAACGGTGGTCGGAGACGACCATGGACCGTCGGAGGTAGGAGCAGTCCGCCGATAGATGGTGTCGAGCTGACCGGAGTCGAGGGTCTGCTGGCTTTGCCAACCGGCGTACCACATGATGTAACCGCTACCTACTGGGTTGGGATGCACGTCAGGTGAGTACACATCGCGGCCCGTAAATTGCTTGGCGAACCTCGTCGTGTATCTCCCTGGTTCACCACAGTCGCTCCCGCCCAAATGATGACTATCAGGGCGATGATCAGGACCACTGTGATGAACCAATTTCGCCTTTGACGGTGGCGAGTGTGGTCTTGCATCGTTCTCAGCATGGTCTGGTCGTCGAATATGCGACCCGAACTGCATCCGTTGGGGCAGATCAGCTTCAGGTCCGGGAAGTCGCTTCGACGCAGTGGCGCGGTCCCCACCAGATCTTACCCATCACCAGATCCCTACTCGCCTCCACTGTCCATTAAACCGGCTTGTATCACTGAAGGTAGCCATTCCATGAGGAGTGGCGGCCACGTAGGGTGATCTCGGGGAGAATCAGGGTGAACACTCTTCAGTAGGAACCCGACAGGTCGAGGGTGGCGAAGCGCAGCTGGTCTCGCCACGGTATCCCCTGTTCGGCCAACCAAGCCACCGGGCCTGCCGGGCGGACCCTGAAGGAGATCACCGGGCACGCCGGCACCACCGGGTTGTATGGGCGGTGAACATCCGATTGACCAGCTGGTGATCTCCTTCTGCTCAGAATGCCAGCTCGGGGTCCGTTATGGCCGCGACATCGACCCGCACAGACTTGCGTTGGCTGTCATTCCCCTCGTTCTCTTCCCGACGGCTCTGATATGTGATTCCGCACCACGACGACCGGACAGTGCGCATGGTTCGCCACGTACTGGCTCACCGAACCGAGGAGAAGACCATGAAAAGCGCCCCTTCCCCTGGATCCGAGGACCACCATGTCCGCCCTCCGGCTGGCATCAACGAGGGCCATGGCCGGCGGCTCCTCACTGGTCTCGCTGTGCACAGAGACCTCCGGTGCCACCGAAGTGACCTGACCAACCGCCTCACCGACAATCTGACTCGCTGCATCGGGAACGCCTATGTCGGCGGCGACAAGGTAGCTCGAGGCTGCCGGGAAGATCCGTGAGGTCACCACGTCGAGTCGGGCGTTCGTCCTGCAAGCTTCATTTGCCGCCCAGTCGAGCGCCAGGTTCGAGCCTTCTGAGCCATCCACACCGACGACAATCCGACCGGGGCCGGTATTCGATGCCCGACCCTCTGCCGATCGAATAATGGCTACGGAGCACTCGGCATGCGTGAGGCAGTGCTGTCCGACTGATCCCAGGAGAAGTCCGCTAAACCCGCCGAGGCCCCTGGACCCGACGACCAACAATTCGGCACCCCGGCTGACCTCGATGAGGGCGTTCGCCGTAGGATCTCTACAAACATGGGTCTCGACCCGCACCCCTGGATGCCGCTCGATCACCTGCTTCCTCGCACCCTCGACGATGCGCTCCGCATCGCGTTCCAAGAGCACTGTGGTGGTCAATCCGCCGTAGGCCCAGGCTACGACGATGGAAAGGGTGGAATCGTTCCGTTCGGCTTCAGTTGCTGCCCAGTCGAGCGCTTGAGTTGCACCCGCCGAACTGTCCACCCCGACGACGATGTGGGAACGGACCTTGTCGTCGGGATCCGCCCGTTGTTTGACGCCGACTTCTACTTCCATCTCGCCGTTCCTGTCTTCTCGTGTGCGTGCTGACTCGGCCGCCAAGTCATTGTCGGGGAGTCCGGTGATCCCTGCAAGGGCCGAAAGACCCAACCGACTTTGGTTCTCGAGATTCCATGGCGCTTGCTTCGGTACTGGGTTTGCATCTCCGGCATCGAGGATTGAGGTGGTTGGAGTGACCTGGGCCACAGGCAGGCCAAGATCGCCTGACCAAGGCGAGCTCAATCGGGGCGCCCAGGTGCGGACTCTCACGAATTGACCTCAAGTGATTCTGCCCCCTTCAAGTTGAATCACCCGGTCAGCAGCGGATGCGATCTCGCTGTCATGGGTGACCATCACGATGGTCGTGCCTTCAGTCCGATGAAGGCGATCGAACACTGTGATGATCTTTGCAGCGCCTTCTGGGTCGAGACTGCCCGTTGGTTCGTCGGCCAGAATCACGGCAGGATTATTGGCCATCGCCCGGGCGATAGCTACTCGTTGTCGCTCACCACCCGACATCTCTGGTGGCTTGCGGCCGGCCTGTGCGGTCAACTCGAAAAGTGAGAGCAGTTCAGTGGCATGATCGCTGCGGGCCTGGCGGCCTCGATGGGTTCCAAACATAGCGATCTCAATGTTGCGTTTGGCATCGAGATGGGGCAGCAGATTGTGCAGCTGAAACACATGGCCAACCTCGATCCGTCGATAGCGATCGAGGTGCCTTCGATTGGCAAGGTCGACTCCCTGGAAGCGCACGCTGCCACTCGTGGGTTGATCAACTGCGGCGAACAATTGCAGGAGCGTGGACTTCCCAGAGCCTGATGGTCCCGTTACCGCCACCCATTCTCCGGGAGCAACACTCAGATTCGCCGCAACCAATGCGTAGAACTCTCCATAGACCACATCCACGTTGACTGCTTCGAGCACCGGCGTAGAAGCAGGGGCTTCGGCATTCATGCCCAGAGCGATCTGGGGCTCCCCTTGCTCTATTGATGCATTCGTTGCGTGTGTCATTCTCGTCGCAATGAGGCACCCGGCCTCAACATCGCAGCTCTTGCCGAAGGGTAGAGCGCGGCAAGCACGCCAATGAAGATGGCCGCATACAGTGCAGTCCAAAACTCCTCGGCTGTGAATTGAGCTTGCAAAATGCCTCGCAGTGGCGAGAATCGCTGGAGGCCCCAGGTGAGTACAAATGCGAAACCGACTCCGAGTCCCGCGCCGAGGAAGCTGATCCCGACGGCTTCCCCCAAGACAAGCCCGAGCAATCGTGATCGTGACCACCCGATCGCTCGCAAGACCCCGAATTCGCGGATGCGCTCGACGAAGGAGAGCAGCATGGTGTTCATCACGATGATCACTCCGATGACGAGGGCGATGATTCGAGCTCCGGTCTGAGCAGCCCCGAGGAATTGGAGATTCCGGTCGACTCGGCCGTACTCGGTAGCCGATCGCACGGTTGCCAGATTGGGGTTGGCTTGCTCGATAGCTCTACGAACCCCTTCGATGCTCGCCCCCTTGGTGACCCGAACGACGGTGAGCGTCACCGTCGCTGGCTTCCGTTCCCGTGCCTGCAGAATCGCCAATGGCATCATCGACGCGCTGTCCGCGAAGACCTGCCCGGTGGAATAGATGCCGACCACCCGGAGGCGGTTTCCGTCCATCACGATCGAGCTCCCGACCTTCTTTCCGAACTCGTCGGCAGCTTGCCAACCAAGCATCACCTCGTCGGGAGCGGTGGCGTCATAGGCTCGTCCGGCCACGACATGAACACCGAAAGGCGAAAGCGACTCCGGCGTTATTCCGATCTCGAGGAACAGCGGGTGAGCGGGATCGAGCTTGATTGTTGCCACCAGGACTCCCACTGCGCTGGCGACACCGGGGGTGGATGCGATCTTCGCGACCTGAGTGTCGGTCACGACGCTATTCAGGAGGTCGGAGACTGACTTCTGGGCAACTGTGAAGTCGGCGTTCCCCGCGGACAGTACCTCTGCCGCCGAACTCTTCAAGCTGTCTGTCAATACGCTGAGCGTCACCACCGCCATCACGGCGATGGCCACGGCCAGGGCAGTAAGCGCAGTCCTCACCCGACGGGTGCCAAGGTTGTGCACAATGAGCCCGACGAAGGACAACCCCGCGCTCTTCCCGTTCGCTCCTATTTGGGGTGTTGGCAGTCGGACGTTCTCCTGCACATTGCTCCTTCGCTAGACCGAGCCTGTTCCTAGTGAAGCAGCAGGCCGACGACGACGGCAGGGTCAAAGTTCCCATGACACTCCAACTATATCTAGCTGAAGTTGCCGGCCACGTCGCCATCCTCGCTCCCTGCATACGGAGCGCAACCCGTCGAGTCGTGAAGAGTCTCGAGAGCCCGTGGGGCTTGGTCCCGGATGAACTCCGACATTGTGACCAATGGCGCTGCCGGATGGACCGGACACTTTCGTAGAGTTACTTGTGTGTTTCTCCACTCTGAACGACACCGATCAGGCCGTTCTGGGTGGCTCAGGGCAGCCGTCCTCGGAGCGGAAGATGGGCTCGTGTCGACCGCAGCTCTTCTCGTCGGCCTCGTCGCTGCAGGGGCAACACGAAATGCACTTCTGACGGCCGGAGCGGCCGCGCTCACCGCGGGGTCCCTGGCCATGGCGATTGGCGAGTACGTTTCCGTTAGCGCCCAAGCAGACACTGAAAAGGCAGACCGAAATCGAGAGAAGATCGAGCTCGACACCCAACCAGACCAAGAACTGAAGGAACTGGTGCAGATCTATCAAGATCGTGGCTTGCCGCCAGAGCTTGCGACGTCGGTCTCCGAGATTCTCCATCAACAGGACGCCCTTCAGGCGCACCTCCGAGACGAACTTGGCCACGCTGAGCACTCGATGGCACAGCCCCTGCAGGCAGCGAGCGTTTCGGCAGCAAGCTTCGGTGCTGGGGCAGCGCTTCCACTTCTTGCAGCTGCGGTCTCCCCCGACTGGGGTCCGAAGTGCCGGTTTGCCAACCGGCATGCCACATGATGTAACCGCTGCCTACTGGGTTGGGATGCACGTCAGGTGAGTACACATCGCGGCCCGTAAATTGCTTGGCGAACCTCGTCGGTGTATCTCCCTGGTTCACCACAGTCGCTCCCGCCCGGATGATGACTATCAGGGCGATGATCAGGACCACCGTGATGAACGAATTTCGCCTTTGGCGGAGGCGAGTGAGGTCTTGCATCGTTCTCAGCATGGTCTGGTCGTCGAATATGCGACC
>Ga0208080_1001012_pt1 | contig 14033 bp, 14 predicted proteins | sample NGESurdeep092012_3_FD_184476 | JGI IMG/M metagenome (GOLD analysis project Ga0208080, IMG submission 184476) | Arctic peat soil microbial communities from Barrow, Alaska - NGEE Surface sample 210-3 deep-092012 (SPAdes) | ecosystem: Environmental > Terrestrial > Soil > Wetlands > Peat ...
CGGTGACGCGCGACGAGATCGAGGCGCGCAACTACGACCTCAAGGCGGTCAACCCGCACCACGTGGTCGAAGAAGACACGCGCACCCCGGAGGAGCTGCTCGACCTCATCGAGGAGCAGCAGAAGGTGATCGCCGAGGCGATCGCGGAGCTGCGGCGGCTGTAGTAGCCGAGCGCGTCAGCCTACGCGTGGGCCTACTTGCCCTTGCCGTGGCGCCGGCCGAACATGCCGAGCAAGGGCGATCCTGATCCGAGAAGGAAGCCGAACTGATACCAGCCGCCGTCGCGGAGCACGTCGTAGACCGCGAACCGCGTCCAGCCGCCGAACACGTGGATGATGAGCAGGGGCCACGCCGTGATCCCGTTCCACAACCCCCACAAGAAGTCCATGCGATCCCTCCCGGGTGCGAGCTTGGCCACAGTGCGCGGGCAAGCATACCATCCGGCCGCCGCGCAGCCGAAGTGGTGGCGGCCGGCGAAACGTCGCCGCCGGCGCGCGTCAGGCGTCGGTCGCCCCGTGCTTCTCGAACTTCTTGCGCTGCTCGCTGCTGAGGATGTGCTTGCGCACGCGCACCGTTTTGGGCGTCACCTCGACGAGCTCGTCGTCGGCGATCCATTCGAGCGCGCTCTCGAGGGTGATCGAGCGCGGCACCTTGAGGCCGGCGTCGATCTCTTTGGTTGACTGCCGGTAGTTGCCGAGCTGCTTGCGCTTGGTGGGGTTGCAGAGCATGTCGTCGGCGCGTGAGTTCTCGCCGACGATCATCCCCTCGTAGACGGGGGTCATATTGCCGACGAACAGCACGGCGCGGTTCTGCAGGTTCTCGAGCGAGTAGCCGGCCGCCTCGCCGCCGGTCTGGCTGACCAGCGAGCCGCGCTCGCGGCCGGGGAGCTCGCCGCGCCACGGGCCGTAGCCCGTGAACCGCGAGCTCATCACGCCCAGGCCGCGCGTCTCGGTGAGGAAGTCGTTGCGATAGCCGATCAGGCCGCGGGTGGAGATCGTGAACTCAAGACGCACCAGTCCGGTGCCGGTCGACTCCACGGCCACCAGCTCGCCCTTGCGCAGGCTCAGCTCCTTGATGACCGTGCCCTGGTACTCGTCGGGCACGTCGATGATGAGCTGCTCCAGCGGCTCCAGGAGCTTGCCCTTGGCGTCGCGGTGGGTGATCACCTCGGGGCGGCTGACACAAAGCTCGAGGCCCTCGCGACGCATCTCCTCGATGAGGATGGCGAGGTGCAGCTCGCCGCGGCCGCTGACCTTGACGCCGTCGGGGCGCCCAAGGTCCTCGACGCGGAGCGCGACGTTGACGCGCAGCTCGCGCTCCAGCCGGTCCTTGATCTGGCGCAGGGTGACGGCACGGCCGTCCTGGCCGGAGAACGGGCCGTTGTTGACGAGGAAGAACATGCTCACGGTCGGCTCTTCGATCTCGAGCGGCGGCAGGGCTGCGTTGGCCGCCTCCACCTCGGGCGCCGTCAGCGTGTCGCCGAGGCTGATCTCGTCGGGGCCCGCGAGCCAGACGATGTCGCCGGCGGCGACCTCGTCGACCTCGCGGTTCTCGAGGCCGCGCGTGACCCAGAGATGCGTCACGCGCGCGGCCTTCGTCCCCGTGAGCTCCCAGCCGGCGTCCGGGTCGCCGATCTCGAGGTGCCGTGTCGTGATGCGCTGCAGGTCGTCGCCGACCTTGAGGCCGCCGGCGAGCACGCGCCCGCAGCCGATGCGGCCGATGTAGTCGCTCCAGGCGAGCGTGCTAACCTGCATGAGGAACGGCGCATCCTGGTCGACCCGCGGCGCCGGGACCTTGGCGATGATCGTCTCGAAGAGGTCGTTCATGCCGGCCTCTGCCAGCTCGGAGAGCAGCGCCGGAGAGAGCGTTCCGCCGTCGGCGATATGCTCCTCGCGCTCGCGCTCTTCCTTCTGGTACTTGTCCAAGTCCTTGACGATCCAGCCTTCGAGGCCGGAGCCGTACAGCACCGGGAAGTCGAGCTGCTCGTTGTTCGCGCCGAGCTCGACGAAGAGGTCGAAGGTCTTGTCGAGAGCGCCGGACGGGTCGGCGTTGGGCCGGTCGGCCTTGTTGACGATGACGATCGGTCGCAGCCCAAACCCGAGCGCCCGCATGAGCACGTAGCGCGTCTGCGGCATCGGGCCTTCGTTGGCGTCGACCAGAAGCAGCACGGAGTCGACCATGCTGAGCACGCGCTCGACCTCGCCGGAGAAGTCGGCGTGCCCCGGTGTGTCGATGATGTTGATGAGGTAGTCCTTCCACTCCACCGTGCAGTGCTTGGAGCGGATGGTGATGCCGCGCTCGCGCTCGAGGTCGTTGCTGTCCATGACGCGTTCGTCGACGTGCGCGTTCTCGCGGAACACGTGGGCGACGCGGAAGATGCTGTCGATCAAGGTCGTCTTGCCGTGATCGATGTGGGCGATGATAGCGAGGTTGCGGATCGTGTCGACGGCGTGCACGGTCGTGGTCTTTCTGTCGGGGTGACGGACGGCTGACACCTGGTCGCCGGCGCCCGAAGGCCGATGGCCTCATGGCTGATGGCTGACGCCCGAACGCCCGGCGAGGCTGCGCCGGCCGGGCGGTGTGGTCAGTGTACACGCTCCCGCCCGCCGGACCTACCCGACATGCCGCCCGACCAAGGTCAAGGTGGCGCGGGGCGCTCCCCGGGTACGGTCAGTGTAGAGGCAGGAGCGCAGCGGGCTCGAAGGCACTCATGGAACCAGCACAGCCGATCGTCGAGAACGAACACCACAAGATCGTCCACTTCACCTTCGGGCCACGTCCCGGCAAATGGCGTACGAGTCTGACCGCAGGGCCATCCTCGTAGCGTGACGCTCTACGCGGCGATCATCGGCACCTCCAGGATGGGCTCGGTGCTGCTCGGGGCGAGCGTCTTGGCTATTACCTCGAGGCTCATGTAGCGGCACCCCGTGTCAGCCCACTCAACGCTCCTATGTCAAGAGACCGCCGCCGGAAGTGCGCTCTCTGCCCGGCGCTGCAGTCGCCGAGAGACGAGGTTGGCCAGGTGCCGTTTGCCTGCTCGTCGTGCCTCTCGAGGCGTCTTGCCCTCCGCGATCTTGCGCTCGAGGTACGTCTGGGCACGGGGATCCCACCGTGCCTGGGCGAGGGCTATGAGCTTCAGCGCGGCACTGTACATGGATTCGTAGATGACCATTGCGCGCACGGCGCCACCTCCTTGGCCTGTTGGGGCCAGGTTTCCGCACTCGCCCCTTTCATCCCCGGCTTCAAGAACTAACGGCTGATAACAACCTTCAGGGCCTTGGTTTCGGCCGCGCGGGAGAAGGTGTCGTAGGCATCCAGGATCTGGTCGAAGGTGAAATGGTGGGTCACAAGCTTCTCGGCCGGGATCTTCTTCTGGGCCACAAGCTTCAGCAGCATGGGGGTTGTGTTCGCGTTGACCAGCCCCATGCTGATGTTGATGTTCTGTATCCACAGCTCTTCCAGATGCAATTCGACCGGCTTTCCGTGGACCCCGACGTTGGCCACATTGCCCCCGGGGCGGACCAGCTCAGTGGCCATGTCAAAGGTTTGCGGAACGCCGACCGCCTCAATAGCCACATCGACACCTGCTCCGTCGGTCAGCGCCAGAACCTGCTCCTTCCAGTCGGCTGCTCCGGAGACGACGACGTCGGTGGCGCCGAACTCTCTGGCCTGCTCCAGGCGGGTCTCGTCCAAGTCGATGGCAATGATTGTTGCCGCGCCGTAGAGTCCGGCTGTGGCAATGGCCGCCAACCCCACCGGTCCGGCCCCGATGACCGCCACCACGTCCCCGGGCTTGACCCCCCCGTACTGGACGCCGATCTCGAAACCCGTGGGCAGGATGTCCGAAAGCATGACGGCCTGGTCATCACTGACACCCTCGGGCATCTTGTACAGCGAGTTCTCCGCGTACGGTACGCGGACATATTCGGCCTGAGTGCCGTCGATCAGATGCCCGAAGACCCAGCCGATTCCGGACTGTCCTTCGTCCCCCAGGCAATGGGAATAGAGTGCGGCCTTGCAATTGGCGCAGTGTCCACAGGACTTGATGCAGGAGATGATGACCCGATCGCCTACCTCGAGGCTGCCCACGGAAGAACCAATTTCCGTGATGGTCCCGACGCCTTCGTGGCCCAGAATCCGGCCCTTCTGGACGGCCGGCACATCGCCCTTGAGGATGTGCAGGTCCGTTCCGCAGATGGTGGTCGTGTCGACCCGCACGATCACGTCGGTGGGGTGAATGATTTCCGGTTCCGGAACGTCCTGCCAGGACTTCTTACCCGGACCGCCATAGACCAGCGCTTTCACGGTATCTCCTTACCTTTTAGCGAACGTCTCGCTTTCGCCCCGACGGTAAGATTCGTCGAGTAACTGTGAGACGTTCATGACCTTGATCTCCAAACCCTGACGCCTGGCGCCCATGGACAGCTGCATAATGCAGGAAGGACATTCGGTCACGACGATCTCGGCCTCAGTCTTCGCCACGTTCCCCATCTTGCGTTCGAGCACCTTCATGGAGACATCGTTGTGCATGATGTTGTAGGAACCGGCGGCTCCACAGCACCAGTCCGCCTCGGGCATCTCCTTGAACTCCACGCCCGGGACATTCTTGATCAGCTCGCGCGGCTGGGCCACGACGCCCTGATAGCGCGCCGTCATGTGGCAGGGATCATGGTAGGTGATGGTGGCCTCGACCTCGCCCTGCGGCTTCTCGGCCTCGATCTCGACCAGGAGCTCGCTGAAGGACCGCACCTTCTCGAGCAGGCGCTCGGCCCGCACCGCGTACTCGGAGTCATCGGCCAGCAGCTCGGCGTACTCCTTCAGATGGCCCGAGCAACTGCCACACTCGGAGACAATGTAGTCGTACTGATCCAGATCGCCCAGCACGTCGATGTTCTTCTTGGCCAGATTGCGGGCGCCTTCGACGTCGCCGTAGCCGTAGACCGGCAGACCGCAACAGTTGTTGCCAAGCACCTGGACGTCCGCGCCATTGTGACGTAGGACGTTGATCGTGGCCTCTCCCACTTCCGGCAGCATGTAGTTGTAACCGCAGGAAACCCAGTAGCCGACCTTGTACTTGGACTCGGCTTTTGCGGTCAGGTCTTTACCCTTGGTCCGGCCGCGCAGGAAGCTCGAGGGGACCTCGTCCCGGAGCTCCATGGCCGTCACGAGCTTCGGATTGATCATCCCGACGATACCCATCTTCCTGGCCAGATCGGCCATGCCGGCGCGCTTGCTCAGCCAGGCTAGGCCGATGATGCGGGCCATGCGGTCGGGATAGGGCAGGAAGTTGCGGAAGATCCAGCGCTGGATGGTCGAGCGGCCGAACCGCTGCGCGTACGACTCACGGAAGGCAACCACCAGCTGGTCGGTCTTCACCGCAGGGAAGCAGTTGGCGGTGCAGGCCCGGCAGAGCAGGCAGTTCTCGAAGGCCTCCTTGAGGTCGGCCTCCATCACCGTCTCGCCCTCGATCATATTGCGGAACAGGGCGCATTTACCCCGCGCCACATAGGACTCCTTACTCGTAGCGCAGTAGACCGGGCAGGTGGGCTGGCAGAAACCGCACTTGCCACACTTGGCCACTTCGTCATAGAGGGGCAGAAACTCCTCAATCTTTGTTACTTGTGTGCTCAATGTACCGCCCCTTCTCATCGCGTGAAGCACACCCCGACCCGGACCTAGACCCGGCCCATGTAGCGGCCGACGTTGAGGATGCCGTTGGAATCGAATTTGGCCTTTGTAGCCTTGATGAGAGGCACGTAGGCCCCCTGCGGATCGCCCCAGGTCTCAAAGCCCCCGATAAACACCTGGGAGGACTTGAGCACCAGGCTGCCCTCACGTTTCTCGGCGAGGGTTCGCAGGTCTTCGAGGACGGCGACGATATTCTCGTTGTCGCCCTTCAGGTAGAGGTTAAGTATGCCATTGCCCGCGCTGATCTTGTAGGCGACTTCGACGCTGTTCGCGGCGGCCGACTCCTCGGCGGCCTGCGCCATCTCCCACACGATCGAGAGCGGGACCGCGACCTTAGCCGCGACCGGATAGCCGGCTTCTTTAGCCGTCCGCTCGAGGTTGTAGATCTCGTTCCACAACGACTCGACCGTGGCCTGATCCGTCACGGTCTGGCAGTTGCAGGTCTCGTGACTCTCGTGGATCTCGCAGGCGACTTCGCGCTCGGAGGGTTTCTTGCCCTCGGCGACGCAGTCCCCGCCGACAACCAGGGCGGTCCTGTTCGGGGCGAGATTGGCGCACATCGAGGTGAGGTCCTTCTCCTGGCGCGCGACGGCGTCCGGGTGACCTTCAAGCCCCACGACCAGCAGGTACTCGCCCTGAGCAAAGTCGGGGGCCACACCGTTGAGCAGCCTCCGGGCGGCCGACGAAATCAGCTCGAGGCTCGAGGGAACCAAAACCGAGTCCAGCACCTCGCCTGAGAGCTTGGCCACGTCGGTAAGCCTGGGGAAGGCGTGCACGAGGACATCCTCCCGCTGCGGCTGGGGCAAGAGCCGGAAGGTCGCCTCCACGATCACACCCAGGATGCCCATGGAGCCGATCATCATCTTGGTTACGTCGTAGCCGGAGACGTTCTTGATGGTCCGCCCGCCGAACTTGACCAGCTCGCCGTTGGGCAGCACAACCTTGACGCCCAGCACCACGTCCCGCAGGTTGCCGTGCTGGAACCGCTTGGGTCCGTTGTCGCTGGTGGCTACGACGCCGCCGATGGTCGCCTCGCCCGGGAACGACGGATCGGCCGGGAAGAAGAGCCCGTCCTTGCCGACCAGCTCGACCAGGTCCTTGACCCGGACGCCCGCCTGCGCCGCAATCGTCAGGTTCTCGGCATCGTACTCGACGATCTGATCGAGACCCGACAGGTCGAGCAGCACATCGAACTTCTCGGGCGGGTTACCGGTTTCGAGCTTCGTCCCCGAGCCCGTCGGGATGACCCCAAGCCCATGGTCGTTGGCAAAGGCCAGGACCTTGCCCACCTCGTCCACGCTCTTCGGGCGAACCCGCACGGCCGGCGACTTGCCCGCCACCGTCACCTGCGGATTCTCTTCGACGGCGACCTCGCCGACGATGCCGGCGAGGTCGCTCGTGAGACTCTCGGTCTTAGGAGACATGCGCTTCCTCCCGCTTGATCAGGCGCTGGGGAAGGATTTTGCCGGGGTTCGCCAGGTCCTTGGGATCCCAGGCATCTTTGACCCACTCCTGCGCCAGCAGATCCTTCTCGTTGTAGACCATGTGCATTGCTTCGGCCTTCTCGATGCCGACGCCGTGCTCGCCGGAAACCGTCCCGCCCATGTCGGCGCAGACCTGAAGCATCTCCATCCCGGCCTTGAGCACCTTCTCCTTGTCCTCCGGATTCCGGCTGTCAAAAAGGATCAGCGGGTGGAGGTTGCCGTCCCCCGCGTGAAACACGTTGGCCGTCCGCAGGCCGTACTTGTCCCCGATCTCCTTGCAATAGCGCAGGGTCTCGGGCAGCTTGGTGCGGGGCACGCAGCCGTCGGCGACCATATAGTTAGGACTGAGGCGGGCGATAGCGCCGAAGGCACCCTTGCGACCTTTCCAAAGGGCGGCACGCTCGGCCTCGCAGGTGGCCACTTTGATCTCGCGGACGTTGTTTTCCTTGCAGATCTCGACGATCTCGTCGGCCATCTCTTCCATGCCGTCTTTGAGTCCGTCGAGCTCGATGAGGAGGACGGCGGCGGCGTCCAGCGGGAAGCCGGCCGCCATGGACTGCTCGACCGCCTGGATGACCAGGTTGTCCATCATCTCCAGCGTGGCCGGCACCATCTTGTGCGACACGATGGCCGACACCGAGTTCGAGGCGTCGTCGATGCTGTCGTAGACGGCAAGCATCGTCTTGACCGCCTCGGGTTTATGCATGATGCGAAGATCGATCTTGGTGGCGATCCCGAGCGTGCCCTCGCTGCCAACGAAGACGCCGGTCAGGTCGAGGCCGGGAGTGTCCAGGGCTTTGCCGCCCAGCCAAGTGATCTCACCGTCGGGCAGCACGACTTCCATCCCGAGCACGTGGTTGGAGGTCACCCCATACTTGAAGCAGTGGGGACCGCCGGCGTTCTCGCCCACATTGCCGCCGATCGAGCAGGCCTTGCCGCTCGCGGGGTCGGGGGCGAAGTAGTAGCCGAGATTATCGATGGCGCTGGAGACCTCGAGGTTGTAGATAGCGGGCCCCACAACCATCCGCTGGTTCGCGACGTCGATCTCGAACACGCGGTCCATGCGGGCGAGCTCGATGATGATGCCCTGCCTGGTCGCGAGCACGCCGCCGCTAAGGTTGGTGGCGCGACCACGGGCCACAAACGGGATGTCCTGGCGGTTGGCGAGCTTGACGACGGCCGCCACCTCCTGAGCGGACTCCACGAATACGACCACGTCGGGGAGAGACTTCTCCAGGTACGCGTCGTACTCGTACGTCTGAAGATCCGCCTTGTTGTGGAGGACGTTGTCCTCCCCCACGATCCCCATTAACTCCTGGATCACGGTCTGATCGATCATCGAAGCTCCTCTCAGCTTACCCCGCAGGCCCAGCTACTTCTGGCCTTTGACGAGGTCGATGGTGTGCTGCCGGACCCACTCCGGGTCCTTCTCGTCCCGAGCGATACCGCTCTCGACGGGGGCCTTGGCGACCGCGGCGGCGGCCGACGGGGCGACCCGCTCGTCGAACGCCTCGGGAATGACGAAGTCGCGGGCGAGACGATCACCGACCGACTCGGCCAGCGCGTGCGCGGAGGCAGGCTTCATGGCCTCGTTGATGTCGGTCGCCTTGACGTCCAGTGCGCCACGGAGGATTCCTGGGAAGCCGCGCACGTTGATGACCTGGTTCTCGGAGTCGCTGCGGCCGGTCCCGACCACAGCGGCGCCGGCCTTCTTTGCTTCCTCGGGCAGGATCTCGGGATCCGGGTTGGCCATCGCGATGATGATCGGGTCCTTCTGCGTGCTCTGAACCATCTGCGGCGTGACGGCGTCTTTGACGGACACTCCGAGAAAGAGATTGGCGCCTTCCATGGCGTCGGCGAGGGAGCCGCACCGGTCTTCCTTATTGGTTCGCTGGAGCATCTCACGCTTCTCTTCATTGAGGTCGTCGCACTCACTGCATTCTATACCCAGAGAATCAGGCCCTTTACCCCCGCATCCAGCATCAGCTTGGCGCAGACGATGCCGGCGGCGGCGGCGCCGTTGACCACCACATGGAGATCCTCAAGGCCCCGATCGGTGATCTTGTAGGCGTTGATCACGCCGGAGACCACCACGACGGCGGCGCCGTGTCGGTCGTCGTGGAAGATGGGGATGTCCTCGTCTTTTTCAGCTTAGGCTCGATGTAGAAGCACTGGGGCGCCTCGATGTCCTCCAGGTTGACGCCGCCAAAAGTGGCAGCGAGCGCCTGGACGATCCTGACGATCTCGTCGGGGTCCTGGGTGTCGAGGCAGATCGGGAAAGCGTCGACGCCCCCGAAGGCCTTGAACAGCACCTACTTGCCCTCCATGACGGGCATGGCGGCGCGGCCCCCGATGTTGCCGAGGCCCAGCACCGCGGAGCCGTCCGACACCACCGCCACCTGATTCCAGCGGCGCGTGTAGACGTCGAGCAGCTCGGGGTTCTTGGCGATCTCGCGGCAGGGCTCAGCCACGCCGGGCGTATAGGCCAAAGAAAGGTCGGTGGCGTCGGTGCCCGGCACGCGGCTCTTGATCTCGATCTTGCCGGCCCACTCCTCGTGCAGTTTGAGCGATTTTTCCTGAGTGTTCAACTAACTCCTGTTCCTCCGGTAGTGCTTGTGGGATGAATCGCCGGGATTTGCAGGAGCGGGCCCGGCAGAAGATTCGGGGTCGGGGCCGGCTGCCCGGGGGAAGTAGCGGCCGGCCCCGAAAGGCGAATCAAGTGTAACTACTGCTGGCGTTCCTTCTCCTTGGCCTGGATCTCCACGTGGGTGGCGAGGATGTCCTTGGCGTTCAGGTACACCGGAGTGTCCACCATCTTGCCTTTGTGGCTGATGGCGGCCTTGCCCTGAGCGATGGCTTCCTCTTCGAAGGCCTTCACGACGCCCTCGGCCCACTCGACATCGTCCGGGTCGGGCGAGTACATCTCGTTGCAGACTTCGACCTGGCTCGGGTGGATGATCATCCGGCCCTCGTAGCCCAGTTGGCGGCCTTCGCGCACGTTCTTCTTGAAGGCTTCCATGTCCTTGAAGGCGACGAAGGGAGCGTCGATCGCGACCACGCCGGCGGCGCGGGCGGCCACGCCCATGTGAGCCCGGCCGTACAACTGCTCGACGGCCTCGGAGGTCAGCTTGACCCGCATGTCTTTCGTGTAGTCGACGGCGCCGAAGATGGCGGAGACCACACGGTCGGAAGCGCTGCAGGACTCATAGGCGTGAATGATGCCTATGGCCGTTTCTAGCAGCAGGCTGATCTTTATGCTGCCGACGTCCAGCCCGCGGGCGCGCTCCAGACCTTCCAGCCGATAAGCCAGGCGCCGGACGTGATCGGGATGGCCGGTCTTGGCGAGGGTCACGCCGTCGAGACCTTCCCAGACGATCGCGTCGAGGTCGGCGTCGGTCATCTCGGTTTCCCAGTTGTTCAACCGGACGTAGACCTCGGAGCCGTTCTTGCCGACTTCCTTGAGGTTCTTCTTGACGACTTCGCGGGCCTTGTCCTTCTCGGCGGGAGGAACCGAGTCCTCCAGGTCGATGGTGATGATGTCGGCGGGGTTGCGCGGCGCCTTGCCCACCATGTCCTCACTGTTTCCGGGTACGTAGAGTACGGACCTCATTACTGCCATTCTGCTCCTCCTTGTCGCTCGCGTGGGGGCTTTCCCTACAACCGAAACGCCCGGGCAATGCCGGGGCGCGTCGGGTACTGCTGTTACTTCTTGCCGCCGAGTGCCTCGTCGAGCACCCGTGGAATGTCGTTGGGCGTCTCGGCCACATAGCCGTTGGGGCCCGACTCGCGGATGGCCTTCATCTTGCTCTGGGCCGATCCCCGACCCCGCTCGACGATGCTCGAGGCGTGGCTGAAGCGCTGGCCTTCCGGCGCCCAGGCGCCGGCGACATAGACCACGAAGGGCTTGGTGAACTTGCCCGCCGCGATCACCTCAGCACACTCCTCTTCTTGCGACCCACCGATTTCGGCGAAGACCGCCACCGCTTTCGTTTCCTCGTCTTCTTCAAAGAGGGGCAGCAGATCCGCCATCGAGGTGCCGATCACCGGCTCGGTACCGGTATGCACCACGGTACTGACTCCATAGCCGCCCTCTTTGAGCACCCAGGGAATCGTGCCCGACTGCCCGCCAGAGCGGGAGAACACTCCGACGGGGCCCTGCTCGAAGAAGCGGTTGGCCCAGTCAACGTTACCGCCGAGCCAGCCAACTACGGCCTGGCCCGGGTTGATGATGCCGATGGAGCCGGGGCCGATAATGCGGGTGCCTTTCTCCCGAGCGTACTCGATCATGTGCATGATGTCGTGCACCGGCACGCTCTCCACGCAGGGGAGCGCGTTCTTGACGCCGGCGTCGATCGCCTCCTTGACGGCCGGCAGCAGCGCCCGGCCGGGGATGAACAGTACGCTGAAGTCGATCTCGCCCTGGTCCTCGACCAGCGACTTCATGGTGTTGTAGACGGGGACACCGTCCACTTCCTGGCCCGCCTTGCCCGGACTGGTGCCTCCCACCAGGTTGGTGCCGTAGTTCTTCATGAACCGGGCACGGAGGGAGCCCTCGCGGCCGGTGATCCCCTGGACCGCGACCTTGGTGTTCTTGTCAATGAGAATGCCCATGCCTGACCGTAAGCCTCCCTATTCCTGTCCGCGGTTCTTGAGGTACTCGTCCAGGCCCACGATCGGAACCTCGATGGAGAGTGCATTCAGGCCCCGCATCCAGCACTCGTACTCGCAGGCCAGGCACTCGGTGCCGCGCCGCTTGACCTCGTCCTCGGATAGATGCTCGACGCTGGGCAGGCCCTCGTCATTGAGCTTGAGAATGCCTCGGTCGAACATTGCGCACCCGTCCACGCAAGCCTTGGTCGAGCACTCCTTGCACTTCTCGTGATCGATCTTCAGATGAATGGTTCTCTCTGAGAACTCGTACACGGCTATCTCTATCCTCCCCTACTGCTCGGTGCCGGCTTTGCCCGCGGCGGCGTTCTTCTCGGCACGGTATTCTTTAGCCAGATCGAGCAAGCGGTTGCCGATGAAGTCGGTGTCGGTGACGTGCTCCCGGCCGTAGATCTCGACCCGGCTGTTACCCTCGACGTCGGCCAGCCCCTCATGCAGAATCTCGAGCGATTCCTTCTCCTTGTTGCCGGCGAGCAGCAGGACACAGGGCATACCGGGCTTATTGGGCAGCTCTTCGCGCAGCACCTTGACCACCGCGTGCGCGTGGTGCCACTGCTCCTGGTTGGCCATCATGAAGCCGCCCAGCAGGTAGCCGTCCAGATTCGGCTGGGAGAGGACCACCTTGGCGACGCGGTAGACCTTGGAGGCCACCGGATTGCCGCTGGTGTCGGCGTAGTTGGCCGGCTTGAGACCGACTGTGTTGAGGGCGTCCATGCCCATCATGGCGGAGCCGCCGCCGATGGGGTGGTAGCCGACGTAGCCCGGGGACTCCTCGTCGTAGCCCATGTTCATCACAAAGCCCGAGCCGCGCAGGTCGGTCTTCTCGATGTTCCAGCCGATCAGGTCGAGTTCGGTGGGCTCGTTACCGAAGTCCCGGGCCACCTCGATCCCGAACTCCGGATGCCGGAACACCGCGGAATTATCGACTTCCATCTTGCAGTCGGCGGCGTAGAGCTTGCCGTCGGAAGTCTCCACCATCGGGTTGATCTCGAGGGTGAAGCAGTCGTACTTGATGTACGCCTCGGCCAAAGTGTGGAGGAAGGAAGCGAACGTCGAGAGCTTCTCCGGAGGAATCCCGGCGCGCTCGGCGATGTCAGCCGCGTCATCGGTGGGAAGGCCTTCGCGCTCGGAGAAGTTGTATCGCAGAATCTTCTTATCGGGGACCGCCTCGATGTCCATGCCACCGTCGACACTGAACATCAGCATCGGCGAGAGGGCCTCCCGGGACGAATTGACGATGCAGGTAACATAATACTCGCGCACGATGTCGAGCTTCTCCTCGACCAGCACGCAGCGCACGGGATAGCCCTTTATCTCCATATTGAGAATGGAGCGCGCGGCCTCTTCGGCTTCCTGCGGCGTATCGACCAGCTTGACCGCTCCCGACTTGCCCCGGCCCCCGGCCTGCACCTGCGCCTTGACGGCCACCGGCCGCCCGAGCTCTTCGGCGATTTGCCGGGCTTCCTCGGGCGAGGATGCCTCGCGACCCTGGGGAACGGGAAGCCCCGCCTTCTCGAGCCAACGTTTGCCTTGATACTCAAGCAATCGTGCCATCTGTCTCCTACCGCCTTCCTCGCGAAAGCCTAGTGTCGCGTTCCCGAATAGACAAGATCCGCGCGGGACGGCCGGAGCGGGGCAGATCCGCGAGTCCGTCGAGGCCCGCCTCCAGGTAGCGCCGGCGCCGCTTGGAGGCGGCCTGCGGGCTGAGCCCGGTGGCCGCGCTGATCGCCGTCAGCGCCTTCCCCTCGGCCGACAACAGGATGACCTGAGCCCGTTCACAGAGACGGCGCTCTCCTTTGCGAGAAGCGGCCCACATGCGCAGCGTGACCTCATCCTCGGGAGGCGCCTCGATACGGTATCTCTCACCCTTGGGCACAGGGCGCCTCCTGCTCGCGGTCTGGTGCGCCCATGTTATCACAGCAGGTCGTGCTTTGTGAAAGCTGCTACAAGACCGCCGGAACTGCCGGAAGCGGTCTGGATCAACAAGCCGGAACGAGAAGCAGAAGGCGAGGTGGTGCGACAGTGAATCCAGAAGGTAGGTGTCTCAGACCCCCGTTGACACGCTCCGTATTGTCATGTAGAATATTTCCCAATTGTCCTGAGTCTTTAGTTTCTTGGCGGTTTATGATAGCATGCTGACATGGCTTCACGTGGTCCAAGGCCGGTAGAGATCGTGCTCACCGCAGGCGAGCG